>Ga0105053_10000641_pt1 | contig 55565 bp, 52 predicted proteins | sample BON01_FD_78093 | JGI IMG/M metagenome (GOLD analysis project Ga0105053, IMG submission 78093) | Freshwater microbial communities from Lake Bonney liftoff mats and glacier meltwater in Antarctica - BON-01 | ecosystem: Environmental > Aquatic > Freshwater > Ice > Glacier meltwater | place: Lake...
GTTTGAAGGACCAATGATTAATAATTTCCTTTTTCTTTCAGCCCATTGTTGAGATAAAATAATGCCTGCTTCAATAGTTTTACCCAAACCAACTTCATCTGCCAAAATAGCCCCTTTGGATAGGGGAGATTTAAAAGCAAAAAGAGCTGCCTCAACTTGATGAGGGTTTAAATCAACTTGTGCGTCCTGCAAGGATGCGGTCAATTTTCCAACATCATTTGCCGGCAGTTGCCTTGTTAAATCATAGGCGAAATATTTAGCGTGGTATGGCGAAAGACTATTCATTTACATTCTTGATATTTTTGAGCACAAGATTTAAGGCTTGAATGCTGTGTTCGTTATTTTTTAAAACGCGAAGCACTTTTTCCCCTAACCAATAAGGCGTTAATTCGCTTTCGGTTAGTTCATAAACTTTTGCAAGGGCTTCCAAGTGAGATTTACTCACCGACTTATCGTTGTTTTCCATTTTGCTGATGTAGGCGGTATCAACGTCTAATTCAGCTGCAACCTGCCTTTGCAAAAGTCCTTTTGATTCCCTTAATTCTTTGAGTTTTTCTCCAAGCATTGATTATACCTTTTATTGACTTGTCCTATAAAGTACAAGTTTACTATTTTAATTCAGATAACGAGTCAGAAGCGTAGGGAAAAATTCAAGCTCTTTTGGTTTTTTCTGCGTTGGTTTTCGTATTGGCAAAAAAACCAAATGTGCTTAAATGTGCGTTGGCTTTTTACACTGAGCGATAACGTAAAGAGTTTTAAACGCAGTTTTTATCCGCTCTATTACCGTATTTTGTTGACTTGGCGCGGTTTTACCTCCTTTTATATTTCGAAGTCCATGTCTTCTATTGGGCTCCTGATCTCCTTAATTTCCCGATTGCTTACGTGCGTATAAATCTCTGTGGTGCTACTACTTTGATGTCCAAGTAGCTCCTGTATATACCTTATATCAGTCCCCCCTTCATGCAAATGGGTGGCATATGAATGCCGTAACAAGATACAAACTTTTCAGATTTTTCCCCTAAGCAAATCGTTGAAAGACAATTTTTTTCAACCTATTCCATTGCCAGCTTCAGCTGGTCGATCCTTCTCTGCCAATACCCCCTCGTCCAAAAAACAGCTCCGGCCAGATGCCTTTAACCCGGATTCCAGGACTTGTGAAAAGTAGCGTTAAGCTGCTAACACGAGAAGACAATTAGCTATTTTTTATTTTTTTTGACTGGAATTATGAAAATTAGTAAAATGGATTACTCCATGGCGTTAAAAACAAAAAACTGTTTGACGCCTTTTATGTGATACAAATCACTTTTTGGGAGCAGGATAAAAGATAACTTTGTAATTGTTTAAAAATTAAAATGTGAAAAACTCCTCCAAACTCATTATTGGATTACTCCGTAGCCTATTTGGCTTGTCATTGGTTGTATTTATTTTGATTTCATTCATTGCTGCATTACTGGTTGTCAGCCAATGGGACATTCCATCTCCTCCTCAAGTGAAAACGGAGATGGTTCAGGTAGAAGCTCCAAAAGCAGATTTCCGGCTAATAAAAGAGGAAGGGCTTTGGCAGGCTCCAGATTGGGCCAGCGTGGAACTAGCACCCAATGCGAAACAAATCCGGTACGGTAAAGAGCTGATCGCACATACCTCGGAATACCTTGGCCCTAAGGGAAAGGTGCTCCAGATCTCAAATGGGATGAATTGCCAAAATTGTCATTTAGCAGCGGGTACAGTTCCATTGGGCAATAATTTCAGCGCAGTTGCCGCCAACTATCCAAAAATCAGGTCGCGTTCTGGACTTTCAGAAGGCATCCCAAAAAGAATCAATGACTGTTTTGAAAGGAGCCTAAATGGCCAGGGCTTGGATCCAGAAAGTAAAGAAATGAAGGCCATGGCTGCCTATATGCTGTGGCTGGGCAAGGATGTTCCAAAAGGGGAAAAGCCTTTGGGAGTAGGGCTGTATTCAGTGCCCTTAATGGAACGGCCTGCAGATCCTATTCGGGGAAAAATCGTTTATGACAAACAATGTTTCAGTTGTCATGGAACTGAAGGCCAGGGCTTAAAAGCTTCTTCCGGAAATTCCTACCTCTACCCACCACTTTGGGGACCTGCCAGTTATAACAATGGTGCGGGATTGTACCGTTTGTCCAGGTTTGCAGGGTATATAAAAGCAAATATGCCACTGGGTGCTACCTATGAGAGACCACTGCTCAGTGATGTAGAGGCCTGGGATTTGGCTGCCTATGTCAATTCCATGACAAGGCCCTCCAAAGATCTTTCAGGCGATTGGCCAGATTTTAGCAAAAAACCTATGGACCATCCTTTCGGTCCATATTCAGATGATTTTTCCGAAAAACAGCATAAATACGGCCCTTTCCAACCCATCTTGGCCGTAAAATAATAACGCTACATGAAAAAAATATTTACACTCCTGATAGGTTTATTCTTTTGGGTATCTGTATATGGACAGCAAGACACCACAATTTGGAAACCAGCATTGAGTGTAGGGCTTCGCTCCTATTTTATGAATACTTCCTATTGGGAGGATTATAAAAATGACTATGCCTGGGGCCAAATGGCTAGGCTCGCTGTTACCACCAAGTTGCCCTATCACTTTCAGGTAACAGTTGAGTACCTGGGATTCCTCAAGGTATTGAGCTCAGACCTTAGTGCGCTGGACGCTCGGGTACCAAATTTAAACCGATATGAGGTAGGGCTATTTGATGTGAATCATTTGGATAGAACTATTTTTGGCAAAATAGGTAACCTCCACCTGGATTACTTGAAAACCAACTTTCAGGCAAGCTTGGGTCGGATGGAAATAAACACCCCTTTTATAAATGCTCAGGATGGGCGGCTGAGTCCTACCTATGTGGAGGGTATCCACTGGAATTTTCAGGTGAATCCCCACGTTTCTATTGCCCACCACCTTATATCGGGTGTTTCTCCGCGGTCTACAGGAAATTGGTTTAATCTTGGAGAAAGTATTGGCATGTACCCGGTAGGCCGTGATGAAACTGGCCAACCTTCCGCCTATTTCGGGAATACCCGGTCGGATTTTGCCAATATAGTAGACGTGAAATTTAACCTTGAATCAGCCTCCACACTGCTTTTAAACCATACTCTGGTGCATAACATTTACAGTGCTTACCTGGCCCAATGGGACAAAAACTGGAAATTACCAAACAGTACCTTGCAAGGGATCACCGGCCTTCAGGCTACTGTTCAACATGGCATAGGAAATGGAGGGAATGAAGAAATAGCCCTGAGGTATAAAAACCCGGAAGATTTCCACTGGATACTAAGTGGTAGAATTGGGATAAAATCTCAAAAGAGCTTGTGGCATATAAATTACACCAAAATGCAAGGTAACGGGCGCTATTTAAGTCCCAGAGAATGGGGGAAAGATCCTTTCTATACCTTTATTCCAAGGGAAAGAAACGAGGGACTCGGACGTGTGGATGCGGTAAACACCTATTTTCAGTATGCTTTTCCTGAAAAGTCCTTGCAATTGTACAGCTATCTGGGTTTGTTTTTTCTACCGGATCCAGCTGATGCAGAAAAAAATAAATACGCCATGCCTAGCTATGCACAGGCCAACTTAGGGGTACGGTACAATCCTAAGAAATGGATCAAAGGCTTAAACATGCATTTGATCCTGATGAGTAAAACGGCTTTGGACCAGCAGAACCTCCGCCCTGCCTGGGTGTACAATAAGGTAAATCTTTTCCATACCAACCTTATCCTCAATTACACCCTTCCCAGCAACTAATCACCTTTACCCGTTTTAAAAGTTTTTTCAGCCCAAAATAGCCAATAAACAATCTTTTAAACTAAGTCCGACCCTATTTCATAACAAAGTCGTCATTCCTAGGCTTAACATTTTAAAAACGCAGAAATCCAGATGACAGTATCCAATGCAGCACCTCGGTGGGGTGCAATCTTGGTAGCCCTGGGTAAGCCGACGCAGGAGGTGCGACCCGGGGTGTAAATGAGTTGCCATTTGTAGGGCATTAGCCTTCAGTAAGCTCAACAGTGAAACCGGCTTTTCACTAATGCCAGTGGCCCCTTACTCGTGAGTTTTAACATCTGTCATCGGTAGGCTTTGCGAGGACTTTGCGGGGAGAAAGCCGTGGGCCACCTTCGACACCCTTCGACAGGCTCAGGGGCCGAGCTCAGGGAGCACTTCGACACCCTTCGACAGGCTCAGGGGCCGAGCTCAGGGGCCAACATTAGGCGGGGCTTGTAGCTGCACAGCAAGCCCAAAAAGGGTTCGCAGAGACGACTTAGTCTGTTTTAAGAAGCTCTTAAATCGAAATCAGGTTATTAAGTGCTGAAATCACTTCCCCTGAAGAAAGTTCAGGACAGGCTGAGAAAGGTTAAGAAATCCTATTAAATAAACTGAGTTAAATAAGAATTCATCACTGGGAACAAGTGTTATTTTTTAATTTACGATATATTTGTCCGAATTAAAAATAGGACTTACATTTGGTCAAATAAATGACCCCTGTCATGTTTTCAAAATCTTGCGAATACGGTATTAAAGCCGTCATCTATATCGCTAAGAGATCCCTGATTGGGGAAAGAGTCAAAATTGGAGAGGTCAGCACCAATATTGAAGCACCTGGGGCCTATACGGCAAAAATCATGACTTCCCTAATCAAACAAAAATTACTTGAATCTAAAACAAGTAGATATGGGGGATTTAAAATTGAAATCGACAAGATGAAAACCATCATGGTAAGTGATGTGGTATTCGCTCTGGATGGTGATAGCGTCTATAAAGGTTGTGGGCTAGGGCTTAAAGAATGTGATGCCGGTAAACCATGTCCTCTTCACAATAAATTAGTGACAATTAGAGAGGATTTAAGGCAAACCTTAGAAACAACCACCCTTTACGATTTGGCGTCGACCTTAAAGGCTGGACAAACCATGCTGCTACGATAGAAAAAAATTTAGGTTTATTTCCGATAATAACGTCTAAAATGAAAAAGTATAAATTTTATCTTGTCTCGATATTGCTATCCACCTTTATCCCTGGTATGGTTTTGGGTCAACCTACCCCTAACCCTAATCCAGACAACTGGGTGACAAGTCCGGGAATAATTGGCACCATCCTCCTAATGGTTATCGTTCTTGTGATCGCTATCCTCATTTTAACCATTCGGGCATCAGGGTATTTTGAGCACCTTCGAAATAAATCTGAAAGAAAGAAGAAAAATGAATTCAATGAGCAGTTACTTGAGCTCAAAAATGATGATATAGACAGTATTCTCCAGCAACGTAAAAAAGCAGTTGACTACCGCTTGTCAGACACTGAATTGGGCACAGACCTAGAAGCTGATGACCACAGAGGCATCGTAGCTGGGGTCACTCACGATCCAAATAACCCCTTAGTCGATGAAAAGAAGAAGTCATCTATCACCTATGACACACCCCCAGCTTTAAAGAAAATAGTGATTTGGTACTTGTCAGCCGCTGTATTTTGGCTGGTTTTGGGTACCCTTGTCGGCCAGTACCTTGGAATGAAATTTATCTGGCCTGAAATGGATAGTGTGGCCTGGCTATCTTTTGGCAGGCTCAGACCTGTACATACCAACATGGTCTTTTGGGGTTGGGCTTCTCTGTCCATGATAGGCCTTGGCCATTTTGTGATCACGCGAACTTCCAACAATAAGCTATACAGCTATAAAACTGCCTGGTGGGCCTGGGGATTGATGAACTGCAGCGTTTTATCAGGCACTTTGTTTTTAATGGCAGGAGTGAACAATGGCGGTGGTGAATACAGGGAATATATCTGGCCTGTGGCGCTTCTTTTTGCCTTAGGGTTGGTACTTACGTTTTATAATTTCTACCAAACTGTTGCACATCGAAAGATTAAAGAGATATATGTATCCAATTGGTACTTGCTGGGAAGCTTGAGCTGGACAATCATTCTGGTCATTATAGGCTATTTACCGATGTATCAGGATGGGCTAGGTGAAACGGTGATCCAGGGGTATTACATGCACCAGGGAGTAGGGATGTGGTTCATGACTTTCACTTTGGGTCTGATCTATTATTACCTGCCCTCCTCTTTAAATAAACCAATCTACTCCTACTCTCTTGGCGTACTGGCCTTCTGGACCCAAATGTTGTTTTATACCCTTATCGGAACCCACCATTTTGTATTTAGTCCTCTGCCGTGGTGGCTCCAAACGGTAGCCATTGTTTTCAGTGCCGGAATGCTGATACCCGTAGTCGCTGGCACCACCAACTTTCTAATGACCATGAGGGGAAGCTGGAATGAAATTTCTAAAAGCTATGTGTTGCCCTTTTTCCTTGTGGGGGTAGTGTATTACTTTGTTGGATCTGCCCAGGGAAGTTTACAAGCTTTTAGGTTTACAAATTTTATCTGGCATTTTACTGATTTCAATGTGGCCCACTCCCACATGACCATGTATGGGATCATCACCTTTATTATTTGGGCTTGTGCCTATGCTATCATGCCAAAAATAACCGGGCACGAGCCAAAGCAAATTTTTGTAGGAATGCATTTCTGGCTAGCCTTTATAGGCCTATTCACTTATATGGTATCTTTGATGGCTGGAGGATCTGTAAAAGGCCTGAGTTGGATAGAAGGAGAGCCCTTTATTCAGTCTGTAATCCTGATGCAACCTTACTGGCTCTGGAGGGCTATTGGGGGAACATTAATGTTTATTTCCCATCTCCTTTTTGCTTATAATTTCTATTATATGACCAAAAAGAAAATACCAAAATATTAATCGTCAAGGGTCTGAGCAAACCGTGCGGTAAAACAAAGGGAAGGTGAATAAAATAAAGTAAATGATTAAATGAATGCGATATGCTAGATTTTCATAAAAACCATGTACTTCTTGTAGGGACGGCCACATTGGGTTTTCTATTGTTGAGCTTTATGGTGGCCATATTCCCGGCCTATCAAATCCAACCCACCCAACCTCTGCCTACAATGGAGGCATTTACAGCACAGGAGCTAAGGGGCTTGCACTTATATGTTAAGGAAAACTGCATGGCCTGCCATACGCAGCAAGTAAGGAATATAGAAATGGATGAAACCTGGGGGAAGCGGCCATCAATTCCCTCTGACTATTACTATAGCAAACAAAGACTGGACCTCTGGAGGCAATCACCCTCAGTTTTAGGAAGCGAAAGAACCGGCCCGGACCTTACCAACGTAGGACAAAGACAATCGGGAATGGAATGGCACTTGCTTCACCTTTATAATCCACGTATAGTGGTCAGTGAATCAATAATGCCTTCATATCCCTGGTTATTTGAACTGAAAGATGCCTCATCTATCAATGAAAAAGATCATTTGGTGTCAGTACCGGAAGCGTTTTTAAAAAACACTTCTCAAAAAGTAGTGGCTTCTCAAAAAGCATTGGACCTGGTCGCCTATCTTCAAACCCTAAAGCAGGCCGAAATGCCTGGCAAAGCACCTGAATTTATCCCTTCTTCAAAAAAACCATCTGCCGATAGTAGTGCCGGTGATGCCTCTGAACTAAAAGGTGCCAACCTGTACATGAATACTTGTTCTGCCTGCCACCAAGCGAATGGAGAAGGGTTGGCGGGCGCATTCCCTCCTTTGGCCGGCAGCCCTATAGTTAATGATGAAAATCCGGAAACACTAATCAGGATCATCCTGCAAGGATATGATGCCCGCCCCGAATATGGCGTAATGTCTGGATTTGGACAGGTCCTTAGTGATGAGGAAATTGCCGCAATAGCCACTCATGAAAGGTCCAGCTGGGGCAATAGTGCTGAAAAAGTAACCCCTGAAGTGGTAAAAGAAATCAGAAACTTTGTTCAATCACAAGATCAATAAAAAAATGGAAAAGAAAGAAATTTATGTCGAATCCCTAATTACAGCCAAGCCACAGGAAGGCAGAGAATTGGTCATCAAACTGGCTAGAAAATCTGTTGCCGCTATACAAACTGATCCTGAAATCCGAAAAAAAATGCGTTCTGATTATGCGGAAGACACTTCTCAGCTTATCGCTTCCTCTCAGGTAATTGCCACGGAATTTCAAACCATAGCAATGGCCAATAACTTTTGGAAAAAATGAGACCTGGACTTAAATATATTGTTCTCACAATTTCATTGTTCCTTTTAGCCAATGCTAGTTTTGCCTGTGAGGTATGCAAGTCCAATCAGCCTAAGGTGTTGGAAAACATTACACATGGTGAGGGTCCTCAGGGAAATATGGATTACCTGATTACCTGGTCTGCCACTGTTTTGGTTTTGTTTACGTTGGTGTTTAGCATAAAGTACCTGCTCAATCCTAAAGAGGACAAGCCCGGACACATTAAAAATATCGTATTGGATTAACAAAATAATTAAAATGGAAGACAATCGAATAATTAAAATATTCCTCGACGCAGATCCAAAACCATTTGCCACTTTCGCTCCTCCTGTCAAATTCGTATTGGACACCACTAAAATTGCGGATGGAAAGCATACGCTTAGAATTCTAGCAAAGTCCACCTCCGGAAAAGAAGGGATTAAGGTGATTCCTTTTGAGGTAAGAAATGGACCCGATATCACGGTAACAGGTATTAAAGAAGATGAAATAGTCAACCAGCAGCTTTCTATAACCGTAAATTCTTATGGAAGCGAGCGGAATGACTTTTTCACGATCCGGGGATCTGAAACGCCCACTGCCATTCCAGCATGGGTTTGGACTTTGGTGATTTCTTTCGTTGGCTTTGCAATCTTTTATTTCATTATGTTTTGGAATTCAGATTCATACACTTCCTTTTTCTAGTTGTTAAACGATAGGAAACTATCCAGTGAATTACCTCCTGGTCTAAAGCCAGAATAAATACAATTAGGTTGAGAAAACTGGACCAATAGCAGTTAGTCTTATTTCAATCCTTAATAGTCAACTGCCATACTTCTTACATGTCTTAAAACCCGAGTTGAAATTAGAAGCAATAAAACCTAAAATCACAAACGCAAAAAAGGTCTCCCCTTATAAGGGGAGACCTTTTTCTACTATTTTTTACTAATGTGTTAATCTTTATAAATAGCATCTGAATTTACCTGGCCATCAATATCCAGGTACCAGTCTAAATAAGACAGTCCGCCAGATTTTGCCCACTCAGCAAACCTACTGTATGCTTTTGTGAAATCCACCTTTTCCTGTGTATAAGAAATACTTTGAGGAATATGGAGTGCCCAGTTAAACCCTTTATTGCTGGTATAATATTTACCTTCGCCGATGGCACTGATATCATCTGCTGTTTTAAACCATTCTGTATCCATCAGGTCTGTAGGTTGCTTGTTCATAAGGTGAACTTCTCTACCTCTATCCTGATTGATGATCATAAATGGGTTAAAAGGTGCAGCACCCAAGTCCGCTTTTCTTATTGACTCTTTAAAAATTATTTTCACGACTATGGTATCAGCCTCATGCTGCGCATTCCCAGCATTTACATTGGCCATGATCGGTAACTTATCATTTACATCATCCATGATGATGACTGTGGCCAATTTCTGCCCTTTCTCTACGCCACTGGATAAAGTTTTGATTGTCCCAGTTTTCAATCTGGTACCCTCTACACTCAAAACCTGATTTGCAGACACAGGCAACTGTATGCCAAACCCATTGCGGTAACCTGCACCTGTAGCCCGCACTACTGTAGTCAACTCAATCTCTTTGATGCGGTTATTCGCATTTGATATTTCATTGATATTATAGTCTAGCACCAAGTCATTCATGTCATAGTCACCAAAACTTGGCCATAAATCTTCAAATAACAGGGTTCCAAAGGTATTTTTTCCTGGAGAATAGTTATTAAAAGCCCTTTCAGCATCTTCGGGATATTCATCCTGGTAATCTGCAACCCCATCTTCATCCTGGTCTTTTTCATCGGTATCGATAGGAACGTAATCTGATAAATCTACACTAGTAATTGGATTCCAAGAAGCATAAAAAATCACATCGTTAAAATCATGATCACATCCACCATAATCCCTTCGAATATCTTCCCACCCCATTAGGAGAATTTGCTCCGTGGCATCGTACAAAAACACCATTTGATCTCTTAACGCCTTTTTATTATTATCTGTATTTAGGTCCTTATCCGCATAAAATGTTCCATTTCCATTGGAAATTTTTCCTTGCCATCCATTTGAAATCAAAAACCAACCGATATAAGTATCCTTCTCAAAAGCCCCACCATCCACAGGTCCATTAAGCTTTACTTTGTCACCAGAAGTCAATACTCCAGCCTGAGCATTAGGAAATATGATGGTTTTATTCTTAATGTCTGCAGCAGTTTTTGGCGCTTCACCTTCTTTATACCAATAGTATCCTATGGTGTTGCGATAACCACCTCCGGTATGGACATACGTTACCCATACTTCAGCATCTTCACTTACAAACAACTCCCTTTTGTACTTCTCATTTAAAGCCTCAGGATTTGACGTTCTTACATCCTTTTGTTCCGGAAGACTTGCATTGATATTCTTCAACAACTGCGTAGAAATTTTATCTGCTTCTATCAAGTATTCAGGTTCACCTATGCTATTCCACGATCCAAGCGTAAGAAAATCGGCATTGGCGGCAGCTGTTCTTGAATTTGTATTCGCCTCATCAGTTTCAAAATATTCATCAGGTAAAGTACTGGGATTGGCAGCATCATAATTATAGTTAGTTTGCCCACCTGATACTGGCACGATGGCCATCGGCTCTACCCCTATATAATCAGAGGTTACCCATAATTGCTTTACATAGCGAGGAAGGTCTATTGAAATAGAAGCACTACCTTGTTCATCTAAACGAACAGTCTGTAATAGCTTTCCTTCCTTTTTAGGGTTGTCGTTGTAAATTTTATAAACCACGAAAGGTATTGGCGTCTTATCCCTGCTTACAGCAGAAAGATTAAAATCAACCGTTGTTGTAGTGGAAAAATCAAAACCTGCTGGAATATTCATCCCAACAGCCCCTTCTTGGGCCACGGGATCAGGCATGTTATCTATAGGATCACAGGCAAACAGTGTTGCCACAATTCCAAGAATCAGAAGTAAGCTGCTATTTTTCATCGTTATAAATTTTAAAAATATCTCTTATTGAGTGATACAAAAGTATCTATAAAAGTAATCGAGCAGGAATAAACTCGTTAGACACAGGATTTTAATAGGTAAAATCAATATTTCAGAGGGTGAATTGATTTTACCAATCCTGTTGATAGGAAAAAATTAAGCGGAAATTAACTATGAAAATGGTTATCTTCCTTCCAAAATCATCCTTTCCTAGTTATAATTTAACGGTTTTGGATTCGCGTTAAATTGTCACAGAGGACGGCAGTGGCAATGGCCACATTTAAAGATTCGGCCTTACCAAAGGCGGGAATGGTCAATTTTTTGGTTACAATACCTTCGAGCACGGCAGAAATCCCATTGGATTCATTCCCCATAAGCAAAACCCCCTCAGCAGCACCACTTAGCTGGTGCACATTCATCCCCTCCAAAAAAGCCCCATAGATGGGCAAACCTGAGTTATTGAGTTTTTTATACAAATCTACATATTCAAAATTCATCCTTGTGAAAGATCCCATACTGGCATTTAACACCTTAGGATTGTAAATATCAGCCGTATTGGCAGACAACAACAATTTACTTATCCCATACCAATCAGCAATTCGAATAATTGTTCCCAAATTTCCAGGATCTCTTATGTCATCCAGGGCAAGTATCAAATGCCCTTTTTCCAAAACCAATGGACTATTTTCTTTTATTTTTGCTACTGCCAACGCATGGTCATTGGTAGAAAAAGTACCCATTGATGTTAGGTCTTTTGGTTTCAATAGTATTTTAATCCCTAAAAAGTTGGCTAGCAGTGATGCGTTTTCTTCCTGGTACTTTTCTGTACAAAGCAAATGGCTTACAGTGAAATTTGACAGCAACAATTCCGTTACATTCTTGGCACCTTCCACAAAAAATGCACGTTCTTGCTTGCGGAATTTTTTCTGGTGCAAGGATTTAATAAACTTAACTGTATTTTTGCTTAGCATTAGTCATGAGTGTTGTTGTGAAGAAAACCAAATATATAAATTTTCTTTTTTTGATCCATTTGTTGTGGAGTTGTTCCTTAACCAAAGAACTTCATGAGAATGAGCTATTGCTGACAGATGTAAATACGCAGGGCATTAATAAAAGTAATGCTGAGGCACTTAAAAACCTTATTCAGCAAAAACCCAATACCAGAATTCCAATTTTAAATATTTCCCCGGGGGTGATGGTATACAATTTGGGTTATGCCTTTTATGACAGAAGCAAACTTGCCGAAAAACAACACCAAACCAAACAGGTATTCCAAGAAACTACAGAAAAAATTCGTCAAGGCAATACTTCAAGAAAAGTTCAAAAAAGGCACGATAAGCTAAGCAGCAAAGTAAGTAGCCTAGAAAAAAAGCTAGAATATGGCAATTGGTTTATGCGGACTGGAAACCCCAAAGTGATTTTGGACAGTACCAAAACTTCCTCCTCCAAGCAGCAGATATTTATTTATCTGCAGAACAATGGCTTCTTTGATGCAGCGGTAGACACAGAAATTGAAAGCAATGCAAAAAAGGCAAAAGTAACTTATTTAATAAGGGAGAACAGCCCTTATAAAATTGACAGCTTGATCAATACCACAGCAGATACTACTTTAAATACCCTTTTAAAAACGCACTACAAACATTCGCTCCTAAAAAATGGTGCCCGGTACAGTCAGTCCAATGTAACAAAAGAGAGACAAAGAATCGAGGATTTACTAAAAGCCAATGGCTACTATACTTTCTCCAAATCCTTTATAGAATACAATGTATACAAGGACACCCTTGAAAAGCATGTGGTAATCGAACAAATCATCAAAAAATCAAAATCAGGAGAAAACCACCAGGTATACACGATTGATTCCATCACCTTTTCGATCGCTCCTCCAAATGATCTGATACCAGATAATAAGGTAGAAACCACGTGGAAAGACATTAGGTTTTCAATGTATCAAGATAAGTATTCAGAAAAAATAATCAGCTCCAGGATTTTCCAACAAAAAGGGGACCTTTACAATAAAAATGCGGTCATAGAAACCCAGAGGCAATTGGCTAATCTGGACATGTTCAGGTTAGTAAATATATCTTTTGACACCTTAGGAAAAAGCATCACTACAAAAATCTTCACCCGACCCAACCAGAAATTTCAGATAACAAACCAATTGGGTGCGAGTGTCACCGAACAGCTTCCTGGGCCTTTCTTCAGTCATTCTCTTCGCAATAGAAATATCTTTAAAGGCTTAGAAATATTTGAATTTAATTTTCGGGCTGGATTAGAAGGGGTAGCTTCCGCCACAACTGAAGGGGGTATTTATAGAAGTCGTGAATTGTCAACCTCTGCCTCGATCCTATTTCCTCAATTTTTGGTACCATTTAATTTTGGCACCTTGGAAAAATTCGGTCGATATAATCCTAGAACCCGAACCCTACTTGGATACAGTTTTGTCAATCGTCCTGAATATATGAGGGAGGCCTTGAATACCATTTTGGCCTATAACTGGGCCACTAGAAACTTAAAGCAACAGTTTTCAGTTAGCCTACTTGATGCCAATCTAATTCGCTCTACCTTAGATTCGTTATTCCAGGTACGTTTGGAAGAGATTCAAGATCAAGGAAATAACCTGATCAACTCATTTCTCCCTTCCTATGTAAGTAGTATTTCGGGACAGGTTATAATCAATTTTAACCAATACGGGCTATTCAAGAAAAAGGAAGCATCACTTTGGCGACTTTTTGCCGAGAGTGGAGGTACTACCTTCAATTGGATAGATCCTAAACGCTTTGGAGATAACAATTTAAATTATTTCCAGTTTTTAAAATTCCAATCTGACTTTAGAAAATACATCCCCTTAAGTAACAAAAGCACCTTTGCTTACCGCTTAAATCTTGGATTGGCAAAGCCTTATGGGATTAGTGGTGGCGTATTGCCCTATGAGAAATATTTCTTTGCAGGGGGAAGCACAAGTATCAGAGCCTGGCAGCCCCGTAGGCTCGGGCCTGGCAGCTTTACGCCTAACATAAGAGAGGATGGCACGTTCGATTATCGATTTGAGCAACCGGGGGAAATATTATTTGAAGCAATGTTCGAATACCGCAGGAAATTGTTTGGCTATTTTGACGGTGCTATTTTTGTAGATGCTGGCAATACCTGGACCTTTGCAGTGGACCCCTCTCGAGAGGGTGCCGAATTTAAAGTCAATCGATTTTATAAAGAACTTGCCGTAGGAACAGGCATAGGCTTGAGAATGGATTTTGAATTTCTAGTATTACGACTGGACATGGGCATCAAAGCTTACGACCCTGCCAGACCTGAAAATGAAAGATTCATTCTAGATAAACTTTCCCTAAAAACCCCTTTGGGAGAGCGTGGACAGCAAGTATTTAACATAGGAATAGGTTATCCTTTTTAACACCAATAATTCACCCTGTTAACATGGAAAAAGAGAACAAAGAAACTATAGCGGAAAAGTTCCGAAAGATACAGCAACATATTTGTGAGGCTTTAGAAAAAGGAGATGGTGTAGGTAAGTTTGAAACAGATAACTGGCAGCGAAGCCAAGGTGGTGGCGGAACCACTAAAGTATTGACAGATGGACAAGTTATCGCTAAAGGCGGAGTAGCTTTTTCTGCCGTGCACGGTCCTACCCCAGAAAAAATCCTCCGAAAATTAGCACTTGACGAAGCTGATTTTTTTGCTACAGGCGTTTCTATCGTTATCCATCCCAAAAACCCAATGGTCCCTATTATTCATATGAATATCAGGTACTTTGAAATGAGTAATGGCACCTATTGGTTTGGAGGAGGGATAGACCTAACCCCTCATTATGTAGATCAGGAGGACGCTAAGTATTTTCACCAGCAACTCAAAACCCATTGCGACGCCTTTGATCCAACTTATTATGGTAAGTTTAAAAAGTGGGCAGATGATTATTTTTATATTCCTCATAGAAACGAAACCAGAGGGATCGGCGGTATCTTTTTTGACAGACTAACCGCTAGCGACCAATTGCCTTTTTCAAAATTGCTCTCATTTGTAGAAGGCCTAGGCCTCTTATTTCCTAAAATCTATTGTCATTTTATGTCCAAAAATGCCAGTCTCCCCTATGGAGACCAAGAACTCAATTGGCAGGCATTGAGGCGAGGCCGATATGTTGAGTTTAACCTGGTTTGGGATGCAGGTACCAAGTTCGGACTGGATACGAATGGCAGGACGGAAAGCATACTGATGAGTATGCCTCCTATGGCAAACTGGGTGTACAATCAGGTGCCTGAATCAGGTAGCAAAGAATCAGAAACCCTGCAACTATTAAAAAAGGACATTTACTGGGTAAAAGAAGCATAGCAAATGATCGATAGTATTATACACTGGGATGAACAACTATTTCTTTTTTTAAACCAAATCCACGCATCTTGGCTGGATCCTGTAATGTTGGCCATTACCGGCAAGTACATTTGGGTACCTCTATATATGTTCCTGTTGTACCTCATCGTTCGAGAATACAAAAGCAGTGGCATTTGGTACATTGTGGGCTTGATATTGGTGATATGGATGACAGATCAATTCACCTCTGGTTTTATGAAACCTTTTTTTGAAAGGTTGCGCCCCTGCCACGATACACGTTGGCAAGACATCATCTTAAATTATTCCGGATGTGGAGGCTTGTACGGTTTTGCTTCTTCCCATGCTGCGAATACTTTTGCCTTGGCAGCATTTCTTCATAAGGTAGGAGGAATTAAAACCCCATGGTTTCGCTGGTTATTTTTATGGGCAGCTATAGTGTCCTATTCAAGGATTTATCTTGGTGTGCACTACCCATTAGATATTCTCGTAGGTGCATTGGTTGGTATACTCATCAGTTGGATGGTCTTCTGGATTACTAATAAAGTGAAAACGCTTTGGGAAAGTAGAGCAACCAGTAATAGGATCAATACCCCTTGAGTACTCTATGGATGTACTTTCCTATGATGTCAAATTCCAGGTTTACATTATCTCCTGGCTGTAATAAGTGAAAATTAGTGTTTTCATAAGTATAGGGTATAATAGCGACACTGAAAAGCCCCTCTTTGGAATTAAAGCAAGTCAGGCTGGTACCGTTGACACAAATTGATCCTTTTTCTACTGTAATGTTTCCTTTTTGTGCATCAAAAGAAAAGGTGAAAAGCCAACTTCCATCTACTGAATCAGCGGAAAGCAATTCTCCAATTTGGTCCACATGCCCCTGAACAATATGCCCATCAAAGCGTCCATTTGCTGGCATACACCTTTCCAGATTCACCAAATCACCTACCTTTAATTTCCCAAGGTTGGTTTTCTGAAGGGTTTCATCAATGGCCGTCACCCTATATTCATTAGAATTCACAGCTACCACTGTTAAACAGATACCATTGTGACTCAAGGATTGGTCTATTTTCAGTGCTGATGCAAGGGTACTTGCAATATCAAAATGGATATTGCTTCCTTCTTTGGTGATGTCCTTGACTTTACCAATGGATTCGATAATTCCAGTAAACATATTCTTATTTCTTTAATGGATCTTAAAAATGAACAGGTCATAGGCAATGAGATGCCATTACAATCAACTTCAATAGCTGTCTCTACTTCGTGCGCTCAATTTCATCCTAATTGCACTTTGTTTCAGTTTCCAAGCCAACGAGTTTTCATGCAATATCAACCCCTACTTAGTCCCCATTCATAAAATCTGGACTAAACTTGAATACACACGGATAAATTCCTGTATCAATGACAAGGTAAGGCATTTTTAGCATTAACTTAGCAATTCAATCGGTATATGGCACGCTCAAAATCATGTTAAAACTGGAAGACAGCTACTTACATAAAGGCAAAAGAAGAGCGTTAATTAAAACATTGCGTAATAAGGGCATCAGAAATGAAGCAATCCTAGAAGCAATAAATAATGTCCCAAGGCATTTCTTCTTTGATTCTGCCCTACTCAGTCATGCCTATGAGGACAAAGCATTTCCAATAGGTGAAGGCCAAACCATTTCCCAACCCTACACTGTTGCGTTTCAAAGTGAATTACTAAACATTGTACCTGGAGAAAAAGTACTTGAAATAGGTACCGGTTCTGGATATCAGGCAGGGATTTTGTACTGCCTTGGGGCAAAGGTCCACACCATAGAATTCAATAAGGTATTGTACGAAAGAACGAAAATATTTTTACCTAAAATAGGTGTAAAGGTAAAACATTATTTTGGGGATGGGAGTCTGGGAATACCAGAACAGGCACCCTTTGATAAAATCATAGTGACGGCTGGTGCGCCTGTGGTACCCAAAACATTGTTACTACAATTAAATATTGGCGGAGTATTGGTTATCCCAGTTGGAGACCGAAAAAAGCAACAAATGCTGAGACTAACGAAACAAACAAATAAAAAGATATTAAAAGAGACCTTTGACAACTTTTCATTTGTTCCTCTATTAGGAGATGAAGGTTGGGAATAAATGCAAGGCATATGAAAGAAACGCACAAGCATGTCAAGGATTCGGAGGTCATCAAGACAGAGATGGTACTACCGAATGACACCAACACATTAAATAATCTAATGGGTGGGAAATTAATGCATTGGATGGATGTGGTAGCCGCCATATCTGCCCAACGGCATTCCAACTCGGTAGTAGTCACAGCATCTGTGGATAATATTTCTTTTAAAAACCCTATAGCCCTAGGCAATGTAGTCACTTTAAATGCCCAGGTTACTAGGGCTTTCAATACCTCAATGGAAGTATACATTGAGGTAATTGCAGAAGACATCCCTGCCAATAAGAAATATTCTTCTCACAAAGCTTTTTTCACATTTGTAGCCGTCGACAGTGACGGAAAGCCTGTAAAAGTACCGGGATTAAAACCTTTAAATGAGCAAGAAGAAGAACTTTACAAAGGAGCCTTAAGGAGAAGGCAATTGCGGCTAATATTAGCTAAAAGGATGAACCCACAAGATGCAACGGAATTAAAATCACTTTTTGACTTAGAAGGGATCGGTCAAAAAGAATAATTTTTGTAATTTGATATGTATATTCCTATAAAATGAATTTAAAAGAATTGTCTTTATTTCTAACTGATGAGCTCTTTGTGATCAAAGAAGAAGTCAACGAAAAGGTTGCCATCAATAAAATGGCGTCCAGATTGGATTTGAATACTTCAACAGAACCAATTGTAGCGAATGAACCTGAATTGCAACCTAAAGCAATAGCGCACGATCCTGAACCAATCCCATATGAAGGGGGGTTCAAAAAATCGATTCTTATTATTTATGAGGGAGAGGAATTAAAACAAAGCAACAGAGCATTTCTACTCAAGGTATTTAGTGCAGTAAATCTTTCGCTAAAGGACATTGCGTTGGTGTCTGAGCATTCCTTAAAAGGAAGTAATGAAGATCCTATCGAGCAATTAAACCCTGAAAAAATGATCATTTTTGGGACCATTTACCATCCCTTGATGAGTCTTAAAAAAGATAATTATCACATCATTCAAGAGCCCTTAGATTATTTCTTTGCGGATGATTTGGATGGATTAGAAAACAATGTATCTCTGAAAAGAAAACTATGGGATACCCTACAAGTATTTTTCAATATTAAACAATTATAAAATGACAAATGAAGAACGATTAGGCATCTTGCACCGATTTAGAATAGTAAGTTTAACAGAAGGTACCTCCATGTTGGTATTGGTCTTCATTGCAATGCCTTTGAAATATATTTTTGATTTGCCAACAATGGTTACCTATGTAGGTTGGATCCATGGGGTTTTATTCGTTGTGTATATATTGGTCTTGTTCCCAACTTCCCGAAAATTAAGATGGCACTTCCGAATTGCTTTGATGGGGTTGATTGCCTCCATCCTTCCCTTTGGCCCCTTCTTATTTGATAGAAAACTAAGAAAACAAGAACATATAATTGAAGACAAAATGTAATGGCCATCTAATAGGTACAATATGGCTGTCATCAGCAAAAAAAAGATAGTTTACCCCATAAGTGAAAACCTGAGGAAATACTTGGTTAAATATGGTAGAGAGGTGGATATACCTATTCACTACAAGGAGTTGCTCAGGTATACGAATTCTATTGCCCTCTATGACTATAAAGACAATGATACTTTATGGGAAACGGTATTCTACGATGAGTCCGACCGAAATGAGATTCATTATAAGGTAAAGAAAATATATGCCCTACTAAAAGCGGATGGGGACATGTCAGTCATGCAACACCTGTATGTGGACCGAATAGACCTATGCACCTATGGCAATACGCAACCCTTTAGGGTGAGAATCGTCAATCGTATCAATGATAATTTCGATTATTTCTATATCAAAAATGCAGATGCTTCGAGGGTCTATGGATTGGGTTTAGAGCACCTATTGTCTCCCAATAGAATTGGCTACCTCGTATATAGGGATACCCTTATCGAAGAACATATTGCAGGGATTCCAGGGGAGCAATTTATGAAACAACACCTTCATGACCCCTCGCTTAATCCTATCCGCTTGTCCAAAGAATTTGTAAAGTTCAATGAACGATGCTTTGTCCGATTATTAGGGGACATGCATTCTTCAAATTTTGTGATAGATGTAACGCCAGATTTTGAAGAAACGCATTATAGGATCCGTTCAATCGATTTTGACCAACAATCCTACGAAGGCAAAAAATCAATTTATTTGCCTCAATTCTTCAAACAAAACAATGCACTTATTCAACTAGGAATCAAGCATATCACTCAGGAATCTATGGCGCAGTACCAGAAAGAAGAGCGGGCACTGATAGCCACCAGACTTACAAGCTCCCCTAAAGAAATAACGGATATATTGAATAGCATGGAGAAAGACGTTCTTTCCAAAGACTCAAATATATACAGCCTCAAAAATGAATTGGCCAGGCATTATAATAATCCCGGATTTCTTCGGTGTAAAAACATGGGAGGGATCTTGCGAATGAGCTTAAATCAAGTAATTCATAAGTGATAACAGGCTTCTTTTTTAAAGAAATTTGCACCATCCCATGAACTAGTCTAAAAGATATTAGAATCCCTTGCCGTGAAAAAGCATTACTGGTTGTAACCTATTTAAGCTTGGCACATTTATCATTTTCTAAGTCATCCATTGTAGGGTTTTAAGGATTCCCTTGGGTGTAAAATTCATCTCCACTTCTTTTATTTTTCACAAAATTTGTCAGTGGACAAAGATCTTCCAGCAGAGGATTAAAGTATAGCAATACAGTCTCTGATTTACTAAAGCCCTCTAAGCTATTAATAATTTAAGACAGGGTTATAGTTGACAATTAACGCTTTAGCTTCATATAATTTTTCTAGTCCATTTAAATTACCAAGAGATTTATTAAACAAAATTCTCACGTTAAATCAACCACCTAAGGATACATTTCTCTAAGCCTTCGAATCTGGGTTAATAGAAATAACAATTTCTAAAGTAAATTGAAATTTACCAAGGTGATCTACTCGGATTGGCATAGTTTATGGTGGTACGTATACCTGTAGCAAAGAATTATTATATAAAGTAAAATAGAATATTATGAGCGCTAAATCAGAAAAACGAGTTTTTAAAAAACTAGGATACAACAAGGACGATTCCGAAAAAATAGTGGATTCATTGAATCAACTTTTAGCCAATTATCACGTCCATTATCAAAAATTAAGGAATTTTCATTGGAATGTAACAGGTGGTAATTTCTTTGATCTACATGAGAAATTTGAAGAGCTCTATACCGAATCATTTGCAAACATTGATCTTATAGCTGAGCGTATCAGGGTGTTTGGAATGACACCATATAGCCTTATGAAAGACTATCTCCAGAAGGCTGACTTAAAAGAGGTTGGCACAGATCTAAGCTCTAGAGAAATGGTTGATGAAGTGCTGCGCGATTTTCAAATTCTTGTAGATAACATGAATGATTGCGCTATAAAAGTTGCCGATCTGGGTGACAGTGCGACTGAAGACATGCTGATAGCATTTATCAAAAGTGTAGAATTACATCACTGGATGCTGACATCTTTTATGAAAGAATAAAAAAAATCCTCGAATAAATCGGGGATTTTTTTTTATCAATTTTTTTAAATCTCTAGTAAAACCTCACTTCGCAGTTTGGTAATTCACTTTGGAATTTTTCAACATTTCGAGAACTCAGCCTAGTGTTAAAACAAACCAATCTTTCCAAATTTAGGAGGTGGGTAATTTGCTTAATACTCCTCACTCCAGTACTGGCAATGTCCAGTGTTCGAAGGTCATAAAGCATTTCAAGCCCCTTAAGATTAGATATATTCGTTCCTGACAAATTCAAATACTTTAGCCTTTTAAGATCGCTTATAGGTTCAAGCTCACTTACAGCAGTATTAGAAACATCAAGCGTCTCAAGCATTGACAGAGGCGTTACCACAGCCAAATCTTTAAAGGGAGATTCTGTTACTTTAAGCACCTCAAGCTTTTCTAACCTAGCAATTGCTGATGGATCTTGGAGTGGTACATTTTTAATTTGCAATTCTCTTAAATTAAAAAAGACTAAAAGCGGTTCTAAATCTAATATATTATCTCCACCAATTTCCAGTTTGGAACTGGAAGTAGCTTGATGCAATGCCCAGGTGTCGGGATTGTCCTCTAGGCTATAGTACCTAGAAAATAAACTTTTCCAATCCTGACTCAAATTTTCCCACCAAGACATCAAAGCCTTCGTCCTGAATATTACATTGGTTTGTGGCAACAAACTTGCAAGCTTCTGAACATCCCATTCTGGCACTTTTGTGTTGTCCAGATTAATGAAATCCAAAGAAGGAAGACTTTTGAGCGGTTCAACGGATTCTATATTGGTTCCGACGAAGGAAAGCCGTTTTAGGTCAGTAAGCTGCTGCAATGCTTTAAGGTTATTTACTGCACTATAATCTCCATGAATGTGCAACAAATTCTTCATTTCTGCCAATGGAGAAAGGTCTTCTATCATGGTATTTTCAAGTGATAAAAAAGTAAGGCTTTTAAACTTTAGTGCAGGTCTAAGATTTACAACTTTACTGTTATCCAGATTCAAGGAATCCATGTTCTCCAATGTGGAAAGGGCTTCAATGGTGGGTTTACTTTGCCCTAATGCTGGTAGTTTTTCAACAAAAACCTGGTTCCAACCTTCAGGAAGTGTTTGCCACCAGGTCTGAAGGTTTTCCACATTATGAATAAGTAGAATACCTCTATTTCCTCTGGCAAATATCTCTGCAGCATTCTCAGAAATACTTGTCCTGTCTGCATATATTCGTTTTACTGATTTGGATCCATTTACCGGGTCCAGTTGACTTACTTCCGTTCCGTTGATATTTACTCGCCAAAGCGAAGGTAAAGATGCCAAAGGTGACAAGTCGAGAATATTTGTCTCCTCAAGGTTAATTTCTTCCAATTGTTTCAACTCGGACAAAAACCCAAAATTGATCAGGTAATTTCCTCGTATATTCAATTCATTTAGTTGAGATAAGTTTTTTAAGTTTTCGATGTTATTAAACCCACTTTCCTCAAGATCCAGAATTTCAAGTTGGGTAAAGTTCTCTAATACTCCAAAACCTCTTAGGGGAGCCTTTGCGGCCTTAAAGGTTTGCAGGTTTTTGAGACTGGTTAGTTCATCAATATTCGTCACTTTCGTTCCTGAGATATTTAGGTGTTTAAGCTTATCTGAATATTTGATGAATTGAATATCAACTGTTGGCGTGTTGGATACGTCCAAGTAGGAAAGGAAAGTAATGTTGCTAATTGGGCTCAGTTCATTAATCTGTGTACGGCTAATATCCACATAGGTTAAATCTCTAAACACATGAATAGGTGCTATATCTACCAACAGCTTATTACCTGAGAGATCAAGCGTATCCAGCGCAGATATCTTATACAAGATGTCAAGCTGAACAGAATCATCTGTGATGGCAAACTTTTCTCTTAGTAACGTTTCCCACTCGAGGGAAAGTGTGCTCCACCATTCCAACAATTCATCATCTCTGCTTAGTTTGGTGGTATAAATGCTCGCAATTTTAAGCTCGTTTGAATCCCTGTCCAAATTAATTTCTACAAATCGGAGTTTGGTATTTTCTATGCTTTCATTTTCGAGGCCCAAGGCAGTAAGTGTTCTATCCAACGATATCTCAAAAAACAGTTCGTCGTTGTCATTTACTTTAGGTTTTACCTCTTTGATTTTAAATTCGAAGGCAGCATCTTTAAAGAAGAACTCAATGTCTTTTAAATAGGCCGCAACACTCTTATTGGTAATAACTTGCCGATCCAATAGCAAATCGTCCTCTATCTGTACATTCTCATCTCGAAAGATTTTTTTATAGCTTTCTCGTATGATAACATCTTTATCCCTGGCAGAGGTCTCGCCACTGCCAACGGTATTTAGAAAATATTGTAAGAAACGGACTTGATCTTCTGCCTGTTGGCTAAAATCTTTAATCTCCTGTTTGGTGTATCCTCCGAGATCCTGGGCCAGAATATTTGGAGCATAACAAAAAAATAGAATCAGGAGAAATGCATTTACTTTAATCCTTGCCATAGATGTAGTTCAATATTATTTCTTTGTCACCTTCCTCCAATTTCATCAAATTGGCCATCAACCAACCAGTATTAAATCCTGGTCTATTGAATTGTCCCAACTCAAAATACCACTTGTCTATTTGAAAAAAGTGGAATTTAGTGTCTTTCACTGTCTCAAATTTCAATCTTTTACTTTTTATTTCAAATAGAAATAACGTAAGGTAATCTGGTTGAAAACCATCCGGGGTGTAAGATTCCGGTCTAGGATTATCTACCATAGCTCTTCTTAGGTTCATAAAACCCAATTCATGACTTAAAGGGTGAAGAAATTTTTTCTCATCGCCTTTGGGTTTATCAAATGCTCTTGTAAATGGAGGGAAGTTTACATTTTCTATGACCCACTCGTTCCCCAGTCCTTGAGGTTGTAACTTCAAAAACAGTACCACATCCTGTCTTTTTCCAATATAAGTGAAAACGGTGTTGACTTCTGCAAACCATTCTCCTCTGTGGAAGTTGAGGTATTGGGGGTAGGCTTCGGATGTTACATAATCTATAAATTCTCTTTTTAGGTCATTGCTAATCCCAGAGGTTTCATTATCGAAAAGAATATTAATAAAAGATTTCCTAAGGGCAAGATCGTGGTATTTTTCATCGCCTGGGTAAAATCTTACATCTCCTTCTTTGCTTTCCTCTGCATTAAATCTTCTGAAAAATTGGTTGACTTGTTTGGTAGCGGCAGCAAACCTGCCATCATCAATAATCCGGCCGGAGCTATTGAAAGTCTGCCCCGGCGCGGAAAAATTTGATAAGATTATGGTAATTAACGTAACAAATACTATTCTCATGCTGAAGTTTCAGTCACTCTCACATCTCCCAACAACACATCCCAGAATTCAATGGTTCTCCCTGAAATCTGGGTTTGTTTTTTCTCTACATAGATTGTAATGTCCTTCTTGGTGGTATCTCTGTAGTTTAATCCTGCTTCTTGTGAAGTTCCTTCAAACCTTTGGTAGACGGTAATAACCCCTACATATCTTCCGTCAGGTTGTCTCTCCAAGTCAGAGATATAATGAATATCATACCAGCTGATATTCACCCTGTCATAATTTAAGGCCATTAGTCTTTCAAAGTACCTTCTGATTTTGTAATAAGCAACCTCATTGGTATTGATTGATGAAACACCCATTTCAGCATCAGGAGCGAAAAGCTCTTCTGCTCTATCCATTACCCTCGTAGCTTCAGAAAACTGCGTTTCTTTGCTTCCGATGATACTGATATATTTACTTAAATCTTTAACTTTTTCTAAGGCAAGCGAATCAATGGCTTGCTTTCTTTGTGGACTGATGTTTTCATCCTGAGCGAAAACGGAAATGGTTGTCGCCAGGAAAAAGATAAGCAGGGATAGAATATATTTTTTCATAATAACTTACTTTCTATAGTTTTTAAAATTACCTTCTTCTTAATTCTAATTCGGTGACCTTTCCGGATCCATCCATTCTTATATCGCTGATAAAGTTCAGGTTTTTCTTGGTGTCTTTGAGATAGTTAAGATACCTGTCAATGGTGGTAGGCTCATCAAAATCTTTCCTTCCGGATTCTTCGTGAATCACAATTAATACAGGAATATTTTGGTTAGAAAACATCCCTAGCGCTTCTCTTATGGTATTATTGGCGCTTTGCAAATTGGAAGCATTGGCTATTGCATTGAAGTAATTTTCTAATTCCCCAACAGCTAGCTCTTCCGCTGATGGTTGCGGTACAGGTTTTGGTGCAGGCGCAGGTTCTTCTACTGGCACAGGTGCAGGAGGCGCGGCCTCAACCACTTTTTTCTTGCTTTTACAAGCTCCCATAGCTAATAAGACAAATAGCATTACAGTCAATGACCGTGTTAAGGGGAATTTTAGGTTCCTTTTTTTCATATGAATTGAATGGTTTTTTAGTTAATTGTAAAAACCCTGTCTAAGGATGGAATTAAATTTACATACTCCATAAACCCCAAGATTTTTACGATGTAGTAGACGATTGATTTAAGTGTTTTTTTTTAAGAATAGTTTGATTTTATTTAATCAGCACAATTTAAGTAATGAAAGGCACTAAAGTTGTTTTGTATTTATATTTATCAAAATTAACGATCTGCTTTTTTTAAGTAAACCTCCTCAATTATAGGTAATATTTTTTAAAAACGCACAATAAGTTAAGAATTGATCATATAATCATACAAAATGCCAATATATCATTATATATCGAAATGTATGAAAGTTTTTTTTAACGGTAATTTCACAATTTAATCGAAAATTTCAGACAACTTTCTTTCCAAAGATTTTCCCCTTAAATCTTTGGCAATTATGTTTCCTTCAGGGTCTATCATGTAAGTCGCAGGAATAGCATTAATTTGGTACTTGGCTGCTGCCTCAGAATTAAAATATTTCAGATCGGAAACCTGAGTCCAAGTCAACCCATCTTCCGCTATAGCTTTAATCCACATCTCTCTGGTTCTATCAAGAGAAACGCCAAACACTTCAAATCCATTTTCTTTATATTGATTATAGAGTCTTAACACGTTCGGATTTTCATCGCGACAAGGTTTACACCATCCAGCCCAAAAATCTATCATTACATATTTCCCTCTTAAATCAGAAAGATTTACAACCTTTCCCTCAGGATTGGGAAGTGAAATTTCAGGTGCCGGTTGACCAACAGAAAGTGCTCTCATTTCATTCAACTCCTGCTTCCACGTGTTAATTAATTTCATGTCGGGGTATTGCGCTTCAAGACCGACCACCACACTGTCCATAAAATTAAAATCTGCTCCTGGGTCTAACATCCCTAATCCTGCCAATGCGGCAAAACTTCCTTCCATTTTTGAAATAGCATCCTTTATACGCTCAGCATGGTTTATGCCCATATCGGTAGCGCGCTCACGGATTTCCTGGACTTTTTCTTGGTCTTTAGCAGACATGGCTTCGTAAAAAGCTGAATTCAATTCATTGGTCTCTTCTTGATATTTTACTGTTAACTCATCTATGTTAAAGAGTAACTGACTGTCCTTTGAACCAGTAACACCGAGTTCTTCAGATTCAAAATCATACTTCACCTCGACATCTTCCTCAAATAATGCCAAGCGAATCGTTTTTTCGCCAAATAAATCAAGGTCATAAAAATTAGGATTATCAACATCCAGTTCATAGCTAAATACACCACCTTTACCAATCTCTAAGGTATCAAGGACGGTAATCTTGTCTACGTCGTATTTGGAAAGGACTACATCTCCCTCTGGCATATTTTTCAATTTCCCTGAGATGGTTACTTTGCCATCGAATGCTTCTTTCTTTCCTTCTCCACATGCGTAAAGCAACATGACTGACAACACTATCGAAAATAAACTTCTAATTAAGAATCTCATAACATTAATTATCCAATAATTCTGTTAAAATTTTGCTGGCAACCTTGGGATCTGCCTTCCCCTGAGACTTTTTCATTACCTGCCCCATGAACATACCCATAAGCCCTTTTTTTCCAGACCTATACTCTTGTACTTTGGCCGCATTCTGGGTTAAGACCTCCTCAATTAAAGGTCTTATAGAGTCCTCATTACTGTCTTGAATTAAGTTTAATTCCTGAGCTATCTCAATAGGTGTTTTCTCTGGATGGGCGATTAACTCTGGATAAATTTTTTGAGATGCTACTGTAAAACTCACTTTCCCCTCATCAATCAATGCTATCAACGCTGCAATTTGTGATTCATTTAAAGGGAAATCCTTAATTCTTAACGTCAATTCATTTAAATAAGATTTAATCGGACCCATCATCCAATTTGAAGCTGCTTTAAAGTTATTCGTATGCTTACATAACGACTCAAACCATAAGGCTATTTCCTTTTGGTCAGTCAATACTCCTGAATCATATTCTGGAAGTCGGTAAGTCTTTACAAATTTCTCAAATAATTCTCTCGGAAGTACAGGAAGCTCAGCCTTAATTGAGGACAACCATTCTTCAGAGATAACTACCGGACTCAAATCCGGCTCAGGGAAATACCTGTAATCGTTAAGGTCTTCCTTGGTTCGCATGCTTGCTGTAAGTCCAGTCGTCGCATCAAAAGTTCTGGTTTCCGAAACTATAATTTCACCTTTTTCTAGCATCTCTATTTGCCTGTCATACTCATGCTCAATAGCCCTCGCCACATTTCGAAAGGAGTTCATGTTTTTAACTTCTACCTTCTTACCCAGTTCTTTCTCACCTCTAAGTCTTACCGACACATTGGCATCACACCTCAAAGAGCCTTCTTCCATGTTTCCATCACAGACATCCAAATAGACTACCAATCTCTTTATTTCTGATAGAAGATTGTAGGCTTCTTCGGAAGACCGCATATCGGGCTCTGTCACGATCTCTATTAATGGCACACCTGCCCTGTTAAAATCAACGAGGGTATCCACTTCTCCTGCAAGGTGCATGGACTTACCCGCATCTTCTTCCATATGGATTCGGGTTAATGCCACCTCTTTTTTCTCTCCGCTACTCAAAGTGATGGGAACAAAACCACCTACACAAATCGGGTTTTTATCCTGAGTCAGTTGGTATCCCTTTGGTAAATCAGGGTAAAAATAATTCTTACGGGCAAATACATTTCTCCTTGTAATAGAAGAATTACATGCCAGTCCCATTTTCACGGCAAACTCTACCGCTTTTCTATTTACTTTAGGCAAGGTGCCGGGATGTCCCAATGTAATCACCGATATATTGGTGTTTGGCATCTTCCCGTAGCTATTGGCATCAGAAGTGTACATCTTACTTTTAGTAAGCAATTGTGCATGGACTTCCAGTCCTATCACCATCTCGTACTTTTTCTTGAGGTTTTCTGCCATTAAGGTAGTGGACTTCTCTTCAATCATCTTTAAATTATTACAGTTATCATTCCAAAATGTCAGTGCATTGCCCAAAACAAAAATTGAATTCCGCTAAATTATTTTAAGGCCTGGTGAAGCAACGTTTCAGCTTTTTCCAAAGCTTTGGGTAAACCTGAGGAATCTTTCCCTCCAGCCGTTGCATAAAAGGGCTGACCTCCTCCCCCTCCTTGGATTTCAATCGCTAACTCCCTCACCATTTTGCCTGCATGTAAACCTTTCTTCTTTACAAGCAAATCGCTTACCACAATTGATAATTGAGGCTTGCCATTAATATCTGCTGCCAATACAGCTACCAAGTTGTCAATTTCATTTTTCAATTCAAAAGAAAGTTTTTTTAACGCCTCAGAATTAGGCAATTTAATCAATCCTAATATTAAGTGGTAACCGTTGAAGGATTTTACCTCACTTTTTAACATTTCTTTTATTTCATCGGTAGCTTTTAGGTTCAATGCCTCGATTTCCTTCCTTAAAGAAGCCCTCTCAGTCATTAATCCTTCTATCGCACCTACTAGATCTCGGGGATGCTTAAGTGTTTCCTGAATATTTTCTAAAAGCCCAAACTGCCGTCTGACATACTCTTGAGCTCCCGAGGCAGTAACTGCCTCTATTCTCCGGACACCCGCAGCTATTGAACTTTCAGAAATAATTTTAAACATTCCTATTTCACCCGTGGAAGTCACATGGGTTCCTCCACACAATTCCACAGAAAAGAAAGGGTCAAAAGTAATTACCCGAACCTGCTCTCCATATTTCTCTCCAAAAAGTGCTGTTGCACCCATTGCTTTCGCCTTATCTATTGGCACATTTCTTCTCTCGTCCAGGGATATATTTGTCCTGATCCTTCCATTGACGATGTCTTCCACCTGAAGTATTTCCTCTGGAGTCAATTTAGCAAAATGAGAAAAGTCAAACCTTAAAATTTTATCATTTACCAGCGATCCCTTTTGTTGCACATGATCTCCAAGGACCTGCTTCAATGCCGACTGTAAAAGGTGAGTGGCAGTATGGTTACTTTTTATTAAACCCCGCTTTTCTGCATCTACTACACCAGTGAAATCTGCTTCGGGGTTTTCAGGTAATACATCTACCCAATGTACTATCAGGTCATTCTCTTTGGTGGTGTCCAGAACTGCAATGCTCTCTTTGTCATTTGAAAGTATCCCAGTATCCCCCACCTGTCCCCCGCTTTCGGCATAAAAGGGAGTTTCTGTCAAGACCAACTGAAACCTATCCTTGTTTTTATCTTTGATCTTCCGGTATTTAATAATTTGAGCGGTTGCACTTAAAGTATCATAGCCTACGAAAACAGAACTCTCCTCATCATTGACCGTGATCCAATCACCGGTCTCAAGCTTAGATGCTGACCTCGATCTGTCTTTTTGAACATTCATAGCTACTGAAAAGCCCTTTTCGTCCACGCTAAGTCCATTTTCCCTTGCTATCAATGAAGTAAGGTCTAACGGGAACCCGTAAGTGTCATACAATTCAAAAGCCACATCACCTGGTATGGTATTTTCATTTTTGCGCTCCAAAGACTTTTGAATGCTTTCCAGATTTTTCAATCCTTTATCCAATGTCCTTAAAAATGCCAGCTCTTCTTCTTGGATTACTTTGCCAATAAATTCTTGCTGCAAATTTATTTCAGGGTAAAACTCCCCAAATTTCTCTGCCAATACAGGCACCAATTGAAAAAAGAATGGTGTTTTGAGATCTAGAAAAGTATAGCCATAACGTACAGCCCTCCTTAGAATTCTCCTGATTACGTACCCTGCTTTGTTATTGGAAGGCAATTGGCCATCAGCGATGGTAAAGGATATTGCCCGTATATGGTCTACAATTACACGAAAAGCTATGTCTGTTTTTTCAGAATTCCCGTAAGAAAAACCTGATATACTTTCCATTTTAGCTATAAATGGCGCAAATAAATCGGTGTCGTAATTGGAAGACTTTTGTTGGATTACCCTAACCAATCTTTCTAGGCCCAATCCAGTATCTACATGCTTTGCGGGCAGTTCTTTTAAATGTCCGTTAGCAAATCGGTTATACTGCATAAAAACCAAATTCCATATTTCTATTACCTGAGGGTGGTCTTCATTGACCAGTTCCCTTCCAGGTGTTTTTTGAATTTCTTCCAAAGACCGCATGTCAAAATGAATTTCTGAGCATGGTCCGCAAGGGCCAGTTTCCCCCATTTCCCAGAAATTATCTTTTTTGGAACAAAAAAGGATGCTGTCTTTATCTACCAATTCCTCCCAGTAGCTGAAAGCTTCCCTATCCTGTTCTAGCTTGTCGTCCTTATCCCCCCCAAAAACAGTTATATACAACCTATCTTTTGGCAATTGGTAAACTTCGGTCAATAATTCCCAGGCCCAGTTGATCGCTTCCTTTTTGAAATAATCACCAAACGACCAATTGCCCATCATTTCAAACATGGTATGGTGATAGGTGTCTACACCTACTTCTTCCAAATCATTGTGCTTTCCGGAAACTCTAAGGCACTTTTGACTGTTAGTAACCCGAATGTAATCTGGGTTTTCGTTGCCTAAAAAATAATCCTTAAATTGGTTCATTCCAGCATTGGTAAACATCAATGTAGGGTCATTTTTGACAACTATTGGAGCAGATGGAACAAACTGATGCGCTTTAGATTGAAAAAAATCAATGAAATGGCTTCTTATCTGTTTGGAATTCATGTTTATTTACCTTAAAATGAATTACTTGGAATATTTAAAGTTTTTGAATTATCTTTGTAACCAAACCCTCAACTATCTACTTCCCTACAAAGTAGCTTAATCTCCCGGGTTTTTTCGGATTACAAAATTAGAAGTTTTAACGTACTATTTGTTAAATGAGTAGAATAAAATATTATTACGATCCTAAAACCTGCAAATACGAAAGGTATGTTAAGAGCAAATGGGATGTAACATTGAATGTATTAGGATTTTTGTCCTTGTCCTCAATATTAGCTGTCGGAATACTTATCGTCTTCCATTATTATTTTGACAGTCCCAAAGAATTGATCCTGAAAAGAGAAAACAAAGAGCTTAACCTCTACTATGAACTTCTTGAGCAGGAAGTAGGCCAATTGAACACCATGATGGGTGACCTTCAGGAAAGAGATGATAATCTATATCGGGTTATTTTCGAATCTGAACCCATCCCTAGTTCTGTCAGAAATGCAGGTTATGGAGGCTCTGATAGATTTAAAGACATAAAAGAAAAAGGCCTTAACCAGGGCAAAATGATAATATCTGTTTCCAACAAGGTGGAAACGCTCAAAAAACAGCTTTTCATTCAATGGGAATCCTACAATGAATTGTCTGAAACGGCACTAAACAAGGAGGAGTATTGGGCTTCTATCCCTGCTATTCAGCCGATCCACAATGAGGAATTAAACAGGCTTGCTTCAGGTTACGGCATTCGATTACACCCTATTCTTAAGGTGAAGAAAATGCATACAGGAATAGATTTTTCAGCACCTAAGGGCACCCCAATCTATTCTACAGGAGACGGAGTAGTAAAACAGGTAAGGACAGATTTTGGAGGCTATGGTAAGTCTGTCATTATAGATCATGGCTTTGGATTTAACACCAGATATGCACACATGAACGATTTTAATGTAAAAGTAGGAGACAAGGTCAAAAGAGGAGATAAAATAGGAACAGTAGGAAATACAGGATCATCCACTGCCCCTCATGTCCATTATGAGGTAATCAAAGAGGGCAAATACGTGAACCCTGTCAATTACTTCTTTAAAGACCTGGAACCATCCGAATTTGATAAAATTCTGGAACTGGCCTCAAGAGAAAACCAATCGCTTTCATAAATCATTAAAACAATAATAAAAAACCCTTTCCTCAAATAATGAGGAAAGGGTTTTTTCTTGCCACAAATCAAGTTTGGCAGGTTTTCTGGAATTAATAGAGGCAATTGTTTTCTATATAAGGGATAATTTTTATATTTTTGATTGAAAAAATACCACAGGATTGCCGTACAAAGAAAAAGATATCGAAAAAAAGTATTATTCTATCGGCGAAGTGGCTGACAGATTTAAGGTAGCCACCTCATTGATTAGGTATTGGGAAGGGGAATTCGATATCATCAAACCCAAAAAAGACAAAAAAGGAAACCGCAGATTTACCATTGATGATATTGAAAAGATTCAATTGATTTTTCATCTGGTAAAAGAAAAAGGTTATACGCTCACAGGTGCCCAAGAGATTATCAAAAGGGATATGCATAAGGTTCAGGACAAAGCAGCAATGATCCAAAGACTACATGAAATCAGAGGTTTTTTGACAGAAATCAAAAATAATCTGGATGAACAGCAAGCAGAATAATGATTACTTATACGATGTAGCGCTCAGTTTGATCCCCAAACTGGGGCCTAGTATCTATAAAAAAATTATACTACACTGTGATTCTGCAGAATCATTTTTTAATTTACCTCGTGGAAAGCTAGAAAGAATCCAGGGAATTGGGCCCAAATTGCTGGCTTACCGAAAACAAAGAGCAAGTTACCTGACCGAAGCGGAAAAGATAATAGATGCGGCGAATCAACATAAAATTCAAATTCATTGTTTCATGGAGGAGAATTACCCTAATCGATTAAAATCCATCCCTGATAGCCCTCCCATACTTTTTAGTAAGGGCGATTTAAGCCTCAATCCGAAAAGAACACTGGGTATAGTAGGCACAAGAAAAGCCACAAAATACGGCAAAAATATAACCCAACAAATTACAGAAGAACTGTCGAGATTCCAGCCGACCATCATCAGTGGACTGGCCTATGGAATAGACGTAGAAGCACATAGAGCCGCACTTGCAAGGAACCTACCAACAATAGGAATAATGGGCTCTGACCTCAACACCATTTATCCCTCGATCCATAAAAAACGGCTGAACAAATGATGGAGAATGGGGGCCTGCTAACCGAGTACAAACTCGGAACAGAGATGAGCCCTAATAATTTCCCACAAAGAAATCGCATCATTGCAGGAATGTCTGATGCTTTGGTAGTGGTAGAGGCTGCTAAAAAAGGAGGGGCATTGATTACGGCAGAAATAGCCTACAGTTACAACCGAGAGGTCTTTGCCGTCCCTGGAAACCTTCAGTCTAAATACAGTGAAGGTTGCAATGACCTTATAAGGAATATGAAAGCCGGAATCTATATGAGCTCCAAAGAAATCGTAAATTCCTTGTCATGGAACTTGGCATCAGGCGAATCGTTGGCCCAGCAGGTTTATCCTGATACCTCTTTACTCGATCCGCTTGAGACCAAAATTTTGGAAAGAATATTTGACAAAAAAGAAGTTGAGGTAAATTGGCTCAGCCATGATTTAAATTTGCCTATTAGTACCCTGGCTGTCAAACTGCTCAATTTAGAATTTTTGGGTTTTGTTAAAGTTTTTCCTGGAAAAAAGTACCAATGGCTCCACAATAAATAATAATAAGAATACCCTCTAACCGTAGATGGCGTTTTATGCTTATATTAGTCTATACTGACCAAAACTCATAAAAAAATGAAAAAGGCACTTTCCCCAATATTATTCTCCTTGATTATCCTCGTAGGTTGTGAAAATGAAAAAAGTGTGGCCACTGATAATCTCCCCATGCAAATAGCGCAAGCTTATGGTTATGATCAATTGGATCAGGTTCAATCAATCTCCTATACCTGGAATGTAAGAAGAGACAGTGTGACCGTTATGGTTAGAGACTGGAAGTGGGACCTTGTCAAAGGAGAGGTTAGCTATACAGATGCAGATACCAGCGCAACTTATCTTATTTCAGAAAAATCTGATCAAATTAAAGACATTGATCATAAATTCATAAATGACAAATATTGGCTTTTATTTCCTTTCCAATTGGCATGGGATGAAGGGTTTACTACAGAAATAGCTGAGGAACAAACCTCTCCTATCAACGGCCAAGCCACAACAAAACTCACCATACTTTACAATAACGAAGATGGCTACACACCAGGTGATGCTTATGACGTCTATGTTGACGATAAAAAAATGATCAAAGAATGGGTTTTCAGAAAAGGAAATGCAGCAGAAGGCCGTGCATTTACCTGGGAGAATGAAAAGGATCTCGGGGGCATCAAAATAGCACTTGACCACCGGATGAAAAATGGAGAAAAAATCATCTGGTTTACCAATGTGGAAGTAAATAAGAAGTAAAAGAGACCCAATAGGTCAACTCCAATAAGCTTGTTTAACTTAATGAAGCCAAGCGTTGAACTGGGGCCTTACAAAGATTAACTATAATCCTTGTAAGGGAATTTTACTTAACCCCTGATTATGCAATAGACCTGCTATTTCGTAATGAAATCACTCTTACGAATGCTATAGGGTATTCAGAGTTAAAAATTATTTAACCTGCATCCATATTTTTGAGCCTGTCTTCAACCGGACATACACCATGTCCTTAAAATAGCCTAAAATATTTCCCTTGCCTATAAAATAGTCGGAAGGTATTGGCCAAGATTTCTTCCAATCCTGAAACACCAAATCAACGGCTTTAAGCTCAATTTCAGGACTACTTTTTTCAGAAATATTAAGAATTGTTTGGTGCGCAAAACCGATTGTATGATCTGGTAACATTATTCTAAACCATACCCCACTCTTACCCATAATATCGAAATAAGTATTTTTAGAGTAGGTGCCAATAATTTTGGCATTAAGTGTAGGAGAAGCGCGAAGATTCCCTGTTTTCGCTGAAAAAACCCCATAATCCTTCAATGAAACAGTATCTGAAGCACTAATTTTTTCGATTTTTTTCGGTGTCTGTAAAAAAGGCAAAGGATTTTTAGCTCCACTGCCTCTCCTGTAAATACCGAAATGTAAGTGAGGAGCAGTAGTTCTAGCATTGCCTGTATTCCCTACCATTCCTAAAGTGTCTCCCATCTTTACTCTTTGTCCAATATGCACCATCTGACTATCAAGATGCGCATAATAGAAATTGTATTTACCACTGTTTAGCCAAACTACCTTACCCCCCAGTCGATTTTGGTCGGATCTATTCACCCTGCCATCCTCCACGGCGCGCACCGGTGTACCTCTACTAGCAAATACATCTACTCCTTGATGTCTTCGACTACCTCCTCTAGCATCTCCCCAGAAACTGGCAATCTGACCAGCATTCATGTTTGATATGGGGAAAACGATGGATCCTGAGACCTTTATATTGACCTCAACCATCCCTCCTCCCAATAATTCCGGCTGGATTCTTAGTAAATGGTTTTCGTTTTCCTGCGCAGTATAGGCTATTGTTTGCCGATCTTGTGAGAAAACAAGTGATGAATAACCGCTAATCGTATTTCTGAACACATCTAAAAAATAAACAGTACCACTGTCACTAAGGGCATTGGCATTAATAGAGACCTGGCTTCCCTCTTCTACTTCATATAACCAGAATTCTGCCTCAGCCATGGCAGGGTCGAAATAAACCATTTCGGCGTGAGGTAAATTTTGGGCATTTAAATTAACTGCCGCACTTACTTGCCCGTTACTGATCCATTTTTTGATAATTTTATACCCCTCAAGGCCGGTGTTTTTTAAGGCATCGGAATAAGTCTCATACGGGTTTTTACTTTTAAAAAGCTTTTCGGTATGGCAGGATCCAAGAAGAAAAATTAGCGCAAGAAAACAAAAAAAACTTTTAAAATGCGAAACCACAGGATTTGTAAAAGTTAATACCAAAAGAAAAAATGATCTTCGCTTTGGTACTAATTTTAACTTAGAAATGATTTGCTTATAGCGTTTTCTGACCTTCATTTTTGCCTTACTGAATTTCTTCTATAATCTTCTTATTGAACGCCTCTAGGTCATTCGGAGATCTTGAAGTAACTAACGCCTGATCACAAACACATTCCTGATCAAACCATTCTGCTCCTGCATTGATAAGGTCTTGTTTAATAGAGGGGAAAGAAGTCATTTTCCTGCCTGCCAATGCACCAGTCTCTATCAATACCTGAGGGCCATGACAGATGGAAGCAACTGGTTTTCCCTTGGAGAAAAAATCCTTAATGAATTCAATGGCTTTTTTATTGGTACGCAATTTATCCGGATTAAGGACTCCTCCTGGAATCAGGACAGCATGGTAGTCGTCGGAGTTGGCCTCATCTACGGTTTTATCTACTTTAAAATCTTTCCCCCAATTTCCATCCTTCCAAGACTTAACACTTCCTTTATTGGGGGAAATCACTTCCACTATAGCACCTTGGTCTTCCAAGGCCTTTTTCGGAGAAGTAAACTCTACCTCTTCAAATCCATTTTCTGTGATTAAAGCTATTTTTTTACCAGATAAATTACTCATAAATATATTGGATTTATTTTTAGACTAATTTTTAAAGAAAAAGTTCAAATTTCATGCTAAACTAAGCAAAACGAAAAAATATTTTAGATGCTTCGGGTAGAATTTAAATATAAATTCAAAGACCTGGAAAAATTAACGTTATTTAGCTAATACAAGTCGGCAAAATGCCATTGTTCCTTTTTTTTACAATTGGAATAATTTTGACTGGCCTTCTGCATACTAGGATAAAAGATGAAAATCTAAAAAAAAGCCCGGTAATTCCCGGGCTTCCAATATTCAAAAAAATTAAATTATTATACGTAGTTACTCAACATTACTGGCATAACCAGCATCAGAATGTCTTCATTTTCATTTAGATCTGAAGGCAGAATCAACCCTGCTCTGTTTGGTGCACTTAATTTCATAGTTATTTCTTTCGCTGATATATTGTTTAGCATTTCTACCAAAAACTTGGCGTTAAAACCAATTTCTATGTCCTCTCCTTCATGTTCGCAGGAAAGTCTTTCGTTGGCTTCATTTGAAAAGTCCAAGTCTTCAGCTGAAATCTGTAATTCACTCCCCGTCAGTTTCAACCTTACCTGATGCGTGGTTTTATTCGCATAAATGGCGATCCTTCTCAAAGAACCCAAAAACTCTTGCCTGTTGATCACCATGTCATTGTTATTGTCCGCAGGAATTACATTTTCATAATCTGGGAATCGCTCATCGATTAGCCTACAAATCATCTTGATATTGTTGAACTTAAAGTAGGCATTGCTGGTATTGAATTCAACACTTACTGGCACATTCTCAGTTGGAAGTGTAGACTTCAATAGATTTAGGGCTTTCCTTGGCACAATAATACTGGTAGCCTCAGGAGAGGCAATATCAACTCTTCTATAACGAATCAATCGATGTCCATCCGTGGCAACAAAAGTAGTGTTGGTACTGCTCAGATTTATAAATACCCCAGTCATGGCAGGTCTCAACTCATCGTTACTCGTCGCAAATATTGTATTGGCAATTGCACTACTCAAAACATCTGTTGACATTTCTACGGTAGAAGCATTGGTTACACTGGGAATTCGTGGAAAGTCCGTAGCATTTTCTCCTGCCAATTTATAGCGTCCATTGTCAGAACTGATTTCTATACTATAAGTCTCCTTATCAATACTAAAAGTAACTGGTTGTTCAGGAAGATTTTTAAGCGTTTCAATCAATATTTTTGCAGGAACTGCAATATTGCCGTCGTCTTTTGCTTCCACCTCAATTTCAGTCATCATGGATGTTTGCAAATCAGAAGCTGTTACCGTAAGCTTGCTGTCCAATATTTCAAAAAGAAAGTTCTCTAAAATTGGCACAACAGGGTTGGTTGTTACCACCCCATTTATTGCGGATAAATGCTTCAAAAGTGAGGAAGAAGAAACAATAAATTTCATATGTATGGTTTTTTTAATTCAGTCACATTAAAAATTATCGTAAAATCCACGATACAATTCAGTAAAGCCAAATTTAGCATTTTTAGTCATTGGTTTTAACCAAATAAGACACAAATTTTAATTTCGATGGATTTAACAGGGTAAAGTTATAAATAAAATTACAAATGCCCTCATTAGGTTTTGATTTGATAGGATAAAATTAATTTGATTTTTGAAAAACGGGTAGAAATCCTATCATTTAGCATATTTTCTTTTTCTAAGAAACTGCTTGAACCAGCCAATAAGAATAACAACTATCACAGGAAGTACAACATTGATTACCTGCCACATCGATTTCTGTTGTTTTATTTTCACTTTATTTAGCGGCCTAATTTCAAAACTTTTGGACTTACTGGCAATTATCCCATTAGGGGCAACCATGTAATTTATTGTATTTTGTAAGAATGTTCTATTCGCAGTTTTACTTTCAGAAAATGGGTTGTTACCCAAAGGCAAAGGTTGTTCCTCTTGTGGCTGGATCCAACTTTTTATAACATCTGCATCTCCAGCAACCAAAACCCTTCCACCATTGCTTTCAGGTAAAAATTTATTTTTATCAAATCCATCAGGTACAAAACGATTTTTGAAAAAGGAGGTGAATTTCCCTTCCAATAGGTAAGCCAATGGAAGACTTCCACTATTGAACGATCTCACGTCAGGTTCAATGGCCATATCTTTAAAAGCAACCCTGGCCGGAGCACTTTCTCTGCGAGTGTAACCACTAGAGAAAATCAAGGGGGTTTTTATTACCTGTTCTGCTTTTACAGTATCAATAGAACTTACAAAACGGAACTCAACCACGTCCAAACCTTTGGTAATCGGGTGATTTGCCATTTTTCCTGCCTGTACATAAAAAGGCCATGGCAAAGGCACTATCTGAGGTTGGTTGCCATACTCTCCTGAAACTACTGGATAATAACCAAAATTCAAATCTTGGACAAGGTCCTTATTGATCCTAACACCATACCGAAAAAGAAGGTCATCCAATCCTGTATCGAAAGGCATGGCCACTGTACCATTCCCTCCGGCATTTTCGAGGTTTACCGTCATTTGATCCACCAAGAACAGGATATTTCCACCATACATTAGAAATTGGTCCAGTAGGTATTTTTCTCTCTCTCCGTAGGCCCTTTTGGGGCCTGCCACGATCAACACCTCAAATGTCAATAGGTCTTCAACACTTTTGGCTTGGTCAAACGGGACTTTATAAACCTCAAAATCTCCGTTCAGTGCTTCCACCATACCATAGCCCTCATCTTCATCCATTTCGCCTTGCCCGATAATAATCCCTATGGCACGCTTATTTCTAGTGTACAAACGTTTAATCGCCTGCCCAATCTCAAACTCAAGGTTCTCTATGGATAAGTTGAGGGTTTCTTCGGGCCCCATACCCAGTTCCCCTTTTAATAACAACACCCCTGTTTCCCTGGATGTAGTTCTTAAAACAACACCTGGAAATATAAGCTGCGTGGACTGAGTCCCATTCTGGTTACTGTACAAATTGGTAGGGTTAATCCCATAGTCTGCAAGTTTAAGAATATAACGCTCACTACTATCAGAGGCTACCTGAAGAGGATCCAGGTAGTTGATAATAATTTCTTCCCGACTATATGAGCGAAAGGTTTTCAAAATCTGCTCAATATTTCTCTGAAAACGCAACATCCCGGGAGGAAGGTCTCCTGCCAATAAAATATCTATTTCCAACGGACCATCCATGTCCTCCAACACATCCAGACTAGCCTGACCTATGCTGTATTTTCCTTCTTCAGTCATATCCAATCTGAAGGACCACCATTTTTCCAGATTGGCAACTAAAAACCATATCAGCACCAAAGCAAATATCCCATAAAATAAGGAGCTGTATTTTCTATTCATCCCTATTGATCAAAATCCAAGAAAAAACCAAGAAGGAAAGTATCATTCCCAAAAAGTAGTAAATATTTTCGGAGACAATAACTCCCCTTCCCATTTGCTCATAATGAAAATCTGTACCCAACCCTTCTAATAGAACAGCCAGATCACCTGAAGTTAATACAGACATTGCGCTTATTCCTCCAAAAAGCAAAAAGGACAAAAATACCGCCACAACGAAAGAAACGATCTGATTAGATGTAATGCACGAACTAAATAGCCCCACTGCAGCAAACAATGCTCCGACTAAGAACAAGCCGATGTACGCACCAAAAAAACCTGCACTGTCAATATTCCCTATGGTATCTCCAAGCTGAACTATACTGAAATAATAGATCAATGTGGGAATCAAAGAAAAGAACAAAAGCACCAAAGCAGCAAGGTATTTGGCAACCACTATCTGGTAACTTTTTAATGGGGAAGTTTTTAACAATTCCCAAGTACCGGTTTTTTTCTCCTCAGCGACCATCCTCATGGTGATTGCCGGCAGTAAGAAAATAAAAACAAAAGGGGTATAACTAAACAATGGCTCAAGGTCAGCATAGCCATAGTCCAAAACACTTGTGCCTGGAAATACCCATACTATCAAGCCTAATGAAATTAAAAAAATGGAAGTAATCAGGTACGCAGATAGGTTACTGAAAAAAGCATTGACTTCTTTTATAAACAGACTGAACATATCTCTAACTTTGGGTCAAGCTGTGAAAGATGGATTCGAAATTCTTTTCTTCCTGCCTGATACTCACCAAATTTAGGTTATATCTTTGAACCATCTCAAAAATTTCAAGTCTTAATTTTTTGGGATCCTTACATATGAATGCCAATAATCCCGGGCTTTTCCTATCTAAAGTACTGTAGGAAAGACCTACTAACCATTCATCCAGTATGGTTTCCTCTGTTTCTAATAAAACTACAGATTTTCCAGCGCTTGCTTTCAGGTTTTGAAGAGAATCTTGAGCCACCACCGTGCCTTTATTAATAATAACCACTTTGTCGCATAGAATTTCAACTTCCTGCATGATGTGTGTACTCAAAACAAGTGTTTTATTTTTGCTAATTTCTTTAATGAGTTGTCTGATTTCTATCAGTTGATTTGGATCCAAGCCTGTAGTAGGCTCATCTAGAATAATGATCTCCGGGTCATGTACAAGGCTTTTTGCTAGGCCTACCCTTTGTTTGTATCCTTTGGATAAGTTACCTATTCTTTTGTGTCGCTCCTCTGTAAGTCCACACTGGGCCATTACAATCTTCACCCTTTCATTGCGCAAATTTCTCCTCATCTGGTAAAGCCCACCTATGAAGGATAAAAACTCAGGAATGTACATTTCGTCATACAGGGGATTGTGTTCAGGCAAATACCCTATCAGTTTACTTATGGCAATGGGATGTTTTTTCACTGAAATACCATTGACCAAAGCTTCACCTGAGTCAGCCTGCAGAAAACCTGTAATGATTTTCATCGTGGTAGATTTTCCAGCACCATTTGGTCCCAAAAACCCCAACACCTGTCCGTGGTTTGCCTGGAAGGTGACATTATGGAGGACTTGCTGTTCCCCAAAACGTTTTGATAGTTGATGAATTTCTATGGACATAATTCAAATGTAAATCAAGCCAGAAACAGGCATTATCACTCCTATTAAGGGCTGCAATTACTTATAAACAGTCTGATGTAACTATTCCTTTGGTACCCTATCAATACCTGAACTAGGTTCGCATTTTCGGACGGATAGGTGAGTGCACCAATTGCCAAAGCATAAAAACGCTAGGTGGAAAACTGAATTTAAAAAAAGCGGACACCGGCCATAATGGTAATGGTGTCGCTTTAATTATTTTTATCAGCAATCCTGAAATCAAAGGTTTAGAATAATAAAACCTCATCCCATGATTAAGTTTTCAGGAAAGTTCTTCCTGAATGATTTTATTACTTTTAGGGCTCTAAAGCTTTTACACCGGGCAATTCTTTGCCTTCCATCAATTCAAGCAATGCGCCACCACCGGTAGAAACGAATGAAACTTTTTCGCCGTAGCCAAATTTATTAACAGCAGCAGCAGAATCACCACCACCTATTAGGGAAAAGGATCCATTTTCGGTAGCCTCAACTACTGCCTCCGCTACCGCCTTGGTGCCTTTCTCAAAGCTACTCATTTCAAAAACGCCCATCGGGCCATTCCATAGAATGGTTTTGGATTCTTTTATTACTTTCGCAAATTTGACACAGGTTTCAGGTCCAATATCTAGGCCCATCCAACCATCAGGAATTTGCCCTTTTTTAGCTGTACTTTGCTCTGCATCGTTTGCAAAATCAGTGGAAGTAATAGTATCATCTGGTAAGATCAGATTGACATTCTTTAGCTTGGCTTTTTCTAAAAGTTCCAGTGCAAGAGGCATTTTATCTTCCTCCAACAAGGAGTTGCCTATAGTACCACCCTGAGCTTTCGCAAAGGTGTATGACATTCCGCCACCGATAATTAGGTTGTCCACCTTGTCAAGTAATTTATCTATAAGAAGGATTTTATCAGAAATCTTAGCCCCTCCCATAATGGCTGTAAATGGTCTTTCTGGCGCCCCCAATACTTTCTCTGCATTTTCTAATTCTGCTTGCATAAGGTAGCCTGCCACTTTATCATTGAAAAATTCAGCAACAATAGCTGTGGAAGCATGTGCTCTGTGGGCGGTTCCAAAAGCATCATTTACATAAATGTCTCCAAGTTTTGCCAATTTTCCAGCAAACTCCTTGTCTCCTTTTTTCTCTTCTTTGTGAAAACGAAGGTTTTCCAAAAGCAAAACTCCGCCAGGGTTTAAGGAGGTAGCTAACTGTGTTGCTTCACTTCCTATGCAATCCTTGGCAAATTTCACTGATAAACCGAGTTCTTTATTTAACTCAGTGACAATGTGGCTCAATGAAAACTTGTCTTCGGGCCCTGACTTAGGTCTTCCAAGGTGAGACATCAGAATGACAGACCCACCATCTTTAAGAATTTTTTTGATCGTTGGTATTGCTGCTACTATTCTGGTATTGTCAGTTATTGTATATTGATCGTCCATAGGAACATTAAAATCCACTCTCACAAGTGCTTTTTTACCACTAAAATCAACATTATCTACTGTTTTGATCCGATTGTTCATGCTTTGTAGGTTTAATATATGCGTCAAAAATAAACATTTTATTTGGCAGCAGCCCGTCTTAGCCGATCATTTATCGCTTTTCCTAAATGTATTTCAGGCAATTCTTCAGCTAGAATTAAGGTGGCATTGGTCTCATCTAGAGTGCGCATCGCAGAAAAAAGGTTCCTTGCTGCCTCGTCATAATCTCCAGAACTGCTTAATGCTACTTGATTGGAAGCCGGTACTTCGGGGAAAGAACGCTTAAAGGATAGGATAGCAAACCCACCCTTTTCAAGCTGATATTGTTGCATCAGCTCATCCAGGTCCCCTAAAACCATGGGTTTCCTAGGTGCATAGTGACTTTTAAGCATGCCGGGGGATTGCGGATTACTACTTGATTGGGGCAAGATCAAAACTTTACCCACAACATCTTCAATTGCACCAACGGAAACCCCTCCTAAGCGGTAAATTATAACCTGGCCTTGCTCCATGCCTACAATTGTACTTTCCAGGCCAACTTCACAAAGTCCTCCATCCAAAATATAGGCCAATTTTTCTCCAAGATGGTGCTGAACATGACTGGCACTGGTAGGGCTAATGTACCCAAAAGGGTTGGCACTTGGAGCAGCTAAAGGGAAATCCAATAGTTCCAATAAACTCCTGGTAAGGGGATGGTTTGGCACCCTAACGCCTACTTTTCCCAATCCACTTGTTACCAAATCAGGAATTATATCTTTTTTGGGAAGCAATAAGGTAAGCGCTCCCGGCCAAAAGACTTCAGCCAATGCTTTTAATTCATCAGGAATATTTTCGACATAATCGTACACCTGATCTATGCTTGCCAGATGTACAATTAAAGGATCAAATCTGGGTCTATTTTTAGATTTAAAAATTTGCAACACTGCTTTTTCATCTAGCGCATTCGCGGCCAGTCCATAGACAGTTTCAGTAGGTATGGCCACGAGCTGTCCCGATGCCAATAAAGCTGCCGATTTTATAATATCTTTTCCAATCTCAGCCATTATTCAGTACAAAATTCGTCCAACCATTCTTTCGCTTGAGTATATCCTAGGGACAGTGCAGTTTGAAGGTGTTCACAACCTTCCGTTTTTTTACCCAATGCGCTCATCTCTGTTACACCCAAAAGGTAAAACGCAGCTCCGTTCCGCTTATCAATCCTTGTTAATTCTTCAAGTGTTGCTATGGCATTTAAAGGGTCGTTATTCCCAAGAAGTGCTTTGGCCTTGTTGAACAAAACTTGTGACTGCTGAGGATCAGCCTGCAATGCTTTATCGAAGTCAATCAGGGCATCATCATACATTTCAAGCCCCAAAAGAGCCAGACCACGATTGTAATAAATATCTATCTGATTGAAATCGAGACCATTTGCGCGGTTGTAATCAATCAGCGCTTTTTTGTACTCTTCCTTTTCCATGTAAACATTCCCTCTATTAAAAAAGGGCTTGTAATTGTTTTCATCCACTTCTATAGCTTGGGAAAAGGACTCAATGGCGTCATCAAATTTACCTGTTTGGAAAAAAATCACTCCTCTGGCATTCCATGCTGGTGCATGTGCCGAGTCTTTTTCCACTAACCTGTTTAGATGCTCAATCGCGGTATCAAAATCCTGTTTATCTAAAGCTCCTATACCGGCTTCAAATAATTCTTCTGAAGATGGCTGACAAGAAACAAGTAAAAAAAGAGCTATGATGCTACTCCATATATTTTTATACATTTCATTTTTTTTGCAAAGATAAGGATTAGTTAGGGCACAATCCCCATAAGGTTTGAACAAAAAAATAAGTACATCCGATTGTCCTAAATGAGGATTTCAGATTTACTGGTTTTTTCTAACATTCTTAATATCGATTCATTAAAACCTACCAATTCTGCTGCCAGGTCAAATCCTACCCAGGCAAGGTCCTTACTTTCAGGACTAATAACCAGGGGTTCATCCATTTCTGCCTCGATAAGAAACCTAACGTCATAATGAAAATGTCTTTCATCCTTATCATTTGCCGGAATTACGTGCCTGTCCAAGTCAAAAATTGACTTGTCTACTAATCTAATGGATTTCAAACCACTTTCTTCCTTGGCTTCTTTAAGTGCCACTTCAACAAGATTTTCGTTTCCGTCTGCATGTCCTCCCAATTGTAGCCATCGCTGAAGTTTCTTATGCAGGGTTAACAAGGTATGCGTGCGACGTTTATTGACTATCCATGCTGAGGCCGTAAAATGCCCCTTTGTTCTTTCTCTTTTGAATGCATCGGGGTCATTTAAAAGGTCCAAAAAAGCAGGCAACATGGCTTTTTCCTCCTCGAATGGTGTCCTGTAATTTTCAATCAAGCACTTTAGATTTTCTCTGTTCATATACTAATCTGCTTTGAATAATTTATCCATAAACTGGTCAAAAGGTTTGGCGTCATGGTATTGCCTGTCGGAATACAATGTCACCAGAATTTTCAGATAGTTGGGTTTATTGTCAAGGGAAATCTTTTCTATACTTACATTGCCAAATAGCTGATTTATTTTATCCGATAAGTCATCTACAGAAATCAGAGGTTTTAAATACAACTTTTCAGTAGTTCTTACCTGGTCATTTACTTCATCAATTTTCCGATCCATACTTACCATTCTATACCCCATACCCAGCATTCGTTGTCCTAAACCAAAAAAGAGTTTAGTGAAATTATCAGAATTGAATGGGGGGGTATAGCTTACTGCAATACCATTGGCATAGGAAGTATGGTAAAAGTGAACTTCTGGGTCTTTATTAATTCCCGCACGTTTAAAATGATAGTTGTCATAGATCATTTTCAAAACATTCGTCCCTTCTTCAGCAGTCAACCATAAGGCCACCTCCTGCTCTTCACTTTCAGAGCGGGTAAAATTTTCCCTGATAATTGCTCGATTGCTATTACCTGAAAATAGTTTGTCTAGTAAGTGGTCAATAAATTTCATTTCTTTTTGATTACACCATTCTTTTCGCTGGAAATCAACCCTTCATCTTCCATTTCTCTAATCAAACCTACAGAAAAATCATCTAAAGTTTCATCGATTTCACAAAATAATTCACCTAATGAAAACGCCTCTCCCAATGCTAAAGTTTTAAGAATTTTTTGAATCAAATTTTTTCTAATTATCTCCTTATTATTATCTTTTTTGTTTTGAATACAATTGTCACAAATACCGCAGTAAAAATCACTTTTCTCTCCAAAATAGTTTACAATCTGTAGCGTACGGCAAATTTTATTATTTTTGGCATATTCAATTATTTTCTGAGCTTTCCCTATTGCTTGTGTTCTTCTTTCACTAATTCGTTTTTTATTTAATGGTAAAGCTCCAGCATCAAGCCTTGGTGTAATAAAGGTAATTTGGGGCTGATCCTTTTTTCCAGAAAAATCTACCAAGCCAAGTTCATCCAGTTTTTTTAACATCCCTTCCACTTCTTTTTCAGTGGTATTTAACAATTGCGCAATTTTACTTTCATTGATCCTGATATAATTCACGAACAATTCCCCTCCATATAATCTTAGCAATAGCTTTATCAAAGGGTCTAACTTTGCATAGGCAATTTGCGCCTCATACAACTTGCTTTGGGAAACCAGAAAATGTAAAGACGATGGAAGAAAAACACTTTCTGAAAAAAGAAGAAAGGCTTCTTCCTGAAGTACTTTTATGGAATTGTAAGTGAGCTGAATATCCAAATTATAAGATCTGGTAAAATCCAAAAAGTCAAAATCAAAACTTGTCATTTGAGCACTTCCAACAGCTAACCTGTAATAATTTGCAAGGCATTGGTAAACCTTTTTCAGCACTACCTCTGGCGGGTAGGCTATCTCAGCCATTTCTCCCAATGTTATACAGTCTTGTTCCCTGACCAAGAGTACAGCAAATGCCTTTATCCCATCTCTTCCTGCCCTTCCAGCCTCCTGATAATAGTTTTCAAGATTCTCAGGAAGGTCAAGATGAATCACAACCCGCACATCGGATTTGTCTATCCCCATTCCAAATGCATTGGTAGCCACCATTACCCGTACCCCTCCACTTATCCAATTTATTTGGCGTTCATTTCTAAAACGCTGATCCAAACCCGCATGATAGTAAGTAGCTGGTATCCCTAGCTGCTGCAGGTGCTGGGCCGTTTCTTTAGTCCCCTTCCTGCTCCTTGTATAGATGATAGCACTCCCTGGTACTTTTTGAAGAATCTCTACTGCTTTCTCCAATTTATTTTCGGCCCATCGAACAGCATAAGATAAATTATCTCTCCTAAATGATTTAACAAAAATAGAAGGCTCTTTAAGCTCTAGTTTTTCGATTATATCTGTTCTCACATTGAGAGTGGCTGATGCAGTTAGCGCAACAACAGGTACTTTCGGGAAAAACGCTCTAATTGCTACTATTTCCAAATAGGAAGGTCTAAAATCATATCCCCATTGAGAAATGCAATGTGCTTCATCCACCGCAATGAGGTTAATATTCATTTTTTTAAACCGTGCTAAAAAAATATCAGTTTTAAGCCTTTCGGGAGAAACATATAAAAACTTATAATCACCATAAACGCAATTGTCCAAAAGGGTATCTATCTCCCTCTTTCGGAGGCCAGAATGAATGGCCATAGCTTTAATTCCTCTGTTTTTTAACTGGTCAACCTGATCTTTCATTAAGGCAATTAAAGGGCTTACCACCAGGCACAAACCTTCTTTCATCAAAGCGGGTACTTGAAAACAAATGGATTTCCCCCCTCCCGTAGGCAACAATACCAAGGCATCTTTTCCCTCCGCAATAGCTGCAACTATCTCACCCTGAAGGGGACGAAAGTCTTGATACCCAAAATACTTTTTTAAGATTGCCAGTGCTGAAGTATCTAGCTTATCCATATTGTGGCAATGAGTCCTTTGGCATGAATATAATTTTTATCCAAATTACGCTTCATCAGACCCATTCACAAGGGGGATTCCCTATTGTTGAAAGTTATTTTAATGGCTCCTTCAGAAAAAGTATCTTGTAAGGGGAATTCTTCCTGGCTCCACCACTTTCCATCTTTCCAAAAACGCAATTGAATACCCTTCAAATCGATTGGAAGAAAAGTGTCTTTATTCAGAAGGAGTCCCGTTCTTCCGGGGAGTGCAAGCTTATAATTATCAGCTTCTTCCAAAAGCGCAAGCCTATTAACAGGCATTCCCATTTCCTTGATCCGGTGGGGTGTAATACTGTACTTTGCCTCAGTAGGATCAACCCCTCTTTCTAATGCGTACAATTGGCCTTTGTGAAGGTAATCTAAAACACCTCCATTTTTGAGGTTATAAATGATCAAATAATCTTTCGAAACTCTTTCAATCCCAGCATAAAGTCTGTAAACTCCAAATGCAAAAACCAATACCATCATCGCTGTCATCTGATACTTTTTCTTTCCTTCTATCCAATGAAAAAGAAAAAAGAGGAAGCTCCAAAACAATAACATTCCGGGTAAGTATAAGTAAAGATTGTCCATTTTAGCAAAAGGAAGTGCTTGCAGTCCGAAAATCCCATAATTCAATAGGCGAATAGCCTGCTCCATCAGCCAACCCAGAATTGAAGCCAAATAGGGAATAGCTGCAAACATTAAAAATGGAACGCCTATTGACATGATGACAAATGCTGCAGGAATGGCCAGTAAGTTGGTAAGGATAAAATACGTCGGGAAAACGTGAAAATAATAAATCGCGAGAGGAAAAGTCGTTAATTGAGCTGCAAGACCTACACTGGTAATGTCCCAAAGATACCTTAGCCATTTCTTTTCGGGATGCCATATTTTCCTGATTAGGGGTTGGAACACCAATATCCCCATCAAGGCAACATAACTTAATTGGAAACCTACGGCATAAATCAAAAAGGGGTCATAAATCAATAATACCAAGGCAGACAGCGCCAAAGGATTGAATATTGAAGGACTTCGGGAATTCATTTGTGCCAAGCAGATAAAGGTGAACATGGTAGCTGACCTTAGCACAGAGGGCGAAAGCCCCGTAAGAACCGCATAAAACCAGATAATTGCCATGATCAAACTTAAATAGAATACTCTTTTAAGTCCTTTCTTCTGGCTCGGCCTGAAAATCAGGAAGAAAAAGCCATAGATAATCCCAACATGTAAACCAGAAACGGCTAAAATGTGCATGGCACCAGCAGTAGCGTAGGCATCCCTTAAATTGGTGTCCAAATCCTGTTTTTGACCTAATAACAGGGCGGTTGAAATCTGGACAGAATGGGGATCTTCAATGTATGTATCTATTTTATTCCTAAGGTATTGACGCCAAGCAATAATTCTTGAAGACCAGGAAACCTTTTCAGGCAATAATAAAACCGTGAACTTCTCCCCAATAAAATGACTGAAAAACACACCTTTTCTTGCCATGTAGGAAGAATAATCAAACATAGATGGATTGGTGGGGGCAGGAATAACTTGTGGTGCTCCATTTATTAGAATGGTAGTCCCTGGTAATAATGATTTTGAGTGTTGATGATAAATTTGAACTTTTCCACTGCCTGGACACCAACCCTCACTATTTTCTATAGCATATACAAAAACCATATTCCCCCGGCTATTTGGCTTGACTTGGTCTGCCTCCTGAACCTCTGCCAAATAGTTTTTTATTTTAGGATAATGAACCAAGTGCTCAGGCATTAAGTCAACATCCCTTGAAGACGCCACAAACATGCCTAAAAAAATCAAACTTAAGTAAGCAATAAAAGGAAGGGAAATTTGAAAAAAAAGCTTTCTTTCGGGGCTGTAAACAAATGCTAGAACAAGATAGGCTCCCAAGCAAAATAACAATCCTGGAATTAGTAAAGCACCTAAAACCTCCTTTGTTAAGGGGTATAGCAAGATTCCCAAAACAAAGAAAACAGTATACCTAATAAAGGGAAATTCATTGAATTTCATGATTGACAACCAAAACCGGTTAAAACCCTGCCGCATACATTACCCTCTGAAATACCTATTCAGAAACCCCTACCAAACCATCAACCGTAGAGAGAAATCATTTTTCTATCAGCCCTAAATGGATGGAATAATAACGGGAGTAAACCCCTCGGAAGAAATTGAAAGCAGTACAATTTTGGCTAAAACATTGCCGCTTTTAACGACAACAGGGACCAAATACAATTGTACTTGGCACTTCGCCTTCTCCTTGATCAATAATCCAATTCGAGGTTCCAGAAAAGAATCTAACCAACTTTGATCATAAAATCAACTAAATAAAAAAAAATTAGGTATTTGTCACCTGAAAGTCAACCCATTAAAACCTGAAACCCACTGTGAATCCGGCATTGAATTCAACTGGATCAAATCGGTCAGAGACTTCACTATTAAAGCCTCTTGCTATGCTAATATATGGTCCCAAAGCAAATTTATCATTGTGTACCCATTTATATCCGCTACCAAATCCAATAATAAAACTATTTAGAGATGTTTCAATAATTTCATTGTTATCAAATATCTCAGTGAATGATCCGCTTCTGTATTTTAAAAAAGGAAATACATAAAACCCTGAAGGGTTGGATTCTGATACAAAATAGTAATTGTACGCTAGTGTTGCACTTGTGGATTTAAAATCCAGTTCCTCTCCAGTATCTGAAACATAAGCAAATCGATCCATAAAAGTCATCCCGAAACCGATGGATTGGTTTCGATCCAGAAAATACTCGTACCCCAGTTCCAGAGAGCCAATAAAAATAGTGTTAATTATGTTTAGTTTTATCTCATTTTCTGGAAGTGTTGGATCTTCAAATGACTGCGCATTTGCCTGAAAACTTCCTGAAACTACAACCATTACCAATATCAGTGCAACTATAAAATTTCTCATAAAAACTGTTTGCTTTAAAGTAATTACCTCTGTTTTAAAATTTCCTCATGTAATGGATTATACTGCATCAGGTAATGCTCAATATTGCATTCGACAAAAAGTTCGCCCTTTTTCTCAAATCCAAATTTTCCATACAAGCCTAATGCAGTCACTTGACCATGCAAATATATCGTTTTATCCTTATTCGAAGGATTGGACATAATATCTTTTAGTACGGCTTTCACTAACATACTACCAACACCATGACTTCTGTAAGGCTTTAATACAGCAAACCTTTCAAGTTTAATGCCAGAACTTGTAAACCTCCACCTGGCTGTTCCCACTCCGTGCGCACCATCCTGCACAATAAAGTGGATAGCTATGGTTTCAAATGCATCATACTCCTCGTCTGCCGGTACATTTTGTTCTTTTACAAAAACCTGTTCACGGACATGAAAAGCTTTCTCCATTGATAGCTCATCTGTGATTTTGCTAACTTCTAAATTCATGTGGATGGATGGGCTTCGACCTCATTTTTCTCGTAAGCTTCAATTATTGATTTCACAAGTTTATGTCTTACCACATCATTACCAGAAAGATTCACTACGCCTATGCCTTTCACACCTTTAAGAATACGCAGCGATTCCCGAAGACCGGATTTTTGACGCGAAGGTAGATCTACTTGGGACTGATCTCCAGTGATAATCACCTTGGAATTAGGGCCCATCCTGGTCAGAAACATTTTGATTTGTTCAGATGTAGTATTCTGCGCCTCATCCAACAGAACGAAGGCATCATGAAGTGTTCTACCCCTCATATAAGCCAGTGGAGCTATTTCAATCACCCTGTTTTCCTGATAAAACCTAAGCTTTTCAGTAGGTACCATATCTGCCAATGCATCATAGATTGGTCTTAGGTAAGGATCGAGCTTTTCCTGCAAGTCACCCGGAAGGAATCCAAGATTTTCTCCAGCTTCTACAGCAGGCCTGGTGATGATAATCCGCTTTACCTCCCTGTTTTTCAGTGCCCTGACAGCAAGTGCCACAGCGATGTAAGTTTTACCAGTGCCTGCGGGACCTAATGCAAAAACAAGATCATTTTTAAATGAAGAATCTACGAGCTTTTTCTGATTGGGCGATTTAGGCCTGACAATCACCCCTTTGTTTCCATAGAGAATGATGGAGTTATTGCTTTCAGCCTTCACTTGAGGATTACCTTCTAACTCAATGTATTCTTTTATATTCTCAGGAGTGACTTGACCATAACGGCTAAAATGCTCGAGGAGCATATTTAAGATGTCGTTAATTTTTAGAATCTCAGGTGCCTGACCTTTGATCCTTATTTCATTGCCCCGGGAAACAATTTTACTTTGGGGAAAGGCCGCAGAAATCTGCCTGATATTTTCATTTTCCGAACCTAAGAAGTCTAGGAGGGAAATATTTTCCAATGTAATGACTTTTTCTACCAATATATTTTCTTCTGTTTAGCTAATTCTAATAACAAATTAAAAATACCTATTTTTGGGCATCCTTAACGCAAAAGTACGAATTTTTAATTGACTTACTTATATGGCTTTGGTAACATTCATTTCGGATTTTGGAAACTCAGACTACTATGTACCAGTCGTCAAGGCTAAAATGCTGTCCATTAATCCCCAATTGTCAATTGTAGACATTAGTCATGAAATTGCCTTATACGATATTGCGCATGCCGCCTTTTTACTTCGCTCTACCTTTAACGATTTCCCCAAGGGAACTGTTCACCTCGTCGCGCTAAATACCACGAGTAGCATTACAGATGGTTATATAGGCATCAAGCTTAACGAACATATTTTTATAGGGCCAAACAATGGGGTGCTGAGTATGCTGGCAGACCATGACCCTGGAATAATTGTAAAATTTTCTAACATCCACATTAAGAACAGTTCCTTTCCTGCAAAAGATATTCTTGCGCCAATAGCTGCTAAAGTGGCTAGTGGAGCAGCCATACATGATTTTGGTGGCCCCATGCAGGCCATCAAAAAAATGATGGGGCGCCACTTCAAAGCAAGCAAAAAACAAATCGTAGGTTATGTGCTTCGGGTAGACATTTATGGCAATTTGATTACTAATATCCCTAAGGAAGTCTTTGAAAAATTAAATCCTGGAAAATTTGAGATTGTTTTCGGCAGAGAGTCAGTACATCAACTCCAAACCAATTATAATGAAGTGGAACCTGGTGATTGTTGGGCATTCTTCAATAGTTTGGGTTTATTGGAAATCGGAATTAATCATGGCCATGGAGCGGATTTATTAGGTCTGAGATACGACAGTCCGATTTTTATCAATTTTGAGGTTTAATTTTTTGATTACTAATCAATTAAACCTTTAAAAGTCAGAAGGAAGACATCGCAGGCTATAAAAAAGCCAAAAAATCACTGTTCCAAGCGGGTAAAATATTTGTTTGTGAAAAATTCTTTGCACATATTTGCATCCCATTCATCGAGGAATGGCAAATGCCCAGGTGGCGGAACTGGTAGACGCGTTGGTCTCAAACACCAATGCCTTCGGGCGTGCCGGTTCGATTCCGGCCCTGGGTACAAAAGCTCCTTCGAAAGTTGGAGCTTTTCTTTTAAGAAATTGTTCTGATTTAAAAACAGCTAGCAATGGATATTTTTTTCGTTTATGCAATTAAAAGCATTAACCGCAACTATATATATGTAGGGCTGACTAATAATCCCGATAGAAGATTAAATCAACACAACAAAGGGTTGAGTAAAACAACAAAACCCTATGCGCCATTTGAAAGAATGTACCTGGAAAAAGTGGGAACAAGAGAACAAGCTAGAAGTCGAGAGAAATATCTTAAAAGTGGCGCAGGAAAAGAATTTCTAAAATCTTTACTCTGATTCTTCTTTTGGGCTTGTACTAGTGGCGGAAATGGTAGACCTGCCTAACGGCAGGCAGGCCTGCCTGCCGATAAATGCAGGCGCGTTGGTCTCAAACACCAATGCCTTCGGGCGTGCCGGTTCGACCCGGCCTACCGGAGGTAGGTTCCGGCCCTACACAAGGTAGGCAGGCCTGGGTACACGAAACCCCTTCAGATGCAAATTTGAAGGGGTTTTCGTTTATAGTAAACCATTTTAAAAAATCAACTTTGTTTGCTCGAGAGAAATCAAGGATCAGTCTGAAAATCTAGAGAAACCTTATTTTAATCATAAATTTTTGACAATCAATACAGAATACAGAAAGAATTCTATGTTGTTAACTCCTCTGAATTGAGTACTAGAAACCTTTGTTTTTGCATTAAATGTTTCGGCTAAAGCATTGGTGCTACGGTTGTCAAAAAAGTTAAGGATTGATGTTTGGTGATTTTGTACGGTTATAGATACTGTGTTGATTGATTTAAAACCTGCTTCTTCTACTTCATTGTACCATTGAGCCAGTATGGTGAAAATCAAGCCCAATGAAAAGTAATAAGTTAACAAAATTGAATTGATGGTAATGAAAGAAGCAGAAGCATAGTTGCTATAACTGCAATCCCCCAAACTTCAACTACTTAAAACTTAAGAATAATTTGATAAGTTGAAATTAAAATTTTATCAGTCACTTTTTCACAGTCCATGAAAGGTTTTCAACACAACTAACGGAAATAATTACGGTAGAAATGGAATCCATGAATACAAGAAAAGCCTTCATCCTCCCTGAATTTATTTAAATTGGTACTCTGTCGCTTCAATTAAGGTTGAATCAAAACACCCTTAATTGAGTCTGAACCCTTTGAGGGATTCAGGAAGGATAAAAATTGCTTCCGGAGCAATTTTGCGGAAAAATGAAACATTATTTTTTTGTTTGATTTTGAAGTCTTATTTTCTCTATCATCTTAGGTGAGTATAGGTTTGTCATTAGTAAAATCAGAACAAATCTTCCTCAAATTATTTTTTTGGATAAAGCATATAAAAATTGTCAGAATGCAATAAAAAATTCCGATCGATATCACTTAGAAATTTTCTATCTGTAAGGAATTCAATTAAATCTTCCATGTCTACCTGAATTCTGTAAAAAAGAAACAAACTTTCATCAGCGCTCAAGGATCCTTCCAAAACAGGCAAATAATCCTCCATATTATTTGATCTTAAAAAGGTAATGACTGCTCGGAAAATCTTTAAATATCCTTCAATTCCCCATATTTTTTCATATTTATCAAAAATAAATCTTAGATGCTCTATTTTTAAAAATTCTGGTTTAACAATTTGCAGCTCAGCGCCTTTTTGACTCGGGTCTTTATTTATTATGAAAGGCTCAGTATTTTTCGGAAATTCATTTGAGTGTAAATAACAAATTCCATATCGTAAATACCTACTTAGTGCCTGAACGGAAACACCCTTTTTTCATTTTATAAATATAAATATTTAAATATTTAATATAACCATCTATTTTGTGTGCTTGTTTTGTTCCGGCTATTGTTTTAGGATGCGTTTACTTTA
>Ga0105053_10000645_pt1 | contig 55510 bp, 54 predicted proteins | sample BON01_FD_78093 | JGI IMG/M metagenome (GOLD analysis project Ga0105053, IMG submission 78093) | Freshwater microbial communities from Lake Bonney liftoff mats and glacier meltwater in Antarctica - BON-01 | ecosystem: Environmental > Aquatic > Freshwater > Ice > Glacier meltwater | place: Lake...
ATAAATCAAACTGTACTTTCTTGATATTTACGTGAAGGTATATAAACAAAACAACAAGGTATTCTGGTTTTTACTAACGATCGCACTGCAGTGACATACGCGATCTTGCCAGGGGCTTTGGTACAAGCAATATCTGGATGAGCGATTAATCTGCATGATAAAGTACCTATCTGACTCAGTTGCCTCTTAGGTTTTTGTCGGTAAATGGAGCTCTGCGCGTAAGTCCGTCTGGTGATTGATCAGAGTTGATATGTGGTATCTAAAAGAACAAAAGCGTTATTTAGTTTGTGTTTGCTATATCATTAAAGTAAGAAATCTCTCAATGAATCATCGTTTAATTATAGGGCCTACTTGTTCTGGTAAAAGTGCCTTAGCTGATACAAATGCAACAGTTATCATCAATGCTGACAGTCAACAGGTTTACAAAAGCCTCAGTTTGTTACGTGCGACTCCAGCGGTAAATCCGCGCAACTATTTATACAGTATTTTAGATGACGATCAAACGATCAATGCGGCAGAGTGGGCAGTAAAGGCTGCAGAGATTATCAATCAAAACTCAGAAGTAACTGTGGTGGGTGGTACAGCTTTATATGTGCAGGTTTTAATTGCAGGCTTACCACCGGCACCGGCAGTACCGTCTCAAGTGGCAGCTCAAGTTTTGGAAATTGCAAATTTAGAGGAATTTGTTTTGTCGGTAGATCCGTCTTTTCGGTTTCGTGATCCGCATCGTCTGCAGCGTGCAGCGGGAGTGTATCTTGCAACTGGGCATCCAATTACTTATTGGCAAACACAGCCACGTACAAAGTTAATTGATTGCAAGTGGGATATTACATATACTGACAAGCCTACGCGCGAGCATGTAATCTCTCGCATTCACAATATGATTAAGTGTGGTGCGATTTCACAAGTACAAGAAAATCCGACGCCTCCAAGAGTGTTGCCTATTGGTTTTGAGCCTATCAAAGCGTACCTTGATGATCAAATTTCGTATCAACAAATGATAGAAACATGGGCGAACCATACTATGCAATATGCAAAACGACAAAAGACATTTTTTGACAAATTAATCTCGACAATTTCCTGAGCTAGGGTCTGTGTTATACTGCTATCAATGTCGCACACTGTTGAAGTCGGGCGTTTTTGGGAAAATGTGGCGTTGGTTTATATGTTGGCTCAGGATTATAAACTTGTTGCAACTCGTTGGAAGAAATACGGAGCTGAGTGCGATTTAATTATGGAGAAAGACGGCATCGGTGTGTTTATTGAAGTGAAATTTCGACAAGAGCAAACTTTAACCGCGTGGTCGATAAAACAGCGGAAAAATCTTTTAAAGGTTATTTCTTTATGGGAAGACCAGTTTAGCGGTATAGAGATTTATTATATTCATTTTTATCTGTGTGGAATGAATGTGATACGGCTTGAATGGATGGATTTGCAATAGAATGTTGGTGTGTAGATTGTTTGATTCCGAGACGGCCGTGGCCTCGCGCTGCTAAGTTAGCAGTTCTCTAGAATCTGATGCAGATCTGCTGCATTGTTTTGACAAAGTGCTTTGATTTAAGAAGCGCTAGTTGTTGAGGATATTCCCTCCCAACCTAGTCGCGCTCTATGTAATCCGATGTATTCAATGATAGCGCAGATAAAGCTATTGAAATCTGGATTCAGATCGGACTGCTTTTCTGAAGAAAATTCAATGTTATTTAGATCGGATTGCTTTTCTGCAGACAATTCAATGTTATTTAGATCGGACTCATTGCTTTGAGAAAGTTTACTGTGATTTAGATCGGGCTCAGCGCCTTGAGAAGCTCGATTGTTGTATATTGTTCTGAGTAATTGCTCAGCATTCTCTATTGCGTTCTTTCTCTCTTCCTTGCTAGTTGCGAGTTCAGCAGGGATGCCTATTGCTGCACCAGAGAACGATGTAGTAGAGATTGCGCTAGCGTAGAATGTAGAGTCCATAATAATAGAACGTAGTTCTTGTTGTCTTTCAATGATCCGTGGAGGGGGCGTGCTGTTTTTGTCTGTTGATGTGACAGCTTGAGCTTTTAGGGCTATGTTTATTGCATACTCACGAAGATGGCAGAATGAATCAAATGTATTAGATCTATATAGTGATGGCTTGCACAGTTGTTCTTCGATTGATTTCTCTGCTTGTGCGCGTGAAGAGCCTAGCGCATTATCAAATATATTAAATGAAATATCCTCGTTAGAAACGTTACTTGAGAGCGCTGTATACATTGCTTTGATGTCTTTCTCTTCAATCTTGGATGTTGTGAATTTTGCTAATGCTTCTACTAATGAGGTGTATTCTGCTTCTTGTTTCACCAGTCTTGTTTGCAAATCTGAGATTGACGATTGATCATAGCTCACGGGTTTTTGTTGAGCAGAGTTTTCAAGAGACGCCCGCATTACAGACAGCGCGAAATCATTTCCTTTTGTCTCGGCAATTAATTGGTCTCTATACTTCGTGATTTCACTTAATATGGTGCCCAATGCCGCTAATGTTTGTTCGAATGATTTATCTTCCAATTGCCCTTTTGCGAAAGTGCCGATTAACTCTTGAAGATTCTTGACGCCTTGCGGATTGGATATATCGAAGTAACTCTTTAATGTTTCTGAATTTTCCTGTGTAATAGCTGTTACACACGGATACGGTAGGCATTGAGCTTCTTGAAAAAAGGATTCAAACAAGCTTGCTGTTTTTTGTTGCGCCTGGACAGCTGCGTCCTTCTCTGCATTGAGAGATGCAGCGTGTAATTCACTGTGTAATTCTCGAATCTTTACGATCGAATGACTGTTTAAAGCGTCTTTGATTTTCGTACGCAATTTATTTATTTTCGGACTGGCAAGCAAATTGCTCAAACCCGTAGGTTTGTTGAACAGTACTGCTGGACGCAATAAATGCAGTCTCAAGAATTCAAGATTGACCATACTTCCGAGATTTTCGTAATGTTTATATAACTCATTTCGAAGAATGAGAAAGATCTCCGTTGTTTCTTTAAGCTTATTATCTAGATTGTCTATTTGACTTTCAACATGCTTTAGTTCGTTGTTAAGATTATCTGTATCTTCCTCTTTGCATGAAAGGAGCTGGTGCTCTAACTCAAGTTTGCTGTTTATTAGAGCATCAAGAGATTTTTGCAACACTTCGCTATAACTCTTCTCTATAACGTTTGCTGCTGTGTTAATCTCTTCAACATCATTAAGCGCAGTCAGAGCCTTGGATAGTGTCACTGTAAATGTGTGAATAGCGTCACTTGCAGGTGTGCTCTCAAGTATTTCGTGCAATGATGTGTGAGCTTTATTTACAATGCTATTAAAGTCGTCTGCGCTTTGCACGCTGGTACGAGGATGCGTTATTGTTTTAGTTATATCTGAAGCGTGATTCGAACTCTGACCTTGTGAAGTTACGCTAGTACGTGACGTTCTTCTTAGATGATCTGTTGAAAAACCTGTTGATGATAGTGATGACTTGAGACTTGCCGTTTCGTTCGCTGGGACTAGCATGTCTGTTGGCAGTAAACCGGTTGAGCACTTACCTTGGCAGCTTGGATTGCAAATGCAACGCGGTCTAGAGTTTGACGCGTCTTGTGATGTTGGCGCGCTATATGTAGTGCTTGCCGGTGCTGCTCCTGCTGACGTGCCTTGCTGTGGTGCGTGTGACGCTGGTGGCGCGCCTGGTGAGAATGATGGGGGATAGAGTCGAGATGTTTGCGTTGGTGGATAAGCTGCAGACATGGTTGTTGTTATTTTCAATACAGGTGATGAATGGGGGCGTGTACTTGTTGTTTGTGGTGCTTCTGGTTCACCTAAGTTGGTTCTTAGATTTGTATTTGTTGCTGTTCCTGCTGGTGCTTTTGACATACATTGCTGTGGTGCGTATGACGCTGCGCCTGCTGGTGCACCGTGCTGTGGCGCGCTATATGTCATGCTTGTCGCTGCCGCTCCTACTGACATACATTGCTGTGGTGCGTATGACGCTGTTCCTGCTGCTCCTGCTGACATACATTGCGGTGGCGCGCTATATGTCATGCTTGTCGCTGCTGCTCCTGGTACATATGACGGTGGCGCTTCTGACCCATCTTGCTGTGGCGCGTCATATGTTATTCCTGTATCTGTGTTTGGTTTAGTTTCTGGCTTTACTTCTATCGCTTCCTTTAATCCGGATGCGGTAAAAATTCCTTGCGCACGCTTTTTCTTAGACTTAGTTGCATGAGCGCCATCCTGCGCTACCAGTGCAATCATAAATAAACCACATGAAGCTGCAACCATTCCTCCCATAGCGCCGAATTGAAGGGCTACAGGCTGCATTAATTGAGCGCTTGCAGATTGATTACCAATTGCGGCTAGAAGCAACATTGTTAAACGGACTTTCATAAACTGACTATACCGATGCAATTATTACTAAAAGATATATCTTTATTCGATTGTGTAGCGCGGGCCAAAGGATTGTTGCATATCGTGGGTATCAATTGGACATCTCCATATCAATGCGAGGGCCCGTGCTATGCACCATCCGACACGCAAGCCTGTGTACGAACCAGGTCCTGAATGCCATATTATTCGATCTATGGGCTTGTTTTGGCATAATTTTTTTAACTCAAGTACTAAATTTTTGACTGAATCTGCAACATGTATTGTGACAATGTGATCATTATCGTTTAATGAGCATGTGCTGGTTTTTAAATTACTTGTATCCAAATACAAGATACGCATATTAAAGATTAACAGGTTCTATAAGTTAGTTGTAAAATAAGTTTATGAAAGAAGAAATTGATATTACTTTGCGCATCCTAGACGCTTATTTAAACAATAACCAGGTTTCAAAAGCAGAAATGTTACTATTGATTCCAGAAGTATATCAACAAGTTGCTCAGACATTTTTCACTCATAATACCAATGATGAAGTTACGTGTTTGTGTTGTAAAAAAACTATGCGTACACTGAAAAAGCATTTGCGCACTCAGCATAATCTGTCGGTTGCAGAATATAGAGCTCGTTTTAATTTGGCGCACGACCATCCGATTACTGCGAAGTCCTTCAATCGTAGAGAGGCTAAGTGAGAGAGCTCTGTTTTACCTGGTTTATCAAGTAGAGACGGGCTTTTGATAGGCGTAAAGTGTTTATGTGTAGAATTAGTGTTATTTGAAAAAGCGTACGTTGTAACTTCAATCCATTACGGGATTGAAGATGAACGATTGCGCTTGATGCTTGCGTTTAAATCATCATGTATCGCTTTGGAGTTGTTTATGTATTGGGAGCGATCTTTCTGCGATAGACTTAATTCTGAACGAATCATTGCACAGGACCGCTGCAAGGTATAAACGCAGTTGCCATAGGGGGTCGTGTGGCAATTTCGATCATTTACTTAACGCGATGCTTGGAGAGAACAGCGCAGTGGTAGATGGTTTGCGTGTGGCGTTTTTACGGTACTTTCTTTTAGCTGTATATAATAGGTTTGTCGATATCGTGTTTGCATATATTTAGTCATGCACTCCCTGTTTATCAAAGATCCGTACTTTAATGAGCGAGCGAACTGATCTTGTGCCTCTTTATGACATTATATGGGTGAGCAGAGCGTCACATCTCTCTCTCATTATCACTTACAGTACAACTGAGAGCTTTGATTGACCTTTCGTGGAATTAGACAGCTTGTCTTTCACGTATTGACCATCAATTGCGATTGTGGTGTTGTGATAACGCTCTATATCAAAGCTAATATCAACAAGTAATTTCTCTATTAGAGTGTCCAAACGTCTTGCGCCAAGATTTTCTTGCTTTGTATTTAATCCAAATGCAGTGGAAGCGATTTCTTGGATCCCGCTGTCCGTAAAATGAATGTAAATATTGTCAGTCGCTAAGAGTGCCTTTTTCTGCTCTAATAAACTGACCTTTTTCTGTGAAAGGATCTTTTCAAAATCTGTTGCAGTCAGCTTGTTTAATGTTATTTTAATTGGCAAGCGACCTTGTAATTCCATTGTGAGATCCTCAGGTTTTGCAGTATGAAATGCCCCGGCTCCAATAAATAGTATATTGCGCGTATCTACATCTCCGTGTTTCGTAGAGACTATGGTTCCTTCAATTAAGGTCAGCAAGCCTCTCTGGACTCCTTCGCGACTAACTTGCTCATGACCTTGGTTTTTACCGTGCGCAATTTTATCGATTTCATCAATAAAAATAATACCGTAGGTTTGTGCAATCTGAATGGCCGCTTCTGAAATCAAATTATTGTCTAGTAATTTCTCTAATGCGATTTTGTAAAAATGCTCTACTGCCTCCATGGCGCTCATTATTTTTAACGCTTTTTGACCGGTGAATTTGAATTCATTTCCAGCGAATCCTTGAAATTCTAACGGCTTTTCTATTGGAACTTCGATCATTTTGGTGTACGTACCATCTCTTAATGCTTGAAGGACTTTTTCACGCTCCTTCTCTTGCGCGCCGGCACCAATGGCAAGTGTAATTACCTGCTGCTCTGCATCTTCTTGAGCGAATGGCATGCACATTTTACGCATTTTGTCTTTGATTTGAGTTATCGTGATTTGCATTAAATCATCAATCATACTGGTAACATCTTTTCCAACATAGCCAACTTCAGTGTATTTTGTTGCCTCGACTTTCAAAAAGGGTATTTTGAGAATTTTCGAGAGTCGTCTAGCAATTTCTGTTTTACCTACGCCTGTAGAACCTATCATTAAGATATTTTTCGGCGAGATTTCTTCTTGTATCTCTGGATCAAGTACTTTTAGTTTCCGAATACGATCACGCCAAGCAGTGGCCATTGTTTCTGTCGCGATCTGCTGACCGACAATATATTGATTCAGTTCATCAGATAGTTCCTTAGGGGATTTTTCACTTGTTTGAAAGATTTCCTCTTGTAGCATTTTTAATGCTAATTCTGGAGTAAAATGACTGGACATGATACTAATTGTATACTCTTCGGTGCAATGAAAATCAACTATCTAAATGCGTATTGTGGCACCATGTAGTGTTAATTGCGATTAATATAGTGCAGGATTAATTATCATCGCTATGATTCGTCATATGTTTATTGGGCAAAATGCAGTTGCAAAATGCCTATCAGAAATCCCAATTTCAGAAAATCATCCTGATTTTGTATGGCTGCGTGCACCGTGTGATATCGATGCTGTAGACCGATGGATTGCTGATTTATATCAATCTCCGCTGTTGTTGGAATATCGGTACGGTTTGTTAACCGACGCTCATCTCTTGTCTGAAGTTGCAATTACCAGGCTGCTTGATGTTGCAGAAAATCACACATTGCGATTGCATCTTTGGGTTGCCTCGGCAAGCGGTTTGATTCATACTGTACAGTCCAGGTTTATCGTAAAAGCAGAACAGGGGAAGCAAGATGCGCAATTAATTGGATGCGAAGATACTGCAGTATGGGATAAATTTGATCACGAAATGGAATTACGAAAATATCAATTATATGGGATTTATTGTAATCGTTTGTCTTAAAAGTTCGTCTTGGTATACAATAACAGTGTTAGCCGAGATAGCTCAGTTGGTAGAGCAACAGATTCGTAACCTGTAGGTCGTGCGTTCGATTCGCACTTTCGGCATATTAGTTTTCATTGTGTTCATTGCGCCTTCTCCTGAAATATAGGATTGTCATAAGCGCAAAAGTAAACGCAAGATTTGCCATTGCAGAATATTGAGAAGTTGCACGTTTTTTGCGTGGTGCGTTGAGCGTGATGTATTGCAGATTGTCGCAAACTGGGAGCGCAATGCGGTTGTTAGTTTGATTGGTGGTCATTGCATTTTGAGGCGTTAGTTCTGTACGCGCAATGTGATCGTCTAACATAATAGCTTCATTACGCTGTGTAAGTAAATTACCGATATCTCCGAATGAGACGTTTTTGTATACTCGGGAATGCCCGTCAATAAAGATACGGGTGTGATTAAAGGGCAAAAAGCTGTCATTGTATGAATTAGAGGGCGCGGTGATCTCTGAGACAGATTGACTGTCCTGTAGGCCATCAGAATGATATTTTTTCACAAGTAAGAGTCGGGAGGATTCTAATCGATCCGTATGTAATGTTGAGTCGTGATGTGTCTTTGGAGATTTGTTTAGAGCTTCAATAGGGAAGATGTTGCGCTGCAATAATAGCTCTAAAATTTGTTCTTGATAAGGTTGCAGATGTGCAAAGTTATTACTATCAGGAATAGTGTCTGATTTCGAATTTCCATTAGGTGGAATATTGTCACTATCACAGAATAATAATTTGTCATTATGTGAATCAGAGGATGCTATGGTATTTAAGATAGATTTGTTATCTTGCAGATTGTCATTTTGATGCTTTTTCACAGGTAAAAGTTTAGGAGGTTGCAGATGTGCAAAGTTATTACTATCAGGAATAGTGTCTGATTTCGAATTTCCATTAGGTGGAATATTGTCACTATCACAGAATAACAATTTGTCATTATGTGAATCAGAGAGCGCCTCTGTTACATTTACAATGCTCGCTTCTGCAATGCTCTCTTCTGTACAACTAGCTTTATGCTTTGCCTGTTCTGCTTCGGTCATGTTGTTCCACATTTCCGTCCATAATTGGTTTATTTTATCTAAATCAACCATCACGTCCTTCTGCAAAGCCAATGTGTCGTCATCTAAATTTGAATCTGAGCTTAGCATGTACTCGGCTGTATAATACTTAGGAGCTTCAGGGTTGGGCTCGCAACCGACAAGGGTTAGTACGAATTTTTCACCAGGTTGTAATTCGTGAGGTCGTGCATTTTGAAAGAAAGCTTTCAGTGCATTATTAGCATCTGCTAAGATTTCACGTCTTAAAAGAAAATTAGACATTGCAAAAAGCGTCTCTTCTGTAAGTTTGTCTGGTTTATTTAACTTGTCTGGCACTTCTAATTCCTTTACGAATGGAAATGTTTTGAATGTGTATTGTTTGTATCCTGGTTCTATATAGAATCTAAAAACACTCTTACCAAGAGCCGCATATGCTTCCGCAGCTTGAATTTCTGAAGCGCCAGATAATATATCTTCTAACTCATCAATAATTTGCTTCATTACTGTATGCGTTGCTTGTTGTGTTGATAGAGTTGCAAGAATCTCCTCTTTTGATGTTGAAAATACCAAAGGTACGCATATAGAGAATAACAAGGCACGGGCCATTAATAAAATTTACCATCTATTAAATGAATTAGCCAGTTGAGATTGGTGTTTGGATAGGGGATTTTTTTGCTTTATGCAGTGCTATTGCCAGACATATTTATTTACGCCCCATACATTCATATACTAGACATATTCGGCGCTCTTCTAGGATCACTTCGCGCAATGTACGACAAGCTTGCCGATCGGTAATATGTCCGAATGCGAGGCATTTCTCACAGATAAATTTTGCAATAATCTCTACAGTTTTACCATTTTGAATTGGTTGTTCGCAAGTTGGTTCCTCAGTGCACGAGCAAAGCTCTGACAATGCCGAATAATAATCTTCATACTTGCCGTCTTTAAGGTACTTGTAAGCGCTGTTGACAGTGACCTGAATAGCTTCTATTGCTGCAGATTCCATTGCGTGTAATTGGGCCAATCTATTGCGGTAGGTGCAGTAGCGAGAGTCAAGGGTGTTTACTATATCACGTGTTTCCTTAGTGGCCTTTCCTTCCGGAAGTTTAACGCATGCAATGACAATAGCGCGAGCAAAAGAGCTCTTAAGCGCTATCTCGTCGTCGCTTCTAAGTTTTCCCGGTACTAACAGAGTGGGTAAATTATTTATGGCTATTGGAGTGTATACCTTATCGTGCACTGTATTCAGCAAATCTAATACTATCGGCGTGCTCATTGCCAAGCACGAAAGAAAAAATAAACACTTCATGTGTACAGATATTATACTTGGGCATGCAGTTTTGCAAAAGTAGTATACTTACCTCATGAGCGTCCTGGGCTACGATCATTCAAATATCTTCGCGCGAATTCTCCGTAATGAAATACCTGCAATTAAATGTTATGAAGATGATAATGTGCTTGCAATAGAAGATATTTATCCAAAAGCACCTGTGCATTTACTGTTTATGCCAAAGGGGGAATTTTTAGACTTTAATCACTTCTGCCAGAATGCATTAGGAAAAGAAATCTTAGGCTTGTTTCGCGCAATACCAGAGTTTGTGTCTCGTGAATTATCGCAACAAGAGAGCAAGTATCATGAGTTAAAAAATTACACCATTAAGATTAATACCATTCATGCTCCAGAGGAAAAGCAAGAAGTTTTGCATTTACACGTGCATGTACTTTCTGGAGATCACTCAGCGGTCAGCACAGTAAGCAACATGCATGCAGTTTATCGCGAAGGTAGCATACACGCGGCAAAGGGAAGAGGCGTTTTGCATATCTATTCAGATTTGTTAATGACTGGCCATGAATTTCTCCAGCAAGCTTCGGATTTTGAGTTGCTAGAGTTTATTTATGCAGTGCAAGGCGTAACAGCGGATTGCAGTGTGGAGATGAATGCGATTAACTTGACAATTTATTCAGGCGAGCGGATTCAATGGAAGATTGCCACGAAAAAAAACAAGACTTAAGTGTAGCGTTTGGTATAAAGTTTTATTCTGCGTAAGTGCGCGGTGTATACTAGCTGTGTATGAATAACATGCACGGGACTACTATATTATGTGTCAGACAAAGACTGTCTAACGGCAAATGGGATGTTGCAATAGGTGGTGATGGTCAAATTTCACTTGGCGATACTATTAAAAAGAACACAGCGGTCAAGGTGCGGAAAATTTTTGTTGATAAGCGCCCAGGGTTGCTTTTGGGATTCGCAGGTAAGGCAGCGGATGCAATTGCAATGATGAAGATCGCGGAAAGGTTAAGTGAAGAGGGTAAAGGGCTTCAAGATGTTTGTATTGAAATTGCGGAATCATGTCGGAATTCCTCACGCCCTTTCGAAGCAACGTTATTACTTGCAAATCAAATTGGTGATATGTTTTTAGTCAGCGGTGTAGGTGATGTGATAGACCCTGGTCAGGATCATAATGCATTTGCAGTGGGCTCGGGAAGCAATTATGCAGAATCTGCAGCGCTCTGCTCTTTATCAACCATTAAGCGAATTCAAAGTCAATTAGACGGGCAAGTGGTGTTTTTATCTAGCAAGGAAATCGTGCAAATGAGTTTAGAGCAAGCTGCGAGAACTTGTATCTACACCAATGATTACATTACTGTTTTGACCTGCGATGAAGACTTAGAAGAGAAAGAATAATCTTATATGTATAGCACGTGCAAACGGAGAGATTAAAAAAAAATTCTACAGATATCACGTGATTTTAAGAAATTATTATCAACTCTCAACCTTATCAAGCATTTAGATCATTGCTAACAAGCGGTGCGTTTGAAATGCTTGGAATTTACTCTTACACAATTATAATTTTTGCATTACAGCTTCCTTTAGCGTTGCGGATGCCTTAAAGGAAATCTTTTTTGATGCAGGAATAACAATTTTTTCCAATGTGCGTGGATTGATACCGTTTCGTTCTTTGGACTCTGAAATATTAAACGAACCAAAGCCTTTTATGCTGATTGTTTTGTTTTGTCTGATCAATTCAGTCAATGTATTACAGAACTTTTCAATCACAGATTGCGCTTCTGTAATAGTGCATTTTGTATGCATTGCTATTGCGTGAGCCAAATCAGTCTTGCCAATGATTTCTTTTTTTTGTACAGGATTCATGTCGTAACTTTTGTTGAATTTTGGCTATCTGTCAAGGCTTGTGGTAATAAATTGTTATTATATCAATGATTTTGGCGATAAAGTGACGAAATGCCAGCGATATAGTGGTATCTAGAGGGTCTAAGTGATTTAATACTGTCGTGATGAAGTATTCAACCTCCGCACCAATATTTTCGCACATCTTGTAAGGAATCATTTGCAAGACCTATTCGTATGTCGGACATCAGTCTAACCATTGTTGCTACATTATGCTCGGCGAGTGCTACTAATGCCGTTAATTCACCTGCGCGATATAAAATATGCAAAGCGGCACGAGAGTAATGCGAACATGTCATACAAGGGCAGTCGCGATCTAAAGGTTCTTGGCTCGTGGTATGTCTTCTGATGTCAATTTTGGTACGACCCATTGCCAAGCCATGACGTGCGACTCTTGTTGGGTGAACGCAGTCAAAAGTATCAATACCGTAAGGAAGAGCTTCAAAGATTTCTTTAATAAAACCACCCATCCCAAGTAAATGCACGGGACGTTCGGGTTTTTTGTATTTCTGAAATACCTCTAGAACCTTATGCATATCGCTCAGATTTTGACCCAAGGACCCGCCGATTCCGTATCCGAAATAGTCTCGTTCAGAGCAGTATTGCATACTGGTGGTACGCAGATCTGGATAGATACTACCTTGCACGACAGCATATAGCCCTTGTGATCCGTTAGAGTGTTTTTGAAAATATTCTAGACCTCGGTCTTGCCATCTATTTGTTCTTTCCATAGCTGCACGAGTTTGTTCGTAAGTAATATGAAACGGCGTGCATTCGTCAAAATTGACAATCAAATCCGCACCCATGTCGATTTGCATTTGTATAGATTTTTCAGGAGTGAGATGAACAATGTTTCCTTCACGGTAAGATTGAAAAACAACACCCTCTTCATTGATTTGTTTAACTGTTGGATTGGTGCAACGCTTGCCTTTTAGTTCATTTGAGACTGATCCATGACCCAGTGCAAATACTTGATAACCACCAGAATCGGTAAACATTGGACCGTTCCATCCGCTGATGCCGTGCACACCTTTTGCTGACTTGACCATTTCGGCTCCAGGATAAATCATCATGTGATAGGTGTTTGAGAGGATGATTTGCACGCCTAATCTGCTCAAATCCCATGGTCCTAAACCTCTTACTGATCCCTTTGTGGCGCAAAAGATAAAGTTAGGAGTGTCTACAACGCCATGGTCAGTTATAATGCGCCCAACACGCCCTTGGTTGGAGGAATGCAATATTTCAAAGGAAGGCATAATTATAATTATGACTAGATATGTATAGGATTGATATTGCTGAAATCGCACGAATGCGTCTGTGATTTGTGTTAGGCGGTGCACGGTTAGGGTAAGCGGTGAATGGGCTCGTATTGGTTGTTCGAGTATTGATTTACTTAAGGGCCTCTGCGGCTCCGGGCAGTTGGTGAATAGCTCGTATTGGTTGTTCCGAGAATCGCTTGCCACGCGGCTACAAAAGGGCTTTACTTTGGAGTCTCTGCAGCTCTGGATCACTTGTGCATAGCTCGTATTGGTTGTTCGAGTATTGATTTACTTTGGAGCCTCTACAGCGCCAGATCACTTGTGCATAGCTCGTATTGGTTGTTCCGAGAATCGCTTGACCTGTGCGTTGTAATGTGATGTCTGTTTGTACCTATGCAAAAGCTTTTACTTGGGAACTTCTACGGTTCTGGGTAATTGACAAATGACCCCTGTGGTTTTTTCGAGAAAGACTTGTTCGATTTGCTTGGTCCACTTCGCGCATGCTGCAGGCAGCAGTGGTTGCATCCAAAATACCAATTTTTTCCATCCATTAAATGCATCTGCGAGAATATTTGCTTGATTTGGAGATTTCCATGGTTCTGTGTCTGAGAGGTATTTGTTTAATTGCACTACAGCATCATAAATTGCATTTGCATATTTATGTGGGTCGTGTTCGTTGTAAGCCAATAATGCATCTGACTGCAGGTTTGGAATTAAATCTGTTGTTGATTCTGGCAAGCTTCCCAATCGATAAATCATAGACATCAATCTTTGCCCTAAATTACCAACGCCTCCAAGTAGCTCTGTATTGTAAAGTTTGACTATTTCATCATAATTGATTTCACAGTCGGTTTCGAGTTTTTTGATTCTTGCAAAAAAATACCTGACACCGTCTGACCCGAAATCTTGCAGCCAAATAATTGGATCAACTACATTTCCTTGGGACTTTGACATTTTCGCACCGCCTTGTATCCACCATCCGTGTGAGATGATCTTTTTTGGCATTGGAAGATTAACAGACATAAGGATTGCAGGCCAATAAATTGCGTGAAATCTTAATATATCTTTTGCCATGATATGTACGGCATTTTGAATATACATAGGACCGGGAGCTGCGGAGATATAATTTGTTAGGGCATCAATCCACACGTACATGGTGTATTCCGTATTTGGTATGGAAATGCCCCAAGTGTTTTTTCTTGTTACGCACAAGTCTTTTAACCCGCCTTTTATCAGATTTATAATTTCATTCCGAGCCGTTTGCGGTGATATTAAATCAGGATTCTGCTCGTATAATTCCAACAATTGATCTTGTAATTTGCTTAATGCAAAAAACACACATGTTTCTTCCAACCAGACAGCGCCTTCTGCTTTTTCAATGCAAAAAGCCTCTTCAGACGGCAGGTACCAACCAGCATACTTTCCCTCATAAAGCATTCCGGCTTTTTCTAATTGCTGCCATATATCCAGCGCTACTTTTTGATGTTGGTCAGATGTAGTGCGAATAAAGATATCAGGCTGTGCAGTTAATTGGTTGCAGAGCTTTGTAAAGTGAGACGACATCGCGTCGACATGTTCCTGCGGTGTAAGGTTGCTTTTCGCAGCTGCTTTTGCCACTTTTTGACCATGTTCGTCCAAACCTGTGCTCATATAAGTTTGATCGCCGCACAATTTACCTAAACGAGCCAGGATATCTGTAATAACAATTGTGTATGCATGTCCAATATGTGGTTTATCGTTAGGATAAAAAATCGGAGTGGTAAAATACCTCATCTAAATGTAGTATAAAAGAAATTTTCCCTAAACAATCGTATATAATTTAATCAATGCTCGAAAAGCGTTATACGATAGAGGAATTGCAAGCGCAAACTCATTTACAACAAGACGGCCCTGATTTTATAGTGCCCATGCCTCCACCTAATTTAACTGGAGTGCTGCATATTGGTCATGCATTGGGTTTTACTGTTCAAGATATAATTTTAAGACAAAAGTATCTGCAGGGATTTAATCCCGTATGGCTTGCCGGAACAGATCACTCAGGTATTAGCGGGCAATTGATGTTTGAGAAATTTTTACTTGCTCAAAAGATTCAATTAAATCAATCAGATAAATTACAACACATGGAAGTATGGCGAACAGAAAAAGCAAATGCGATTCGCCAGCAATCAGAATCGATGTTTTTTTGCGCTGATTGGGACAAGGCGCGTTATACTCTAGATCAGAATTTTTCCAAAGCGGTAATTGAGACATTCGTAAAGCTTTTTAACAACAAATTAATTTATCGTGCAAAAAGACTTGTGCGATGGGATATTAAACTGCAAACTGCTATTTCTGATTTAGAGGTCTATTCACGCTCGGTAAAAGGCAAGATGTATTATATTTCTTATAAAGGAGTGGATTGTGATGGTGTAACTATTGCAACCACTAGACCAGAGACGATATTTGCTGACGCTGCAATTGCGGTAAATCCAGCAGACGCAAGATATAAAGATCTTATTGGCAAAAAGGTCAAAGTACCACTAACTGAACGCGTGGTAAATATCATTGCAGATGCACGAGTCAAGATAGATTTTGGAACTGGCGCGCTTAAAATTACCCCTGCTCATGATGACTTGGACTGGGAGATAGGCAAGGATCATAATTTAGAAATTATTGAAATTATTGACAAAGCCGGTTTGATGATATCTGGACCTTTGCAAGGTATGACAAGAGAAGCTGCACGAGAACAAATTATCTCAATGCTTGAATGTGAAAAAATCGAAGAAATCGAACATATTGTGCCGTATGGTGATCGCAGCCATACTGTTATTGAAATTTTACCGACACTTCAGTGGTTTTGCGACATGACTGACATTGCAAAAAATGCACTAGACAATTTAGATCGCATTGATTTTATACCTGAAAATCGATTGAAGGTCATGAAAGATTATCTAGAGAACATTCAGCCCTGGTGTGTGTCGCGGCAGTTATGGTGGGGGCATCGTGTGCCGATTTGGACGGACAAAAACGGCAATTACATTTGCGCGCATTCAGAACAAGAGGCATATGAACAATCAGGCGCTAATCCTGGTGAATTAACTCAAGACCCAGATGTTTTAGACACATGGTTTTCTTCAGCTATATGGACCGTTGTTACAGACAAACCACTTACGGATCTTCTTGTCACTGGGTATGACATTTTAAACGCATGGGTCGCGCGTATGATTATGATGAGCGTCTATCTGACCGGAAATATACCTTTCAAGCAAGTGTTGCTGACAGGTTTAGTGCGAGATAAAAAAGGCGCAAAGATGTCTAAAACCCTTGGAAATGTAATCGATCCGCTAGAATTGGTCAAAAAGTTCGGCGCAGATGCCGTGAGATTATGGTTGGTAGATCGCTTTTTACCTGGATCAGACATACCGCTAGACCCAAACGCAATACAGCCAAAGCAAGAATTTATGACAAAAATCTGGAATGTGTCGCGTTTTTGCCTTATGAAGGGAGTGACTCTAGATTTGCCTAATACGATTCACGAAAGTTGGAATCGTCGTTGGGTAAACAGATTGAGAGAAATGCAAGAGGAAATCGAGAATTCCTATCAAAGCTACCGTTATGCAGATTTAAACAATATTCTTTATCATGGATTTTGGGAGGAATTTGCAAATCAATATTTAGAAGGCGCTAAAGCGATTTGGTCAGAGGAAACTGCTGCAGTGGTTGGTTTTTCTTTGATCGCCTTTTTAAGATGGTTGAATCCCATCATACCTGGTATTACTCGTAAGTTGCACGAATGCCTTGGATGCAATGATATTGTATGGCCTGCAAAGATTCCGCAGTGTGCAGACGCTCTAGATGTGAAGGATTGGATAGCATTTGGTACAAAGATAAGGCAAATTAGCAAAATGGTTAAAGTGACTGAATTTACAGTCGATTTTACAGGTAACCTGGAGATATTAAAGTGCTTGACCAGGTGTAGCATTACACTGCGAAAGGATCTTGATCATATGATTGATTTGGGATATGGCAAGTTGTCCTGCAAGGTCGAAGAACCAGAAGGAGTAGGGCGTATTTATCAAAAACTAAACAATGAATTGATGCAATTAACACAGAATCAAAACGTGTTTAACGATAGCACACCACAAGAAGTGGTAATGAAGAATCAAAATAAATGCGATGAACTGCAAATGCAAATGAAGTATCTTGAGCAATTGTTGGATAAAGTTGCCTTCTAATTGAATCTTTATTTCCCTTGTAATAGAAGCGTGGTGTCCGAATCAGTTACCTGTAAAGTGAAAAAAGCAAACTAAATCAATTGTTGGATCAGGTGGCTTGCTAATGGATGGCGTTTGTCCGAATCAGTTACCTGTAAAAGATAATGTTGGATCAGGTGGCTTGCTAATGGATGGCGTTTGTCCGAATCGGCAACCTGCAAAGTGAAAACAAGCAAACTAAATCAATGATTGTATCAAGTTGCCTATTAAACAGAACGCTTTGACATGTCAGGAGGCATGACGTCCTAAACAGCAATGCATTAACAAAGATAATAATGAAATATAGCTGTAATGAACTGTAAATCTCTTAAATAATTAATTAAAGAAAATTACCTCCTAGGGGAATCGAACCCCTGTTTCCACCGTGAGAGGGTGATGTCCTAACCGTTAGACGAAGGAGGCATTTCTGATTTTATCTTAAAGCGTCGAGGATTGGTAGTGATTTAGTTCTACAAATATGCACACACTGAATTAGTAATGTTATTGAAAAGGTTGTTATGTTGCTTGACTTGCTTTGTGTGTTTATCACCTGTAAGTAGCACGGGTCAGTATTGTTGCGACGAGTCCAAGGCTGGTCGTTACGCTGTGCATGACAAAGTAGGTGATCGCGTGGTAGTACTTGATGCAAAGAATGCAAACCGATCCACTATGTGCGAAAATGACTCTATTGATTTCTTTAGAATCATCATGGAAGAACCTGGTGATGATAGGCGCATGAATTTGTTTGTGAATTTGTTTCTTGTGTTTATTAAAACTTCTACAGAACAGAGCGTTGTAAGGGGTTTAGGAGCTTTTCGGAAGAAATCTATCCACAGTCGTGCGAAAGAAGAGACCGTGAAAGATATAACAGGTTTTTGGAACAAATTTCTAGATTATATTAAAAGTGTTCATCCTGAAGAGGTGCAAAAGATTAACGAGAATGCAGGAATATCTTTGACTACTGAAAAGAGCAGTGCGGTGATTGTTGATCTGTGTGATTTTGCAGACTGGGAGTATAGTGTATTGTGTTATATCAAAGAAAATATATACTCCATTGCGCTTCAATTACAAATCACGCAATTGATTTCTTACTGCAATGCAGATTACAATTAGACTGCAGTTGGGCACTTAGCTCAGTGGTAGAGCAGTTGGCTCTTAACCAATTGGTCGTAGGTTCGAATCCTACAGCGCCCATAGTTTATTAATCTTGTTTTTGTTGTATATCGCTATTCTCTTGTTTATTAAAGAAATTTGTAGCGCTTACTTTGTAAGTATGCAATCTCGTATCTCAATGAATGTATAATACCGCGTCACTTGCAGGTGCTGTTAAATTTAATGCGCATGTTTATGATTAAAAATACTGTGAATTTTATCGAGTATATATACTGTGAATTTCATCAAGTATATTTTTCGACCGCGTTCTCAATCGAGAAGCAGATTCTGCCCACAACTTCTCTATATATTCCTTATTTGCTAAAAATGAAACAAATTTCTCGTGACGCCCAGCTGTGTGCTTGAGCAACACTTCAATTACATGCTCCTTAGCTGATTTCCATGAAATGCCACTGCGGTACAAATCTCGCATTGTCACAATTTCTGCTTCTGTTGCAAAGTGCTGAAAGATCTCAAATAACGTCTCAGGTTCTTTTGGTTCTTCAGGAGTTTGAGAATTTGTAGGCACCTTTGAGATTAACTTTCGAATTTCCTCAGGTGTTGCGGTAGCTGGAATTGTATTCTTATAGCTTTTGCTCATTTTATTACCGTCCAGACCGGTCATAACCGGCGTTTCCTGTACAATAGCATGAGGAATGACTAATGAGTGCATGTTGTATTCTTGCTGGGCTCTTTTAGCCAGTATTCTGGCAAATTCGATGTGTTGAACTTGGTCTTGACCAACAAAAACACCGTTACAACCGCTAATTAATATATCAGCTGCCATAAGTATTGGGTAATTATATAACGCACAAGACGGAGCCTGGTTTTTACTGATTGCGTCCTTATAAGCATGCATTCTTCTTGCAGATCCATCCTCTACCAGAGGGCATAAAGCCCAGAATAATGTAAAAGTCTCTAAGATGTCTGATTGTCTGTAGATTTCCGTGGTATCACAGCCCAATGCAAGTAATTCAGCGGTTAATCGGTATGTCAGTTCTGCAGGGCGTGAATTAGTGGTCAATGAGTGTCCATTTGCAATCATGATCGGTAGTTTCAAGTTTATGATTCGAGGGATATTCATTCCAAATTCGTTTCCAAGATGAAGTGTCCCTGTAGGTTTAATACCTGTAAAATATTTTTCCATGATGCTTTACTAAGCAATTTTATCATAGAACAGATGCGATTTTTAAAATTAATTAAACGTTTATTGCTAAGAAGTCTCGCATTACGTATTAAATACGGAATCTGATTGACATATAGTTATAGATATTGATATTATTATTCAACAATGAGTGTAAAAAAGAGTTACTTGTGTGCCTTGATGTTTTCTTGTGCTGCGTTAAATATGCCAAATACAGAAACAGAAGTATCAAACGAATTATTTGATGATGAGGTTAATGAGGAAAATACAGAAGTTGCTGTAAAAACAGTACGCGAAAAGTCTCAAGCACGTCGTGCAACACTATGGCAGGCTACTGCTACAGGCGCTGTACTTTGTGGTATGTTTGCTGCAGTTGAAGCTCACATGGCAATCTACTTGATCGCTGTTCCTTTCTTTATTCCAGTGGCAATTGCTGCTCACATCGGATTATGGAATGTGACTCGTTGCATCACAAAGAGAGTGTTTCCTAATATGCCTGAAAACTACAGCGCGATTATTGGTTCAAATGCCGGTTTGTTTGTATTGGCTGTATTGATGAGCTTGGCTCAGATCACAGGAACAGCGTTGTTAGGTTATTCCGCAACAATCGTATTACCTATGATCGGTGCTAAGACAGCTTTAGAGTGCGCTGCGCAAGTATTTGTACCTGAAACATTAAGCGAAATGTTAAACACCGAGTACTTCTCAGAGAAGGACGCTTGTGGTGTTGCTATTGCTGAATCGTTAATTGTATCTGGTGTATCGTTTATGTTCGTAGCTGCATTTGTATCATTTATGAACGCAAAGGGTTCATTCTCTTTTCCAAAGATTTCACTTCCAAGTCTTTCGATGCCAAAGATGAACTTTGCTAGTACAAAAGCTGCTGCTGTAAAGTACAACGCGCCAACATCAAAACAACTTCAATTAATTGACTAATTACCATCAAGAGTCGTTATTTTACGGCGATTAATGAGATAGTTAGTATCTTTATCGATTAATTAATAAATATTTTATGCAATAAAAGTTTTTCTTGCGTATGATTAATGCTTACATCGCAATCAATACTATTTAATCTTCTTGATAACTGTCGATCACTGAGCCAATTAAATCCAGTGCATAACAAAAAGAGCGTATTGTACTTTGAGAAATGGAATTGTCTTCCAACAGTCCTGGTATAATTTCGTCCTCCAATAATACAAGAGTTAAATGATGCAATGCAAAAGCACCGCATTGATTCTCGATAGCAGCATTAATTGCTTTCCATAATCTAAAGGCACCAGGGTGAGCGTCATCGCATATTGTGCTGTATTGCTTGCTTTGTCCAGTAATCATATTTGGAGCCCCCATGGCAGGATATACAGTGATTGCAAGTCTTTTAAATTGTAACGCGTTCTCCTTTTGTATTTTGGTAATTCTACGTAAATACCACAATTGCTCCAATACAGTCAGTCTTTTAGCGCTTACTTGAGTTTCTGCGTTCTGATATATAGCTGGTCTACCACGGCGCGGAGAGCTTAAATTTACAAGTCCCATTGTGGAGTATAAATGAGCTAGCGATGAAAAACAAAATTTATTAACAAATAGTTAAAAGAGTGGCGGGAACGACGGAACTCGAATCCGCGACCTTTGGCGTGACAAGCCAACGCTCTAACCAACTGAGCTACGCCCCCACTAATAATAGTGTGCCATTTTTATGCACGCTAGTAAAGATCTGGTGTGCATTATTTTAATACATTCGAGCGTGATGAACGCTACGATGCCGCGATGAATTCGAGACGCGCGCAATGACACTATAATTACTCTCTAGACTTTTGCGCTTTGCGTGGTTTTAGAGGGCGTGCAGTCTACGCTGTGGAAGTATTTGTGACACTTGGCCAAAAGTTGGTGTCGCAATCTTTGGGCTTGCTACGTTGATTCATGAGGCGTTGTGCAGAATAGGCGCGTAGAACGCTTGTTTGTGGCTATAAACGTTTGCGTGCCAGTAATTTGCAAGACGATGAGAATATGCAGCATGAATATCGTGAGTGTCAAAAATATAACAAGGCGCAGGGACTATCTAGCATAGGCGGGAGGCGGTGCCCGTCAAGAAATGCAGAAGATATCTAGCATAGGCGGGGGGTGGTATCTGTCAAGAAAGCTAAGCAAGAGGCGCGGCAGTGCCCGTCAAAACATTTAATTTCTTTACAGAAGAACGTTTATACAAAAAACAGCATGAATAGTGCGAATATCAAAAATATAACAAGGCGCAGAAAATATCTAACATAGGCAGGGGCGGCGCCCATCAAGAAGTGCAGAAAATATCTAACATAGGCAGGGGGCGGTGCCCGTCAAGAAAGCTAAGCGGGGGGGCGAGGCAGTGCCCGTCAAGAAGCGCAGGAGCTATCTAACATAGGCAGGGGGGGCGGTGCCCGTCAAAAAGTGCAGAAAATATCTATCATAAGCGGGGGGTGGTATCTGTCAAGAAAGCTAAGTAGGGGTGGTATCTGTCAAGAAAGCTAAGCGGGAGGCGAGGCAGTGCCCGTCAAGAAGTGCAGAAAATATCTAACATAGGCAGGGGCAGTGCCCGTCAAAACATTTAATTTCTTTACAGAAGAACGTTTATACAAAAAACAGCATGAATAGTGCGAATATCAAAAATATATCAAAAATATATCAAAAATATCAGTATTAACAGTAAGCGCTTTATTTAGCACGTTCTTTATTGTATCGGCGAATTTTATTTAACCGTTCTATTTTGGCCTTTTTTCTTTGTTGAGCAGGTACAACATACTCCTGGCGGCGCTTATATTCCGCGATACGACCGTCTTTTGTGACCAGTCTGCGAAACATTCTTACTGAATGATTAAGCTCTTTTACTGCAACGCTAATTGGGTTACTGTGAGACATATGAGTTATTTTCGCACAAATATGATCTTGATACAAGATTGCCTGCGTTATGAATTTATTACTTTTGATATATCAATCTCTTGCTCGGTAATTTTGAGTTACAATCTTTGCATTGCATAGCGCGCCTCTGGGTAGGTTTGGATGTCTCTTGATACAAGATTGCCTGCGTTATGAATTTATTACTTTTGATATATCAATCTCTTGCTCGGTAGTTTTGAGTTACAATCTTTGCATTGCATAGCGCGCCTCTGGGTAGGTTTGGGCGGAGCATCTGGCTTGCAAATAACTCTGGATCGCACATAAGCTTGTGAGTCGCTCGAATCGATGTAAGTTTTTGCGACAACCGCGCATGTGATATATTGTTATAATTAAAAAAGTGTATTGGATTTCGTTTAGTGTCATGTTGCTTGGAATGATGATCTGCTCTGTACAAGATTTGCAAACTTACACAGTAGAGCGATCTGCTCTAATATTGTGGGCTATAGGTAGTGTGGGCTGTATTTTAATTGGCAATTCCTATCGTCATGATTGTTGGTTAGCGCTATTGTTTGTGATTATTCTGGCACCTCACATGGCTATTGCAGACAGCATTGCTTTTACGGTGTCAAGTTTGTGGTTTGATATTACAACTATTCATATATTTCTAATTGCTGTTGCTGCGTATTGCGTTGGACTGCATAAGATTTATTTATACAGATATGGAGACAAGCGTATTCCAATGATGCCTGCTATCGCACTAGGTTGGGTGAGTGGTATGTATTACGCAGGGATTCTTTGCACATTGTATGCGTCATATAAATACATTTTGTTGTATTGCATTCAGAATACTTGATTTACCGTTTAGAGAACCAACTTGACCTATGACATTATGAATCGTGTGTGATATCCGCTCTTTTTTGTAAGCTCTGATCCGTACAATGTTTGCGTTTGACTGTCTGGTGTTGTAGGTCGGTATGATCTTGTTTGGGGCTCTGAATGATCTTTGCAAGGAGAGCTGATTGCATCGTTCATGGAGCCCTCCTAAATCCGTACAATGTTTGCGTTTGACTGTCTGGTGTTGTAGGACGGTATGATCTTGTTTGGGGCTCTTAATGACCTTTGCAAGTACGTACGCATGAATGCGAATAAAAACTACCAGTCTCTCTGTGCCTGCGCCTGGTCACGCCTCTTGATAGTTGTTCTTATTATGCGTTGTGCAATACATTGCACGCGTCCTGGATTACGGCGTTGTTTCAAATGCGAAATAATTAATCTTGATTTGGCGGAGATATTCAGCGCGACTCTCAACAAGATAAATGCCAATTACCTATATAATAGGACTCAGCATTCACGAACTAATGGCTTGTGAGATGTAGTTATTTTTTGCTTGCAGAAGAGAGATCGCTGATCATTGCATTAAACATTTGTTGGTATGTTTCGTTAATGCTGTTAGGGCCGTGTGGAATCATAATGGTGTTTGTTTTGCCGTGTTCAGCCATTTTTTGCAGTGTGTCAAAATACTGACCCATTAAAATAAGCACAATCACTTGATGATGTGCAGCGTCTGGCAGGGACTGTTTGAGACCGTCAAAGGAAACCCGGAGACCTTCTACTATTGCTTTGCGCTGTGCAGCTATACCCTCTCCGTGCAATCTGTCGCTTTCTGCTTTTGCCGCCGCTTGTGTCACTGTTGCAATTTTTTCTGCCTCTGCCTTTTCAATTGCAGCCACACGTAAACGCTGGGCTTCGTTTATTTCGTTCATCGCTTTTCTGACACGAGCGTCTGGTACAATGTCAGTCACCAGAGTATCTGTAATCTCATAACCAAATTTATTCATTGAATCTTTCAATAGCAGTTTAACTGATAATGCAATTCGGTCTTTTTCAGCAAATAAGTGGTCAAGTGTGATCTTTGGAACCTCTGAGCGTACAACGTCAAAAACAAATGATTGGATTTGCTTTTGCGGTTCTTCTAAAGAATAAAAGGCCTCAAAGATCTTGTCTTCCAGGATACGATATTGAATCACAACATTGACGTTTACAAAGACATTGTCGAAAGTTTTGGTCTCAATATTGATATTGAGTTGCCTGAGTTTCAAGCTAACTGTACCAGCGATAGTGTGAAGCGGAGACTTGGTGTTTAATCCAGCATTTGTAATTCTGACAAACTTTCCAAACAACTCAACAATTGATGCGTGCTGTTGTTCTACAGTAAAAAAGATTGTAGATAAAATTATTGCGGACACAAAGGACGTGATTAAGAAAGCAAGAACGATAGATTCAAAATTCATATTTTAATATAACACAGATCTATTATAAACAGCGGGAGACTGTCGTTTGAAGTGTGCATTACGAGCGTGATACAGGCCTTGTGAATGCGTTGCGATGGTTTTACTGAAAGCACGCTGAGCGCATGTTGTGTAACGTGTAACTTATTGATTCAATCGCCGCTCTGTGAAAAGTGATTTTAAAATTCCATCCCTTACACCAGTGTTTGAGATATATATTGGAATCTTTGTGGCTTCGACAATACCACGGAGTATGGACAAACCGGACATCATCGCGTTGGATATTCCGTACGCGCGCGAAAATTCCTCCGATCCCATTTGTTCAATTTTGTCGATCCAATGCAAGATTGTGTAGTACTGCATGTTTAATCCGTGTATATTAGGTCCGTGATATCCGGTCAAGCCTTCATTAAGAGTGACAATTGTGGCAAGTGGACCAGATGTGGTAATTGCTTGTACTGAGTTAATATTGTGCGCCACGCTGCATCCGCTAAACATATCTTGCACTACTGTACGTACATGGTCTGAGAATGTTTTTTTGCTATCTGGAGTGGCAAACGGATTAAGAGTTAAGATTCCATAGGGTAAAGATGCAAAAGCAACGCATTTTGGGGCGTGATTCGTATATACAAAGATACCGAATTCTGTACTGCCACCACCAATATCAAATATAAACTTTACTTTGGTGTTTTTTGCGAAAACAGACATAGCGCCAAGCGCTGCAAGCTCTATTTCTTCTCGTGGAGTAATGATTTCCAAATTAATACCAGTTTCATCTTTAATGCTTTTGATGAAATTACCCCGATCTTGTACCGCTCTACATGCTGCAGTTCCCACGCATCTATAATTAGTGATATTAAATTTACATAAAATAGAATGGCACTGCTGTAATGATCTCATCAGTCGCGAGCGTGAAGCGCTGGAGAGGTCTCCTGCATTATCGACTATCAATTTCACTGTTTGTGAAAAGCGCGAAATAATTTTATAATGAGAGTTGTTTTTTGCAGTCACTCCTACAATCATTCTGCAGCCGTACGTGCCTAAATCAATAGACGCAATCGCCTGCTCTTTATTACGTTCTAACATATCTTAAATACGCTGTTAGAATGGTCGCTTATATTTTCTTTTCTACAAGAAGTACATGTTTTCTGATAGTTGGATCATAACAACGCCTTGATAGTTTTTCAGCTTTTGCATTTCTACGTGTTACCTTAAAATAACCTGTTTGAGGATTAATAAGCCTTACAAGTATAGCGCCACCCTTTTTAGCCATATAAAATAATTATAGCTTATATTAGTAATAATAGTAAGTTACTGATACAATTACTTAAGTGTCCAATCGAATTATTGTACTCGATACTGAAACTACAGGTTTAGATCCGAAATACGATAAAATTATTGAAGTCGGACTGGTAATAATGGACGGCTTTGAAGTTGTTGATCAATTTCAAGAGTATTATAATCCTGGCCGTTCAATTCATCCAAACGCAACAAAAGTACACGGTTTAACTGAGGAGTTTTTGTCAGTATTTGGTACTTTTAATGGTAAGAAGATTGCCGAATTGCTTGAAGGCGCAGTGTTGGTCATTCATAATGCGCAATTTGATGTTCGTTTTTTAAATAAAGAATTTGAAGTTTTAAATATGCCGCCTATTTCCAACGCTGTAATTGACACGCTTGATATTGCTCGGAAAACTTTCCCTGGAGCCCCTGCTAGTCTAGATGCTTTATGCTCGCGGTTTAAAATTCCAAATAATCACCGTCATTATCACGGCGCACTGCTTGACGCGTTGTTGCTGGTAAAGGTTTATTCTCATCTGCGAAATCATGGTGTAACAAAAATAGAATTTACTGAAAATACATCACAAAATACCGTGCGACTCTCTAATGCAATTATTGATGTTTCTGATAGCGAAGAAGAGAATTACATAAAAATGATTAATGATTTGCAGTAAATAGGATACATACTACGACTTTGCAGTATTTGCGAGTTCCATTTCTCGCATAACCCAAGTGCCGCCACAGTATTCAATAATCATATCCAAATTGTATTTTCCTTTGAGAAATTGTTGAATTTTCTGTGTAATTTTAAACGCCATCACTGTAATTGTTGCATTTCCATCTGTAATACTGATCCGTGCGTGAATTTCTTTGATCATTTGATATTTGTGAATTGTAATATTAGACAGGAAAAATTTTGGCGCAGGATTGCCGTTTCCAAATGGTTCTAGCAATTCAAAAGCGGTAACGGACCGCAATCCTTGTACTGATGTAACTGCATCAATTTCGTAAGTAGAGGGCTTGGCGGCAGGCACGATTTTAGTAAATTCAATAAAATTCTCTAACTGCTCGGGTAGTAGAGTAATTCCACCTGCGCATCTGTGCCCACCACCGTTTACAATAACATTACTTGCAACTGCATTTTGAATCAATTTACCAACATCAATGCATTCTGTACTTCTTGCTGATCCTTTTAGATATTGACCTGCTTTCGTTAAGACAAAAGTTGGTTTGTTGTACTGCTCTTTAATTTTAGCTGCAATAATTCCAACGATTCCCAGGTTCCATGTTGGGTCGTATAGTACTATTACTGGATTGCTATCATCTATTTTGAGCGATGCAAGAATTTCTGCTTCTTGAGTTTGTCGTGATTTATTTAAATTGATTAAAAACTCGACATGTTCGTCTGTGGCATTTGGGCTAAAGATTTGTAATGCGTGATCTGCGTGCTCCATGCGTCCTGCTGCGTTTATTTTGGGTGCAATGGAAAAGGCGATATCCTGAGATGTGATCTTATTGCCAAATACTAATTTCGCAAGTACTGGTCGCGAACCTTGATTGATGTATTCAAGCCCTCGTTTAACAATTGATCGATTTAAGCGATGCAAAGGCATTATGTCACTGATGGTGCCAATTGCAGCTAAATCATATAAATGCTTTGACGGATACTTTGAGTCAATAGCGGCAATTACTAACAGGCTTAGCGCTGCAGTGCATAGATTTAAAAATTGTGTAACATTTGTACGGTACGGGTTTACAAAGGCAGCGACCGGTAAACTTGGATTTTTCACCAAATGATGATCTATAACTACAATGGGTATCTTGATGTTTGTAAAGAGTTCGTGACAATCCGTGCCGCAGTCTAAAAATAGCAGAGTGTCCACGCCGCGTGCAATTAATTCTTGAATGTTTTCCTGTGTAGGGCCGTATCCAACTTTGCGATTTGGTATGTAAGTGGTTGTTTTAATGTCACGAGCGCATAGAAATTCTTGCCACATGACTGCGGAAGTAACTCCGTCTGCGTCGTAATCGCTGAATATACCTATATATTTAGCTTGTTTGATTGTGGTAATTGCCTGATCGATATCAGGTAATGCTTTGGGGTTTGGGACTGTGTGTTTTACATTGATCCAACTCTCATATTCCTCACCAGCACGCTGCGCTAATAAAATCGCAGATATTGGGTCAAGGGAAAAATTTTGAGCAATTGCGTCTGAAATGATTGGGTTATATTTTTTTAAAATCCACCGCATCAGTCATTTCTACGTGATCCAAATAATCTAAGAAGTGATACAAAGAGATTGATAAACTCTAGAAATAATATTAAAGCTCCCAATATCGCTGTGTTTTGTGATTGGTTTTGATTGTAAATCATGGTCAATTGTTGGCTAAATCCTGAAATGGTGATTGGCGCAAGCACTACAATCGCAAGCGAAACCAACCACGAGGTAAAGCGTAGCGTTGGAGCGTTGACACCAAATGCTCCTAGTAAGTACAAACCAAGAGTTATTAGGTTTAGCATGCAGAATCCGAGGAGAATTGTATATGCTAATCTCAAACCTGATGTGAGGTCTGAGTTTGTATTTTTACCGTATTGAGAAGAGACAATTAGTATAAAAGCGGACACGAAAAATGCGATCGCTACGCTTTCATTTGTATATAGTCGAAAGACATATGATATAAATACTCCTTCGATCATGGTAATTGCCAAAAACCACAAATGAGCGGCTTGTATACTCATATTTAACATGTTGTAAGTTGCATATCTTATGCTGAGCATTGCAGCTGCAATCAGTATAAACGCATTAGTTTGATTGTGAAATATAATATCAAAAAGAGATGTGTTTGCTGTTGCCCATGCAGTTAAACCAGTAATACATAAACCTATTCCAAGATACTGATAGACGTTAGCGAAGAAACGAGCTAGACCGTATTTGTGATGATCTAAGTGATCCATGTTCAATTATATTATAATTGTTACAATTTTGCCATTACTGGGGCAGATTAGTGTAAGAAGTTGCAGCGATGAAATCAATGACGCGGCTCATTGCGTGGTTGCGAGAGGCAAAAGGCAAGGTATTTGCACGAATCCAAGGCCCAAGGTAAGTGAGATTTTATGCAAGAAGATTATGTTAGCGCGGCAGTGCGGATGTTCAGAGCAGGGATTGAGTCGGTTGATTGATGCGACGAGCGCAAGGAAGCAGCGTAGGCGTTATTGGGTAAATGCGAGGGCGGAGGCGAGAGAAGTATTGTTTGTATTTCGCAAGAAAGTAATAATCGGCCCTGTTTGGGCATGTGCGTCGGTAATAAGCTCGCGCGCATCAATGGAATTGGTTTCTAGAGTTACTGTCGGGAAGTATTGATATTAATGAATCGGTCCTGTTTGAGCATGCGCGTCGATAATAAGCTCGCGCGCATCAATGGAATTGGTTTCTAGAGTTGCTGTCGGGAAGTATTGATATTAGATAACAAGTGACGCGCGCTAAGTGCATTCAGTGTGACAGTAGGCTATTGCGATGAAGAATCGCCCTTTTGTAATGGTTTGATAGAATTCTTGAACGAGGCTGGGAGTGTTTGATTGCATTGAATATGATGTATGCGCGAGTTGATATAATGGTTTGATAGAGTTTTGAGCGAGGCCGGGAGTATTTGATTGCCTTGAATATGATATAGGAGGTTTTAGTGTAATGGTTTGATAGAATTCTTGAACGAGGCCGGGAGTGTTTGATTGCCTTGAATATGATGTAGGAGGTTTTAGTGTAATAGTTTGATAGAGTTTTGAGCGAGGATTATTTGTTACATTGCATTTAGACATTACTTTGATGTTACGCTCGCTATCGAACATCGCTTGCAACTCTAGATCTCTGCCAACAAAATAACCCGAATCTATTTAACCTAGCATTACTCGCCACTCTAGATCTCTACCGAAAAAATAACCCGAACCCTAAATCTCTTGCGCGTCACTTGCAACTACAAATCTCTACCGAAAAAATAACCCGAATCTGTTCAACCTAGTATTGCTTGCAACTCTAGATCTCTACCGACAAAATAACCCGAATCTATTTAACTTAGCATCGCTTGCAACTCTAGATCTCGCAGTGTCTGAAATAACCCGAATCTATTTAACCTAGCATTACTTGCCACTACATATCTCTATCGCAGCGCAATAACACAGAGAATTAAATACTATATATGGGGTAGGTATGTGACGGTGCCAAATTACTTTGGTTGATTCTTGGAAGAATCCTTACCGGCTGCCTGATTATTTGTTACAGGTTTTGCGCTCTTAGGTTTCTTTGCATTTGACATTTCTTCTTGACCCTGCGCTGGGGCCTTTCGTTTATTAGAAGCGCTATTATTACCTTCCTGATTGTTTGTTACAGGTTTTGCGCTCTTCGCTTTAGAATTAGTTTCTGAGAGGTTTTTAGCCTGATCAGAATTGGTTGCTTTCTCACCACGGCTTGATTCAACCGCGTTAACAGGAGTGTCTGTCACAGTTGCAGGTTCTTCTGTTGCTGATTCAGGTTTTTTCCCCATGATTAATTCGGTAACCAATCCATCAATATTAGCTCTTAAGTCATTTAATGAAGTTTCTTTTTTCGTCACTTTGCATTGCTCTGTGATATATTTGAAGATTTTCATTTCTATAGCAGAACGAGCAAGGTGAGCTCTAATCTTTTTATCTGGATCTAAGGATTTAAACGCCTCTTGCACTTCCTCTTCAGAAAAAGGCATTTTCTTTAAATGTTCTCTAAATAAAGATTCTTCTTCTGCTTCTGTAAGTGTGATTTGCGCAGTTTTTTGCACTTCCTCTAGATTTGCAGATGTTAATATTTGACGCTTTGCGAGAGCTTCAAATCTACTTAGCATATCCGAATCTTGACCAAGTGATTTTAAATATCCTCCCCAAGGTGTATTTTGCATTTGCTTTGAGATATCTGCGGCTTGCTGTTTAATGAACGTTGGTGGTAATTGTGTTTCTGAAAGCTCTACGATCTGGTTTTCAATTTGATTGCGAGCAGACATAAGATTTAAATGCTCAATCTCTTGTTCCAACGTTTGAATCATTTGCTTTTGCGCTTCGGACAAATCCTTGCAGTTCATCGCATGAGCCAGTTCTTCTCCAACTTCGTGTGGCACGCTGTCAAAGACTTTATGGATTTTCAATTTTAGAATCATTTGCTTGCCATCTAATTTAGGATCCGCTAACGAGCCTTGTTGTAACTTTGGATACTCTTCTATTTCATCGCCTGGCTTTTTTCCAACAAGATACTGCTCTGCCATAGGAAGTGTATTGCTTCCTACAGTGACCATTAAATTTTCACGAGTATCACTTTGACCGCTCACTTGTACAGACAAGTCGATTAAAGCTTTATCTCCGTATTGGATCGTGCGTGGCTCAGCCTCTACAGCTTTAGTATTGCTTTGACCCCATGCCTTCAATGCGTCTTGCACATCTTGGTCTGAAATCTTAACTGTATGCTGTGTAATTGTAACCTTAGAGAGGTCCACAGGTTTAATTTGAGGTTTTAAGTCTGCCACTAATTCATATAATATTTTTCCATCCTTGTATTCAAATCTTGCATATTCTAACGCAGCGATTTGATCTAGTGGGATCTCGAAAAAAGTTAATACTTTTGCATTATATTCATTTGCAATTTGAGCCTGACCACGAATATCGCTTAAGTCTGGACGCAATGCTTGATTCATCTTTTCTTTAATTTTTGAAAGCGGAATGCGGTTATAATTTTGAAAACCTGGAAAAAGCTTTAAGTGCCTTTTGGCAAATTCCTTTAATTCTTTTTCCGGAGCATTGTTAATTAATTGCATCGACTCTTGCATTACAATATCGGTATCAATTGATACGTCAAAACGAAAAGTGCAATCAGAATCTTTTATCATGTGAGCAGTAATTGCTTCATTGATTTTTTGTTGTTGTGAACTCATAAAACCTCAAAGTGCGGATGATAGGATTTGAACCTACACGACTTACGTCACTAGATCCTAAATCTAGCGTGTCTACCATTTCACCACATCCGCCGACGGTATATTCTCTCATAAATGTTTTGTTCTGGATAGTGCATATGCGCTATATTAGCATTAAAGATAAAAAACACTAGTTGAATTGCTGATAAGCATTTGCGCAAGAGATGTGTAAAGTGCTTGTATGTGCTATTTTTATACTTGAGATAAATTTTTGGGTACAGGTATTTTGCTCATTACTGTCTGCAAAAGCCACTTAGACGTAAAATCGACTGAACCTTCAGGTGCAAGTAGCCAATTATCTTTCACTCTTGCTAAAAAACTTTTGACAACCTTTGATTGGTCTACCTTGCCTAATAAATCATCTTTTGACTGCCCGTAATGATGTGTAAACAGTACAACATAATCTGGTTTGGGCGGTTGTATCATGCGTTCAATTTGTTGAATATAAGACTTAGGGACTTGCTTAATATCTCCTTGATAGACATGCGTTGAATCTGTAAATCTATCACAGAGCACCACCGCACCTTCCTTGAGTGCGGGATTAATAATGTGTTTAACATGCTCTGCACGAGCGGCTGACATAAGCAGTAATTCTGTAATCGGTTCTAAAGGTTGTGTAAACATGATTTGACGCAAATTCTGCCCGATCTGAGTTCCGCCCGGTTCAGCGGTTGAAATTGCTTTGATGCCAAGATTGGTCAAGTGCTTGTGTAATCGTTTGATTTGAGTTGTTTTGCCCGCGTTGTCTGACCCTTCAAAAACAATAAACATTAACTAATAATAACACTTATATTGACTATTAATGCCATGACAGGGGTATGTAGGTCTGTTAAAAGATGCGGTTTTAAATGATCGTTACGCTTGCTCAGAATTAAAAATCGGCACTTTGTATGTTACACCTACTTTGAGATATCCGTTGTATTTGCATCCGACACGAATCAAACCAAAGCCTCCTTCAAGTTTTAATTTGCCATAACCCTCTACTGGAAGTTTTGTTGAAATTAACAATTCACTGAATGTTTTTTCAAGAAAACCGTACTGATGTCCAAGGATTACTTGAGCTTTGACCTTTGGGCTGTTTTCATCTGGAGACGCAATTGCTGTGAATTTTATCCAAATAGCATCTAGAGATGTCCTGTCAAATTTCACACCAGAGGCTAGCGTTACATCATTAAGAGTTGTCTTGAAGCTGAGAAAGAAGAAGTTTTTTCCATCCAATAAAGCACCTGCGTATATTTTTGCTTGATCTAGTGCATTTGTTACTGTGCTAAGTAATAAACCTTCTTGTGTAATTGTAATATTTGCACTGTAGTCCTGATTAGGTGTGATGGACACATTGCAGGAATATGGTGTTGTAAAACAAATACCCGTGTTAATGTCGCCAAATGCTGGATTTGCACTCTGTATTAAAGGTGAGTTAGGAGTTTTTAGTAGCGCTAACTTTACGTACGGATTGCTTACATACGCACTTAAGTTATATGTAGCAGTAGGTAATACCCAATTACATTTAGATGATTCCGAGGTACCGAAAGTATGTTCGGAGGAAATTGTTGATAAGAATCCTGCTTCAATATCACCATTAATAGTCTGTTTGTGCTTTACTGTTAATCCGGCGCGTGGTTTTATTTTGTGCGTTTTAGCGCATTTACTTCCAATTGCATTTGCGCTTATACGAGCTGTTACAGAAGTCTTTGTCATATCTTTTGACTCTGATTTGGTCTCAATTTGTTCTGTTTGAATTAGTTGTTCTACTTGTTGTTCTACCTGCTGTGATGTGTAAGAGCAGAGTGTTGCCAAGGCTAGTGTGTAGGATTTTTTCATATCTAGGTTATTGTAGCAAGTAAATACAATATAATGTTGACAAGTCTGTTTGCGTTATTTGATGATATGCAATTGAATAATTTTATGCGAACTACGATTACTAGATGTTTCAAACTAAAAGTTTTATCACTCTGTTATACAAATAACTTCCAGACGTCTTTAATTATTAGCCCAATCATCAGCAATATTAAAAGACTAAAACAAAAATACTCGATGTAATACATGCTTGGAGAGTCAGAATTCTGGACGTTAAAGGCGTTAGACAAAATATGATACCCGTCTAACCCCGGAATTGGTAATAAATTTATAAGTGAAAATGATATAGATAATTGTATAAGCATGAGTAGTAATTGTATAAAGGATTGAGTTTGATGAAGTGATCTGATAATTCCAACTGCACTTTGCAGATTTGATAAATTACCAGTATTACCAGTAAAGAGTGATGCAAATAGGTTGTATATGTTGTTGATATGAGTATAGTAAAGAGTCTTAAACAAACCAAGTATTTCGGAATGCGAGCAGTAGTATTGCACGATGCCTGGGTCATTGTGAAAAGTAATGTTCTTAAAAAATACTGCTGGAACATAGATTTGTAAATTATTAGTGTCAATAAAGATAGCGATTTGGTCGAGAGAAATATTATTTAGTATTACTGGGTAAAAGTGCAGCAACGTAACAAACGCAACGAGCGCTGATAGAAAATTTGCGAATGGACCTGCAAAGGCTACTATAATCATCTGCAGTCTTGTCAGCGGTTTCATTTCATCTGGTTCGACATATGCACCGATCGGCAAGATAGAGAGTCGCCAATAAGTTTGACGTTTATCTTGAAATTCGTATAATACCGGACCCATTCCAATTGAAAATGCACGCGGTGGTGCTTTAAATAATCTGCAGGCAATATAATGACCTCCTTCGTGGATAATAAAAACAAGGGTTAAGTAGAATATTGAGTAAAGTAAGGAAAGGCGCTCAATCATATGTATAGTATAAGATAAATCGCACATCATGCGCTCGTTGAGTTTGCGTAGCTGTGCAGAGACAATGCGTTGCGTAGGCGGTCGTGTGAGAGGCGATCGAGGTCTGCGCAAGTAAATCGCACCATCATGTGCTCGTTGAGTTTGTGTAGCTGTGCGGAGACAATGCGTTTTGCAGGTGGTCGTGTGAGATGCGATCAAGGTCTGTGCAAGTAAATCGCACCATCATGTGCTCGTTGAGTTTGTGTAGCTGTGCGGAGATGATGCGTTTTGCAGGCGGTCGTGCGAGATGCGATCAAGGTCTGTCGAGGTGTAATCTTTATTGAGAGTATTGAGGAAAGTTCACTGCTTATTATTGTGTAATGCGATTAGCGAGGGGGTTTGATTGCAGAGGGAGTCTGATTGTCATATCGCGCTGACTGAATGAAATTGCGAGCGGACCTTAAGTTCTCGATCCTTCTTCTTTTTCTGGTCACGTAGAATGTCTTGCAGAGCAGAATTTTCTGCTTTCTTAAGTTCTGGCGCGCCGTGCTTAGGAGTGGTTGGTGGTCTTTCTGCATTTCTCTGTTCTCGATCAAGTTGCTGTAATTCTTCTGCAAATGAGGGCGGTATAGCGGTTAAATGATGATTGTATTCGATATACGCGCTCCTGGTGAAGTCGTGATTCAACTGAAGTAGAACAGACAAAATATAGCTCTGTGAAATTTCTGCTTTGCATATTGCGCATGGTGCAAGTAATTTGACTATAGCCTCGTGCAGCTTGTCACTGAAAAGCTCATGAGTTTTATTCGTTAACAAATTCACTAATTTTGTATTGTACCTGTGGTGCGCTGATTGAATATCGTAACGCATCTTTTCGATATCTGAGTCATGATTTGTTTGGTAACATAATTTCAATAAGATAGAAATAAATGTCATAGCAGGCGCGACTAGTTCTGGATTAGCTTGCGCTAGGTCCTGACTGATGATTTTTTCTTGACACTTGCCACTAATCAATTGTATGAGTGAGCTAAATTCTGAATCGTAAATATCTAAGATGTCAGCGTCTTTGCCTAGTTGTGTTAATTTCACGAGCATCTCTTTAAAAATTTGTGACTTGCCTTGGTCGTTTTGGTGAGGGTCTGGGTAGCGTTTTGTGTATGTTAATAAAGTCACGATATCAGCTTTCTCCTGATCGGTTAATTCGGCCAACGCATGAGATGATTGGCTATATTTTAGCGGTAAACCATCTTTAGAAGGAGAGTAAATACTAACAGCGAAAATCATTGTTAATGCTATGCAGAGCTTGCCGTACATAACGCATTATATGAGTGCAATTTAATTGATTACAAAGAGAATCTTAATCTTTTGTTATCGATTTCGTATGCCAGTCAATCGCGCTCTGTGATAGACTTTTTTAGTGTTAACGCCAGTTTTACTGATTACTACCAGTAGTATTTTTTGCTTACTTGCAGAGACAGTATTCGCGATCCCTTTGCTCCTGGTGTTGTTCGGGTTGTTTCTGATAACGCCAATGCAGGTGCAGTGGGTTGGTTTACCGTTTGCAGATCCCTGGTATATTTTGATCGAATTGGACAGATGTGCGCAGCTTTGGTGTGGTGCGGTGTTGATCTTTACTTTGATTCATATGCTAGCGCGTCCTGAAATGCGAAGATGGTCTAGCCTGGTGTTGTTAGCAGCTGTGGGCATCAGTTTGTCCTGCGATCTTTTCCATATGTATGTGTGGCTGGAGTTAATTACGTTTGCTTTTGTTGGATTTGCATCTAGCAGGGAAACGTTAATCAAGTACTGGTCGATACAGATTTTCGCAACAATGATTGTTTTGATAGGCACTGTCATGATTTATCGAGACACGGGCACTTTAACTTTAGTAGGGCAGGGCGCTTCTCAGGAATCGTTAAATCTCTGGTTAATTGGTTGGTTAATTAAATCAGGGTCCATTTCGACTTGGTTGATTGATGGATATGAAGAAGTCGATCAAAGGGATATGTTTTATGTTGGTGCAATCTTTACCAAGGTTGGTCTGTTGCCTTTGTTTAAGGTCTGCGCATTGCCATTTTGGGTGGAATATCTTGGTGCTTTTAATATTGCATTTGGAGTTTATCTTGCATTGATTCAACAGAATTCTCGAGCTGTGCTGTGCGCTCATATTATTAGTCAGGTTGGAATTATTTTGATTGCACTATGCTATGATCGGTTTTTGGCAATGAGTTATTTAATACACCATATGCTTGCGAAGGGTTTGTTGTTAGAGTGCATTGATCGGAGTAAAATTAGAGTTTTGGGGATTTTTTCATTGGCTGGTTTGCCTCTCAGTGTGAATTTTTTTATTAAATATAATATCTTTCAAGCCAGTGGCAATATAGTTATTTTGCTATCAAGTTTTTTGACCATTTGTTCATTGCAAAAGTACTTTTGGCTTGAATCGACTGAGGATTCTTGGGTCGCGATCGCGTTGGCGGTATTGATTGTGGTATGGAATTGCGCGCTGTATGCGCAGTTAAATATTTCCTAAGCAGTCTACTTCACGCCAGAACTAATGATTTGTAAATTTGGTATTTCTTTGACGCGATTTTGTATGATTTGTTGATTTTTATCGTCGAAATTTTCGGACCAATCGTCTAAGAGTAGTATTTTATTCGCAGCTTGATGTATTTCGATTAATTTGCAAATTAACAAAAACAGCCATAATTTTTGCTCACCAGTTGAAGCGCATTGATGATCAATGTGACCGATCAATCTGACGTCTGCTTTATGAGGTCCATTTGCAGTATAAGCGTAACGAGCCTGTTCCCAATTTGTCTCTAGACCCGTTTCGTGTATTTCGATTTTGGGATAATACCCGTCCAGTTGTTTGATCCAATCTTGTCTGAATTGCATAATCACTTGCCCGTCATTCATTAGCAACTTCTCAAATGACTGAGCAACTAATGGTTCTCTGCAGCATTTAGACCATTGTTTATATGCTTTTTGATATCTCTGGAGCGTTTTATAGTATACAGGAGACGCGCTACTGATCCATTTATCAAGAGCTCCTCGGCGATCGCATTTGTTATGAAAAAATTCTACTGTGCTTTGCGGTGTCATCCAAAATACCATAATTTCTTGATACCACTGCTTTTCCCCAGTATTATCAATGATTTTCCTACCACCGTTGTGCGGTAATAAAGTAATCGTCCGGCCTTCAAAATCAAATGATGCGCGCCACTCTTCCTGTGTGATTGTGACGAAATCGCCTTTATTCGCTTTACGGATTCCTTTACCTGGGACTAAAAGAGAGATCGCCTCTAGAATAGATGTTTTTCCAGCTCCATTTGATCCACTGATATGCATCCAATTATCTTGATATTGAGATATGCGAATGACATTTGAGTCTCGTAAGTCAAAAAAATTATGACAGCGAAAATTTTGCAAACGTACTGTTTTTAACATTCCTGCTTACAACCTCGAGCGCGCGATAGGCATAAAAATATAACAAAAATTGGGTCTGTTGATTTTAATCGGACCACTTGCTTCGCCTTGTAATGTAACTGTTTCGCTACTTAGCGCTGGTATTAGCATTTTAGCGTCTACGCACCATGGTTGAGCGTCTGCGGAGAATGTGCCTGATATAAATTCGCTTCCTGCGCCAATATCAATATTTGACGATTTTACGGTTAAAGTATCGTTATTAGGTTCAAGAATAACATGATTGTTTGTAGAAAAAACCATTATACGCTGGAGCGCAGAAAGCAATTGTTGAGTGTTAACAGTCATGCTTTGACCGCCTTGAGGTACTACTGCTTGATATTGTGGAAAACGTGATTGTACGGTGCCGATTTTTAAAATATACACATAGCTGTCTTTTTGCCATGCAATTTCCATGGGTTTGCCGTACTCATCAATATACATAGAGACTTCCGCGTCATCTTCGATCCACTTGGACAGTAAACTGGCGGCATCCTTATTTAAGATCACCTCTGCATCTGCAAATGTCAAAGCTCCGTCAGAAGATGCATATGCCAACCTGCGACCATCTGTTGCTGCTGCTGTTAGCTTGCCCTGATTCGTATGTATATAAACAACGTTGTGGATTTGATCTCCAGCCGCAATCAGAACATTTTTGATAATTGAACTAAGCGTCTTGCCACTGACAGTCCACGTAATTTCTTTGGTGGGTATAAATTCATAACTTTCCTTACCTACAGGTAGTGTGTAAGACGCAGTAGAGTATTCTAATGTGTAACTTTCATCGCAAGAAATTGTCCAGTTTCCTGTTCCGTTTTTTAATAAATCGTGCAATACATGCAAGTCAATTGTGTTTTTTCCACTTGAAACTACTGTTGCTGGGATTGTACAACGAAAGCAGTATTTTGAATCGATTCCTGTGCAAATTAAATCGTTTTCTTGTGCGTCTAATTCTACAAAAGTCCGTCTAGGGAAAATACTACACATTTTACTTAATGCTTTTAAGGCAACTTCGTTATGTATAGTAAATCGCATATTTTTATTTTACCTGGTAAGGTTCTTTGGTGAAAGGTGGCTGAGATTGCATTGGGTTTTTAGTTATAATGAACTATGAATATTAAGCAAAAAGCCATAGAACATTTAAGTTCCCTATTTAAAGAGAGTTTAATTGAAGCGCGTGCTGAGAAATTTCTTGAAGCAATTGTAACCACACCATTAAAAGAATCAGATCGCGTGGAAGTAGAAAAGAGTTTACGCGATGCTGGATTTCATGTGGCGATGCTGGGCGTGTCTGGTGTCGAGAAGGGTTATAGGATTTGGGGGTATCTTTTTCAGAATGAAAATGAATTGACCGACTACTTAAACAATGCGCATAAAGGTCATAAAGAGCTTGGCGCGCAAATGGAATTGTTTACTTTTAAAGAACAGAGTCCCGGATCTACATTTTGGTTGTCGCAGGGTGTGGAACTGCGCAAACAGATGCAAAATTATTTGTTGAAAAAATTAGGACCAAGTTATCTTGAGGTTAAGACTCCTCAGTTATTAAAAAAATCATTATGGGAACAGTCTGGGCATTTAGCTGCATTTGCAGAGAATATGTTTTTTGTAGACGACGAGCATGGATTAAAGCCAATGAATTGTCCTTGTCATATGTTGATTTTCAAAGAAAAGATTAGAAGCTACAAAGACTTGCCGTATCGTATTTATGAATATGGTGAAGTGTTTAGAAATGAAGCATCTGGCGCGCTAAATGGCTTGTTAAGGGTGAGAAACATGACGATTGACGATGGTCATATTTTTTGTACAATAGATCAGATTAAAGATGAAGTTGAAGCGTTTATGCAGATTATTAAAAATGTGTATAGCGAATTTGGGTTCAATAAAGTCTCGGTATATCTTTCAACTCGTCCGGAGAATTATCAGGGTGACAGTGAAGTTTGGAATAAATCCGAATCAATGCTACGTGAATTGCAATTAGAAGAAAAGCCAGGGGAGGGTGCGTTTTACGGTCCTAAGGTAGAGTTTCATTTGGAGGATTCGTTGGGGCGTATGTGGCAATGCGGTACTATTCAGCTTGATTTTATTTTGCCTGAACGTATGGGTTTAAAATACACCGCATCGTCTGGCGAGCAACAGACACCAGTGGTGTTGCATCGTGCGATTTTTGGAACGTTGGAAAGATTTACTGCGATTTTATTGGAAAGCTATCAAGGTTGGTTGCCAGCGTTTATTGCTCCTACGCAATTAATGATTATTCCGGCGCAATCCGATTTATATGAGGAAGCAGTGAAGATTCAGGATGATTTACCAGGAATTCGAGTCATTATTGGGGACGCAAGCATTGGCAAGAGCTTGCATCGTGCGCAGCAGTTACGCGTTCCATTTGCTTGGATTGTTGGAAAGAAAGAGTTAGAGGCTAAGTCAATTACAGTAAAGTGTATGCAAAATAACGAACAAAGCACTGTCTTGTATCAAGATGCTAAGAGTGCGTTATATAAAAATTGTTCTTAATGAATCTGGCTTGGCTTAGTTCGGCGCGCAGAGAGAAATGATTCAGCAGGCGCAGGGTGCGTTGCTCGATGCGGAGAGGTTGATATTGATGATGTCTGTAGGTGTTGCGCATGGTGCGAGCGAATGGATAGGAGTTGATGGTTCCTCCAGCTCGAGTGCGGTGGTTTGGCGCGGAGAGAAATGATTCAGCAGGCGCAGGGGTGTTGCTCGTGCAATAGATATAGAATAAAGATTTGAACGGCGCCACCACCAGTGTAAATGAATTGTTCGGTGCGCATATAAAATAGCCGATGATGCCACTGCAAGTGTAGGTGTGTAGTTTGCTGTGAAATGCAGATTCTTGGTTTTGAGACTGATAGAACATCGTTCAGAAGTGTGCTATGCTTTTTCAACAATCGTTTTAGTGGCTATATTACGCATGTATAAATTTCGAAATATGTGTAAACTACGCAAAAATGTAACAAATAACATGTCCAGATCACTCAAAGGGGCTACCACCGCATTAACAAATTTTCGAAGAATATATCTAAATGTGTATGTGTTTCAAGCAGAAATACTGAATTAACAGATCGATATTTGCTTCTTTTTACTCAAAAGCACTACCACCGCATTAACAAATCTTCGAAGAATATATCTAAATGCGCGTATATTTCAAGCAGCAATACATGCATTAACAGATCGATATTTACTTCTTTTTACTCAAAGGGGCCACTGTTGCATTAACAGATCTGCCTTCAATCTTAGGAGGTATTTCTAAACGCGCTTGTGTTTCAAGCAGAAATACTGAATTAACAGATCTCTATTTACTTCTTTTTACTCAAAGGGGCCACTGTTGCATTAACAGATCTGCCTTCGATCTTAGGAGGTATTTCTAAACGCGCTTGTGTTTCAAGATCTCTAATAGCATTCGTAATAACCTCTAATCCTCCAGTTGCCAAGTGTTGCATTTCACGGCCTCGCGCTCTAAGCGTCAATGTAACCTTGCAACCTTCATTAAGCAATCGTACAACTTGACTCAGTTTATTTTTGTAGTCGCCTACATCAATCTTAATACTGAATCGCACTATGCTTGTTGCCTGTTTTTTAATAGGTTTTTTCTTTTGAACAGTATAAAGCATCTTGTTGTAATCAAGAATTTTGCATGTTGGCACGGCTGAGGCATTTACCAAGACCAGATCTAAACCTTCTGATTGAGCATGTTTATACGCGTCTCCAGATGACATCTGTCCTAAATTGGTACCGTTACCGTCAATGACTATAACACTGCTAAATTCTCTCACGATCGTTTGATTAACCTTATAAGCGGCGCCTGTTTGATTACTTTTATGCGCTACATTCATCTAGTTCTTCCATCCATAGATAATAACAAGTAATTTTAGCAAGAAAACCCTTGAAAAATCTAGTTAATTGTCGTGTGTGTGCACAGTGCGCAGTTTATGCGAATAACATTTTTAGTTCACGCGCTGAGCTGTTAGAGCTGTCAGAGCCATGCACTGCATTGTTATCAATGTTTTTACCGTATTTTTGTCTGATCGTACCCTCTTTTGCTTCTAAAGGATTTGTTGCTCCGATTAACTCTCTAAACCTGAGAATTGCGTTGTCACCTGAGATTTTCATGACTAAAACCGGTCCGCTAACGATAAAGTTGCACAGATCGTTATAAAAAGGTCTTGCGCTATGCTCTTCGTAAAACGCCTGAGCCTGAGCTTGAGTCAATTGCATTTCTTTATGCTCGACAATTGTCAATCCTGTGCTGGCAATCATTTTTGTAATTTCTTCTTTTTGAGAAAATGCGTCTGGCTTAATAATACCTAATGTGTATTCCATTATTATGTTTATTATATCGTGAATATTGTTGATTAAACAGTTGCGCGGTCTTGATGTATAATAAAGGTATAATCTTGAAGCCAAATAAAAACCTGGGACAGCATTTTTTATGTGACGAAGGTGTTCTAGCAAGTATCGCTGGTCTAGTACCGGCAGGATATAAGCAATATATTGAAGTCGGTCCGGGTTCAGGGAATTTAACAAAGTTTTTGACATGCTCGCCATTAACATGCTTGGAATTAGATACGCGATTTGAAGCGATACCAGGTGTGAAATGGATTAATATCGATGCATTGCGTTACGATTACAATCGTGAGGATTATGTGTTGGGGAATTTACCGTACAACATTAGCGGTCCTTTATTTAAAAAGATTTGTATCGATCAAATTGAAGGGTTTACGTTTCTTGTGCAAAAAGAGGTAGCAGAACGAATTTGCGCAACTTCCGGTAAGGATTATGGCAGGTTGTCTGTTTTGGTGCAGGCGTTTTTTGACGTGCAGTATCATTTTGATGTGTCTCCTGAGGCATTTACACCACCTCCAAGAGTAAATTCAGCGGTCATTACCGGTGTGCGGAATATTAAAAATAATATCGCAATGGATGTGTTAGATGAAGTCTGTTTTGAAATCTTTAAACATCGTCGCAAGCAAATTTCCTCAGGTATACGTCGTGATATTGCGTCACGATTGTTGCTTGCAGGAGTGCCCCAAACCGCTAGACCAGAAAATATTCCACCAGAAGTTATCTGGCAATTAGCAGACACGATAAATACAAAGGTTACTTAAATGAATCTTTAGTCAAATACAAATCGCTCTTTTAGAGCTTCTAATAGAAATGGTTTATCAATAACGATGCTGTCTTGTTTTTTATCAGGAGCTGTAAACAAAAATCTTTAGTCAAATACAAATCGCTCTTTTAGAGCTTCTAATAGAAATGGTTTATCAATAACGATGCTGTCTTGTTTTTTATCAGGAGCTGTAAACATTAATTCCGTTAATGCATCCTCTAGGATACCGCGTAAATCTCTTGCGCCTGAATTGGATCGCATTGCCAGATTGACAATCTCCTCTAATGCGTCTGGAGTAAATTCGAGATTTGTAGAATCCAAAGCAAAGAGTTTTGAATATTGATTTAAAATAGAATTTTTTGGTTCAGTTAAAATTTGCAACATTTCCTCTTTCGTTAATTTTTCTAATTCAACAATTGCAGAGAAACGACCAATAAATTCCGGAATTAATCCGTATTCCACTAGATCTTCACGAATTATCCGTCCTGTTTCAGGTTTTTTGACTACTTTAGTAAATCCAATCGATTCACCACCAAGTCTCCGTTTCACTATGTCGTTAATTCCATCAAATGCGCCGCTACATATAAACAAAATGTTTGTTGTGTCCATTTCTATAGTTTCTTGCTGTGGGTGCCTACGACCGCCAACAAGTGGTACAGATACTTTGGAACCTTCTAAAATCTTCAATAGACCTTCTTGTACATCTGTAGTTGCAACGCAGTCTCTTGTAACGGATTGGCTAGATTTGCCACCCTTAGGCGCTAATTTGTCAATTTCATCGATATATACAATACCGCGCTGTGCAAGCTCTAAATCGTTATTGGCGGCTCGTAATAGCCTAAGTAATACGCTTTCGACATCTTCCCCAACATAACCAGCCCCTGTCAGGGATGTAGCATCATTTAGTGCAATAGGCACGTTAAGGCTCTTCGCTAAGCTTTTTACTAAGAGCGTTTTACCAGTACCAGTCGGACCAACCATTAATACATTACTTTTGTCGATTACTACACCATCAGGATTAAGATGTCGTTTGTAATGATTGTAAACTGCTACTGCCAGACATTTCTTTGCTTTGTCTTGACCGATAACGTGTTGGTCTAAAACTGCCTTGAGTGCGGATGGTATCAATTGAGGTTGCTCTCGATTGCCTTGTTCTTGATTGATTAATTCAGCGCATCTTTTGACGCACTGCGCGCAAATTAAACCAGAGCGCATTACCACTAATTGCGACGAGTTGGTTTTGGCATTGCAAAACGAACATTCTACAGTATTGTTATTTTTTATATTCATGATTTTTTACCTTCTAAGACATGATCGGCGATTCCATAATCCACAGCTGCTTGCGCTGACAAGATAAAGTCTCTTTCGCAATCTGAATTGATTTCTTCTTCTGTTTTACCAGTGTGCTGCGCTAATACACGTTCTGCTTGCTTTCGCATTCGTGTCATTTCTTGAGAATGCAGCCTGATATCTGTTTCTTGACCTTTTAAACCGCCCCCTTGAATTAAAGGTTGGTGTATCAGTACGCGTGTATTGGGAAGGATATATCTTTCGCCTTTTGTACCAGCTGCTAATAACAACGAAGCAGCCGACGCGACCTGTCCAAGCCCGTATGTTGCGATTGGGGATTTGATATATTGCATAGTGTCATATATTGCGAACCCTGCGCTAAGCACGCCACCCGGAGAATTAATATACAGATGAATACTTTTGCCTGAGCCTTTTTCTCCAGCGTCCAGATACAAAAGTTGCGCGCAAATAATCGATGCCACTTGATCGTCGATATCGGAGCATAAAAAAATGATGCGAGATTTATCAAGTAATTTCGAATAAATATCTGAGGCGCCTGACCTATCAACTACAGTTGGTATAATGCGATTCATAAACTTATCTCTATTTTAGTATGAATTGAAAAGGGTACGCCATATGTAAAATCAATACCTTGCTAATATGTTGGTGTAATGTGATATAAATTGCAGGAAAAAGGCAGGATAATGACAAATTTAATATCGCACCAGTGAATTACACTAGTGATGTTTAGTTTATAGGTTTTGGTTGTACAGAGACAAAGCATTTTGAAATCACTTTGCCTTTCTTTAAGAATTTTACAATTCCATCGATAGATGCATGAATTGTATGGTCTCGGCCTGTATAAGCGTTTAGACCAGGTCTTTTAGCGAATCCACGCTGACGCACTAAGATCATACCTGCGGTTACTTGTTCGCCGTCAAATACTTTATTTCCCAGTCTACGTCCAATAGAATCTCTTCCGTTACAGCTACTTCCACCTGCTTTCTTACTTGACATCTTTTGCTCCTAATTCTTGAATTTTAACAATCTTCACTTTTGTTAAGTCTTGTCTGTGACCTTGAGTTCTTCTGTAACCTTTACGTCTGTGCTTTTTTCCAACTAGAACCTTTTCGCCTCTAGTGTGTTCTAAAACAAGAGCTGTTACTGTCACTTGCGGATTTAACTTTACTTGATTATTGACCATATGCATTTTGATATCGGTAAACGTAAATTCCTTTCCTACTTCACATGGTAAATGGCTGCTGATATGTAATAGAGATTCCTCTTTTACATAGAACTGCTTGCCTGCGTGGCTGATTATACAATTCATAGAATATGATAATATTGTACAGAGATTTTTTGGTTATTACTAGTTATTCAGCGGTGTTTTTTACAAAACACATTAATACAGTTCCAACAATCATTGATATTCCAATGAGAGCAAAGATTGATTGGTATGTCACAAGATCGTATACACGTGTGTCATTAATGACTTTATATGATCCTGAAACTAAATAATTGCCCATCACAGTAGTGGTAATTACTCCACCAATTGTTTGTGCAAAATTTGTAATACTTCGTGCAGTGCCAGATTGAGACGCAGAGACTAACAGCGCAGAAAATCCGATAGGGAGTGGGCTAGTAGCAGCTGCGATACCTATCATGAAGAAGAGAATAGTATAGTACTCGACAGGAACAAAGTATGCCATTATAAACAAACATCCGGATACAGCTCCTCCAGTAATAAGAGTGGTTTTAAATCCAAACCTATCCGCTAAGTAACCAGATCCTGACAATCCTGCAATCAGTCCAAATGTAAGCGCGCTTTGTATGTTGCCACTACCAAGATCGCTTATTATCTTTCCAGCCCAATAATCCATTACAACAAGTGGCGCTGAAATTAACCATGCATAGATGCAGTTGATTGTAAATGAAAGTGTCAAGAATTCTGTCATGTTGAATGATGAAGAACCGTTCTTGTCTTGAGCGATTGAGTATGGTCCATTATCGTTAAGAAAGAAAATGTAGCTTGCAGCAAGAATTAATCCTAATAATCCTGAAATTACAGACAAACCTCTCCAGCATACTCCGAGAGCTAATAAATATCCTACAAAGTATTGCGATATTACAACACCAAGCATACCTGAAATAAGCACAAAGCCTAAGCTACGCCCTGCGTACTGCGGGTGTAACCAAACTTGACACATTTGTAGAGCGCATAACAGTCCAAATGCAGAACCAAATCCAAGTAATGCACGCAAAAACAAAACGCTGGTTGCGCATTGTCCGAAGTATTGCATAAAGCTTGTAAATATTACAATTCCCAATCCAAATAATGCAGATCTTTTAGGGCCAAATTTGTTTGTGATAATTGCGACTGGGACCTGAGCTACAGCAGTACCTATAAGATATGCTGAGGATAATTTACCTACAAAATCCGCGTCTAGATTAAGGTCTGATAAAATTACATCAATGCACTGGCCTGGAGCTACACGAAGTATATATTGATATAAGTAGAATAAAGCACCAAGTAAGCACATTGAAATTGCATAAAAACTAATACTTTGATCGTTTTCTTTTTTCATTGTTTAGTAACTTTAACATATTGGTTATATATAGGTCTATAGCCAACCGATTGTCAGTCCTGAATATATACGTAATTACAGTTGCTGAGCGCCTTCATTTATTTGAATATCTGATTGCCCGATCTCTTGAGATGCTGCGTCTAATAATTCAAGTAGCTCGCGTGATGCGTTGGTCTTGCATTTTTTAAACGCTTCCAGAAGATAAGTGCGGTGCTTTTGCATTATGATTTTCAAGAGCGTTTTCTCTGCGGGCGTTGATGCTTGCATTAATTGTTGATAAGCGGTCGCTAGCACGTCCTTTTCCCATTGGAAATATACGCGACAATAAGAATGATACGCACGATCCATTGATTCTTTTGTTGTGCAGGCAATTTCTAGTTTATGCAGTGTGAATTGTAGCAGTTGTGCTATTTGTGGATTGGGTAATTGATCGTAGACGCTTTCTTCCGCTCTGTTTAAATGCTCGCGTGATATCATGACCGCTGTCTGCGCTTGCAATGTGGATATTAAAGTGTTTATTTCTGGGTGAATCCATGCCATATTATGCGATACCAACATCGCTTCTAAAGCGTGCAAATTGTTTACCAATACACGTACGTTTATTCTTTTTGAAAGAATATCCTGTGTGTGAGAAACTATCTGTGATAGTTGGGTAATGATCTGAGATCTGTATTCGCGTAACTCAGGATTTGTATCGTCTGCCAGAAAGTGCTGAGCTAGCACCTCTTGCAAATCAGTTGTGCGCAGACGTGTTACCTCTAGATCTGTCATTGGTGCTTCGTGGATATCGCTGCAGCCGTACTCAAGTACTTGACGCAATCGATCTGAATCATGTGTTGATATCTGGGATATTGGTAAATCTTGTGAGCGCGCATGATTGATTTGCGTCAAAGCATATAGGGCCGTGATTGCTCTGGGGGAGAAAAACATACGATCTAATCGTATCATTTATGATGATGGTACATTAATTACATTTGGTGAGCGCTGTTCTGCGCCTGTGCATTAGACTGTGCGATGTACTCTGATATCTTTTCAAGGATTTCAGATGCTTCAATTGTTATAAGCACGTTGCATGTATTTTTCGCATTAGAGAAAGCGGTATGGTATTTTTGCATTGTTAGTTTTATCATTTCTTGTTCTGTGAATGTTGGTGCGTCCAATAATTGCTCGTACGCTATTAAATACAAAGCAAAGTGCCAATAAAAGTACTCGTGACAATAATTCGCGTAAGCAGGATCAATGCCAGACTTTAAGTCGCAAGCGCGATTTAATTCACTTAAGGCGAGTTGCAATGTTTGATCTTGCCCTGTTAGTTCTGCGTAGATCTTTTTCTCCACTATGGCTATATAATTGCTGGAGAACATAGTGGCCACTCTTGAGATTAATAATTGTATAGTCGTTGCTAATCCTGGGTGAATCAATTCCATATTATTAGACTCTAGTATTCCTGCTAAATTACCTAAAGGTCCCACCAGTTCCTTTGGACTTGTCTTTTTCGAGAGAACACGCTGCATTTGAGATGTGATATCTGATATGCGCGCAATTACTTGAGATCTGTGCTTGAGCAAGTTAGGATTTTCAATATGAGTATTTGATGCATTGGTTAACGATTCTTGCGTAAGTGTGATTAAATTACGAGTTGCGTCTAGATCTGTAGTTGGAGCTTCGTAGGTATAATCGCAACCCTGTTCTAATACTCGCCCAAGTTGGTGTGAGTCGAGTGTTGAAATAATTGACATTTCTTGCGATTGAACATTATTGACCTGCGCTAATACAGAAAGTGCAGCGATTGCTTTAGGGAAGAAAAACATACGTGTGTTATTGTACTGTTCATAGCGTTGGCCAAGCAATATGTCAGTGAAAAAGGGGCAGGGGGCGCGAGGAGATGTTTGAGGTTTCTGATCTGATTTATGGGATTGGCGTAGTAATTTTGGACAAGAAGATGTCAGGACATCCTTCAAGTAATGCGCAAGTAAAAAAAAGGAGCAGGGGGCGCGAGGAGATGTTCGAGGTTTCTGATCTGATTTATGGGATTGGCGTAGTAATTTTGGACAAGAAGATTGGATCAGCTTCGCTTGCGTGCGTCAAAAGAATACAATTCACGGATGTCGCTAAAGTTGTTTTGTACGGATAAAATTCTCTCTAACCCCATACCTAGTGCAAGGCAAGTATGCTTCTCAAAACCCTGTTCTTGCAAAATACGTGGGTGCAGTAATCCGCAACCGAGCAGTTCTAATTGATCGATGTAGACCTCAAATGAAGGTTGGGTAAAGGGAAAGAAAGAAGGAATCCAATGCCAATTTGATTTCTGCAGGAGTCCAGTAACTAATAAATCCACCAGTCCTTTTAAATGAGAAACTGAGAATTGCTCACCTTCTTCGCTCATGACGACCAAGTCGATTTGATGAAACATGCATGTGTGAGTGGAGTCTTCGTCTTCATTTCTGTATACTGGGCCAATGCAATAAGCTTTAAATGGTGGTTTGAGATGGCTCATATTTGCTTCAAGTGAAGCAGTGGTGTGTGTGCGTAATACATGTTCTGGGTTCAGGTAAAAGGTATCACTTGAATTACGAGACGGATGATGTTTGTCCGTGTTTAAGGCGTCAAAGTTATGATATGCGCGTGCAATATGAGTGCCTTCGACTCTGACAAATCCCAATTGATCGAAAAAATGCGAAATATCGGCAATCAGTGATTGTAATGGATGTAAAGACCCCGGTTGATAGAATGTCGGTTGATTTAATTTAGAGTCTAATTGATTACACATCGTCTCTATTTGAGCGTTATGCAATCTCTGTTCAATTTTAACCAATGCCGTTTCTGCCTCGGTCTTTAAGTTATTTATTTCTTGAAATGCGGTTTTTTTTGCCTCAAGTGGCAATTGCGCTGCTTCTTTTAGAGCTGCGTTAATAATACCTGTCTTGCCAAGAATCTGCGCTTTTAACCCATATAATTCATTTTTAGTGGAAATAGATTGATTAAGTAAATTTGAAATTTGATCTTTGATCATTTATACAATTATATGATTTTTTGTAAACTTGATCAAACTGATATTATACAACAGTAGATTTTTTGATAAATCTTCTACAGTGTCTTAACACAGATCCGAGCTTAGCCTGGAATGGATAATGAATTTCTGAGAGAGCAGGCAAGTGCTTGAGAATTGCGCTTGCGCCTTCACATTCGTAAGATGTAGGTACTTGTCTTGTTGGCACTGCTTGACCCTGAAGAAAAGCTTGTGATTGCAATACAGATTCGGACAACGAGATTCGATCGCCTGGCTTGATATAACCACGATCAACTTTCTTACCGTTAAGTAAAATTGCATTTCCGTGAGCAAGCATTTGTCTTGCAGTTCCAATAGTAGGAGCCCATTTTAGTCTGTACACTACCATTGCAAGGTGCAGTTCAAATTGCTGAGCAAAAGATTCAATCATGTCTCCTTTGCTTCCAAGTGCCTTTTTCGCATATTTCAAAATCACACTGAAATTCAAATTTCCGTAAAATGCAGAGAAAATTCTCAAATCGTTTAATTGAGCTCCGTATGGTGACACTCTCTTTCTGGCTAATCTTTCATTTTTACCATGCTGACCTGGTTTGTAAGGTCGTTTATGCACCGAACTTTTAGGAGATCCAGAAATATTCACACTGCAAAGCCTTTCGACTTTAAATCGTGATTGCACTAATGCACGAGACATATATAGATCATTTTACTATTAGATCTCTTATATAATCAATTGCTGGATTGACAACGGTCAAGATCTTAGTGTTCGGTTTCTGCTAACCACTTTATCTCTGTCACTGCAATCCACCCGAGAAATAAATTTACCTTCGAGATAATTTCATGATTTTGATGCACGAACATTGTTTTGTATTCTTGAGGGCATGACAGATAGAGTGTATTTTTGCGCAATGCATAAAAGCGACATAACTTATTTATCGACAGTGTTTTCCAATTTGACGATATGCGTAGTGCTGTTTTAAAGTCATTCGGCACATCAAATTTCATATATTATATATTACTGCAATTGTCATTGTAATCAACAGTTATCTTGTTGCAGCTAGGCGTTGTGAAGCGTATTCCCAATTTGCAAGTTTTTCTACTGTATTTTTTATAAATTCACCCCTCTGATATGTGTAATCAAGATAATATGCATGTTCCCAAATATCTATTGCCAGTAAAATTTCTACATTCGGAGTGGTAATGGGGCTGTCTGCGTTAGTAGTGGTCATAATTTGTAAGGATCCATTTGACGCAACTAACCAAACCCATCCTGATCCAAAATGAGCGGTGCCTTGTTCGATAAAACTTGCAACCATCTTGTCAAAGGATCCGAAATTATCATTGATTGCATCTAGCAATTGACCCTGTGGTTTTTGATATTTAGGTGTTAATGATTGCCAAAAAAAATGATGATTTAGCAATTGACCTGCGTTATTGTAAATCTTTTTCTCTGGTCGGGTTGCAAATTCACGAACAATCTCGATCAGTGGTAAATCACCTTGATACAATTCATTGAGTTTGTTTGCGTAACCTTGTTCGTGTTTTGTATGATGTAATTCGACTGTTTGTCTTGACATGCACGGTTCTAAATCACTGAAGGTGTATTGTAGCGGTGTAACAGAAATATTCATACATTATAGTAGCGTAATTAACATTCTTGTAGATACCAGATATAATACCGTATATGTCTTTTTCTCAACGTGTGGTACGTACGATCTGGATGGTATTTTTTACATTTCTCATTCATTCATTAATGTCTGGTTTTTTTGCAACTAAGCAGATAGATTTACCTCATATATCAGAAGGAATCACAACCAGAGTACTTTCTTCTGGCGAAAATCTTGCGCACTGTAAAGATTGGGATGATTTAATGGTCAGTGGCAAAGTTCGAGACGTGCAATATCACAACGATACAAAATGGGCTGGAATTAAAATCGCTTCTAGCAATCACATTGATGTTCAGTACTCGCAACAGAAACATTGTATTACTGACTGTGTGATAGAAAATTTAGACTCTACCGACTGCTTTGTTGACATTATTGTAACGAACCAGACTGCGATCGATCCGAATGTTACGATTTTTAATCAGAGTTCAATTCTGCATCCTGTTAATTATAATACTTACCTGCACAATGCAGATTTGCCTGCACCGACAAATAAACTCTCTGATTGGATTGCTATTCATAATGATCATTGGGCACTTGCAGTGAAACCTGGGATCGATGCTACATATGAAACCGTGCGATTTATTCAAGAGAATTATTCTGGTTATTTACAAGGATATCAAATTCGTTGTTTAATACATGCGCGTGAAGTGGTCAGTCTTAAAATCTTTGCTGGACCAAAGGATTTGCAATTACTCAGAGACAATCAGCAGATTTTTCCTAAAATGGAATGGTTAATTGACTGCGGTTGGTTTACATTTCTAATTAAGCCACTTTATGAACTGATATCTTTCCTGAGTATGTATGTGATCGGTAACTTTGCATATAGTATTTTGTTACTTTTAGTACTGTCGCGTTTTGCATTTCCAATAGTTCCTCTTAAAACAGCTCAAGACGCAATGCCAGTTCTGCGGAATATGTTAATTTCAATTATTATGTTGCTTGCGTTGTATAAAATTGTAAAAATTGCTGCAGAAATTCAAGTATCTTCTGTATTGTGGATGAAAGATATTTCTTTACCCGACCCCACTTCTGTCTTTGAGTCAACGATTCCATGGACCGGAGTGCACAATATGTTTCGATTAAGTTATACAACATTTGTCGTAACATTATTAAGTAGTATCAATATGTTTTTTGCAGTTCAAGAATATCAAGGCATTATGATAGCGTTTAACTTGCTTTTAGACTTTTTCCCTGCATTTTTTGCTCTCGTACAGCTTTTTGACGGTGTAATTAAATTAGCGAAAAATATTAATGAGTCTATTAGAGGGTAATTTATTCTACGCGTGCATCTGAAAATTCTCTCACCAGATCACCAAAGCTTCCTTTGGAACAACTTCCGTATCCTGAGAATACTAATCCAGTTTGAGCTCGTGTCATTGCAACATATAATAAGTTGCGATTTTCTCTATCTGCCTTTTCACGATCTGTAACCATTTTGTACGGACTGTCGTAAGCGTCTGCGATAATAACATATTTTGCCTCTAAGCCTTTTGCAGAATGAATCGTTAATAATCTCACATGATTCGGCACAACTTCGACAGAAACGGGTTGCGATTGCAATGTTTCTAGAAAATCCTCGTAATTTCCAAGCGATTGCGTCACGTATTCAGCAGCAAGATGTATCAATTGACTATTTCCTTCGTGTAATAATTCTTGATAATTACGGGCATTAGTGGTCATCCCGCTATCGGTCAAACCACTTACTTCTATACCTTCTTGATGGAATTTTTTAATAATTGCACGTGATAAAACTCCACGTCGTTTTACTAAAATTAACACTTCGTCAGGGTTGTCGAATGATTTTATATAGCACGTTAACCATTCCAGATAAACTTGTAATTCTTTAATTGGTTCGCGAATTTCTACAAAACTCGCTTTCTCTGGATTGGCGCAAAGATGCTCTGGGTTAAATAGTTTATTGACTAAGTCCAGAATTTTTGACCCACATCGATAACAAGTATTCAGTACTTTGTATTCTCGTGTTCCCGGTAAATGCTTCCACCATAACAACTGTTTTTCCCAGATTAAATTACTAGAACCTTGAAAGGCATAAATAATTTGATTAGCATCTCCCACTACATTTAATGTCGCGTTAGGATATGTGGCTGCTAGTTTCATGATTATTCTCCACTGCGCCTCAGTTAGATCTTGAGCTTCGTCGATAAAAATATGGTCAAATTCATGCTCAGAATGGACTGATAAAATTTCCAGCAAATCATCATATGACATGACATTAAACGAGCGTTTTAATTGTTGGTACAAATCACGCCATTCGCTCTGCTCTGCGCCTGCTTCCACTCGATTTTGCCACGATTCTGAAAACACAGCTGTAAAATTCTCTTTATCCGCCTCCCAGATCATTTGCCATGCTGCGTCTTTCAGGACTCGTGATGTTACAAGATTTGCATGAGTAAGTTGTGCGGCAAAACTATGAATTGTTTCAATGATTACTTGTTTCGATTTGATCTTTTCGCGCATTCTGCTTACTGCTGAACGAGTAAAGCTCAGACATAAAATACCACCGGTCAGTTGCTCGATTAAATTGATGATTGACGTTGTTTTACCAGATCCAGCAACCGCCTGCAACCAAATGGACATATGCTTATCTTGTACTATAATTGAATAAATTTGCGACACGCACGCAGTGTTGACTATTTTGATTGCAATATAGTATAGTCTATTACATATGAAAAGGTTATCAGTATGTTTCTTGGCTACACTGTCTGCGTTTGGTAATGACTCATTAAAGATTTACGATAAGCATAACGTGCAACCGAATCAATCGTTCAATCAACGTAATGACTTTGATCAGCGGGCTTTTGATCAGCGGACTCAGTACGAGATTCGTCATACTGAGAACAATCTTGATCAGAGCGTGAATGTGAATAATATTCAGCAGCACGTGCATAATACAGTAATTGTTGCAGATACACAGCAAGCTCAACCGAAAGCTACACAACAGTATTCCAAAGAATTGAAGTTTCAGGATCAGAAAGACGCTGAAGTAGTAGTTGGCATTTTAGTAATAACATCATTAGTAATGGTATTAATATCTAAAAAAGTTAATTTCTATTCAAAAGTTTTCGCAAGTGGAATGTTAACATGGATCTTTGCTCAAGCGGCTCATAACGAGAGCGTGAAAGCTAAAGAGGATGAGAAGAAAAAATTAACAACCAATGAAGAAAGTAAAACAGATCAAAATGCAGCTATAGAAAGCACGCCAAAGCCAAAAGCTGCACTTGCATTAGCAGATGCACCAAAGCCAAAAGCCGCACTTGCATTAGCAGATGCACCAAAGTCAACAGTTAAATCTCAACAAGAATTAAGTGCTGACGCGGCTGAAAAGCGCAGAGCTTAAAGCTGAATTAGTATCGAAAGATCTAGTTTGGATTATTATAAAATTCACCTTTATTAATTTTTAAATAACTATTGTGCGAACTTAATTAATTACAAGTTTGTGAGAATTGCAAAGAACAAGATGAAAGCTCAGGTGTAAGTATTTGTGTTCGCACTGATTATAATACAAAACAAACCACACTGACATGAGATTGTAACTGAGCTTATAGATTTAATGCCTTCAATGCTTTATATAGTCAGCTGAATGCGAAAACAATTGACGTGACAAGCGAAATATTGATTGTGAA
>Ga0105053_10000651_pt1 | contig 55211 bp, 33 predicted proteins | sample BON01_FD_78093 | JGI IMG/M metagenome (GOLD analysis project Ga0105053, IMG submission 78093) | Freshwater microbial communities from Lake Bonney liftoff mats and glacier meltwater in Antarctica - BON-01 | ecosystem: Environmental > Aquatic > Freshwater > Ice > Glacier meltwater | place: Lake...
CCCCCCCCCCCCGCGCGCCCCCGCCCCGACGCCCCCCCCCCGCCCCGCCCCCCCGCTCTTTTTTTGGCCCCCCCCCCCCCCCAACCCAAACCCCTCCCCTTTTATTCCCCTCTCTGGGCTCTAGATAGAACCGCGCGCATAGTGACGCAAGCGCAAGCGCACGCGCGCGCAGCACCTTTTGTGAAGCCCCTGATTTTCTCTCAAGTCGCCTCCACTGTTTCGTTTCACGTCATTTTTTCTCCGCTCTCACTCACTCGAGTTCGGCGACGACCGCCGCCAACCCCGCCGCCGCCGCCGAGGCCGCCGCGCCCGCCGCGCCCGCCCCTTGCGCCGCTCCTCCCCGCCTCTCGCGGCCCCCCCGAGCCATGTCCGCCAGCGCCTGCTCCACGGGCACCCACGGCAGCCGCACGGTCACGGAGCGGCCGTCCGGGGCCAGGCGCGCGCTCGCGCGCGCGGCCGAGACCGAGAAGGGCAGGCGCACGTCGGCGGCGGCGGCGGCGGCGGCGGCGGCGGTGCGGGCGGCGGCAACGGCGGCGGCGGCCGGTTTCGGTCCGGCGGCGGCGGCGGCGGCGGCGATCGGCGTTCCGGGGCCGTCGTCGCCGGCGGCGAGCGAGACGCGCACGCGCCCCGCGGCGCCCGAGACGAGCACGCGCACGAGCGACGACGGGCTCGGTCCCGGGAGGGCGGGGAGCTCGACGCGCACGATGACCGTGGCGACCGGCGACCCCTCGAACGAGACGGCAAAGGGCAGCGGCGCGGCGGCGGGCGCTGCCGCCGCCGGCACTGTCGCTCGTCGCGCCGCCGCCGCCGCCGCCGCCGCTGCCGCTGCCGCCGCCGCCGTTTTCGCCGCCGCTCCCGCTGCTCGTCCTGCTGCCGCTGCTGCCTTGGGCGCTGCCGCCCGCTCCTCCGTCTTCTGGCCGCCCGAACCCCCGCCCACCTCGGCGCCGCTGACGCGCGCCTCTTGTCCAGAGGTCGCCGCCGCGCCCGCCGCCTCCGTCGCCTCCTTTGCCGCCGCTCCCGCCGACGAACCGCCGCCGCCGCCGCTCGCCGCTGCTGCCGCCGCTCCCGCCAGCGCCGCTCCCGCCGCCGCCGCCGAGGCCGCCGCGGCAACTGGCAAAGGAAGGATCTCGCTAACCAGGTCGCGCGGGTCCAGCGCCAGCCGCTGCTCCGCGATGCCCGTCTCCCCCGCGGCCCGCTTGTACGCCATGCGCGGGAAGCGGAACCCGCCGACGTCGAGCGCCAGGCCGTACTTGCCGCCGAGCCACTCGAGCGCCAGGTTCACAAGAAAGGCGCGGAGCGGCTTGTGGCGCTCGGCCGCCCGCGCGACGCCGCGGGCAAAGACGACGTCGGCGACGGCGCAGGGGTCGCCGCGGCGGTCGCAGCCGGCGCGCAGGGGGCCGCAGGACAGGGGGAAGCGGAGGGCGTCGGAGGAGGCGTCGTCCTCCTGGGTCCAGCGGTCGAGGGCGGCCTCGACGCCTGGGGGGAGGAGGGCGGAGGACGAAGCGGAGGAAGAGGAGGAAGAGGAGGGCGCGGCGCCGCTGCCGTCCGACGCCGACGCCGGTGCCGCCGCCGCTGCCGTCCCTCCGCCCCCCCGTCCCTTGTGGGCGAGCTCTGCTTTGCTCCACGCGGCCGGAGGCGGCACGGCGACCGAGTAGCACACGTTGACAAAAACCTTGTATCCGGCCGGGTACGAAGGGCGGCGGGGCGCGCCACCCCCCGCGTCCTCGGGCAGCGGCGGGCCGCTCGGCGCCGTGGTCGACGTCTTTAGCACCATCCAGGCAGAGGGCACAAACGCGCGGACGCGCGGCGGCGGCGGCGGTGGCAACGGGCCGAGCGCGGCCGACGCCGGCGCGGACGCCGACGCCGGCGCCGACGTTGACGCCTTGCCGCCCGGGAGGGCGATGCCCGCGCCCGACTGGCGCTGCTGCTGCTGCTGGCGGTTGACCTTGGCCATCATGTCCTGTGGGTTGATTGGTGGTTGTTGTGTAGGTGGGCGCGCGTGAGGGAGGGAGGGAGGGGGTAGGAGGGGGTCTCGGGCGCTCTGCAAGGGACGCAAGCTGCGAGCTCTTTCCGTTTACGCACCTCGAGCTTCTCCGGCACGTCCGGAGGCCCGTCGGCGAACCCGGCGTCCCGCATCATTTTCATGATCTCGATCATCTCTTCCGGCGTCGGCTCGTACTTGTCGCCCTCCGGCTTCCCCATCTGCTGCTTCTGCTCATGCGTTTCGCCTCGATCATCTCGTCCCGTCGCTGCTTTCCGTGTTGGCCCCGCCTTGCCTTGCACGCCGAGCGCGCGCCGGGCAAAGAGCGCCTCGTCCATGGCTGCTTTAAGTCCCGAGTTTTGTTATTTGGTGTGTGCGAGGGGTGAGGCGGATGGATTTCATCGTCGCGCCGTCCTTGTGTGCGACGCGCGGCACCCGGGCCCGCCGCCGATCGGCGTTTCCGCTTTCGGATTGCGCAGAAGCACAAGAAAGGAAGGGCGCTGTAATCCCCCCTCCTCGCCTAAAGGCACGACAACCGTCTCCCGATCCCGATCAAGGAAACTACAAGACGATCGAGCGCAAGACAATCCACGCAAGAACAACGAAAAGCCACGATGGAGGGCGGCGCCGCCGCGTCCCGGCCGCCGCCCGACGAGCCTCCGCTGCGCCATCGTCGGCCGCCGCCGCCCGCTGCCCACCCAGACGCCGCCGCCCGCCTAGCTGCTGCTGCAGCGGCCGAGGCCAAGGAGGAGGACCTGCGTCATCTCGCGGCGCCCATGTCGGAGCTCGCGGCCGTGCAGATGGAAGTCGCCGCCACGGAGAGAAAGTGCCTAAAGTGCGTTCAAGTGGGGCTCTGTGCGTTGTGTGCCGCGCCGCGCGCCGCCCGCCGCCCGTTAGTCTCTGGTCCTCCTCTTGTTTCTCTCCGCCGCCGCTGCCCAACGCGCCCCGCAAAACCTCCCCTCGCAACACAAAATAACAACTAAAACAGGCTCCAGTCCCTCGTGCGCGCAGGCGAGCGCGAGATGGCCAAGCTCCAGGCCATGATCGACGACGCGCGCGCGGCCGTGGCCGGCAGCGCAGGAGGAGCGGGCGGCGGCCCTGGCGGCGGCGGCGGCGGCGGCGGCGGCGGCGGCGGCGGCGGCGGGGGCGGCGGTGGCGGCGGCGGCAGCCCTTGTGCCCCGCGGGCGCTCGCCCCGACGAGCGAGGCGCTCGGCGCCGAGGACGACGGCGCGGCCGCGGCTGCGGCGGCCGAGGCGGCGCGCCGCGCGTCCGAGGGCCTCTGGGGCGAGGTCGCGGTGCTGGACGCGCGCATCGCGATCGTGCTGCACGCGCTGGCCGAGGCGGCGAGGCTGACGGCAGAGGCAGGGGCGGGCGGCGGCGGCCAGGGTGGCGGCCAGGGCGGTGCGGGAGCGGGGGGGCGGTGAGCCCAGCGGATCGTGGTCGATCGGTCGGTCTTACGTGGGAAGATTCCTAGGGCGCAGCGATCGCAGCGGCGGGAGCGGGAGACGGGCAGGAAGAGAGAGAGCGCACGAGAGAGAGCGCGAGCGCGGAAGGAAGCGAGGAGCGGGTGAGGAGGCAGCCGCGGAAAGTGACGAGAGGCGACAAACAATTTTTTTTTCCTACAGAGTTTATTTTTTCAAACGCCCGCGCGCGCCATGTACATAGCCAGACATTGAATGCCTGTGATGGAACATAAAATCGAAGCGTCGCCGCTGCAACCCCTCGCATCGCCGCCGTCGAGCCGCAAAGAGGCAAAAAGAGACCAACAGCACCTGAGCGAATCACGGCTTTCCGGCGACGACGCTCAGCATCTCTATTTTTAGCTCAAACGTGCCGCCCGCCGGGATCTCCTGGTTGCCCTTGGCGTACCCGAGGTCGGGCGCGTCCACGTAGACGATGCGCCTGCCGCCCGGGCGCATGCCGAGCACGGCCGTCGCCAGCGCCGGCGGCGGCTGCGGGCCCGTGCCGCCCGCAAACAGGCCGCCGCCGCCCGAGCCCGAAGCCGCCATCCGCTCCGCCACCGTCGGCAGGGGGAAGCCGGCGGCCAGCGCAAAAGGCTCAGCCACCGTGCGGTTGCCGCCCAGGGTGCGCGCGTACCGCGAGGAGACGGCGTCGATGCCGCGGTAGACGCAGTCAAAGTGGACTGTGGCCTGGTCCCCTTTGGCCACGGCCTGCCCGCGGCCTGGCGCCACGTCGTAGTAGCGCAGGCCGTCGACGGCGGAGACCGCGTACTCCTCCAGGGGGACCTTGCGCTTCTTGAGCTCCTTGCGGAAGCCGGCGGCCGAGGTGGGGGCGCACGCCGCGGGGCCGAGGGCCAGGGCGGCGCCCAGCGCGAGCGCGGCGCGGCGGCCGACGGCGGCGGCCGAGGTGGCGGCGGCGGCGCTCGTGGTGGCGGCGTCGGCCGAGCGACTGCTGGTGCTGGAGATCGACGCGTCATCGACCGCCGCCGCCGCCGCCTGGACTGCGCGCCTGCATGGCTGCTGCGCGCGCACCACGGAACCACATTGGGCGCGCGCGCACCCGGCGGCGCGCGCGGCGGGCGCGGAAGAGAATGCTTGCATTCCTTGCCTCCTCTCGTTTTCGGATCAACCGGTGGAGGAGGGCGAAAGAGAATGAGGTGGGGTGGGGGTCCGATGGGACGTTCGTTCGATGGGTCGGCGGCGGCTCGGGATAGGGTTTGGCGGGGACACAGCGTGGACCATTGGCGGCGGCGGCAATGACTTGTCGACGGCGACGCCGCGGCGCCCGGCGCGTTTCAAGTCGGCTCCGGCGGCGGTCAGTTGCTTTTTTTTGATTGCTTGTTGGTCTCGCAGCCCCTCTGCCCTTTTCTCTCGGCCAGCGCATTTCCGCCGATCACCATCATCGGATCAGCCTCCGCAACAACTACGAAGCTCCACACTCCTTCCCCCTCCTTCCACGACCGGAAAAACTCGCACCCCCCCCCCCGGCTCTGATCAAAACCAAAAATCCCAACACCCGCGACCACAAAAAGACAAACACCGACAGCAGCGGCGGACGGGTGGCAGACGGGTGGCACCCCGAAGGCGCGAGCTCGCCACAACCATGAGCGCCGCGGCGGCGGCCGCCCTCGCCGCGCGGCAGCGGAGGCAGCGGAACGTCGCGCGCCGCCGCTCGATCGCCACCGTCGCCGCCGCCGCCGATGGCGCCATCGCCCGGCGCCAGCGGCGGCGTCCCCCCTCCCGCCGCAGCCGCCGCCGCCCGAACAAAGCCAACAACGCCCACCTCGTCGCCCTCGCGGCCGCCCTCGCCCTCCTGGCCTCGCCGGCCCTGGCCCTGGCGGCCGGCACCCCGGCCCTCACCCGCTCCGAGGGCCGCCGCTGGCGCGACGACGAGGGGCTGCGCCGCGGCGCCGCCGCCTCCTCGTCGCTCGCCCGCCAGTTTCTGCGGCAGAGCGGCGCGGATCTGACCGTTCCGCTAGAGGTGGATGTCTTCCTCGTGGGGTTCGACGGCTCGGGCGGGTACGGCTTCCGCGGCATCGAGGGCGAGAAGCTGGCCAAGCTGCTGTCGGGCGTCGGCGGGGGCGGGGGGCTGGTGTGCCCGCGCGCGTGGGGGCGCCACAGCAGCGGCGGCGGCGGGACGGCCGGCGGCGGCGGCGGCGGCGGAGGCGGCGGCGGCGGCGGCATTTCGTCCCCGACCTCCGCGGGGCGCGCTTCCGGCTCTGGCGGCGGCGGCGACGACGACGCCTACGGCGACGGCGCCTCCCTGGACGAGCAGCACGGCGGCGGCGCCCTGTCCGCGGGCCAGGAGGCGGGGGTGTGCTTCCAGCTCCTGTGGCAGGTGGTCGACGAGTCCGACAGCCCTGGCGCCTCCGAGCTGCTCCGCGTGTACGAGCAGGGCTTGCGAGACAACATGCGGCTGGCGAGCGCGTCGGGCGCCTCGTATGCGATCGTCTCCAGCTTGACGGCCGACGGCGCAGGCGGTGGAGGCGGCGACGCGGACGCGGCCGAGGCGGCCGCGTCCGTGCTGTCGCGCGCCAGGCGCCGCACCTACGTCGTCGACGCGCACGGCCCCCTGGAGGAGGCGGTCGAGCGGTTCCTAGACACCGCCTACGCCGCGCAGGAGCGCGAGGGGCGCCACCCGCCGACGCCCGTCAAGGGGGGCGGCGTCGGGGAGCGCGGCGGCGCCGCCCCGCGGGCCCCGCGCGACGGGCGCTCGGCCGTCGTCGTCATTAACCCCTCAAAGGTGCGCGCCGACCCGCAGCCTTGGTTCTACGCGGCCGAGCTCGAGGCGTCGAGGGCGGCGGCGGCCAAGGAGAAGGAGGCGGCGGCGGCCAGCGCGGCGGCCAGCGCGGCGGCGGCGGCGGCGGCGGCAGGGGCTGGGGCGGGCGTGGGAGGGGCGGCCGCGGGCGGCCTGCCCCAGCGGCGGCTGCTGATGCTGACGCCCGAGGAGGCGGCCCTGGCGGCGTACAAGCAGCACCACCAGCTCGACCGGCAGCAGCAGCAGCAGCAGCAGCAGCAGCAGCAGCAGCAGCAGCAAGCGCAGCCGCAGCCGGCGCCGCCGCAGCAGCAGCAGCCGGTCGTGCCGGACGCCGCCGACGCGGCGCACCACCACGCGTACGACGACGTGCACCACGACGCCTACGACTCGGTGCACGGGCAGGTCGACCCGCGCCAGCAGCATCAAGAGGACAAGCAGCAGCAGCAGCAGAAGCAGCAGCAGCAGCAGCCGGCGACGCAGACGGCGGCGTCGGAGCAGCAGCAGCCGCAGCCGACGCAGCAGGTGGAACAGCACCCGGCGGCGCAGCAGGCAGTGCCCCCGGCGGTGCAACAGCAGCCAGCGACTCAGCAAGTCCAGCAGCCGCCGCACCAAGAGCAGCGCCTGGACCCTGCCGCCGCCGCCGCCGCCGCCGCCGCCGCCGCCACCGCCGCCGAGGCCGCCGCCGCCGCCGCCCGCGCGGCCGCCGCCGCCGCCGCTGCTCAGGCCCAAGCCCAAGCCCAGCACCCGGCGCAGCAGCCCCTGCAGCAGCAGGCGCCCGTCGTGCCGGCGGCGACCGTCGCCACCCCCGACCCAGCCGCCCACCCCGCCACACCCGTCCCCCGCGCGCGCGCCAAAATCAACCCCGGCGGCAGCGGGTGGCCGCTGCCGCCCGAGCCCGCGCAGCGCGCGGCGCGCCAGGCGGCCGCCGCGCACTCGCCGCCCGACCTCGCGCGCGAGTGGGGGCTCGGCCACCTCGACGGCGCCGAGGCGCGCCTGAGCGCCGAGGAGGGTGGGTACGAGTACCGCTACGTCTACACGGGCGCCGGGCGCGAGGGCGTCATGGGACCCCCCATGAACAGCGCGGCGCCAGGGGAGCGCGCCGCCGTCGGAGGGTCGGCGACCTGGCCCGCCGGCGTCTCGAGCGCCTGGCACGGCCGCAAGCCCGTCCTTGTCATCGACGTGGCAGCAGGGCCCGCGGCCTACGGCCCCGCCGTCTCGCGCGGCGGCGCGGCGGCGCCCGACGCCCTGCCGTCGGTGCACGCGGTCATGGCCCGGGTGCTGTCGGCCCTGCGCGCGGCGGTCGCGCCGCCCAACGCGCTGCCGCCGCACCTGGCGCTCGAGCGCGCTGGCCCCTCGGCGCGCGCCGCGTTTTCGGGGCGGCTCGCCGCGGCGGTCGCGGACGGCGCGCGCGCCCTGTTCGCCCCGGACGTCGCGAGCCTGGCCCTCGAGCGCGCGGCGCACGTGCTCGTGCCCCTCGTGGTGGTGACGGACTACGAACCGGACGAGGACAAGGAGAGAGAGCAGCAGCACGAGCAAGGCGCGGGGGGGGCGGCGGCAGGCGGGATCGCCGGCGCGCCGCCGCCGCCGCTGCCCGGCGCAGAGGCCTTCGGCGTCGACGTTTCGAAAATCGAGGACGCCCTGCGCGGCCTGCTCGCGCCCACGGGCCAGGAGGGGGCGGTCCTGCCGACCGTGCACCGTCTGGAGGACCACCCGGGCCTGGCCGCGGCCCTGCGCAAGGCGACGCGCTCGGTGGCGGCGGCGGTCGTCGACGCGGCCGCGCTGCAGACGTCGAGGAGGGCGATGTGGGCGGCCGGCGGCGGCGGCGGCGCGCGCACGGCGGGTGCGGGCGCGGCGGGCGCGGGCGGCGCCGCCGCCCTCCCTCCTCCCGTCGTCGTCGCCGCCGGCATGCACCTCACGTCGGCGACCTTTGTCGACCCGGACGCCCTGGTGGAGGAGCTCGCGCGCTCGGCCGACGCCCTCACGCACGGGCTCGTGGGCGCGGCGCACCTGGGCACGTTTGCGGGCTCGCAGGCGGACGCGGACGAGGAGGCCAGGGCGGCGGCAGGCGGCGACGGCGCCGGGGGCGGCCTAGCCGGGGCAGGCGCGCCGGCGGCGGCGGCGAAAGGCGCCTCCTCCTCCTCGCTGGATTTCGGCGCCGCCCTCCTCCAGTCGGCCCCCAGGTCCGACCACCCCCTCGCCCCTTTACGCCACTCGGGCACGCGCGTCCTCCCCGTCTTCGTTCTCGCCCTCCGCGACAGCGTCCCCCGGGACGGCCTGCAGCTGCGCGACCGCGCCGCCTTTGCCGCCCACCACGACGCCGTCGTCGTGCTCTCGCCGCGCCACGGAAGCCGGTGGGGCGGGCGCAGCGACGTCTGGACGGGGCACGTGGCCAACGGCGCGCGGGTGCAGCACGACGCGGCCGACCCCACGCGGGCGGCGGTCGCGGGGCTGGCGAGGGCGCTGGCCGGGGTGGTGCCGCCGTACGCGCGGTGGGCGCCGGGCGGCGGCGGCGGCGGCGGCGGCGGCGGCGGCGGCGGCGGCGGCGGCGGCATCGCGCACGATTGGCGATGGGCGGTCGGCGCGACGCCCTTTGGCCCCTACTCGGCGTCGGACGAAATCACCCCGGCGCTGGCCGCCGTGGCCGCGCGCAACTACCTGCTGGCCGCCGCGTCGGGCCCGCTCGTGCACCTGCAGGCGGAGCTCGACCGCGCGGACGCGTTCGTGTCGGGGCACTTTGCGGGTCCCTGGGAGGCGGCCGGCCTCGGCGGCGGATTCGGCGGCGGCTTTGGCGGTGCGGCCGCCAGCGGCGACGAGCGCGCCAGCCCCATCGCGCGCCTGGCCGCCGACGACGCCGCCCGCGGCCACCGCCGCCACTGGCTCGACGCCGCCGCGGGCGCCCGCCACGGCTACAACAGCACCCTGTCGGCCGACGTGGTCGGCCGCCTGGAGGAGGGGCTGGCGCGGGTGGGGGAGCATCTCGACGCGCTGTCGGCGCGGATGCTCGAGAACGACGCGGCGGGCGCCGACGCGGTCGCCGGCGACGCGCTCCTGCCCGAGGTGGCGGCCCTGACGGCGGCGCTGGACGCGGACCTGGCGGCGGCTCACGACGTGATGGCGTGCTGCGCGATGCGGGCGCGGGGCGGGTGGGCGGGGGCCGGCGGCCGCGCGGCGGGCGGCGCGCTCGCGCTCGGGGGGCTGCTGCTCGAGGGCGCCGTGCTGGCGGCGGCGGCGCTGGCGCTGGGCGGCGCGGTCGTGCTGCTCGCGACCGTGTGCCTGCTGGGCCGCCGGTCGGCCGGCAAGCGCGCCCGCCTCGCCGGCATCAACCTGGGCCTGCCCACGTACGGCCTGGGGGGAAGTCGGCCGCGCCCCAAGCCCAACGGCGGCGGGCCGCCGAGCGGTTTCGGGGGCGGCGGCGGCGGCTTTGGCGGCGGCCTTGGCGGCGGCGGCCTTGGCGGCGGCGGCGCGTACGTCGGCGCCAGCGGCTACGGCGGCGTCTCGCCCATGCCGTACGCGGCGCCCGCCCACCGCCCGGCCACCGCCTACGGCGCCTACGGCGCCGCGGCTTCCAGCGGGTCGGGCGGAGGGGCCGCCGCGTATGGCGGCCCTGGCGGCGGCGTCGCTGCTCCGTCGGCGTCGGGGATGGGGGCCGCCGGCGGGCCGCTCCGCCCTTACAGCGCTGCCGCGGCCTATGGGGGCGGCAGCGGCGGCGGTGCCGCCCCTTCCGCCGCGGCGGCCGTGGGCAGCGGCTTTGCGACGGCGTCGGGCGCGGTGTCTGCGCGGGCGCCCCAGCAGCAGATGCAGCAGCAGCAGGCGTACGGCGGCGCCGCTGCACACGGGCAGACCGGCGGCGGCGGATACGGCGGCGGCGGCGGCGTCGGCGGCGGCGGCAGCGCGCAGTATTATTAAAGGCGCGACCTCGGTCTTGGCGATTCCTCTAGCGTGTTGAGCAACGTCAAATCATCTCTGTCTCCTGCCCTCACGGCGCGCTCTTCCACGTGTAGGATTCTGCGGGTCGCACGCCTCGCCGGGACGGGCGGGCGACACACAAGCTTCCGAAGACAGTGTCCTCTCCCACCCGCTGTTGGACCTCTGCCCCCCATTCCCCCCTCGCTAGCGCGAGCGCATCTGCATCACAACCTCTGTGGTCGCTGGGCTTGGATCGGGGGGCGCGGGCGGCGCGCCACGCGCACTCCATCCCCGGGGGTTCGGTCGCGCTTGCGAGCGCGCGCCGCAAACGAAATCGCCCCCCTCCTCTTTCCGCTCGCTTTGCGGCGCAACCAACAACAACCATCCATGAGCGGCGCCGGCGGCGACGGACGCTCCCGCCTCCGCGCCCTGATCCGCGACAACCTCCGCCTGCTCTCCCCCGCGCGCCACCTCGAGGGCGACGCCCCGCTCGTGAGCCTCCAGGTGGGGCAGCGCGTCTTTTTCGGCGCGCCGCGCTCCATGCGCCAGGAGCTTTGGCGCTCGGCGCTCCAGCGCCACGGCGGCGAGGGCGCCCGTGCCGCCGCCTCGTACCACTCCTCGGCCGTCGGAAAAGCAGCTGTCCCCCCGGACGTCGCGCTCGAGATCGAAAAGGACCTCGCGCGCACCTTTCCCAACCACCGGCGCTTCGCCTCGGCCGACGGCCAGCGGGCGCTCGGACGGGTGCTTATCGCCTATGCCGCCTTTGACCCCGAGGTCGGCTACTGCCAAGGGTTGTCGTTCTTGGCGGGCATCCTGCTCATGGTGCTGGAGCGCGAGGACGAGGCGTTCGGCGCCCTGGTGCTGCTGCTGCACGGCGCCGACCACGCCCTCCGCCCATACTACGACACGTCGCTCTCGCGCCTGCAGCTGCACCTGTGGCAGCTCGGTCGGCTGCTCCCGCCGCCTCTGGCCGCTCACCTCGAGTCGGTCGGCGCGCTGCCCTCTCTATACGCCGCCTCGTGGCTCATGACCTGCTTCTCGTCGGACTTTCCGGCGTCCGTGGCGCAGCGCGTGATGGACGTCGTCATCTCCGACTCGTCACGCGTGGATAGCGCGCTGCTGAAAGCGGCGGTGGCGCTCGTGCGGTCGCGCGAGCGCGCGCTCATGGCGTGCGGCGACGTGGAGGCGGCGCTCGTCGAGCTCAAGCGTACGCTGCCCGCGCTGGGGGAGGAGGCGCTGCACGACGCGCTGACGGACGCCTTCTGCCGGCCGTGGTCGGGGCGGCAGCGCGCGCTGCTGGCGAGCGCCGAGGGCAGCGAGACGGTCGCGGAGGCGGTGCGGCGGGTGGACCGGGCGCGCGAGGCGGCGGCGGCGGCGGGGGCGGCTGGTGTGGGGGCGGGAGGAGGAGGGTCGGGGGGCGCGGGAGGAGGAGGCTCTGGGGGGCCGCAAGGAGGAGGGTTTGGGGCGGCGGACGGCGGCGACCAGGAGGCGCGAGGGAGTCCAGGGGGGGACGGCGAGCAGCGGGCGCGAGAGCAGGAGGAAGAGGGGATCGCCCGGCGGCTGCAGGCGCTGCGGGTGTCGCCGCCGCCCCCGCCGCCGCCGCGCTCGACAGGCGGCGGCGGCGGGGGCGCGGGCGGCAATCGGACCCCCCCGAGCAGCAGCCCGCCGCCGCTCCTTGCGCCCTCGCAGGCGGCGCCCGACGCCGACGATTTCCTCTTTCTCGGCGACGAGCTGCCTCCTGCGGCAGCGCCGGCGGCGGGAACGACAGAGGCGGCGCCCGCGCCCGCGCCCGCGCCCGCGCCCGCGCCCGCGCCCGCGCCCGCGCCCGTGCCGTCTGTCATCTCGTCGCGCCCGGCGGGTCCCGTGCACACTAATAGCGCGCACTCGTTCGGGAGCTGGGCCGAGGCGAGGGCGAGCGGAGGCGCCGGCGGCGGCGGCGCCGGCGCCGGAGACGAGGACGACGACGAAGAGGCAGGGGCAAGAGGCGGCGGCGGCGGCGGCAGCGAGACGGGCTCCTTCTCGGGCTTGGCGTCCGAGCTGCGGCAGTTGCCCCCTTCCCATGGGTCTGCGGCGACCCGCCTGCGGCACGCGGGCGCCGAGGAGCGGCCGCGACCTCCGCCAGACGACAGCCTCATCTGACGACAAGCGAGAGGGCGCGGCCGGCTTTGCGTGTGATTATAAATTTGCGTGTCGACGCCGACACCGCACTTTGACGCTAACAACGGTCAAACCAAATGTTTGTTTGCGTTCTTTTTTTTACGTCGCGGTCTGCACCTCTCGATTCCGCCCCCTCACAGACAAACTCAACATTCAAAAGTGCAGCGCGACGTTGGCCACGCGCCCGCCGCCACGCCCCTCGCCCTCCAGGTCGCGCACGCTGAGGATGGCGGAGGGCGCCGCGGCGGCGGCGGCGGAGGAGCCGCCGGCGGCGCGCCCGTCGCCGCCGCCGCCACCACCGCCGCAAGAGGACGGCATCAGAGGCCGCGGCGCAAACGCGACGCGCAGCCCCGCGCCCGCGCGCCCGCCGCCGCCCCCGCCCGGAGGAGCAAACGGCCGCAAAAACCCGATCAGCTGAGCGGAGACCGAGACGGGCGCGGCGGCGCGCGTCGCGTAGAGCGCGACGCACCCGGCGGCGCGATGCGGCGCGCGCAGGGCGACGGCCAGGCGGCGCGCGGACGGGTCCCACGCCAGGTCGGCGATGGCGCCGCCGTCGCCGGCGGCGTACAGAGGAGGGGCGGAGGTGGGGGCGCCGCCGTCTCGTCCGGCGCGGCCGCCGCCTCTGCCACCGCCGCCGCCGCCGCCCGCCGCGTCGGACACGCCCGGCAGCGCGACGGGAAGCATCTGCTCGGCGAGGGTGCCAGGCCCGCCCAGGAGGTGCAGCGCCACGAGAGAAGAAGAGTGCGACATGGCCAGCAGCAGAGGGGGGACAGGCCCCGAGGAGGAGGAGGAAGAGGAGGACGAGGACGGAGCGCCGCCGCCGCCGCCGCCGCTATTGCCGCCGCACCAATTGCCGCCGCCGTCAATGCCGCCGCCGCCCCACGCCCACGCCGCCGCCACCACCCGGCCGCCGCCGGGCACGTCCCAGGCCGCCGAGCGCCACCGGCCCGTCTCCCAAAGGTGGAAGCGCCCGGGCGGCGCCAGGGCCGACGCCAGGGCGCGCCGTGCGCCGGACGACCACGACGCCAAGGCGCCGCCGCCGGCCGCATGAGGCGCTCCCCCGACCCCCGCCCCCGCCATCCCCGCCGCAAAGAGATATCGGCCGCAGGGCGACCAGGCGAGCCGCCCGAGGCCGGCCGACAGCGCCGCGCGCAGGCGCGCGCCGCCGCCGCCGCCGCCGGCCATGGAGGCGTCCCACACGGACAGGGCGGCGGAGGAGGCGCTGGCGCCGGCGAGCAGGCGGCCGTCGGGGGACCAGGCGAGCGAGGTGACGCGGGCGCGGCGGCGGTGGCGCGCAAAGGTGCAGCGGGCGGCGGCGGCGCCGGCGCCTAGAGCGGCGGGCGGCGGCGGCGGCGGCGCCGCGGCGCCGTCGGCAGAGGGCGGCGGCGGCGGCGGAGCTTGCTGCCCGAGCGTCCACAGCGCGGCGCCGCCCGCGCACCCGACGGCCAGGTGGTTGGGCCGCCCCGGGCGCCAGGCCACGCACCCGACGCGCCGCTGCAGCTCGTGCGCGAGCACCGCGTGCGGCCGGGAGAGGGGCGGCGGCAAGAGGTGATCGGGGCGCTGCCGTTGCGCTGTCGGCGGCGGCGGCAGAGGGGCGTCGGCGGCGGCGGCGGCGCGCGCGCGCGGCGCCGCCGCCGCCGCGCCTCCTGCCGCCGGCGCCGGCGTCAGCGCCGCGGGCGGGACGTCAAACACCAGGACGGCTCCGGCCGCCGCCGGCACCGCCACGCCGCCAAAGGGGGCCAGCGGGTCGGCCGCCACAGCCATCCAGCGTCTACCGCCGCCGCCGCCGCCGCCGCCGCCGCCGCCGCCGCCGCCGCCGCCGCCGCCGACCGACCAAGCAACGGCCGCGTCGCTGGCAGCGGCCGGCTGGCGCTCCCCGCAAAGGCCGCCGCACGCGTCGCCCCCGGCCCAAGCGGGCAGCGGCACGCCCAGGTGGTCGTGCGCGAGGCCGCCCACCAGGCGCAGGGCGTCGCGTAGGGCCGGGGGGAGGGCCGGGCTTGCTGCGGCGAGCGAGGCGGCCCAGGAGGAGGAGCGATCGCCGTCGCCGTCGCTGTCGCCGCGCGGCCGCTTCCTTCGCGCCGCCGACGACGACGAGGAGGCGGCGATCGCGGCCTCGATGGGAATGGGCAGCGTGACGACGGGTGCGAGGGAAGCGAACGCGTCGTTGATCACCTGCGGGTCGAGCGCCACGTCCCGAACCAGGGCGACCACCCCAATTTCTGTTTTTTCGAAGAAGGGGGAGGTGTTTGATCAATCCGTCATGCTGTTTGGCCCACACGCGCGCTAACAGGGGACCGACCACCATTGCGCGCGGATCCTCCCGTCAGAGACCTGGAGGCAGCGCTGGCTTGAATGCGCGTTTGCGCGACAAAACCCAGGACTCTCGCTCGACCCGCGTCTCGGAGAGCGGCACTCACCCGTGACCAGCGCGCCCTGAGCCTCGGCCAGGCACCGCACGGACGGTGACATTGCTGCTGCAGCTCCTGCTGCCGCCGCCATCTGGTTGATTGAATCGTTTTTGAAAGTTTTTTCAGGGTGGCGCGCACCTCTTTGAGAGCGCAAAAACGGCGGGACGGCGACGACGAGGCGTACCGCCGCCGCCGTCCCGCCAGCAGACTCGCCCACTTTCTTCACGCCACGCCCGTTTCCCGGGTATAAAAACACCCTGCGCGGCGCGATGTGTCCGGACACGCGACCCGTCCAATGGTCGTCGATTCGGGCGCCGTTCGGGCGAGCCAAGGGGGGGACGACCAGAAAATCGCTAGCAGTCACTATAGGAACGCGCAGTCGCCATGCGGCGGGCGGCGGGCCGGCGAGCGCCCCATCTTTTTGTTTATTTTTGTTCGCGTCCTCTAGCGAGACCTCCCCCCCTCTGTCCCGTCGATCGTGTTTCCCTTTGCCCATTGCCCCTCCTCCCCCCCCTCCCCCCTCATTCAACCCCAATCCTTTCTCCGCGCCTTGCCCCCTTTTTGCACTTTCACCCCCACCTTCGACGCGATTACGGCCGTCGCCTCCACCTTCCCCCTCTACGTGGCAAAGCACCCGAGAATGGCGGGCGAAGCGCATTGAATCGCGTCCTCCACCCTCGAGAGCACCGCCCGGGCACCTCCTATTGAGGGGCGCCTGCGCAGGACGAGAGAGAGAGCGCGCGGCGTTCTGCCCACCATTTCTTTTTTCAAACAGCCTCCTCCTCCCCAAAAAGCAAAAAGCGCGCCTCGCGGCCCCGCATCCACGATGGACCAGGTGAGCCGGCGCGAGACTGCATCGGAGGTCGTCGTTCACGCGGCGCGCCGACCCGTGTCGCGCTCCGTGGGAGATCGCGAGGGCGCCGGGAGAGTCGTCATCCGTCACTCCTGCTCGAGGGACCCTTTTTGCTCCTCCCCCGTGGTCCTCACCCCCCCGCCCTCCCCAAAACTCTCCGACGCGCCGACCCCAAACACCGCAGGTCGCCCATTATGACGCGCACGATCAGGCGCAGTACCTGAAACGCGGCCGCTCGGCGGACTGGCTCGAGGTGCGCTCAGGGGCGGACGGGTGGCACCCGCCGTGTGGACGACGAGGCGCGCGGCGCGCGCTCATCCGGGTGGCGGCGGCCGCTCACCCGCCCTCGCTCGGTCGTCCCATCTCTCGCCGTCGCTCGATTTTTCTCAAACCCCCTCTCCCTCCCCTCCTCCTCTCACCCCCGACCAAAAACGCGCACGCGACAGGCCTGGTGGCCCGTCCAGCACGAGCAGCAGCAGCAGCAGCAGCTGCAGCAGCAGCAGCAGCAGGCGGCGGCGGCCGCCGCATACCCCGCCGCCGCCGCCGTCCATGCAGCCGCTGCCGCCGCCGCCGCCCGCCCGGCGTCGGTGGCCGCGGCCGCCGCCGCCGCCGCTGGCCACTGGGCGCCGCCGCCGCCGCTGCACTACCAGCAGCAGCCGGTCCAGGCGCCGCCGCAGCACGCCTACCCACCGCCGCACCCGCAGCAGCAGCAGCACGAGCAGCAGCAGCACCACCACCTGCAGCTGCAGCGCCTGCAGCAGCAGATGCGGCAGCACATGCAGCAGCACCTGCACCAGGCCGGGCTTGCGCCGCCCCGGCCGCCGCCGCCGTGCGCCGCGCCGGCCGCGCCGCCGCTGCCCGCCTATTGGCACCCCGCGGCGGCGGCGACGCTGCCGCCGCTACTGCACCTGCCGCCGCACTATTACCAACATCAGCAGCGGCAGCAGCAGCAGCAGCACATGTCGTACCACGCCACGATCGCGGCGATGGTCCCCGTATACTACGCGCCGGCGCCGATGATGCAGCAGCAGCAGCCGATGCCGCCGCACCAGCCGCAGCAGCATCAGGCCGCTGCCGCCGGCCGGCCGCCGCTGCCGCCGGCGCTGCCGCCGCTGCCGCCGGGGCCGCCGCCGCCCGTGGCGTCGGCGCACCCCCTGAGCGCCGCCGCGTCGCTCGTGCCGCCCCCCGGGGCGCCCGCCGAGTGCGCGTCGCGCCCGCTGCGCACGCTCCTGCACCACCTGGCGCTGATGCGCGCGGCCGACGGCGGCGGCGGCGAGGCCGAGGGGGGGCCGGGCTCGCTCGCGGCGGCGCCGCCGACGCCGCTGCCCGCCCCCGTCGCCGACGGCGCCCGAAGCTTTGGCGAGCTCGCCCTGCGCGCGGGCCTCGGCGAGCGCCTCCCGGCGCTCCGCCGGGCCCTCTCGGACGAGACCGCCGCCCTCCGCGAGCAGGCGCGGGCCGTCGCCGTCCGGCGGACGGCCAGACAGGCCGCCGCCGCAGGCGCGAGCGGCGAGGCCGGGGAGCTGGGCGCCGTCGACGCCGCCCGGCGGCTGGTGCTCGTCGACTGGATGGCCGAGCTCGCCGACGGCTTCTGCCTGACGCAGGAGTCCCTCTTCCTGGGTGTGGGCCTGCTCGACCGCCTCCTGCTGACGCGCCAGCGGGAGCGGCGCCGCAAGGGCCTGGCCGTTGCCGCCGCCGCCGGCGCCAGCGCCGCCGCCGCCCCCCCTCCGTCCTCGGAGGGCTTCCAGGCCGCCGCCGCCGCCTGCCTCTGGGTCGGCTCCAAGTTCGAGGAGGTCGCGCCCCCGGCCATGGCCGACTTTGCCGGCATGACGGGCGGGGCCGTCGGCGCGCACGAGATCGCCGCGCTCGAGGCGGAGGTGCTCGCCTCGGCGGGCTACCGAATCGCCGGCTGCCGCGGCGCGGGCGCGACCACCGCGTCGGCTTTTTTGGCCGCGCTGTCGGCGCCGCTCGGCGCGCGCGCGCTCGGGTCCCCGCCCCCGCTCGGCGAGGAGGACGCTGTGGCGCTCGCGGCGGCGGCGGCGGCGGCGGCGGCGGACGACTGGCTCGTCGAGGCGTGCGGCCGGCTGCTCTGCAGCAGCAGCAACGGCGGCGGCAACACGGGCGCGGCCGCCGCCGACGCCGCCGCCCCGATGGCGACCTCGGGCCCGGGCAGCGGCGTCCCGACGCCGCCGCGCTCGCCGCAGCAGCGGCCGCCGCCGGCGCTCTCGCTGGCGCTCTCGTCCGAGCTTTCGATGTCGCCCGCGTCGTCGGGCGCCGAGCACCACGCGGCCTCGGCCGACTCGTCCCTCGCGCAGCAGCAGCAGCAGCAACAGCAACAGCAGCAGCAGCAGTCGCTTTTGCAGCAGCGGCAGCGGCGGAGCGGCTTTTCGCCCCCGTCGCCCGCGGCCCCCCGGCCCGCCACCCCCGGCCCCCGCCCGCCCGCCGTCCCCGCCGACCTGGCCCCGCGCCTGGCCGCCCTCGCCGAGTACCTGCTCGAGCTCGCGCTGCTCAGCCCGCACGCGTGCGAGCCGCGCCTCTCGCGCCCGAGCGTGCTGGCCGCGTCGGCGCTGCTGCGCGCGGCCGCGCTGCTCGGCGGCGCCGAGGCCGTGGCCGCCGCGCTGCCCGCGACCGCCGGCCTGAGCCTGGCACTCGCGCGCGCGGTCGCCGGCCGCGCGCCCGCGCGCGAGTCGGAGCTGGCGCTGTCCGAGCTGCGGCGGCTGCACGCCTGGGCGTGCGAGGGCGGCGGCACGGGGGCGGCGGCCGCCGCGGTCGCCGCCGCCGGCGCCGGCGGCGAGACTGCCACGTGGGTCCCCCTGCGCCTGGCGCTCCGCGACCGCTGGTCGGTCCCCAAGCGCCTGTCGGTCGCGCGCCTGCCCGTCGACGGAGTGCCGTTCTCGGTCGCTGCCGCCGCCGGAGCCGCCCCCTGGATGCAGCAGCAGCGGCACCAGCAGCAGCCGATGCTGCTGCTCAAGGCGCCTCCCGGGCTGCTGCCCGCGCTGCGGCCGCCCGCGCCCGCGCACGCGACCGCCGCAACGCTGTCGCCGGGCGCGCCCGCGCTCGAGCCCCACCCGTGGCGCCGCTACGCGCAGCAGCAGCAGACCGCGAGCCCGGACGACCTCTGGGTCGCCGCGGTTGGATTATGATGACGACGACGGCGACGGCGGCGGCGGCCCGCTTTCCGTCCCCCCGCCTTTTTCTCCCGCCTCTTTGGCCCTCCCTCCCTCGCTCTCTCCCATGGTCGGATCCGAGAAGATTTTGATTCTGGGCTATCTCGGACGCTCCCCGGCGTATGGAGGCTGGTCGAACATCCGCAGCCGGGCAATTCCCCGCGCGCGAAACAACCGACCAACGCCCCCCCCTCCCCCAGCAGGCAGCCCTCGCCCCCCCCCGCCTTCTCCCGAGACAGCGCGGAGGATGGCGCCCGTCTTTCTGCGCAACCTTTTTGATTCTCTCTTTTATTGACGGCCCTACGATGAGAGCGCGCGGCCTCGCCACCGCGACCGGTTTCGCTCGCGGGATACACGGTTGTCGCTCGGGCTCGAGAGCTTTTGATGCTGCCCCCAACCCCCACCAAAATGGGCCACCTCTCTTTCTATTGTCCTCCCATTCAGCCCCCCTTTTCCTCCCCGGCACTTGCCGCACGCGCCTCTCCCCCCGCTCCTCTCTCGCGCGCGCGCGCCCCCTTCTATTCCTCGGGGGCGCGCGCAAGGGGTAGGAGGGCGGGTCTGACCTCTCGAGAGACCTACCGGGGAGCCGCATGGTCCAGCCAGAAAGACGGGGGTCGAATTGTCCCCCCTCTTGAGTTGTCCTTTTGCGATCAAAATCAAAGAAGCCCAAAAAAAAGACTAGAAAAAAGGAGCGCCCCGCATTTCAAACGGGGCAAACGCGATCCCCACCCCCCGACTCTCCACCCCGCCCACCCCCCGACTCTCCACCCCGCCCACAAGCAACACGTTCATCGTCTCTCCGCGCCGCGCCGCGAACCGCGGCTTTGTTCTTCATCCTGGTGGACCGTCGGTCGATCCTCATTTTTTGGTCGACACCGCCGAAGGGGAAAAGCCCTTTTGTCGATTTGTCGATTGGACGAAAGCCCTTTTGTCGATTGGACGATTCGATCCTCCGAGCGCGGCGGCCTCTCTCTTTTTTTTGCGCGCAAGCCCCCAGCTTTTTCACACACCCCATTTCATCTTTTCGCGCCGTCGATTTTGATACGCTCGCGTACAGGATGGCGCCCACGCCCAACAGAACTCAAAACAAAACAAAACACAACAAAACAACAAAACCCACGCACCGCGGAGCGCCCCGAGCCGCTGCGATGTGCCTGTTGCCCCCCCGCCATTCAAGCCATCTCGAGAGAGAGAGAGAGAGAGAGAGCGAACGTGCGCAAGTCCCATTTTGATCATTCCCTAGCAGGCGACGAGAGAACGGTGTCCCCACCATATTGGTTTCTCACGTTCTGAGCGCGCCAACAAGGCCGCCCTTGCCGCCGCCCGTCCTGCCCCCCCGCCAACCCTCCCTCCCCCGCCCCGACCTCGCGCTGCCCCTCGCCTGCGGCTGCGGTTCCCCCCCCCATGCCCCCCGCCACCACCCGCCGCTAAAGTTGTTTTGTCGCGATCATGGTCATCTCCCAGCCCCCCCACCCCTTCCCACAATCCAACCACCGTCGTCTCCGCCCCTCCCCCACGACCCAACCCGCCACGGCCGCCCCCTCTCTCTTTTCTTCTGGGAGCTTTTCCCGAGCGTCGCCTTTTATGCTGCATCCCCCGCCCCCATTTCGAGCCATCATCATCACACCCAAACACATGCACGTTGTTAACAAAGGTACACTCAAATTGATTGGTGGTGCAGAACAGTCAGGATGAAGAATGACAAGAGAAGAAACGGCGGCCGGCCGGAGAGAGCGAGTGCGGGAGCAAGACGCGCCCGGATAAGAGCGCGCAAACCAAAAAAATGAAACGAATCAAACCATCTCGACCACGAGGCGCGGCCTCGCGAGGTGCGCGCCGTCGTCGTGGCGCGGCATCAGCAGCTCGCGCTGGAGCGCCAGCAAGGCGCCCACGGCCCGGCGCTCGTACGCCTCGCCGTCGACGCGCAGCAGAGTCAGGCGCGGCAGCAGGCGCGGCAGCAGGCGCAGCGGCAGCGGCGGCGGCGGCGGCGGCGGCGCTTGCGGCGGCTGCTGCTGCTGCTGCGGCGCGCCTGCGGGCAGGGGCGCCGCGAGGCCGCCCGCGAGCGCGCTGCTGCTCAGGCACAGCCTCTCGAGGCCCGTGCAGGCGAGCGCGAGCGGGGGCACCTCGCGCAGCCGGCCGTTGCAGGAGAGGTCGAGGACGCGGAGCGTCGCCGCAAAGGCCGGGGCCTGGAGCGAAAAGGCGCCTGCGGCGGCGGCACCGGCGCCGGCGACGCTGCTGCTGGCGCTCGCGCTTGCGCCGCTGCCCGCGCCTCCGCCGGCGCCACGCAAGGCAGACAGCTGGTTGCCGCGCAGCAGGAGCTCCGTGAGCGCGCCCAAAAAGGGCACCACGCGCGGCAGCTGCCCCAGGCCGCAGTGCGACAAGTCCAGGGACTGCAGCCCGGAGAGCAGCGCGAGCGCGTCGGGCAGGCATCCCGCGGCGTCGCCGCCGCCGCCCAGCTCAGCGTTCCCCCGGAGCGACAGCCGCCGGAGCGCGGGCAGGCCCGCGACGTCGGGCCCGAGGGCGGACAGGCCCACGCCCGCGAGCTCGAGCTCGCGCAGGGTGGACGAGGGGGACAGGCGCGGGGGCGGCGGGGGCAGCAGCGGGGCGGCCAGCGCGTGCGCGGGCGCGTGGCGCGCGCCGCCGCCGCCGCCGCCGCCGACGAAGCGGAGGCGCTCGAGCCGCGGCAGCGCGCACGCGCGGGGCATGGGGTCGGCGTCGACCGTGCAGCGCTCGAGCGTGAGCTCGCGCAGGTTGGCCCAGGGACCCTCCTGGATGCGCTGCAAGGACGACGCCGCCGACGACGCGGCAGCCGAGGCGGAGACGCCAGAGACGCCGGAGCCGCCGGCGCCGGCGCCGCCGCCGCCGCCGCCGCCGCCGCCGCCGCCGACGCCCCGGCGAAGCGCCTGCCCCGCCGCCAGGCCCGCGCGGATCGCGCGCGCGCGGCCGTGGCCGTGGCCGTGGCCGTGGCCGCCGCCGCCGCCGCGCCGGTCCTCGGGCGGCGGCGGCTCCTTGAACAGCGCCTCGAGCCACATGTTGCCGAGGCGCAGGCTCGTCAGGCCCGCCGGCAGCTCGGGCGGCGGCGCCGGCGCCGCGGGCGCGAGGTCTAGAGAGAGCGCCAGGCGCGACAGGCGCGGCAGGAAGGCGAGCGCGGGCAGGGCGGCGCCCGCCAGCGGGCCCTGGGGCGCGGCCGCGAGCTCGAGCGACTCGAGGCCGCGCAGGGAGCCGAGGGCGTCGAACAGGCCCGAGTGCGCCTCGCCCTCGGTCCCCGGCGCGCCGTCGTCGAGCGCGGCAAAGGCGGCGGCGGCGCCCGCGGCGGCGGCGCGCCACCGCTCGGCGGCGGCGGCGGCGGCCGCCGGCGCGGCGCCCGCGCCTCCTCCTCCCCCTCCCGCCCCTCCGAGCTGGCTCTGCGGGGCCCCGGAGGCGGCCGCCGCCGCCGCGGCCGCCGCGGCCACCGAAGCGTGGTGGTGCGGCGGCGGAGGCGACGCGGGAAAGTAGTGGAAACCGGTCGAGGGGAAGGACGCCGGCGGCGACGCGGCGGCGGCCGGGTACCCCCCCTGAGGGCCCGCCGCCGCCAAACCCGCGCTCGCCCCCGCCGCCGCCGGCAGCGGCAGCGGCGGCGGCGGCAGCGGCGGCGCGTAGGCCGGCCCTCCGCGCGCCGCCGCCCCGCGCGGGCTACCCCCCGCGCTCGCGTCCGCCGCGAGACCGAGGCCCGACGCGGAAGAGGGCAGGCGCGCGCTCCCCCCGCCCGCCACCGCCAGCGCCCGCAGCGCCAGTCCCCCGCGGAGCAGGTGCGTCAGCTGCTGCCAGCGGCGCTGGTCGAAGTCGTGCGCGGCGGCGGGCGGCAGGCGCAGGGCGCAGGCCTCGGCGGCGGGGGCGCGGGGCTGGAGCCAGCGGAGGACGGCGTCGGCGCGGACGCAGTAGTGCTGCGGGTGGGGCTGCTGCTGCTGCTGCTGCTGCGCGGAAGGGTGTTGGGTTTGAGGGTTTGCGGCTGCCGCCGCCGCCGCATGGGAGCAAGGCGGGGGGGCGGCAGCGAGGCCCCCGCTGCCGCCGCCGCTGGGCACGCGCGCAAAGGGCGGGCGCGACGAGCGCGACAGGCGCGCCAGGAGGCGGCCGTGGGCCGGGGGGCTCGCGCCCGCCGGGCCCATCGGGGCCACGCTGAACGCGACGGGCCCCGTCGGCGGCGAGGCCGGCGGCAGGGCGCGCGGCAGGGCGGCGGCGGCGGAAAGGGGGATCGAGAGGGGCGCGGTCGAGTGCTGGTGCTGGTGGTGGGGGTGGGACTGGTGGCCCCCGTGGCCGTAGGCGGCCTGCTGCTGCTGCCAGTCGTCGTGGTGCGGCGGGGCGGGCGTCGGGGAGGCGCCGCGTGAGCCGGCCGCGGCGGGGCCTGCCCACACCAGCCGCCGCGCGCCGCCGCTGCCGCTGCCGGTCAGGCCGCCGCCGCCGCCGCATTGTCGGGCGGCCGCGGCCGCCGCCGCCACCTCGGCGCCGACGTCGATGACGACGCGGCGCCACGTCGCGCTGGGGCCCGCGAGGAGGCCGCGCCAGCGCCTGCTGACGAGCGGGAGCGTCGTGCGGAACCAGACAAAGGCGGCAGAGGAGGGGCACAAGGCCGCCGCCGCCGACGACGACGAGGACGGGCCCGCAACCGACGCCGCCGCCCGCTCGTCGTCGTCGTCGTCGTCGCCGTCGCCGCCGAACGACGCGCGCGCGAGCTGCGCAAACACGAGCAGCAGCAGGTCGTCCGGGAGGCGGTCGTCGTCGGAGTAGAAGCAATCAAGGGGCTCGTGCTGGTGCTGCCGCTCCTCCTCGGACGACAGGAGCGGCGAGGAGGAGGAGGAGGAGGTCGGGGCGGTCCGATTCCGCAAGCGGAGAGCTCCTTTCCCTCCTCCTCCTCTTTCTTCATGCGCCGCTTGTTCCTGCATCGAAGAGGAGGGGTAGAAGCGCGCGTGCTGCTCTCTGTCTGGATTCGCGATTTGTGTGGAGCTTTGCGGAAAGGGAGGGAGAGAGAGAGGGAGGGAGAGAGGAGGAAGAGGGGAGGAAAGTGAGGAATTCAATTCCCCGCGTGCGTCCAGAGCAAACGCACACACACACACACAATCTCGCAACTCCACCCGTCAAACGCACCACATCGCATTGAATCAACCCAATACCCATGCCTGCCTCATAGAGCGCGCCGTCCCCAGCCGCGCGTGAATCGATCCCGCAAAGCCGGCGCAGGGAGGAAAGTCGCCTCGCGCGCGCTCAACCCGCCTGACCAAACCGCACCACGTAGCAACACAAACGCAATGGCCCTCTTCGCGCCCTTCCGCGCCCTCGGCTACATCACCGACCCCGTCCCCTTTGCCGTGCAGAGGCGCGGGGGCGGCGGTGGCGCGCTCGCCGGCGCCGGCCGCGACGGCCGCGCCAGCGGCGGCACCGTGACCGTCGCCGTCGGCCGCACGTGGCAGACCTACGATTCCGGCCGCCTGGTGCTGCGGCTGGTGGGGCCCGCGCACGCGCGCGACGTGACGGCGGTCGCCTGCAAGGGCGACCTGACGTGGGCAGCGAGCGGCGGGGACATCTACGAGGCGCGGCGGGTGCACCTGACGACGGAAGAAGGCGGCGCCGGCGGCGAGGGGGAGGGCGGCGGCGGCGGCGGCGGCGGCGGGCCGGCGTACCGCGGCGGCCACCGCGCGGGCAGCCGCGTGCTTGCGCTGCTGCCGCTGGGCGACGGGCCGGCCGCGACGCTGCTCTCGCTGGGGACGGACCGGCAGCTGCTAGCGTGGCGCGTGGGCGAGCACGGGCGCCGGCCGGCCATGTGCATCGACCTGTCGACCGCGGGCTTTGAGGACACGGCGGCGGCCGGCAAGAGCCCCGGAAGCAAAAGGAGCAACGGCGGCGGCGGCAACGGCGGCGGCGGCGGAAACGGCAGCGGCGCGGCCGACCCCGCAGCGAGGCCCACGTGCATGTGCCACCCGGACACCTACCTCAACAAGGTGGTCGTCGGCTTCACCGACGGCACGCTGCGCCTGTACAACTTTGCCACCGGGCGGCACCTGTACACGTTTGACATCTCTCGCGGGGGAGAGGGCACGGGTGGCGGAAGGACGACGGGCGGCGGCGGCGGCGGCGGGAACGACGCCGCCAGCGCCGACGGCAGCAGCCGCGCCGCGATCCGTTGCGTAGCCGCCTCCCCGGCTCTGGACGTGGTGGGATGCGGCTTGTCGGACGGGCGCGTGGTCGTCCACCACCTGCGCCGCGACGCGCGCGTCGTCGAGTTCGAGGCAGCGGCCGGCGGCGCGGGCGGCAGCGCGGCGGCGGCCGACGGCGATGAGGAGCACGGCGCCGCCGCCACGCTGCGCCGCTCGGGCGGGATGCTCTCGCTTCTCGACCGCGGCGCGGGCTTGGGCAGCACCGCCAACGCCACCACTCTCGCCACGTCGGGCGCCGCCATCACCGCCATCTGCTTCCGCCCGGGCGCCGCGGGCGCCGCGGGCGCCGGTGCCGCCGACGCGCAGCAGCCGCTGCCGCTGCTGGCGGCCGGCGGCGGCCAAGGGGGCGTCGCGTTTTGGGACCTCGAGAAGCGCCGCCTGCACGCCGTGCTCCGCGACGCGCACGACGCCGCCGTCGTGTCGCTGCACTGGTTCCCGGGCGAGCCGCGCGTCATGTCCTCCGGCGCGGACAACGCGATCAAGCAGTGGTCGCTCGACGGGCGCGAGGCAGTGCCGAGGCTGCTCCGGTTCCGCGGCGGGCACAGCGCGCCGCCGACGGTCGTCGCCCACTATGGCCCGGGCGGTCTGCGCCTGCTGTCCGCGGGCGCCGACCGTGCCTTCCGCGTCTTCTCCACCATCCAGGACCAGCAGTCGCGTGAGCTCGGGCAGGGCGGCGCCGCGCGCCGCGCGCGCCGCCTCGGCATGCCGCGCGAGGCAGAGGCCAAGCTGCCCCGCATCGTCGCGCTGGCCGCGTCGGACGCGCGCGAGCGCGACTGGTCAAACGTCGTGACCGCGCACGAGGGCGACCCGGCCGCGTACACGTGGCGCCTGGCGCACTTTACGTTGGGCGAGTCGGTGCTCAAGCCGACGCCCACGGCCCTGCGCGTGGTCAACGCGGGCGGGGGCAGGCCGGCGGCGGGCGCGGCGGCCGCGCCCGTCTCGGCCGTCGCCGTCTCGCCCTGCGGAAATTTTGCAGTGGTCGGCAGCGCGGCGGGGCGCGTCGACCGCTACAACCTGCAGTCGGGCCTGCACCGCGGCGGGTTCTACCGGCGCCGGCGCCGCGAGCGGTTCGGCGCCGGGCCCGAGCACCCGCCGCTGCGGGCGCCATACCCGGGCGCCGAGGCGGCGGCGGCCGCCGCCGCCGCCGGCCGCGCTCTGGTGCCGACGGGCGGCGGCGCCGGCGCGGGCAACGGCGGCGGCGGCGGCGGCGGCGCCAACCCCTCCTCGTCCTTCGCCCCCGCCCCCGCCCGCCGCGCCCTCGTCGCCTCCCACCGCCCGCGCCCCACCGATGAGGTGCGCGCCGCCCACGACGGCGCCGTCGTCGGCGTCGCCGCCGACGCGCGCGGCCGGCTGCTCGTCTCCGCGGGAGCCGACGGCTGGCTTAGGGTGTGGGACGCCCGCCGGCAGCAGCTGGTGGCCGAGGCGCGCGCGGGGGCGCCGATCGCGCGCATGGCCATGCACCCGGGCACGTGCCTGGTGGCCGTGGCGCTCGCCGGGCCGGCGGACGACGCCCCCCACAAGCAGCAGCAGCAGCAAAAGCAGCAGCAACATCAGCCGCCGCCGCCGCCGTACGGCCTGCGCGTGTTTGACGCAGAGGCCGGCGGCCGCCTCGTGCGCCGCTTCCCGGGCCACGCCGACCGCGTCACGGCGCTGCAGCTGAGCTCCGACGCGCGCTGGCTCCTGTCCGCCGGCATGGACGGCGCCCTGCGCGTGTGGGACTTGCCCTCGGGCGCCTGCGTCCAGGCGATGGCCGTGGCGGGCCCGCCCGTCACGGCGCTGTCGCTGTCGCCCGCGCTCGACCTTCTCGCCACGGCGCACGCCGGCCGGCGCGGCGTCTTCCTTTGGGCCAACCAGGCGCTCTTCGGCGACCCAAACGCCGTCGCGCAGCTGGAGCGGAGCGCGGGGGCCGACGCGCTCGCCGGGCGTGGCAGAGGCGGGGCGCGCGCGTGGGAGCGGCTCGTGCCCGTGGGCCTTCCGGGCATCGGGACGGGGCGGGCGCCGGCGGCCGAGCGCAACGGGGGGCGCCGGGGCAAGAACGGCGGCGGCAAGGATGAGGGCCCGGCGGCGGCGCTGCGCGGGGACGAGGACGGGGAGGACAGCGACGGCGACGGCGGCGCGTCGGTGGGCATGTCCGTGTCAGACGTGTCCAGCGCGAGCGACTACGTGGTCGGAGGCTTGCTCGGGGGAGGAAGGAGGGGCGACGGGGGCGACGGCGGCGACGAGGACGACGACGACGAGGACGACTCTGCCGCCGCCGCCGCCGCCGCGCCCACGCCTCGGCACGAGGCGCTCGACCCGCGCACGGGCGCCCCGCGGCCCCTGGCCCCGCGCCTCGCGACTCTGTCCCTGCTGCCCCGCGCGCAGGTCGACAGCCTCCTGCACCTGGACGCCATCCGCGCGCGCGGCCGCCCGCTGGCGCCGCCAAAAAAGCCAGAGGCGGCGCCCTTTTTTCTGCCGACGATCCCCGCCCTGGGGGGGCACCCCGTCTTTGGCGGCGGCGAGGCCGACGGCGGCGGCGCCAACGTGACCGAGGCGGGCGGCAGCCGCGTCAAGCGCGCGCGCATGGCGGCGGCGGGCGGCGGGCCCGGCAAGCACGAGCCGCCGCCCTCGAGCGAGTTTGTGCGCCGGCTGCGCGAGGGCGAGCGGCGCGCTGCCGACGCCGCCGACGAGGCGCAGGCGGAGGAGGCAGAGGGGCGGGCTGGCAAGCGCAGCCCCGGCGCCGGCCAGGACGGCGAGGACTGCGGCGACAACCCCTACGCCTCGTTTATCGCGTACGCCCTGTCCCTGACGCCCGTGGCCCTGGACAGCGAGCTGCGCGCGCTCGCGCTCCTGGACGTTCCCGCCGACGGCGTCGGCGACGGCGGCGGTTTCGGCGGCGGCGAGGACGACGAGCCGTCGCCGCTGGCGCAGCGCGAGACGGCCGACCTGCTCGCGCTGCTGACGGCGCTCGACCTGGAGCTCGCCGCCGCGCGCAACTACGAGTTCTGCAACGCCGTGCTCGCGCGCGCCCTGGCGCTGCACGGCGACGCGCTGTCGGCGCGCCCGCGGCTCGTCGAGGCGTGCGCGGCGCTCCGGGCGCGCCTGCGGGCGGCGTGGCGCGCGCTGGACAGCCTGCTGCAGGGCGTGCGGTGCATGGCCGACTTTTTCGCGGGGGCGCAGTAGTGGATTGTTTTCGTTTGGCTGTTGTCGACTGGATTGATGAATTCGGCTCGCGCGCACTCGCGCGTGTGTGTAAACGCTTTCGGTAGAAATAGAATTTTGGTCTCTGGACCGCCGCCGCCGCCCGGTCCAAACGCGCTCGTGCCGGGGGCTGGCGGCGAAAAGAACGGCCAAATCAGAGAAGAGGACAGAGGGTATGATTGTTGCAAGGGGCCCTTGGACTTCAATACCGCTGATGCCGGTAAGTACCAGTCCCACCCCCGACACCTTGCCCTCCGCGACGGCCGCCGCCACCACCACCACCACCGCCTGCGCCTGCGCCACCGCCGCCGCCGCCGCCGCCGCCATCGCCGCCGCCGCCGCCCGCTGCAGCGGCGCCCCCGGCCCCGCCGTCCTGCCCCCCCGCCGCCCGCAGCAGCTCGTCGTACGCCTGGTCCAGGCACACGCGCAGGTCCGCGTACGACGCCACCAGCAGCGACGCCCCGTCCCGCGACAGCAGCGGCAGGCGCTCCGAGGCCACGCCCGCGTCCAGCTTGTTCAGTCCCTCGAACGCCAGGCCCCAGTCCACGCGCGGCCTGGCCGGGGGCGCGGCGGCCTGAGGGCCTGCCGCCCCGGTCGCGCCGTGGCCCGAGAGGTCGGCGCCGGGGGCGGGCTGCGCGCCGTGGAACAGGGCGTCGCGCAGCAGGCGCAGGGCGTAGCGGTCGCCCGTCTCGGTGTCGCCGTAGCCGCCGCCGTGGCCGCCGCCGCCGCCCCCGGGCCCACCGCCGCCGCCGCCCGGCCCGTCCTGCGGCCGGTCGAGCACAAACGCAAGTTTCATCATTGTCCGCAGCAGCCGGCCGTTCTCGCACTCGCGGGCGAGGCCGTCGGCCAGGGAGGCGGCGAGCATGGCGCCGCTGTCGGCCTCGACCATGAGGCGCTCGCCCATGAGGGCGCCGAGGGCGGCCCAGCTAAAGCCGCCGCCGCCGCCGTTGTTGCCGTTGGCGTGGCCGCCGCCGCCGCCGGCCAACGCGCGCGCGCCGGCGGGCGACAGCGGCTGGTGCTGCTGCTGCTGCTGCTGATGCTGCTGCTGCAAGCTTTCGCCGGCTCGCCGCGCTCCGCCGCCGCCTCGTGGGTTCAGCAGCAGCGCCGTCATGGCCGCACCGTCGCCCCCGGACGGCGCCGTGAGCGCCCCGAGCACAGCAGCAGCGTCGGCGTCGGCGTCGGCGTCGGCGCCGGCGTCGCCCGCCGCCGCCCTACCGCTCAGGCCGCCGCCGGCGCACAGCAGCGCCGCGATCACGCGCACCAGCTGCGCGCTGTACCTGGACGCCGCGCCCTGCAGCGACGTCGCGCCCCCGGGCAGGCCCGCGCACGCCAGCGAGAGCAGCAGGCGCCCGGCCGCGGCCGCGTCGCTGCGCTGCAGCGCGTACAGCGGCAGCGGCGGCGGCGCGCCGACGGGGCCCGCGCCGGCGGCCGCCTCGGCGAGCGCGGCCGACTCGAGCGCCTCCTCCACGCCCAGCGACCCCACGCGCAGGCGGCCCATGGGCGTCAGGAGCACCTTGGAGGCATCGAGCGCCGCCGGGCGCACGGCCAGGCCCGCGCCGTGCGCCGCGCGCAGGGCCGAGCACAGCTGGCAGGCATAGGCCCAGAGCGCGTCCTCGTCCGGCGGCCGCGGCGCCCCTCCCCGCGGCGCCGCGCCCGAGGCGTAGTAACCGCCGCTCGGGTCCGAAGGGGCGGCGCCCAGGTGCATCACCGACAGGGGGGCGGCGCCCGCCTCAAAGTCGTGCGCGAAAAAGAGGGCGGGCGGGGCGCCGGCGGCGGACGAAGAGGTGGAGGAGGAGGCGCCGGCGCCGGACGCCGCCGCCGTCGGGGCGATCTCGCTCGAGGCCGGCGGCGGGCCGGCGGTCATCGCCCGGGCGGCGGCCGCCGCCGCCGCGCCCGCCGCGCCCGGCCCGATCCACTCGGCGATGACAAAGGCGTCGCGCGGGACCATCAAGCCCGGGTGGGCGGCCACGGCCGACCACCGGCGCACGGCGTTGCGGGCCGCGGACAGCATATCTGCCGAGGGGGCGACCGAGCCCGGCGCAAAGCGGCGGAGGGCGTAGGCGCGGCCGTCGGCGGCCGAGACGGCCTTGACGACGACGGCGCGCGCGCCGCCCAGGGCGTCGCTGCCGGGGGCGTCCGGGGCGTCGGCGCGCGCCACGTCCTCGAGCGGGTAGAGGGTGTGGTAGCCGGCGCTCAGGGTCGGGGGCAGGCGCGGGCCCGCGCTGCCGGCGTCAGGCGCGCCGGCGGCGGGCTGCTGTGCGAGCGCGGCGGCCGCCCGGTGGCGCAGCGCGCGGCGGGCGTCGTCGCCGGCAAATTGGGCGGCCATGAGGAGGCGGCCGTAGAGCGTCGGGTGCGGCGAGGGGGAGGGACTGGGCGCCGGGTGGTTTGAGTGGTGGTGATGGTGGGGGTGGCTGCTGCCTTGGTGGCGGGGGCGGAGGGAGCCGCCGCCGCCGCCGCCGCCGCCGCCGCCGCCAGGCCACGCGCCGCCGCCGTGCCGCGCCTGCAACGGCTGGAGGTGCGGCGGCGGGGCGTACGCCCCCCGCGCCCCCCCCGCGCCCTGCTCGCTGTAGAACGACCCCGACGGCACGACGGACGCCAGGGGGCCGCCGCGGCTGCTGCTTGCCGCGCCTCCCGCGCCGCGGGGCCAGCCGCTGGCGGTGCTGCCGCCGCCTCCCATCCACGGCTGCTGCTGCTGCTGCTGCTGCTGCTGTTGAGGTGAGAGTTGCTGCTGCTGCTGGTGGTGGTGGTGGTACGCCCCGGCACCGCCTCCGCCTCCTCCTCCCGCCGCGGGCGACGGCAGCAGGCTGCTCGAGCCGCCGCCGCCTTGCCGCGTGAGCGAGAGCGCCGGCGGCAGGGCGTCGTTGGCCGCGCCGCCGCCGCCGCCGCGCATGTGCGCCGGCAAAAAGGCCGGCGGCAGGGCGTCGTTGGCCGCGCCGCCGCCGCCGCCGCGCATGTGCGCCGGCAAAAAGGCCGGCGGCAGGGCCGACTTTGGGGAGGCGCTCGGGCCTGCTGCTGATGACGTTGCTCCGCCTCCCCCGGGCACGTACTCGGCCGCCGCGGCAGACATCGAGGCGGACATCGTCGGGCCACCGGGGTGAGTGACGTGAGCAATTTTTATTCGGTGTTCCGCTTCCCCGCGGTGGTTCGTTCCAAGAAAGGGAGCCTGGGATTGATTGACCAGGAGCGTCGGCCTGTCTTGATACTGCAAGACTCTGGAGTCGTCGTCGTGTTGAGACGATTGCGTGGAGTTCGCTTCTCCACAGCTCCGCCTCCTGCTCTCCCCACTCTCCCACACACATCTCAATCCCACACATCGAATTTCCGGCCTCAAGTCCAACTCCTGCCCTCTCTCTCCCTCGGAAACCACGCACAACCGCCGCTGGGATCGATCCCCTCTCCTTTGTCGTCGTCCCTCTCCCTCTCCCTCTCCACGAGACGGGGAATGTTTGGCAAGCGCGAGGACACGAGCGCCAAGACCAAGAAGCAGGCGCGCGAGCAGTGCTACAAGGTTCGAGCAGAGGCGCGCGCAGAGGCATCCGAGGGGCGCGACGGGGCGCTCGGTCGTCGGCGGCGGCGGCGACGGCGGCGGCGCGACCGACGACGACGCGCGGCCTCGACGCGATCGGTCCGACGCCGTCCAAACGAGAACGACCTGCGTTCTCCCGCTCCAGTAGGACTCACTCCAAAACAAAAACACCGTCGTACAATTCCCCAAAAAACAACAACAAGCAGGCCCGCGACGCCTACTACGAGTGCCTCCGCGAGGCCGGCGTCCTCCCCGCGCCCGGCCAGCCGCCGCCAAAGGCGTGCAAGGCCGCCCGCGCGCTGTTTTCGAGGGACTGCCTGCCCTCGTGGGTGGCCTACTTCGACGAGCAGCGGCTGCGCGAGACCTCCCGGCGCTCGGCGGCCCTGGGGCAGGCCATCCGCGCGGGCGCGGGCACCGCGGCGGGCGGGCTGGCGGGCAAGGCGCAGCAGTAGCGGCGGGGCGAGGAGGAGGAGGACGATATGTCGTCGCGCGGCGGCGGCGGCGGCGGCGGCGGCGGAGCAAGGGGCGGCGGCGGCAGCTACGGGGGCGGCGGCGGCGGGGGGCGTGACCGCGAGCGCGCGCCGCGGTCCTCCCAGCACCGGTCGCGCTCTCGGTCGCCGCCTGGAGGCGGCAGCGGGGGCGCAGGGGGCCCGGTCTTTTTCAGCGACAGGCTCGCGCCGCCGCCGCCGCCGGCCGGCGGCAAGCCATCCGCCGCCGCCGCCGACGCCGGCGCCGGCGAGGCTGCCCCGGCCGCCTTTCCCCCCCCCCCCCCCGGCCCCCCCCCCGACGCCGGGCAGGGCTCGGCGCCGCCCGACGAGGGCGCCGAGGAGGACCCCGAGTCCGCCGCCGAGCGCGCCCGCGACGAGGCCGAGTGCGAGGCAATGCGCGCCATGGGCCTGCCGGCCTGCGGGTTTGAGTCGACCGCCGGATTGGGGGCGCGCGACGACGACGCGGGGCGGCGCAGCAAGGCGAGCGGTTACCGCGCAAAATCGACGCGGCAGGCGCGGCAGTACATGAACCGGCGCGGGGGGTTCAACCGGCCGCTGCCGGCCGAGCGCACGGGCGAGAAGGTGGCGCGGGACTGAGGCCTTGTTGGTGTCGTCGTTTTTTTCAACGGGCCTCCCTTGCCGCCGATCGCGCGCCGACGACCACAGGCGCGCACGCGCCCCCCCTTCGGTGCTTTTGCTTTTTCTTGCGCGCGGTCAAGGCCTGCCTGGACGACGCGTTGTGTGTGTTGACAGAAATGGCGTTTGCTCATGTCTCACGCGGAATAACAGGTCGAGTGGGGGTAAAAGACGCACGACCACCACGCGTCGCCCCGAAAGGCTTTATTTTGCGAGGGGGCCGCCGTGTGTCGTCGTCGAGCCGAACGAGAGGAGCATGCGCGGGGCACACGCCCCCGCCGCCGAAGCAGGCGTTGGCTCAACACGCGTCCCCCTCGCCGCACATTCACTTGATCCTGTAGACCAACATCAAATAACAGCGACAGCTACTCCGTCGACCGCGTTAGTGTGATTCCTAGGATCTCGAATCGCCCACTCGCGCGCAGACCCAACGACGACGACTTCTTATTTTCCTCGCTTCAACACACGCCACCCCCCATCCGCGCCTCGCCCCAAACACGGCCCGGGAAAAACACGCGGGCGACCAATTCACTTTGTCGTCGTCCCAGCGACGTGAGGAGGCAGACGCGCGCGGATTCAGAGTGCGGGAGAGGAGGAGAGGGGGAGGAGGGCGCGTGGTCTTCGCGTGGTGGGTCGCCCTCTGGAATTGTGTCGAGCCGCAATCGCCTCTGGCTCCCCCCTCGTGGTGACAAAGCAGCGGCGGCAGTAGGTCCCACGCACCGCTTTGGCACCAATGGCCACGCTGCAGCAGCGCGCGCACGCGCACCGCGGAGGGGCAGCGGTCGATCGGCACCAACGGCAGCGCGCGCCCGTCGCCGCGCCCGCCCCCCGATGCGTCGCCCCGCGCCCCGCCGTGGCCGCCCGGTCAGCTGCGGCAGCGCTCACCTTTGAGCAAGCGGCAACGTGGGGGACGGCAGCCATCGACCAGCAGCAGCAGCAGCATGCAGAGGACCGCCGGACGGAGCGCCGCAATGCGCCCAACGCCTCATCGGCGCCCCCTTACTCCCCGTCCCTGCCGGCAGAGTGGTGGCCGGCCGCCGTCGCCGCGCTCGCCGCTGACGCCGACCCCGCCCGCGCGCTCGTGCGGCTCTTCCCGCCGCCGCCCTCCTCCTGTTTCTTTTTGCCCAGCCCGCCGACCACCTTTTCCGTGGGCCTGGGTCCCGACGGCCGGCCCGAGCAGCCGTGGGCGGTGCTCTCGGCGCTGATCGCCGCGCGCAGCGCGCCGGCCGCGGGCGGCGGCGTGAGCGGCGGCGCGGTGGTCGTGGTCCGCCCGCTGGCGTCGGCGGGCGCGCCGCCCTGCGGCGCCCCCGCCGCGGCGGCCGCCGCCGCCTCAGCACCCTGCGGCCGCCCGGACGAGGCGGCGCCCGTGTGGACGGGCCACTACGGAGAGTGCTTCGACGACGACGGCGGCGGCGCCATTTCCGGCGGCAGCGGCGGCCCGGAGGCCGCGCTCCTGGCCGCGGCCGCCGCCGCCGAGCGTGCGCGCGAGCGCGAGCGCGAGGCGGCCGAGCGCGGGGCCGCCTCCTCGGGCCGCTGCCGCCCGCGCGGTGCCGGCCACGCCTCCTCCGCCTTTCCGTCCGCCGCCCCCTTTGACGGCGGCGGCGGCGACGATCCCGCGCCCTTTGCCGAGGAGGCGTCGGAGTTTTTCGGCGTCGTGGCGCAGTGCCCTTCGTCGCCCGACGTCGACGGGTGCTACCTCCTGCGGCGCTCTCGGGCGCGCGGCGGGGACTGCGCGTGCGTGCACTGGTGCCTGACGCGGGTGTGCGGGCGGGGGGGCGAGGGGGGCGGCGCGCCGCCGATGGGGGAGCAATGGGCGGCGTCGTGGCTGGCGGCGGCGTGAGGGATTAAGGCGGGCCAATTTTTCCGGCAATTCTTTTTTTTTCAGTCAGTGGAGTGGTGGTGGGCGCGGCAACCTTGCGGTTTTTGTGCCTCGAGAGTGTTTTTTTTTCCTCGGTCGCCGCCCTATCCGTGGCGACTCCTGATGCCGCGCGACGTTTTTGGTCGCCCGCCGCCCGCCACCACCACCAACCAACCAAGCACTATGACAAGGTTTTCGGATCAGAGATTTTACCTAGTGTAAAATTACCCATCCGAATTCACAGTCGTCCGAAGCCGTCCGGGTCTTTGGGTGTTTCAGCAGAAGGCGAGAGGGCACTAGCGGCCGAGGGCACTTGAACCGCCGCCCCCGACGCATTCTCAAATGACCACGTCCAACTGTTCGCCTTCCTACCCTCTGTTTCATTCTCCAATTCGCGGCAAGGAACACACCAACCACGTCAACTTTGGCGCATCACAGGCTCCCTAGCCACACACACCGTCGCGCGCGCACGCCGCGCACACGCCGCACAATCACCAAGGGGCCCCTCCCCTCTCCTTTTTTCCGCCCCCCCAATCGCAATCGCGCACGTCCAAGCGCCAATGCAGCAGCAGTACCACGGCATGCTCTCGCGGGGCCGCCGCGGCCCCGTGGCCGGTGGCGGCGCGGGCGCCGCGCCCCTGCCGCGCGCGGGCCGCACGACGCCCCTCTCCCCATCGTCCCCCAAACTCTCCTTCTCGTCCGCGGGCCGCAACGGCAGCAGCAGCAGCAGCGTCGTCGGGCGCGCCAGCATCGGACCTCGCACCGGCCTGGCAGGTCGCCGCGCGTCCCCGTCGCTCGTGCCGAAGTACGCGTGAGTAGCAGCAATCCTCTTTCCCTTTTCGCGGCGCGGCGGCGGCGAGCAAGCGGCAGCCGCGTTTCTCGCGTTTTTGTGGCCGCCGGCAGCGGCGCTGAAAGAGACCCCAGGGCGCTTTGTCGTCCGCGCAACAAGGAGGCGCACCAACCGCAATGCAAAGACACGTGCGCTTGCCGACCCTCCGTCCTTTCCGTGCCCCCCAACCTCTCAAACCTTTCATGCTCCCTCCCACAACAAACCAAACCAACCAACCAACCGCAAAACCAAAACAAAAAACACAGCTCCCCCCCGTCGTCGTCGCCACCGTCGCCGACCGCCGCCTCGGCCTACGCCGCCGAGAGCAGCCGCGGCCCCTCGCTCGAGGCCCTCGAGTCGGCGCGCGGCGCGTGCAACCTCGTCTCGCGCTACACCCCGGCCTACGTGCGCTCGCGCGCCCTGCGCACCCCGCAGGACGCCCTGGCCGTGGCCGCGCGCGTCGCGCAGATCCTCCTCGAGCTCGGCACGTACGGCGCCTCGCTGGCGCTCGACGCCGCGCTGCCGAGCGCCCTGGGCGGCGGCGACTCGCCCGAGCGCGTGCGCCTGCGCGCCCGGCAGCTGCGCGAGGCGCTCACCCGCTTGGGTCCTTCCTTTATCAAGGCGGGGCAGGTGCTCGCGTCCCGGCCCGACATCGTGCGCGAGGACTATATGAACGAGCTCTGCGTCTTGCAAGACGACGTGCCGCCTTACGACGACGCCGTCGCCTTTGCCACCGTCGAGCGCGAGCTGGGCCGCCCCGTCTCGTCCGTCTTCTCGTCGATCAGCGAGCGGCCCGTGGCCGCCGCGTCCCTCGCGCAGGTGTACAAGGCCGTCTTGCGCGAGACGGGCGAGGCGGTCGCGGTGAAAGTGCAGCGCCCTGGGATCGAGCCGGTCATCCTGCGCGACCTGATCATTTTTCGCGCGCTGGCCGCCCTCGTCAGCCCGCTGAGCCGCGCGCGCCTGGGGTGCGACGCCGAGCTCCTGGTCGATGAGTTCGGCGAGAAGCTGCTCGAGGAGCTGGACTACCGGCAGGAGGCGCGCAACATCGAGGAATTCGGCCGCAACTTCGCGGGCGACGGGACCGTGAAGATCCCTTGGGTCCGTCGCGACCTTTCCGCGGGGCAGGTCGTCACGATGGAGTGGATCGAGGGCATCCGGTGCACCGACCCGGCCGCCATCGCCGCCTGCCCCGGCCTCTCCGTGGACGCCTTCATCCGCACGGGCGTGGTCTCGGGCCTGCGCCAGCTCCTGGAGTTCGGACTGTTCCACGGAGACCCACACCCGGGCAACATTTTTGCCATGCCCGACGGGCGCATAGCCTACGTCGATTTCGGCAACGTCGCTCAGCTCGGGTCGCGCAGCAAGGCCACGCTCGTGGACGCCGTCGTGCACGCGGTCAACGAGGACTACACGGGCATGGCGGGCGACTTTGTGGCCTTGGGTTTCTTGTCGCCGGGGACGGACATTCGGCCGATCGTGCCGGCGCTCGAGAAGATCTGGCGCGACTCGCGCGGGCAGTCGCTGGCCGAGTTCAACTTTCGCTCGGGTGAGTGGCATCGTTCGTGGCGTGTGTTGCGCGGTGTGGTTGCCTGGCGCGTCTTGGTGTTCATTGTTGGGTCGGCGTTTTCTTTTGTGTGTTTTGCGGGAGAGCGCGCGCGCCAGCGCTGCCGCCGAGCGGCGACAACGACGACGAAAGGGACGACAAACGAACTCAAAACCCACCCGCCCCCCCCCCGAACCAAACAAACAAACAACAACAACAAAAACAGTCACCTCGCGCTTCAACGAGCTCGTGTACCAGTACCCCATCCGCATCCCTGAGCGCTTCTCGCTGGTCATCCGCTCCTTGCTCACCCAGGAGGGCATCTGCCTGACGCTCAATCGCGACTTTCACTTTCTCGAGGTGGCCTATCCTTACGTGGCCCGCCGGCTGCTGACCGACGAGGACCCCGCTCTGCGCGAGCGCCTCCTGCAGGTGCTGTTTCAGGGCGGGCAGTTCCGGTGGGAGCGCCTGCAGAACCTGGTGTCGCTGGCGAGCGAGACGGGCGGCGGCGGCGGCAAGAAGAAGCGGGCTGCCGAGGCGGCCGAGGCGGCGGCGGCGGCGGCGGCCGGCCAGGGCGGCGGCGCGCTCGCGTCGGCGGCGGCCGGCGCGGGCCTCGACCTCAATGACACCATCCGCGACGCCGCGCGCCTGCTCCTCACCGACACCAAGCTGCGCCGGCAGGTCATCGCCGCCCTGACCGAGGGCGACCGCCTGCGCGTCGACGAGGTGGCCGCGCTCGCGGAGATGCTCCGGCGGCAAGGGGGCGTCGATGCGGCGCGCCTGGCCGGCGACCTGGCGGCGGGCCTGCCGTCGCTCGGGCGGCAGCTGGCGGTTGGGTGGGCGGACCGGGTGCTGGCGTGATTCGCTCGGGGGCGTTGGCGATGACGAATCGTGGCGGATCGTGGCGCCGCTTCTCCCCACAGTGCAGCCTTGTGTTGCGTCGTGAGCGACGGCGGCGCGTTTTGGCGCTTGTTTTCTCTTTTTCTTTCGTTTCGGTCAAGTTTTTTGCGTTTTTTGCGTTCGCGGCTTGCGAGGACGCCCGCCGTCCTTCTTCGCCCCTCTTTTTTTGTTTCCCCCCTTGCTCGTGCTCCCTCGCTCAAACAACAACAACGACAATCACAACAACCACAACAAACAACACCACCACCGCCACTGCACTCCACTTTCTTTTTAATTCGCGCGTGCCGACCCGGCTTGTAAAGCAGAGCCCGCCGCCGCTCTCATCTCTTGTGAAACGCCCGCGTCGCTGGAAATAACGCCGCCTCGGACTTGCGCGCGCGCGCCGCTGCCATTCCCCTCTACTTTTCCGGCCTCTCGTAGCTCGAGCACTCCGCGGTCAAATGGGGGGGCAAGACGACTACGAGATCGGCCGCGAGCTGGGCCGCGGCAACTTTGGCCGCACGCACCTGGCGCGCCACCTACCGACCGGCGCCCTGGTGGCCGTGAAAACCATCGAGCGGGGCGAGCGCTGCGACCGCAACGCCGAGCGCGAGTGCCTCAACCAGCGCGCGCTCTCCGGCCTGTCGCCCTTTGTGGTGTCCTTCCGCGAGATCTTCCTCACGCCCACGCACTTGTGCATCGCGATGGAATTCTGCTCGGGCGGCGAGGTCTTTGCCCGCGTCGCGCGGAGCGGACGCTTGCCCGAGCGCGAAGCGCGGCGCTTGTGGAGGCAGCTGGTGGCGGGAGTGGGCGCGTGCCACGAGCAAGGGGTGTGCCACCGCGACCTCAAGCTCGAAAACGCCCTGCTGGACGACAGCGCCGACCCGCCAACCTTGAAGATCGCCGACTTCGGGTACAGCAAGAGCCTGGCGGCCGCCGAGTCGGATCCAAGGTCGCGCGTCGGCACGCCGGCCTACATCGCGCCCGAGATCCTGCACTGCTCGGGCCGGCCGGGCGACGAGGGGTACGACGGCCGCGCCGCCGACGTCTGGTCGCTCGGCGTGTTTCTCTTTGTCCTCGTGGCGGGCTGCTACCCCTTCGAAGATCCAGGCCGCCCGCGCGACGTGGTCGAGGTGGTGCGCCGCATCCTGGCGGCCAGGTACGCCTTCCCTCCCGGGCTGCGGGTGTCGCCCGGCTGCGCCGACCTGGTCGCGCGAATCCTCGTAGCCGACCCGCGGCGCCGGCTGTCGCTGGCGGCCGTGCGGGCGCACCCGTGGTTTCTGGGCGTGGGGACGGCGGCGGGGGACGGCGACGGCGCGGGGGGCGGCGGGGCCGCCGACCCACTGCCGCCGGAGATCGCGGAGGAGCCGCGGGCGGCGGTGGCGCGGCACCTGGCGCGCCCGCCGGTGCAGGGAATGCAGACGGAGGAGGAAATCCGCGCGCTGCTGGCAGAGGCGCGGCGGGGGCCTGGGCGCGGCGTGGGGGTGGAGGGAGGTGGTGGCGGGGGCGGCGGCGGACGCGTCGTCGTCGCGCGCGCGTCGAGCGCCGGCGCTGGTGGCGGCGGCGGCGGCAAGTGAGCGCAGCGCGACAGAGTGCAAACAAAAAGTGCGAGTTACACACACAAAACAGGCAAGACAAGAGAGAAAGAGAGATGGACACAAGCACGAGCAAAGAAAACTGGCGCTGTGTTAATACGAGCGATGCGCGCGTCAACAAAACAAAACAAAAACAAAACAAAACAAAACAAACACAAAACAAAAGACAACTCAATCAAACAGCCCCGCGATCATCTGCGCGTAGGCGGGCGCCGCCGCGTCGACGGTCGGCGCCGGCGGGTCGCCCTTTTTGGCGCGCGGCGCGTAGATCGAGAACGTGTGCCCCGCGGCCCGGCCGTCCTTCAGCGCGCGCACGGCGGCCGCGGCCACGTCGGCGCGGGGCAGCGCGCCCGTGCCCACCTCTTTCTCCACGTCCTTGTCGCTCTTAAGCGCGCCGCGCGACCCGGCCGGCGCCGTTGCCAGCCCCCCCGGCCGCAAGACCACAAACTCGGCGCCGCTCTTGCGCAGGGCCTCCTCCCCGGCGTACTTGTGGTCCATGAGGGACCAGCGGATGTTGTTGAGCAAAACGCGAATGGGGTGGAAGCGGTTGGACGGGTGCGTCAGCATCGACGACACGAGCACGACGCGCGGCTTGGAGGGGAGCGCGGCCGCGGCCTCGGCGACGTTCTTGACGCCGTCGCGGTCGACGCCGGCGGCGGACCAGTAGCCGGAGCCGCTGGCGGCGAACACGACGCCCTTGCACGCGGTGCCCTCCTTGCGCAGTGCCGCCTCGACGCTGGCCTTGTCCGTGACGTCGGCTTGAATCAGCGAGACGGCGGCGCCGGCGCCCTCGGCCGCGAGAGGGGTCGCAAAGCGGTCTAGGTACTTTTTCTCGTCGCGCACGGCCGCCAGGATGGTCGCCTGTTTGAGCGCCGGGTCGGCCGCGAGCGCCTTGACGGTCTCGTAGCCCGTGGGCCCGCCCGCGCCAAAGACGACGTACGAGTCTTGAGGCATGATGGTGTCCCTCACTCTTCCTCTCGTGATTGATTTTTGTTGCGGGTGTCGGGTGCGTGCGTCTTGTGTGGTGGCGCCCGCGCGCGGGCGTGATGTGTTGGATGGAGCGCGGTGTGTGTGTTGCTTGCAAGTCGGGAGCTTGTGAGAGGGCCGCGCGTCAAAGACGCCCACGACGAAAAAAGAAGAACCATGCGCACGACCGGGCGCCCGCAACGCTTCCGGCACGAGCGACGCATGACGAACGACGCAGCGGAAATAAGACATGGAAACAAAACCCAACCCCCCGACTATTGACAGCGGATCAGAGCACCTTTCCCCCGCCCGTCTTCTCCACGTCGGCCGCCCACAGGCCCGCCGCGACCGCGTTGGAAAGGCCAAACACGACCGAGGCGACGGGCACCTCCCCGAGCAGCCGGCAGGCGGCGCCGAAGGACCTGAAGGCGGGCGCGTTGGCGTCGGCCACCTTCGACTGCTCCTCGGGCGACAGGCCCTTCATCGACAGGTACTGGCGGTTGAGCTGGAGCGCCTCGCCGCGCCCCTCGAGCAGCGACAGCAGCGGGATCAGCGGGGGCAGGAGCGCCTTGACCGGCGCGAGCGCCAGGCCGCGGCCGACGCGCCAGAGCTTGCCGTCGGCGTCGCCCGGCACGACGAGCGCGAGGGCGCCCGCGCCCGCGCCGGTGGCCAGGCGGGTCGCGAGGCCGGCGGCGATGCGCAGGGCGGCCGAGCCGCCGGCGTTGCCCCCCGCGTTGTCTTCCCGCTGCTGCAGCCGCCGCCGCCGCTGCTGCAGCTGCGCGTCGGCCGTGGCCGCCGCCTTTGCCGCCGCCACCTCCTGCTGCAGGCGCGCCGCCTCGGCCCCGTCCGCGGGCCTGACGCGCTCCACGCCCCGCAGGCGCAGCGTCTCCAGGAACAGCTTGGCCTGCAGGCCGTCGGCGCGCTTCTTCAGCGCCAGGGCGACGGCAGAGAGCGACTCGCCGAGGACGCACCACAGCGCGGCCAGCCGCCCGAGCACGCCGAGCAGGCCGGCGGCGCCAAAGAGGTGGGCGAGCACGCGGGCGTGGAATGCGTAGGCGAGCCAGTACCACACTGTAGTTTTTGTAGTTTGTATGGCAGGGGGGGGGGATCAGCGCGAGGCGACACACGAAACGATCGCGCGAACAGACGCCGTCCCTCGCCGCTCGCTCTCTCTCACCGACGACGGCGCCGACGCTCAGAGCGACGCTGCTCGCGACGAACGACGTCACGATCTTCAGCAGGGAAGGGGAGCTGGAGAGCCAGTAGATGCCCTGGAGCGGGTACATCCACGCGACGAGCGGGCTCGCCCGCATTATGTGTGCGAGTGCAGCTGCGAGTGCAGCTGCGCGGCGGCTGCGAGTGCAGCTGCTCGGGAGTTTGTCGGTTGCCGAACCAACGTCTCAGTTTTCGAAAGTTACTCCCAGGCTGATGCTGCGTGGGCGTTGAGAAAGGATGTGGGTGGCCGCGCTTATTGTTGCAAGGTGGAGAGTAATCGATAAAGGGAGGACGCGAGGTTGCCACGCCGCGCCGTTTTGGGCACAGCGCCGAACGCGGCGCAGACGGCGGTGGGCGAAACAACGAGCGAGCGAGCGAGCGAGCGATCAATCAAAAGACGAATCATGGCGACCACTGACTACTGCCACCCCAGGTACGTGTCCAAAAACCACACCCCGCCCAGCGTCACCGGCCACGCCGCGGCGACCGGCAGCGCCATCCACAGCGGCAGCGTCGCGCGCGAGGCGGCGGCGGCGCCCGCCACCGCCGACACGAACACGATGGCGGCCGTCTCTGAAGAGTAGACCCACGGCACGCCGCGCGCCGAGACGATCGACAGCAGGATGCCCAGGACCAGAGTGTTGTTGATGGTCGCGCTGCCGTACAGGTTGGCGAAGGCCAGGCTCGCGTTGCGCCGCCGCCGCTTGCGCACAAACGCGAGCGACGAGAGGACCTCCGATGCGTTTGAGGCCAGCGGCGTCAGCGCAAACGCGACAAAAAAGGGGTCGACGCCGAGTGCGTCCGCGAGGCGGGACAGCGCCTCGACGAGCGGGTCGGAGAAGACCGCGCAGAGGCCGAGTCCGCCGGCCAGCAGGGCCGCCGCCTTGGCGATGATGGCCTGGCGGGACGGCGGCCCGTCGCCACCCTGGGCGCCCTCGCCCTCGCCGCGCTCGTTGTCCTCTTCGTCCTCGGCCTCCTCGGTCGCGAGCGCCTCGGCCGCGTCCCTCAGCTGCGCCAGGTCGGCGGCGGCCCGCAAGCCGTCGGCGGCCTCCAAGCGCGACACGAGCGCGGCGTTGGCGCCGCCCGTGCGCGGGTCGAGGAGCCGGCGCCACGCCTCGGCGCGCCCCATCCGCCCAAGGGGGCCGCCGCCGCCGCGCCCGCCCGCCACCGCCGCCTGCGCCTGGGCGTTGAGCTTCTCGTCCACCCACCTTTGCAGAGTGGACGCAAACTCCTCGCGCGAGACCGAGCTGTTGCCGTCCGCGTCCATCTCTTGCCAAAAGAACTCGATCGCCTCCTTGGTCTCGGCACTGTCGCCGCCTTGGCCGCTGCTGCCTTGGCCACCGCTGCTGCCTTGTCCGCTGCTGCCTTGTCCGCCGCCCGGCGCCCCGCCCGCGCCCAGCTGCAGCCCCAGAAGCAGGGCGCGAAGCTCGGCGCCGTCGATGTGGCCCGAGCCGTCGGCGTCAAACTCGTCAAACATGGCGTCGGCCACCGCCGGGCGCACCTTGCCGGCGGTGTCGAGCAGAGGGCCGTCGCCGCCGCCGCCGCCGCCGCCGACGGACCCGCCCGTCGCGAGCCAGCGCGATGCGAGCGTCTCGGCCGCCAGGCTGCGCAGGCGCCGCTTGCGCGCCTCGGCGATGCGCCGCCGCTGCAGTCCCGGGCTCACCACGCTGTAGACGCAATAGGCGGCGCCCGCAGCGAAGCATGCGGCGGCGCCGGCGGCCGCCGCGCGGGGGTCGGACGGGTCGGCAAACAGGGCGGCGGGCACCTGTACGCTCCCGTACAGCAAGACGGACGCGGCCATGATGGCGGCGCCGCGCTGCGCGTCCGGGTCGACCGTCACGCCCGTGCGCGTCCACGCGCTGCCGCCGCCGCCGGCGCCGCCGCTGCCGCCGTCGCTGCCCTGACTGTCCGCCGCTGCTGCCGCGGCGCCGCCAAACAGCGGGATCGTCAGGCGCCGGTCGATGGCCTCGCCCGTGCGCGCGTCCAGGTCGCACCGGCCCGCGAACACGGCCGCCGCCCACGCGGGCGACAGCAGCAGGGCGTTGCTGCCGGCGAGCGTGCCCACCCCCACAGACAGCTGCCGCGCGGCCTCGGCCTCGGATCCGCCGCCTCCCAGGCCCGACGAGAGGATGATGAGGGCGTCCGGGGTGGCGCCGAGCACGGGCAGCAGCACGCCGCCGACGACGCCCGGGTCGAGGACCTCGAGCAGGAGCTCGCTGCCCTCGCTCAACAACTTGGCCCCCTGCAAAATTATGAGGCCGAAGAGCAGGGCCTCGGCGGCCGAGCCGGCGAGCGGCCCGCCCGCGCCCGCGGCGCCGGCGACGGACGACAGGGCGGACAGGGCGGTGGCCGGGGCCGCGACGACGGCAAGGCCGAGGGCGACGGGAGCGAGCTGGCGGGCGAGGCTCCAGGCTTGGCGGGCGGCGGACGAGGAGGCGGAGGAGGCGGAGGAGGAGGGTGGGGCGGCGCTCGCCGCAGCGGCCGCCGCGGCGGAGCGAGGCAACGGCCGCACCACCACCGCCGCGCCCCCCCCGGCTCCTCCTGCCTGCCGGTCGAGCGCCGCCACCAGTCCCCCGACGATCGCGCCCGCCGCCGACAGGTCCGCCGCCCGCCCGCCGACCTCGACCGACGCCGAGGCCGGGTCGACCGAAAGCGCAAAGACGACGGCGCCGGGCGACGACGCGCGCGCCGCGCCCGAGAGCCGTCCGACGACGACGACGTCGCCCCGCGCGGCGGCCACGGCGCCCGCGGGGACGTCGCCCAGGACGACCAGGGACGAGGGAAGGTTATCCTGGTCCGACTGCGGCGTTGCTGCCGCGGCGAGGTCTGCCCCGCGCACGTAGAGGGCCGAGGCGTCGCGCAGAGGGGGGAGCAGCAGCAGCTCCTGCGCGTCGGCGCCGGCGGGCGGCCCACCTCCCGCGCCGCTCCCGCTCGGCGCGGGCGCCAGTGCCGCGGTCGTCGTCGTCGTCGTCGGCGTTTCGGCGGTCGCGCGGCGAATCAGGGCCGGCCAGAGGCCAGCAGATCCTAGCCGCCGCGTTGCTGCTGTCCTCCGGAGCAGCCGCGGGCCTGTCGCCGCTGCTGCTGCTGCCCCGCGCGTCATCATCATCGTCGTGCTCGTTTGGCGAATCTCTCGACAGGTCACTTGGGGTTCACGAGCAGAGGGGCTGGCGGTGTTCGGTCGCGGAGATGGGGGGCGGAATGGGGACTTAGAGAGGATCAAGAAGAGCAAGCCAGGGCGGGATACCCGTCGAGCGTCCAGGTTGCTATAGAACGACGGACGAAATATAGTGTTGTGCGCGCCACACCGGGCAACCGACGGTTTCGAGCCGATCCCGACACCTCGCGCCGACGCCGACGCCAACGCCGACGCCGACGCCGACGCCGACGCCGTAAATGCTTCACCTCTGATAGGACGGGCGCGCGCCGCACGACGCACCATCAGGTACTGATCGCAAAGCACGCCACGACACCATCACTGATTCCTTCTCTACGATAGAGAGACGCACGCAAACAAAGAAACAACGGCGGCGACAGGCAAGGGACGACACACTCGCTCTGCTTTTGTTTTGGTTCGCCCGCCAGCCAACCCACAGGGCCGCGCCCCCTCGTCACCTCCATCCTCTCGAGGGCGAGGGCGCGCGCGCGCGCGCGCGTGCATCAAGGCACATCGAGTGGGCGACGGCCGCGAACCAAAGACTTTTTGACTTTTTGGGCAAGAGGAGGAGGAGGGGCAAAGTGAGAAGAGAGGGAGGAGGGCGGAGGAGAGGCGGAAATGGCGAGTTCCAACGCGAACCCGATCCTGTTTGAGGACCAGTTCGAGGTCCTGCAGCGGGACCCGGACGGCAAGCGCTTCGACAAGGTCTCGCGCTTCGTGTGCCGCTCCACCATGTTTGACTTTGAGCTCACGTTCGACGTCAACATCGACGTCTACCCGCTAGCGGTGAGTTGAGAGGGCGGGCGGCGACGGAGCGTGTTTTGGACGGGAGGGAGGGAGGGAGGAGGGGCACTTCGCGCAGCAGCCTCGCCGGTCCGTCCTTGTGTACGCAGCGCAGCACATGCGTGCGTACAGGTCATCGCCCCCCCTCACCAGAACCGCGCCGAAACCCCGACACCCCAACAAAAATCTCAACTCGAAAAAAAAAACGATCTACGACGACAGGCCGGCGACCGCCTGACCGTCGCGCTGGCGCGCACCATCCACCTGGACGGCACGGCGGAGACGGGGAGGCACGACGCCTCCTCCCCGCTGGTAACGCGCGCCTCCTCGCTGATGGACGGCTACGAGTACGTCATGCACGGGCGGGTGTTCAAGTACGAGGGCGCGGGCGGCGGCGGCGGCGGCGGCGGCGACAAGGGCGGCGGGCGCGCGCGGGTCGAGATGATCGCGTCGTTCGGCGGGCTGCTGCTCAAGCTGGGGGGCGAGGCGGCCAAGCTGCAGCTGCTCGAGGTGGACTCGGCGGTGTACTTGCTCGTGCGGAAGCTGTAATGCGTCATTGTGAATCACGAGGCAGCAAAAGAAAGGGGGAGGAATCCGACGAGAAAGCAGACGGCGCTCGGCGCGCGCGCGCGGCGCCGTGCTCGCCGCGGCTCTCGACGCGAGTCTCTTCCATCGTTGCCAACGCACGCTTGTCCTTTCTCACACAGTCTTCTGTCGAGACGCACGAACAGGCCCTCGTTTCTGGAGCACACACCCACCACTCATCGCAAACCGCGACCACGACGAAGCTCAGCGCTTTTTGAGAGAGAGGAAGGAAGAGAGAGACACGGAAAGAGAGAGACACAGAAAGAGAGAGACACAGAAAGAGAGAGACACAGAAAGAGAGAGACACAGAAAGAGAGAAAGAGAGAGAAAGAGAGACACACAGAAAGAGAGAGACACAGAAAGAGAGAGAGAGAGACACAGAAAGAGAGAAGTCTCACGACACCCGCCTCCCGCCATGGCGACGCCACCACCGCCCTTCACCCGCCTGCGCGTCGAGACCAACCGGGACGACTTCGTGGGACGCCTGACCCTCGCGCGCCCGGCCAAGTCCAACGCCTTTGACGCCGTGGCCTGGCAGGAGCTAGAGCGCGCGGCGTCCGTTTTGGCCGCCGCGGCGCTTTCCGGTCGCGTTCGCGCCGTGCTCTTAGACGCCGACGGAGCCAACTTTTGCGCGGGCCTCGACCTGTCGCTGCTGCGCGAGACGCTCGCGCGCCTCGAGCCCAGGCGTGGCGGCGGCATCGAAAGCAGCAACAAAGGAACCAACGAGAGCGCCGACAAAAACGACGACGGCGACGGCGACGGCGACGACGGCGACGACGACGCCGGACGCCGCGAGCGCTTCTTCGGCGAGATCCGCGCCATGCAGCGCTCGATCACCAGCCTCGAGTCCCTCCCCGTCCCCGTGGTCGCCGCCGTCTCGGGTGCCTGCGTCGGCGCGGGCGTCGACCTGATCGCGGCGGCCGACGTGCGCCTGTGCAGCGACGACGCCTTTTTCTGCGTGAAAGAGGTGGATTTGGCGATCGCCGCCGACCTGGGCTCCCTGCAGCGGCTGCCCGCCCTGGTCGGGCTGTCGTGCGCGGCCGAGTGGGCCATGACCGCCAGGGCGGTCACCTCGGCCGAGGCGGAGCGGCGCGGGCTCGTGGCCCGGCGCTGCACCGACAGGCGGGCGCTGGCGGCCGAGGCGCTGCAGGCGGCTCGGCTGCTGGCGTCCAAGCCGCCGCGCGCCATGCGGGGGACCAAGCGCGCCCTGCTGAGGGCGCGGGACCGGCCCAACGTGGCCGAGGGGCTCGAGGCGATCGCGCTGGAGAACATGTCGGCGCTCAGCGGGTCCAGGGAGCTGGCAGAGGCGGCAAAGCGGGCGGCGAGCGGCGGCAACGGCGCACCGGGATCGCGGTTGTAAGAGTTCTGGTTCAAACGCCGTCATCCACCCTCCTCCGATTACCAAGACCACCACAGCCTTGAATGAATGGCTTGGTCCCCTCCCTCCTCCCGCCGGCCCGCAACGCGGCGGCGCCGCTGATGGTCGCGGGCCCTCCCTGCCGCAAAAGCGCGACAGCCCTGATGGTCCCCTCCTCCGCCGCGCGCCCTCCCCCCGCCTCCGCCGTCGCGCGCGACACCACCCATCACGGCAGCCAGCACCCGGCCCTCGCCGAGGCGGCCATCGCGCGGGGCGACCCGCCCATCCTGCGGTCGGTCGTGACGACCGCGACGCCGCTCGCCGAGGCCGTTGCGCGCGCCGCGGGCGTCTCGGCGGCGGCGGCCGTCGCCCTCCTCCGCCTCGGGGCTGTGTACCTCGGCGAGCGCCCCAACGGGCCGCTCGGCCCGCTCAAGTGGCGGCGGCAGCGGGGGCCGCGCGCCGCGAGGAGGAGAGCGGGGGAAGGCGACGACGACGACGTTCGCCGTCGACCTTGCGCCGCCGTCGCCGCCGCCGGCGGCGGGGCCCCTTGCAGCGGAGAAGAGGAACAAGAAGCGGAGGAAGCATGGTGGCGGCGCTCCGTCGGCAAGGGCACGCCGCTTCGCGTGCATTCGCAGCCCAAGCGCTTCACGAGGGCGTGCGCGGCCGTGCGCCTGCTGGAGGAGGACGCGGACTACGTCGTGATCTGCAAGCCGGGCGGCCTGCCCTCGATGGCGCACGAGTCGAACGACGCCGAGCACGCAGCGGCGTGCGCAGAGGCGGCGTGGTCCGAGCGGCGGCGGCGGCGGCGACGGGCGGAGGAGCATACGGAGGAAGGGGCCGAGGACGCCGGGGACGACGACGGCGCAACCTCCTCCGCGATCCAGCTGCAGCTGTGCCACCGCCTCGACACGTGGACGTCCGGCGTGCTGGTGCTGGCGCGCCACCCCGCCGCCGCCGCGCGGTTCTCGGAGGCCTTGCGGGGAGGGAGGGACAGCAACGGCAGCGGCGGCGGCAACGGCGGCGGCGGCGGCGGCGCCTTTTCGGAAAAGACCTACCTGGCGCTCACGCGGGGCAAGCCCGCCGCCGCGGGCGGCCCGCCTCTGGTCGCCCACATGTACGACGGGCCCTGGGGCGACAGCGTGTCGGCCGCGGGCGGGATGCCGCTCGGCGCGCGAGGGCCGAGGATCCTCGCGGCGGCCGACCCGCACTCGGGCGGGGGCGGCGGCGGCGGCGGCGGCGGCAACGGCGGCGGCGGCGGCGCGGGCACGAAGTTGGGGCGCAGCTGGAAACGCTGCGAGCTCGTGGTGGAGTCGGCCGAGCCGGCGACCGAGCGCGCGTGCGCCTGGGCCGACGCCGCCGAGCGGCGCGCGGCGGCCGAGATGGCGGCGGCGGCGATCGCGGCGGGGCAGGGCGGGGCGGAAGAACCAAGCGCCGCGGCCTCGTCTTCGCCCGTCTCTGCCGCCGCCTCCGCCTGGCACCTCTGCACCGTCTCTCTTGTCACGGGCCGCACGCACCAGATCCGCGCGCAGCTGGCCGCCGCGGGCCATCCCATCGCGGGCGACTCGATGTACGCGCCGCTGTCCGGCGTGCTGGCCTGCGCAAAGGAAGGGTCCGTGCTGGCGGCCGGTGGCGGGCTCTCCGCCGTTCGGCGGGCGGCGGCGGCGCAGGTGGCCGGCGTCGTTGGGCTGCACGCGTGGCGGCTGCAGTGGCGGGCGGGCGGCGAGGGCGGGCAGCAGCGCGTGCGGGAGTATGTGGCGCGGCCGCCGTGGGAGGACGGTCCCGAGGAGGGGGAGGAGGACGAGGACGGCGACGACGACCGCGCGGCGGGGGCGGGGGCGGCGGCGGCGGGAGAAGAAGCGTGCTGCTAGCTAGGAGCTTTGGCGTTTTGTCTGTTGCGCTCTGTCGCTCTGAAAAAAAGAGGGGATGCGTGCGTCGTGCGTTCGTGCGTCGTGCGCTAAACGAGACAAACTCTCACCCTCACCCTCCTCCTCCTCACCGTTCGCTCCCCTGCCTCGTGGGAGGCGCGCTCCCGCCCCCCCCGCCCCCCCCGCGCCCGCCGCCCCCGCCGACGCCCCCGCAGCTGCAGCCCCCGCCGCCCCCAAACTCGGGCACGTGCGCGCCGGCGCCCCCCGCGCGCGTGACCAGCAGCTTGCGCGCGCCGCACGCGAACAGCTCCCAGCGCTGGTCGGGCCGCACCATCAGCCAGTCGCCGCCCACGGCGTCGAGGTAGACGAGGCGGGCGTGGGCGCGGGGCGGCAGCGCGGGCAGGGGGGGGGCGGGGGGCGCGGCGGCGCCGACGGCGACGACGGCGCCGCCGCTGCCGCCGCCGTCGGCGCCGTCGCCGTCTGTTTCTGCGTCTGCGGCGGCGGCGGCGGCGGCCGCCAGGCGCGCCTGGCGGAAGGACGCAAACGCGCGCTCGATCGCCTGCCAGAGGCCGCCGAACGAGCCGATGGTGTCGAGGTCGAGGGTGACCGAGTAGGCCGCGGGCCCGCCCCCCGCGGGCGAGCCCTGGAGAAAGACCTCAAGCGGGCGGCCCGGCGCGGGGCCGGGGCCCGGGCCGGCGGCGACGAGGCCGCGGACGCCAGCCGGCGGCGCGCCTGCGGCGTCGCTGCTGAGGCGGCCGATGGCGAGGGCCGCGGTGGTGGTGGTGGTGGTGGCGGCGGGAGCGGGGACCGCGACGATCTCTCCCGCGTTGCCGGTGCCTCCCCCGCCGCCGCCGCCCGCCGACCGGCGCGCGTCGCGGCGCTGCAGCTGGCGCGGCCGCTGCGGCTCCTCCTCGTGGCCGCCGCCGCCGGTGGCCGCCGCCGCTTCCGACCGCCTCTTCTTCGGCCGGCGGGCCTCGCCCGAGGGCGCCCTGGAGCGCGGCGACGGGGCCGCGGACGGCAGGTCGATCACGAGGACGCGCACGCGCGTCGGCTGGGAGGGTGCCGGGCTTGGTGCGGCAGCGGGGGCAGCCGCAGCGGCAGCAGCAGGGGCGGGGGCGGGCCGCGGCCGAGCGGTCGCGGGAGCGGGCGCAGGGGCGGCCGCGGGGGCAGGCGCGGCGGGCGCGGCGGATTGCTTTTGCTGCTGCTGCTTTTGCTGCTGCTGCGGCTGCTGCTTCTGCTGCTGCTGCGGCGGCGGCGGCTTGACGGCCTGCGGCTGCTGCTTTTGCGGCTGCTGCTTTTGCGGTTGAGGCTGCTGCTTGTCCTGCTGCTGCTTTTCCTGCTGCTGCTGCAGCGGCTGCGGCGGCTTGACAGCCTGCGGTGGCTGCTTCTTGGCGACCTCTGCCGCGGGCGCCGGTTTTTGCTGCTCCTGCTGCTGCTTTTGGGGGGTCGCCTGCGGTTGCGGCTGCGGCCGAGGCGCCTCCGGCCGGCGCTGCGGCTGCTGCTTCTGCTTTTCCTGCTGCTGCTGCTGCGCCTGCCCGATGGCCGACTTGGCGGAAGCGGTGGGAGGGCCGCCACCAGCAGCAGCGTCGGGCGGCTTGGCGCGCGCCTGCTGCTGCTGCTGCTGCGGCGGCGGCGGCGGCGGCCGGACCGGCTGCGGCCGCGGCGCCGCGGGCGGCGTTTGCAGCGGCGGCGCGATGAGCGCGGGCGGCCCGGCGCCAAAGGCCGGGGGCCGGGGCGCCGGCGGCCGCTTGGGCGCGCCGCCGCCGGGTCTTCGCGCGGCGGCGGCTGCGGCGGCGGCGCCCGCTGCCGGCTGCTGGGGTCGGGCCTGTTGCTGCTGCTGCTGCTTCTGCTGCTGCTGCTGCGGCGGCGGCGGCGGCTGCGGCGGCTGCGGCTGCGGCTGCGGTCTCGCTGCTGCTGCTCCTTCTCCTCCTCCTCCTCCTCCTCCTCCCGACCCCGCCGCCGACGCCACCGCCGCGCCTCCCGCCCCCGCCGCCGACGGCTTGCCGCTGCCGCCCCCGCCCGCCGTCGACTGCGGCGGCGAGACCAGCTCGCCCGCCTCCTCGGCTGCCGTCGCGAGGACCGCGAGCGCTGCGAACGACGGCGCTGCTGCTGCTGCTGCTGCTTCTGCTGCTGCTGGTGGTGTTGCTGCGGGGGCGGCGGGGGAGGCGGCGGCCGGCGCTGGGGCGGCGGCGGCGGCGGCAGGGGCCGGCGCTGCTGCTGCTGCGGTTGACGCTGCTTCCGCCGCCGCCGCCGCTGCCGCTGCCGCTGCGCGTGCCGCGGCCGCTTCTCTCGCCGCCTGCTCCTGCTCAAACGTCGCCCGCCACTTGCCCTTGAGGCCGCCTTTGGACGCCTTGGGCGGTTGCGGTTGCGGCTGCGGCCGCGGCGGGTCGGGCGGCGGCGGCGGGCCCGACGTTGTCGTCGTCGGCGGCGCCGCTGCCGCTGCCGCTGCCGCGCCGGAGGGCGCACCGCCTGCCCCTGGCGCGCCTCCCCCCGCCCCTGCCTGCTGCGTCATGGCGCTTTGCACACGTACAGTAAGGGGGGCGGGGGTGTACCTGCCCTCCCCCTTGGTACGCGTCCTGCCCTGTGCGTCTCTCTCTGCGCGCGCGGATTTTCACGGGAGAGCGATCCGTTGTTGTTTTTGTTTTTGCAAACGGCAGACGATTTGATCGTTGTTGCTCGTTGGGGTCGCAGGGGCGACAAGGAGCTTCAGCGCGTGCGTGCGCTTGTGGCGTTGGAAAGCATGACGAGCGTTTTGACTGTTGCTCGCTTGCGTGTGGGGAGGAGGGACAAGGATGAGAGCAGCAACAACAAGAAGCGGCGGCGGCGACGGCGGCGGCGGAACAGGCTCGACCGTTTGAGACGTGTTCGCCCCCGCGCCGCGACCGCCGCAAAGAGCGCGCGCGCGTCCTCGTATCGGATTGATCAAACATCCATTCCATATCGCAGTCCTCAAGACACACGCACCCACCGTTCCAATCGCTCTCTCGCCCTGCGGCTGACTTTCACAGCACCAAGAAGCGCACGCGCGCGCCTCCCTCCTCCTCTCGCGTCCCTCCCTGCTCCTCCTCTTCCCAGAACCACCAAATCGCCCCGATGCTGGCCTCCAAGGGCGCCACGGCGATGCGCGTCGGGCGCGCTGGCGCGGCGCCCGTGCGGCGTGCGGGTGAGTACCGTCGTGGTGGCGTCTAGGGGCCTGCCGCGCATGTGTGTGTGAGAGCGCACGCATGGGAGAGATGCACGCAGAGGAAAAACACCCACTCCTGCCCCTTCCGTCCCCCCACCTCGCACGCAACTACAGTCCCCTGCGCGGCCCCCGTGCGCCGCCACGCGTCCCGCCGCGGCGCCGTGCGCGTCGAGGCCAACCTGTTTGCGCGCATCGTGCGCGTCGCAAAGTCGTACGCCAACCAGCTGGGTGAGTGCTCTCGCTCGACTCTGCCCGCGCGCGCCAGCCTTGGAGGACACTCGCTGGGACTGCAGTGGATATGCGTCTCGCGCGCATGGCGCAAGGACGACGACAAACCGTTTAATTGACCGGGCGCGCCCGCATCCATCTCGACGCATCAAAGCGACGAGCGCGCCGCCGAACGCCGCCCGCCGTCGTCCCCCGCGCCGCTCAATCTCCCCCCACCTTCACCAACCCACAAAACCACAACGCTGAAAACACAAACGAAATACAGTGAGCTCCGCCGAGGACCCCGAGAAGATCCTCGACCAGGTCGTCAACGAGATGCAGGAGGACCTCATCAAGATGCGCCAGGCCAGCGCGCAGGTCCTCGCGTCGCAGAAGCAGCTCGAGGCGAAGCAGCGCGCGGCGCAGGCCACCGCCGACGACTGGATGTCTAGGGCAGAGCTCGCCGTCGGCAAGGGCGAGGACGACCTGGCGCGCGAGGCGCTCAAGCGGCGCAAGGCGTACCAGGACCAGTCGGACAGCATGGGCGCGCAGATGGGCGCGCAGAAGAAGGCGGTCGAGCAGCTGATCGGCAACACGCGCGTCCTAGAGTCCAAGCTTGCAGAGGCTCGGTCGAAAAAGGACACGCTCAAGGCGCGGGCGGCGAGCGCCAAGACGAGCCGCCAGGTGAGCGAGATGATCGGGTCGCTGGACACGAGCAACGCGGTCGTGGCGTTCGACAAGATGGAGGAGAAGGTCCTCGCGATGGAGGCCGAGGGCGAGGCCGTGGCGCAGCTCGTGGCGGGAGACGGCGTCGAACAGCGCTTCGCGGCGCTGGAGGGCGGCAGCGGCGTCGAGGACGAGCTCGCGGCGCTCAAGGCGGGGGCCGGCAAGCGGCTGGCGGGCGCGCGGCAGCAGGTGGCCGGCGCGCTGCCGGAGGGGCGGCCGGTGCGGGACGCGATCGACATGGAGCTGGAGGAGCTGCGGAAAAAGGCGCGGGAGTGAGAGATGTGAGGGGGGGGGGCGTTCGATCGATCGGTCGAGGGAGAGAGAGAGGGGAGGGGATGGGCAGGGGCGCTCTCGCTCTCGAGCGGGCGGGCGTCGCGTTTCCGCCCCCGGTCGCCGCCGCCGCCGCGCTTTGTCTCTCCTCCTATTTTCACAAGTCGCCCGCCTTCGGAACCTAGCTCATGGACCGTGAGAAAGACACCAAGCCCTCTCTTTTCTTCCGCATTGTTTTCGATTCCATCCCTGCTTCTTTGACTGTTTTCGGCTCGTTGGTGTTGGGCGCTAGAGGCACTCGGCCGGCCGGCGGCGGCGCCGGCGCCGGCGTCGGCCCTCGCCCCGCCCGCTCGATTGAGTCCGCACGCGCACGCCCCGCCAGACGGGGGCATGGCCGCACACGCAGGGCGAGCAACCAATAACAATCGGCCGGCCGGCCTCGCGCGCGCGTGCGCCTGTTTGGTCGCCGCGGCAACCGGGGGCAGCGCTTCCAAGGCCCGTCCGTCGGATGCGGAGGGAAGCGGCTCTGGTTTCGACGGCGGCGGCGGCGGAGGCGGCGACCGGGGGGTCGTCCTCCGCGCCTGTATCTTGCAGCGGGCTCCGGGCCTTGAGATGCCAGGTCCGCCGTTGCGGCGACCGCCTGGTCGGGGCCACCGCCTGAATCTTTGAGCTCCCTCGCGAACGCGGCTCCGGCGCCTGCGACCCGCGACGGCGGCGCCGACAGCCCCCGGCCTGGGGAGGCGGCGGCGGCGGCCTTGGTCGTTGGCGTCCTCGGCGGCGGCGGCTGGCTCGCGGCGTCGCTGCGCGCAGCACTGCATTTGCCGATGCCCTGATGACCGCGGTCACCTCCTCGACGTGGCGCCTTGTCGGAGGCGGGAGCAGCGCGGCCGCGATCCATCCACCGGGGGTGGGTGCGAGGGCAGAGCCAGCGCCAGCGCAGCGCGCGCGTCGACTCGCGCACGCGGAAAGCGCAGAGAGAGAGGCGCTCGGCGCTCGGCGCTCGGCGCTCGGCGCTCGGCGCTCGGCGCTCGGCGCCTGTATGGGCGCGAGTTCGACGCGCGCCGCGCTGGCGCCGCCCCGCCATGGTCCCGGGGTGGATCGGGCGCGTGGCTGGTCACGTCGGCCTCTTGAAGTGCCACGTCGAGGAGGCGGCCGCGATCCTCATCGCAGCAACGCCGCCGCCGGGATTAGTCTCCGCTGCCGCCGAGCACGCCGACGACCGGGGCCGCCGCCGCCGCCGCCGCCCAGGCCGGGGTGGCCGTCGGCGCAGGCCGTCCCGGGTCGCAGGCGTCGGGGCCGCGCTCAGGATGTCGAGCGACAACCAGACGGGGGTCCCAACTCTGCGCGGTAGCCGCAACGGCGGACCTGGCCTTTTGAAAGCGTTTGGACCGGGGGGGGGGGGGGGGGGGGGGGCCCCCCCCCCGGCCCCCCCCCCAACAGGCGCGGGGCGGCAAAAACGGGGACCCCCCCCCGGCCCCCCCCCCCCCCCC
>Ga0105053_10000663_pt1 | contig 54848 bp, 60 predicted proteins | sample BON01_FD_78093 | JGI IMG/M metagenome (GOLD analysis project Ga0105053, IMG submission 78093) | Freshwater microbial communities from Lake Bonney liftoff mats and glacier meltwater in Antarctica - BON-01 | ecosystem: Environmental > Aquatic > Freshwater > Ice > Glacier meltwater | place: Lake...
CGGCGAAGACGGAGCCGAAATGATCGCCGCAAGACGAAGGCGGTCACCTGGCGATACGATAAACCCAATTCCTGTGCGCATCTCCCTCAATCGCACATCTGGAAATACAACGGAATCCAAATTTGGACTCCTTCGTTCCGGTCAATCCACTAGAGGCGCGCGCCAAGGGCCGCACGTCGCAAGCCATCCAACGGCTGGTGGGGTTGCAGGCCAAAACCGCCCGCGTGATCCGCGACGGCACCGTCCTTGACGTGCCGATAGCCGATGTTCGCCCCGATGATCTGGTTCAGGTGCGCCCCGGTGAGCGGGTGCCAGTGGATGGTGAGGTGAGCGAAGGCACAAGCTGGGTCGATGAAAGCATGATCTCGGGCGAACCCTTGCCGGTTGAAAAGACCGCAGGCGCATCCGTCACCGGCGGCACCGTGAACCAGACCGGCGCCTTTACCTTTCGCGCCACAGCGGTGGGTGAAGCCACGATGTTGGCGCAGATCATCCGCATGGTTGAGGCGGCGCAGGGCGGCAAGCTGCCCATTCAGGCGCTGGTCGACCGGGTGACGATGTGGTTCGTGCCCGCCGTGATGGGGCTGGCCGCCCTGACGTTTGCGGTCTGGATGATCTTCGGCCCCGATCCCGCGCTGACCTTAGCCTTGGTGAATGGTGTCGCCGTTTTGATCATCGCCTGCCCCTGCGCGATGGGTCTGGCCACGCCCACTTCGATTATGGTCGGCACCGGGCGCGGCGCGGAGTTGGGCGTGCTGTTTCGCAAGGGTGAGGCGTTGCAGGCCTTGCAGGACGTGCGCGTGGTGGCGTTCGACAAGACCGGCACGCTGACAATGGGCAAGCCCCGCATGACCGACCTGAATCTGGCCCCCGGCTTTAAACGCGCTGCGGTTCTGGCGGCTGTGGCAGCGGTGGAGGCAAAGTCCGAACACCCCATCGCCCGCGCCATTGCGGCACCGGCGGTGGAAGAGGGGCTGACCCTGCCAGAGGTGACCGGCTTTGCCTCCCTCACCGGTTACGGCGTTCAGGCGCAGGCTGGCGATCAACGGGTTGAGATCGGTGCCGACCGCTATATGGCCAAGCTGGGTCTGGACGTGGCCCCCTTTGCCGAGATCGCCGCGCACCTCGCGGATGAGGGTAAATCGCCGCTTTATGCCGCTATCAATGGCCAGTTGGCAGCGATCCTTGCCGTGGCCGACCCGATCAAGGATACTACCCCGCAAGCCATCCGCGCCCTGCATGCGCTTGGACTGAAAGTGGCGATGATCACCGGCGACAACGCTCGCACCGCCCATGCCATTGCCCGCCAACTGGGCATCGACGAGGTGGTGGCCGAGGTGCTGCCCGAAGGCAAGGTGGCGGCGGTCAAACGGCTTCAGGCGCTCGGCACGCTGGCCTATGTCGGCGACGGCATCAACGACGCTCCCGCGCTGGCGGCAGCGGATGTGGGGCTTGCAGTTGGCACCGGCACCGATATCGCAATTGAGGCAGCGGATGTCGTGCTGATGACCGGGCGGCTGACGGCGGTGCCCGATGCCATCGCGCTGTCAAAGGCCACGATGCGCAACATCCGCCAAAACCTGTTCTGGGCATTTGCCTATAATGCAGCACTGATCCCGGTGGCGGCAGGCGCGTTGTGGCCCGCCTTCGGCATCCTTTTGTCCCCGATCTTTGCCGCTGGTGCCATGGCGCTGTCGTCGGTCTTTGTCCTTGGCAACGCCCTGCGGCTGCGGCGCTACGCCCCTGCCACGGAAGGAGCCAGACCATGAATATCGGTGAAGCCGCCAAAGCCTCTGGCGTGTCAGCCAAGATGATCCGCTACTATGAGGCGACCGGACTGATCCCGGCCGCGGGGCGCACCGGCGCAGGCTACCGCGTCTATACGGGCACCAAGGTGCAGATGCTGCGCTTTATCCGCCGCGCGCGTGACCTTGGGTTTCCGGTCGACAAGATCGAGGAATTGCTGGCGCTGTGGCGCGACCGATCCCGTCACAGCGCCGACGTCAAGCGCCTGGCGCAAGAGCAGATCGACGGGCTAGAGCGCAAGATCACCGAGATGCAGGCGATGAAAGACAGCCTCCAACACCTCGCCGATGCCTGCTGCGGCGATCACCGGCCAGATTGCCCAATCCTGACCGATCTGGGCAGCGGCCCGGTCGGGCAGCGGACGTAGCAAGCCACCATAGACGCTGCCAGTTCAGACCCGTTCCGGCCAGCGGCGGTGCAAATCGTCGATGACAATGGCGTGGCTGTGCAGCGTGGCATGCCCTTCCAGGTGCGGATGGTCGGCGGGCAGGTCGGGGTGGTCATGCGGCAGATCGCTGGCATCACGCGCGGGCCAAATGCGCAGCACCGCGATCAGACCCAGCGCGCCGATTGCGGCCAGCAGCAGGGCCGCCACACTTAGCCCCGCACCTGCGCCGACCCAGCCGGCCAGCGGATAGGTCACCAGCCAGCAGGCATGCGACAGCGCGAACTGGGCGGCAAAGACAGCACCGCGATCTTCTGGCTGCGCCGAGCGGTTGATGATCCGCCCGATGGGCGTTTGGGTCAGCGAGAAGCCGAACCCGATCACAGCCCAAAGGGCGATCAGCGCATTCAAACTTCCCACCAGCGGCACCAGCGCCACGCCTGCAACCATCAGGGCCGCCCCCCCGATCATCACCGGGCGGTCAGCCAGCCGCGTCAGTATCCGGGGCAGCAGGAACGCGGCCAGCATCGACCCCGCGCCAAAGCCCGCGAAGGCCAGCGCCACCGACGCGGCCTCCAGCGCCAGCCGCGCCTGCACCAGAACCACGGTGTTGACATATACCATCGCCCCTGCGGCGGCGACGGCAGCCTCCATCACCATCAACCCGCGCAGGCGGGGGGTGTGGATGTAGATGCGGATACCCTTGGTCACATCGCTCCAGAACGGACTGGTCCCGGTGGCCGCCCGCCCGGGCAGGCGCGTCGTGACCACCAAAAAGGCCGAGGCGATGAACCCCACCACCGTACCCGCAAACAGCACCGGAAAGCTGACCACGGTCAGCAAAGCGGCGGCGAGGATGGGGGAGGCAAGCTGCTCCAGATCCTCGGCCAGACGCAGCAGCGACAGGGCGTTGGTGTAGTCATCCTCATCCTTCAGGACATCCGGGATCACCGCTTGGAACGCGGGCGTAAATCCGGCCGAGGCGGCTTGCAGAAAGAAGATCAGCGCATAGACCTGCCAGACCTGATCGACAAACGGCAGGCAGGCGATCACGCCTGCGCGGATCAGATCGAGCGCCACCAGAAACGCGCGGCGCGGCAGGCGTTTGGCCACCGCCGCCGCAATCGGGGCAAGGGTGACATAGGCCACCATCTTGATCGCGAGCGCCGTGCTCAGCACCGCCCCCGCATTATCGCCCGCGAGTTGCCAAGCCAGCAGGCCAAGCGCCACGGTGGCCAACCCGGTGCCCAAAAGGGCGACGATCTGGGCGGCGAACAGGTGGCGGAAGGTCGGGTTGCTCAGGGTTCTCAGCATATCAGAGCAGCTTGGTCAGGGCTTTGATCTCTGCCAGATCGGGGCCCCCCGTTCCGTTTTCAGGCGCACCCGTCACGCAATGGTCGATATGGTCATGGATCAGCGCCCGCTTGGCTTCAGCCACCGCACGCTCCACCGCATGAAGCTGGGTTGCCAGATCAAGGCAAGGTCGCCCCTCGTCGATCATGGCAATGACCCGCCGCAAATGCCCCTCGGCACGTTTAAGCCGGATGGCGACGGCGGGGTGGGTTGCGTGGATATGGGGTTCTGACATATACGACAGCTAACCCCCCCTAGGGGATAAATCAACGGATAAGAATGGCCCCCACCAAGCGGGCCGCGAAGGAGCAGATGGACCGGGTCCGCAAAGTCATCCAGGCGCTTGCAGCATGTGTGCTGCTGCTTTCGCTGGGGTTCGCCCCGGTGACGGATGCAATGACGCATGGCCCCGGCACGGTTGTTGCCGAGGCTGATCATGCGGCCTGGCATATGGAGCAAGGCCACCACGGGCATGGGCATGGCCACGGGCATCACGATTCCGCTGACCATGATCATTCAACAAGCGTCATCCTGCCCACCCCATTGGCGGAGACACACATAGCGCCACCAACCATCTGGCTGACCAAAGGCCTGCGCAGGACGGGCATCACACGCGACGGGCCGCGACGCCCCCCGCGCGCGGCGGGGTTCGCTGTCTGAACCGGATGGCGGGGCCAAAGGCCCGCTGCCGTCCTGACCCAAGCCTGCAACAACAGAACATTTCCATGACACTTACAAACTGGACGCCCCGGCGCGTCTGGACTCTTTTGGCCGCTTTGGCCGCGACACTGCTATGGGCGGGGGCTGTTCTGGCCCATGCCGTAACCCTTGGCGATCAAGGCTATATTCAGGAGATCAGCGGGCCGCACATCATCTCGTTCATCTACCTTGGGGCCAAGCATATGGTGACGGGGTATGACCATATCCTGTTCCTGTTCGGCGTGATCTTCTTTCTTTACGGCATGCGCGAGATCGGGATTTACGTCACCCTGTTCGCCATCGGCCATTCGGTCACGATGGTAGCGGGGGTGTGGTTCAACTTCGGGATCAACGCCTATATCATCGACGCCATCATCGGGTTTTCGGTGATCTACAAGGCGCTGGACAACCTTGGTGCGTTCAAGGCGTGGTTCGGGGTGCAACCGAATACCAAGGTCGCAACGCTGGTCTTTGGCTTTCTGCACGGCTTTGGCCTTGCGTCCAAGATCATCGAATACAACATCGCGCCTGATGGGCTTTTGATGAACCTGATCGCCTTCAACGTGGGGGTCGAGTTCGGGCAATTGACCGCGCTCGCCCTGATCTTGCTGTTCATGCAGCGCTGGCGGGCCTCACCTGCCTTTGCGCGCCAAGCCTATACCGCAAACGTCATAATGATCGGCCTTGGAACCTACCTGATGGGCTTTCAGCTTATCGGGCTGGCCATGGCATGAGAGAGGAACCCAAAATGCAAAAGAACTTTGACGTGTCGCGCGCGCCTCAAACACCGCGACAAACCGACCGCCCCGGTCAAATCCGCGGGGTGGAGGCGACACCGGGCGGGTTGATCCGGTCAACCGTCATCGCGGGCGCAACCGCCGTGGCAATGCTTGGGATCGTTTATATGCCCGCCGAATATGGCATCGACCCAACAGGCTTTGGTGCCATCCTTGGCCTGACCGAGATGGGCCAGATCAAACAGCAGCTTTATGCCGAGGATGCAGCAGACGCAGCCGCCCCCCGGACCGTGGCGCTAGACCCCGCAACCTTGGCGCGGCTGGACAAGATCGAGGGACAGCTTGCCACCATCAGCGCGGTGATCGGCGCCCCGGCGGCGGTCATTCCGGTGCCGCAACCGCCAGCGATTGTGGCTGAACCCGCGCCAGCCCCCGTGGCCCCAGCCGCCGTCGAGACAGCCCCTGCCCCCGCCATAGAGGCTGCGGTGGCCGAGGCAGCTGCCGCCGATTGGCGCGATGAGGTCAGCTACACCCTCGCCCCCGGCGAAGGGATCGAGGTGAAGCTGGTCATGCAGGAAGGCGAAGTTGCCCGCTTTGAATGGAGCGCGAACGGGTCCGTAGTGAACTACGACACCCACGGCGACGGCAGCGGCCAGAACATCAGCTATGAGCAAGGCCGCGCTGTGCCCGAACAGGCGGGCGAGCTTACCGCCGCCTTTACCGGCAACCACGGCTGGTTCTGGCGCAACCGAACCGATGCGCCGGTCACGGTCACTCTGCGCACTGCGGGCGAGTATGCGGAATTGAAGGCACCATGAAATACCCTTGGCATGACGGCTTTTCGGCGGTCGTCAGGCCAAAGTTTTATCGCAACCCAATTTGAAGATCATGTCGGTCTTCAGCGTAGACTTCGGCAATTGTGCAACCGTCACATTCGTTGGCGTCGTCTGTCGACCTATCTGAAGCTTTTCTTCGTCAGTCGAAAGCCGCTTCATGCGCCGGGCGTTCAGCGCGGGCCGGTTTCCGTCACCATCGCATCCATCGCAATGTCATGGGGTTGCGGGAAAATTGTCTCCACACGCGCCGCATCAAGCCCCACGCCAATGGCAAAGGCACGCGGGCGCAGCGCCGCCAGCGTGCGGTCGAAATAGCCGCCACCATAGCCAAGGCGATAGCCGGTGGCATCCCAGCCGACCACCGGGGCAAGAGCCACATCCGGCACGACCTCAGGCCCCTCTGCCGGGACAGGAGTTTTCCAAAAACCCTGCACCATCTTGCAATCGGGCGTCCAGCGCCGGAACACCAAGGGTGCGGCAGGCGTCAACACCACCGGCAGCGCCACCATCGCACCGCGCGCTACCAGATCCTCCAGCCAATGCCGCAGGTTCAGTTCCGCCTTGATCGGCCACCATGCCGAAACCCTTAGCCCTTCAACGGACCCGAACCGCGAGACAAGCAGTCGGTCAAGATGCGCAGAAACCTGTTCGGATTCCGCGTGCCTGTACTCCACCGAAAGAGCGGCCCGTTCCGCAAGCAGCCGTGTGCGTTCGACGTGACGCCAATGCGCCACCTCCGCAGCCGATGGTTTGGCAGGGTCTTTGGTCATCATAGTCTCCCTTGGTCAAAGCTGCGGTGGCATCCCAGCCCTGCCATAGCCGCCGCGCGCGTCCATCACGTTCATATGGTCCATCACGTTCATATGGTCCATCACGTTCATATGGATTGAGGCCGCGATGCGGGTTGCGCGGTCGATCACAAGGGCTGCACCTTCGGGCGGGCAAACTTCCAATGCGGTCTGACGGAACAGATCCAGCCACCGCTCAAAATGCTCTGCCTCTACTGACAAGGGCAGGTGCTTGGGCATCGGGGCACCGTGGTAGCGCCCGGTCATCAGCGCGACCGAGGACCAAAAATCGACCATCTTTTCCAGATGCGGCGCCCAGTCATCGACACGCGCGGCAAAGATCGGGCCCAGCAGCGGGTCTGTGCGGATGCGGTCGTAAAACCCATGCACCAGCCGCGTCAGGGTGGCATCATCCAGCCCCGTGCGCGCCATCAGATCGGCGGTGACAGCGGGGCGGGCACTGTGACTGTCATTGGGGCTCGCCGTCTCAGAACGTCCTTTATTCAGCCTGCATCAGGAATAAACCCTTTCAATAGGTTTTATAAATACCGATTCAACGGATGGTCCATGCGCCTGACTTCCTTCGCTGATTTCGGCCTGCGCGCATTGATGCGCATGGCGTCAGCGCCCAGGTCGATTCCTTTGCAGCAAGCGGCGGCAATTGCGCCCTTATCGGCTGTTGCAGCCTTAAATCCCGGTTGCGCCGCGCCGAGGCCGCGTTTCTGGCCGACATTGACCGCTCCACCCTTGCAGATGTGGCCCTGCCGCCATTGGGTGCTGCTGGGTTCGAAACACCGGTTTTGGCATGAAACCATGTGGGCCTGATCCGCGTTGATCTATGTCAGCCTCGATCCGGCAATCTCTTCCTCAATAGCATTGCGAAAACGGAATAGTCCATGAATGCGACCCTTACCCCGCGTGAACGCCAGATTGGCTTGGCGCTGGCGATCTGCCTCGCCCTTATGGGCCTGACCATGGCCGCCCTTGGGCGGCATGATCCGATTGCGTTGCATGGCTTCATGGCGCTGGCTTTGGGCTTGGCACTGCTCTTCGCGGTCGGCAGCGTGATGGTGGAACCGGCCCCAACCCCGACCCGCTTGCCGCAATACTATGACGACCCGATCAAAGTGGGCATTGTGCTGGCGATGATCTGGGGCGTGTTTGCCATGGCCATCGGGTTGTGGGTGGCGGCGCTGATGGTGTGGCCGGATGCGACCTTCGGGCAGGCCTGGTCCAGCGATGGCCGCCTGCGCCCGGTGCATACCACGGGGGTGATCTTTGCCTTTGGCGGCAACGCACTGATCGCCACCTCGTTTCACGTCATGCAACGCACATGCCGCGCGCGTCTGGCCGACTATCCCCTTGGTTTGTGCTGATCGGTTACAACCTGTTTCTCGTCTGGGCGGTGACCGGCTATTTCATGGTCGTCACGCAGTCCAAGGAATATGCCGAGCCTGAATGGTATGCCGACCTGTGGCTGGTGATCGTCTGGGTCGCTTATCTGGTGCTCTATCTGCGCACGCTCAAGCGGCGGGCAGAGCCGCATATTTATGTCGCCAACTGGTATTACCTCGCGTTTATCGTGGTCGTGGCGATGCTGCATAGCGTCAACGCCGCCGCCATTCCTGTCAGCTTTGCGGGGGCAAAAAGTTATCCGGCATTTTCGGGCGTGCAGGATGCGATGGTGCAATGGTGGTATGGGCATAATGCGGTGGCGTTCTTCATGTCCTCGGGGTTTTGGGGATGCTTTATTATTATCTGCCGATGCGCGCACGGCGGCCCATTTTCTCTTACCGCCTGTCGATCATCAGCTTTTGGGGGATCACGTTTTTCTACCTCTGGGTCGGCTCGCACCATCTGCACTACACCGCTTTGCCGACTTGGGTGCAAAACCTTGGCATGACGTTTTCGATCATGCTGCTGGTGCCAAGCTGGGCGTCGGCGGGCAATGCGCTGGCCACGCTGAACGGCGCATGGCACCGGGTGTGGCTGGCGATGGTGACCCTTGGGGCGTTCTATTCGGTGATCCCGCAGATCTGGGGCCGCACGGCGATTTATTCGTCCAAGCTGGTGGAATGGCACTTCTGGTTGGCGCTGGCCGGGTTGCTGACCTATGTGTTCTCGCTGTGGAATGCGGGGATTACCCAAGGGCTGATGTGGCGGGCCTATAACGCGTCGGGCGCGCTGAACTATTCGTTTATTGAGAGTATGGAGGCGATGCGCCCCTATTACATCGCCCACGTGCTGGGTGGCGCGCTGTTTCTGGCGGGCATTTGTGTGGGTGCGGTCAACATCTGGCTGACCATTCGCGGCGCACAAGATACCGCCCCCTATCCCCCAAGCGGCGGAGTAAATCATGTCCATCTTCAAATTCCACTATAATCTTGAGAAGAACTAAGTCGGTTTTTTCGTGGCCATCATCGTGGCGGCCAGCGTGGGCGGCTTGGTCGAAATCGCGCCCCTGTTCACCATTGATGATACGGTGGAAACCCTGCCCGATATGCGCGTCTATACCCCGTTGGAACTTGCCGGGCGCAACATCTATATCCGCGAAGGCTGCTATGCCTGCCACAGCCAAATGATCCGCACGCTGCGCGATGAGGTGGAGCGCTATGGCCCCTATTCGCTGGCGGCCGAATCGCAATAAGGCCACCCGATGCTCTGGGGGTCCAAGCGCACCGGGCCCGATATTGCCCGGCTGGGGGGCAAATATTCTGACGATTGGCACGAAGCGCACCTGATCTATCCGCGCGCCGTGGTGCCAACCTCGATCATGCCGGCCTATCCGTGGCTGGCCACAACCCCGCTGAATACGGACGATCTGGGTGCGCATCTGGCGGCGCAAGCCCAACTTGGCGTGCCCTACACCAAGGATATGATCACCAATGCCAGCCTTGATGCCACCGCACAGGCCCGCCCCGACAGTGACGCGGCAACGGGCTTGCTGGACCGCTATGGCGAGGCGACAACCCTGCGCCGTTTCACCGACGCACGCGACGTGACCGAGATGGACGCGGTGATCGCCTATCTGCAAATCCTCAGCCAGTTAACGCAAGCGCCGATGCGGCGGAGGTGGCGCAATGACCCATGATTTCGTCCTGTTTCTGGCCAAGACCGTGGAGCTGTTATATCTGATGGGGTTTTTCATCATCAGCGTGATCTCACCTACCGTCCCTCCCGCAAGGCGCAGGCCGACCGGGCCGCCAACGCCACCCCGCTTGTCAGATGATATCTGGCTATGGGGCGGCACGGCGGAGGATATCGAGGTGACGCTGCGCTACGGCATTAACAACCCGCAACCCGACACACATTACGCCCAAATGCCCGCCTTTGGCCGGGATGGCCGCCAAGGTGTGATGCCCGCGTGGCAGTCGCGCCTGTCAGATGCCGAAATCCGCATGCTGGCGCTGTATGTCGAAGGGTTGCACGGCACGGGGCGCAGGATGCACAATGACCCGCTCTCCCCGGTTTTGGGCCGTCGTGGCCTTTGCCGCCTTGGCCTTGGTGATCGGCGCAAACTGGCATCTGCTCACCGCGGCTTTCACCTCACAGCCCGGATGCGTGGCGACCGCACCCGCCATGGCAGCCGCAAAGCCGGGCTGCTCCATGCTTGACCCCCTTCCCGCACGTGAGGCGCGCCACCGCCCGCCAGACCGTTTCGCGCGTGGCCTACTACAAAGAGGGGCACTGGACTGGCTCGCGGCAGGCTGGCGCGACCTGCGCCAAAGCCCCGCCACACGCCTGATCTACGGGCTGGCCGTGATGCTGTTGTCGGTCGCGGTGATTGTGGGTTTGGTTCAGCTGGGCCTGACCAACCTGATCTTTCCCGCCCTGTCGGGGTTTCTGGTCTTAGGTCCGCTGCTGGCCATCGGGCTTTATGAAAAAAGCCGCCGCTTGGGATTAGGCAATGAGGCCAAGCTTACGCAAATGCTGTTCGTTCATCCCCGTGCCGGTGGTCAGGTGGCCTTTGCGGGGTTGCTTTTGTGCCTGCTCGTCATGCTGTGGCTGCGCGCCGCCGATCTGCTTTATGCGCTGTTTTTCGACTTGGTTGCGTTCCCGGGCTTTGACAATCTGGCAAGCCAGCCTCTGACCACCCCACGCGGCTGGGCGATGATTGTAACCGGCTCGGCCATCGGGGGGGTGTTTGCATCCTTTGCCATGACCACCCAGAACCTGCGCGCCGTGCTACCTTGGGGCGCGATTGTGACCCTTGGGTTCGCGCTGTCAGCGACCACCGGGCTGTTGGGATTGATCGTGATCTTTCCGCTGCTTGGCCACGGCATCTGGCATGCATGGGTCGCCTTGCGCCCGGCTGAGGACGCAAAATGAACGACGACTTCCTCATCTCCGTTTCCATCGGCCTTGGCCTGACAGGTTTGGCCGCATTATTCTGGGCCATGCGCCATGATCAATACAAAGACCTTGACGGCGCTGCCGCCCGCGTGCTGAACGCACTCCTTACCCCCCATCTACCAAGGACACGTCCAATGGATAACTGGCTGCACACCCTGATCACCGCCACCCCCACCGAAGGCTATAATCTTGCCCTGAAACTGTCCCGCATGACGATCAAGTTGACGCAGCCCGATGCAGCCCTCCGCGAGCGGATGCGCCCCGACTACGCCGAGGATGCGAACGCCCTGATCGCCGTCAGCGCCGTGGTGGCCACCCATTTCGCCACCATCGCCGCCGCCAACGGCCATTGGCGCGAGGCGACATGAGCGGGATCACCGTCACAGCCCAAGGGTTTGAGGTGGACGCCACCCTAATCGCCGCCGCTTTCGGGCTGGACCCGGCGCAACTGCAAGAAAAAATGCGTGCAGGCGATGTGACCAGCCTGTGCGAAAAGGGTGAGGGTGATGATGAAGGCCGCTATCGCCTGACCTTTCGGCATGACGGACGCGCGATGCGGCTGACTGTGGATGCGAATGGCCGCGTGCTGTCACGCGCGACCTTTCCCGCAGGGCGTTCAAGACCCGCAGGTGTGGCGTCATCATTGCTCCCGTAACAAAGCTGATTTCCTGACCCACGACATTGCCCCGGAGTGCGGGACTGCCAAGCGCGGTGTCGCCGTTCAGGATATTGCAGGCAAACGTCCCTGGTTCGAGAGAGCTTGCAAGGAACACGAACTTGGAACGCCGCAACGTGATGATCGAGGCCCGGCGCCATGGGTTGCCCCCCTCTCGGGCCTGTAAACATTCACCTGCCGGGCAAGTGACAGCTAAGCGCACTGAAATCGGGCAGATCCCAGTCCAGACCGATCAGGCGATGCAAGCGCTCAACGAAGCCACCTCGCCATGGTCACTCGGACCAGTGGCGCATCAATGTCGACCATGCCAAACGGCACCTCTATCCCTTCCCGGAACATTGCTGCGCATTTTTCAGGCCGGGCAATGGTCAGGCCGGGCTATGGTCAGGCCGGTCTGGACGGCGTTCGTCACGAAAACAGTCGCCCAGACTGATTTCCGATCCTCCTCACCGCTACGGAGGGGCTGTCGCCGACGCATGTCCATGGGCTGCGCCGCCCACACCATGTCCGGATCAAACCACATCATCAGCGATCCCCAGCACATGAGCGCCTTGCTATGCGTGGCCCAGTTTGGGGTCTTGCAAGTCGGCGTGTTCATGCCCTCCAGCTATCTCGCTGGAGTCACAATATGACATCTTTCCCCCATTTGTGCAGCAAGGCCGGGTGACTCGCCGGATCGTCTATCACCAGAAACCTTGCCCTTTCGCCCTCAATAGCGCGTCGTCATCCGATGACCGCGCGGATGGCTGAGGCTGACAAGGGTGATGGCTGCGTTTTTCCACCAGGTTGCACGCTCAACGCAAAAGACCGGGTCTCCGATAGCGTGATCCAGATGGCGCACGGCCAGGTCATCGGCGGCGACGGCCAGAAAACTGATCTCAACCTCGGAATAGGGCACGGTTGCGATCAACCATTCATTCGGGCCGATGGTGGCAAAGTCTTCGGCCAGTGCTTGCGGCAGGGCCAGCGCGTTGATCCAGCGGTCTTCCAGCTGAAAGGCCTTTCCATCGGCAAAATGCAGGCATTGGATATGCAAAACCGGGCTGTCCGGGCCCAGATCCATCCGGGCGCGCAGCCAATCCGGGGCCGCCAGCACCGCGCGGTTGATCAGTTGATAGCGGTACTCTGCCCCCGCCGCCTCAACCTCATTGCGCACCAAAGGCAGCTCAAAGCGCGCTTGACGGATCGGGGCCATGCGCACCCTTGTGCCCGCCTTGCGCTTGCGGTCAAGCAGGCCCAAACCGCTGATCTCGCGCAGCGCGCGGTTCATCGTGGTGCGCGAGCAGCCGAACTCTTCGGCCAATTCCGTCTCGGTTGGAATCAGGGTGCCGGGCCCCCAAGGGCCTTCGGTGATGCGCTGAGTGATGGCGGCCATCACCTCGCGGAAGGTGGTTTTTTCCAATGCGGCCCCGGTCACATCGCCTCCAGCAGGGTTTTCACCGCCGCGCGCCAGCCTGCGATGATCTGATCGCGGTGGATGTGGCGGCCCGCCTTGACCTGATGGCGGCCGGCTGACCACAGATCGGTGACCACGCTGTCAGGGGCGGCAAAGGCCAGCCCATCCAGAATCTGATCAGGGCGCAGCGCACACAGGCTGGGGTGTGACAGGTCAATCGCCGTCAGATCGGCCAGATATCCCGGCGCAATTTGCCCCGCCTGCCGCCCCAATGCCTTCGCGCCGCCCATCGCCGCGCCCAGATAGATCGCTTGGCCAACAGAGCCTTCGCCCTGCACCCAGACGTTGCGGGCGATGTCGTGCAGGCGCTGGCTGTATTCCAGCGTCCGCAACTCTTCGGTCAGGGATATCCGCACGTTGCTGTCTGACCCGATGCCAAACGCCCCACCCGCCGCCAGCCAGCCGGGGCCGTTAAAGGGGCCATCGCCCAGATTGGCCTCGGTGATCGGGCACAGGCCCGCAATAGCGCCTGATCGGGCCAGCCCGGCGGTTTCCGCCTCGGTCATGTGGGTGGCGTGAATGGCGCACCAATCGGCGTTGATCGGCGTGTTGGCCAACAGCCATTCCACCGGGCGCGCGCCTAGCCACTCCGACATCTCGGCCACTTCGCGGGGCTGTTCGGCGACATGGATATGAATGGGATTGCCCGCCGCCAGTGGCAAGGCGCGGGCCAGATCGGCGGGGCTGGTGGCGCGCAAAGAATGGGGCGCGATGCCGACGCGGGTGTCAAACGGCAGCGCGCGGGCGGCGTTGCGGGCCGCGTCCAGCAGGCGGGAAAAATCATCGACCGAATTGCCAAAGCGCAGTTGGCCATTGGCCAAGGCCTGCTCGCCCGCGCCACCGTAGGTATAAAGCACCGGAAGATGGGTTAGCCCGATGCCGGTCAGGCTGGCGGCGGCAAAAACCCGGTTCGACAGCTCTGCCAGATCGCCGTAAGGCGCGCCGCCGGGCTGGTGGTGGACATAGTGAAACTCGCCGACTGCGGCATAGCCCGCCTCTTGCATCTCCATGAAAACAAGGGCGGCGACCGCCTCCATCTGCGCGGGCGTCAAACGGTCCAGAAACCGATACATCAGATCGCGCCATGTCCAGAAACTGTCGCGGCCCGCGATGCGATGTTCAGTCATTCCCGCCATGGCGCGCTGAAAGCTGTGGCTGTGCAGGTTGGACAATGCAGGCAGCAGCGCCGGCACGCGGGTATCCCCGGCCTGCGGCTGCGCACCCGCTGACACCAGCGAAATCCGCCCCTCTGCAAGGGTGATCCGAACATCAACCGCCCATCCCTCGGGCAACAAGGCGCGCTCTGCGAAAATCAAAATGGTGGCCCCATATGTGTAGACATAATAAACCGTATCGCATAGAAATCGGCCGGACAACAGGTATTGCGAGGCTGCCCCGATGCAACATCCCTCTGTGGTTCTGACAGATCTGCGCGCCGCCACCCTTTGCGCGGGGGATGGGGAGTATGGGCTGATCGACGATGCAGCCCTGGTTCTGGCAGCAGGCAAGATCACTTGGGTCGGGCCGCGCGCCTCTCTCGGCACCGATTACGCAAACCTGCCCCGCCACAGCCTTGACGGCCGCCTTGTCACGCCCGCACTGATTGATTGCCACACCCATGTCGTGCATGGCGGCAACCGCGCGACCGAGTTTGAGATGCGTCTGCAAGGCGCCAGCTATGAACAGGTGGCCCGTGCCGGGGGGGGCATTGTGTCCACCGTGACGGCAACGCGCAAAGCGTCTGAGGCCGATCTGGTCGCGGCCGCCCTGCCCTTTGTCGATGCGATGATCGCCGAAGGGGTCGCCGTGATCGAGATCAAATCCGGCTATGGGCTGGATCAAGAAACCGAGTTGCGGATGCTGCGCGCAGCGCGCCAGATCGGCCAGATCCGCAACGTCTTGGTGCGCACCACCTTTCTGGCCGCCCATGCCGTGCCGGTTGAATACAAAGACCGCGCGGACGCCTATATAGACATGGTCTGCCTGCCCGCCCTGCGCACCGCCCATGCCGAGGGGTTGGTGGATGCGGTGGATGGGTTCTGCGAAGGCATTGCCTTTTCCCCCGCCCAGATTGAACGCGTGTTCCAACTGGCGCGCAGCCTTGGCCTGCCGGTCAAACTGCATGCCGAGCAGCTGTCCAACCTTGGCGGGGCCGCCCTTGCCGCCCGCTATGCTGCGCTGTCCGCCGACCATCTGGAATATCTGGATGAGGCGGGCGTTCTGGCCATGGCCGCCGCAGGCACCGTGGCCGTGATCCTGCCCGGCGCTTTCTATACCTTGCGCGAAATCCAAATGCCGCCCATCGCGCTGTTGCGCCAGCATGGCGTGGCGATGGCCGTGGCCACCGATATGAACCCCGGATCGTCGCCCATGTCGTCTTTGCTGCTGGCCATGAACATGGCCTGCACCCTGTTTCGCATGACCCCGGCAGAGGCACTGGCCGGGGCCACCGTTCATGCCGCCCGCGCGCTGGGGCTGGCTGATAGCGGCAGTCTTGCGCCCGGCATGGTCGCCGATCTGGCCGTCTGGAACATCGGCCACCCGTCCGAACTGGCCTACCGCATCGGCTTTAACCCCCTTCATTCCCGCATCATCGGAGGCGTCCTTTGACCGCCATACCCCTGACCCTGACCCTGACCCTGACCCTGACCCTGACCGCTGGCCAAGTCACCTTGGCCGATCTGGCCCGCATTTACCGCGAAGAATTGCCCGTAACCCTGCACCGCAGCGCCAAACCGGGGATTGAGGCCGCCTGTGCCGCCATCAAAGCCGCCGCCGCAGGCGACGCGCCGGTTTACGGCGTCAACACCGGGTTTGGCAAACTGGCCAGCCTGCGGATTGCCCCCGAAGACACCGCCACCTTGCAGCGCAACCTGATCCTGTCGCATTGCTGCGGTGTGGGCAGTGCCATCCCCCGCCGCCATGCCCGCCTGCTTATGGTGTTGAAACTGCTCAGCTTTGGCCGTGGGGCCTCCGGCGTGCGGTGGGACTATGTTGAGTTGATCGAGGCCATGCTGGCCCGCGGCGTCACCCCGGTTATCCCGGCCCAAGGCTCTGTCGGGGCGTCCGGCGATCTGGCGCCACTGGCCCATATGACCGCCGTGATCATTGGCGAGGGCGAGGCCGAATATGAAGGCCGCGTGATGCCCGGGGCGGATGCGCTGGCCGCCGCAGGGCTGACGCCCATCGCCCTTGGCCCAAAGGAAGGGCTGGCCTTTATCAACGGCACCCAGTTTTCCACCGCCTTCGCGCTGGCCGGTCTGTTTGATGGCTGGTCCGCCGCCCAATCGGCGCTGGTGACTTCGGCCCTGTCCACCGATGCCATCATGGGCTCCACCGCGCCCTTGCAGCCCGAAATTCATTCCTTGCGCGGTCATGCCGGGCAAATCGAAGCCGCCAGTTTCATGCGCGCCCTGCTGGATGGCTCCGAGATCCGCGAAAGCCATGTGGAGGGCGACGCCCGCGTACAAGACCCCTATTGCATCCGCTGCCAGCCGCAGGTGACGGGCGCGGCGATGGATGTTCTGCGCCAAGCCGCCTTCACGCTGGAGATTGAGGCGAATGCCGCCACCGACAATCCTTTGGTGCTGACCGGCGCGGGGCTGATCGTTTCGGGCGGGAATTTCCATGCAGAACCGGTGGGGTTCGCCGCTGATATGATAGCACTTGCCTTGGCCGAGATTGGTGCGATTGCGCAGCGCCGGGTGGCCCTGATGGTTGATCCGGTGTTGTCGTTCAACCTGCCGCCCTTTTTGACACCGCGCCCCGGTCTGAACTCTGGTCTGATGATCGCCGAGGTGACAACGGCGGCTTTGATGTCTGAGAACAAGCACATCGCCATGCCTTGCGTGACCGATTCAACGCCAACCTCTGCCAACCAAGAAGACCATGTGTCTATGGCCGCGCACGGCGCCGTGCGCTTGGGCAAGATGGTCGAAAACCTGAACGTCATTCTGGGGGTTGAGGCGATTTGCGCCGCGCAAGGCGTTGAATTCCGCGCCCCTTTGCAAACCAGCTCAGCCCTGCAAGCCGTCGTCGCCCGCCTTCGCCAAGACGTGGCGACATTGGGCGATGACCGCTATCTTGCCCCCGACCTTGCCGCCGCCGCCCGGCTGATCGGCAGCGGCGCGCTGGCCCGTGCGGCTGGCTTGCCGCTTCCCCCCCTTTCGCATTGATCACAGGAGCTTGCCATGACCGCCCATGACAATCCGCGCCACAACACGCGCGACATCTATCCCGCCACCGGCACCGAGATCACCGCAAAATCGTGGCAGACAGAAGCCGCCATGCGGATGCTGATGAACAACCTGCACCCCGATGTGGCCGAAAACCCGCATGAATTGGTGGTCTACGGGGGCATCGGCCGCGCCGCCCGCACTTGGGCCGATTTCGACCGCATCGTCGCCACGCTGAAAGACCTTGAGGAGGATGAGACCTTGGTCGTGCAATCGGGCCGCCCGGTGGCCGTGGTGCGCACCCATAAAGACGCGCCGCGCGTGCTGATCGCCAATTCCAACCTCGTGCCGCATTGGGCCACTTGGGACCATTTCAATGCTTTGGATAAAAAGGGCCTGATGATGTATGGCCAGATGACCGCAGGGTCATGGATCTACATCGGCACCCAAGGCATTGTGCAGGGCACTTTTGAGACTTTTGCCGAAGCGGGCCGCCAGCATTACGACGGCAACCTTACAGGTAAGTGGATCCTGACCGGCGGCTTGGGTGGCATGGGTGGGGCGCAACCCTTGGCCGCCGTGATGGCCGGGGCCTGCTGTTTGGCCGTGGAATGCGACGAGACGCGGATCGATTTTCGTATTCGTACCAGATATGTAGACGCCAAAGCTAAGACTTTGGATGAAGCTTTGGCAATGATCGCCGAGTGGACGGCCAAGGGCGAAGCCAAATCGGTTGGCCTGTTGGGCAATGCAGCCGACGTCTTTCCCGAACTGGTGCGCCGGATGCAGGCGGGCACAGCGCGGCCTGATATCGTTACCGACCAAACCTCGGCACATGATCCCTTGCACGGCTATCTGCCGCAGGGGTGGACCGTGGCCGAATGGCGCGCCAAGCAGGAATCTGACCCCAAAGCGGTGGAAAAAGCCGCCCGCGCCAGCATGAAAACCCATGTCGCCGCGATGGTTGATTTCTGGAATGCCGGGGTTCCGACACTGGATTACGGCAACAACATCCGACAGGTGGCACAGGACGAAGGGTTGGAGAACGCCTTTGCCTTTCCCGGTTTCGTGCCCGCCTATATCCGCCCGCTGTTTTGCAAAGGCATTGGCCCGTTTCGCTGGGTGGCACTGTCTGGCGACCCCGAAGACATCTACAAAACCGACGCGGCGATGAAGAAACTATTTCCCGATAACAAGCACTTGCACAACTGGCTGGATATGGCCGCGGACCGCATCGCCTTTCAGGGCTTGCCCGCGCGCATCTGCTGGATCGGTTTGGGTGATCGTCACCGCGCCGGGCTGATGTTCAATGAGATGGTCAATTCGGGGGAACTTTCGGCCCCCATCGTCATCGGCCGTGACCATCTGGATTCGGGCTCTGTCGCGTCGCCCAACCGCGAGACGGAATCGATGAAAGACGGCTCGGATGCCGTGTCTGATTGGCCGCTATTGAATGCTTTGGTCAACACGGCCTCTGGCGCCACTTGGGTTTCCATCCACCACGGCGGCGGCGTTGGCATGGGGTTTTCGCAGCATTCCGGCGTGGTGATCGTGGCCGATGGCACCGATGACGCGGCCAAACGGCTGGAGCGGGTCTTGTGGAACGACCCCGCCTCGGGCGTCTGGCGCCATGCCGATGCGGGCTATGAGTCGGCTGTAGACTGCGCCAAGGACCAAGGCCTGCGCCTGCCAACAATCTTGGGCAACTGATCCCTTCCGGCAGGGCTGGCTGATCAAAACGCCCTGCCGAAAAGACTCCCGTTGACAGCCTATGGATCGTTCCAGTAGATTTTTTGGAACGATCCATATTCGGGGGCTGCGGATGAACTGGGCGCTTATCGGGGCAAGCACGATTGCCAGCCAATACATGATCGGCGCGATCCGGTCGTATCCCGGCAGCAAGATCACTTGGGTCGTTAGCGGTTCGGCCACCCGGGCTGCGTCTTATGCCAAGGATCATGGCATTCCCAACGCCACCACCAGCCTGTCAGACGCGTTGTCAGACGCCGATGTGGGTGCCGTCTACATCTCCAGCACCAATGAGCAGCACAAACCGCAAGCCTTGGCCGCTATTGCGGCGGGCAAGCATGTTTTGTGTAAAAAGCCGCTGGCGATGACCCCGGCAGATGCGGCCGAGATGGTCGGCGCAGCCAAAGCTGCTGGCGTGGTCTTCGCCACCAATCACCACCTGCGCGCCTCGGGCAGCCATGGTGCGATCCGGGCGCTGATCGCAGATGGCAAGATTGGCCGCGTGCTGTCCGTGCGGGTGTTTCATGCCGTAGAACTGCCTGCCCATCTGCGCGGCTGGCGGTTGGATAACCCCGACGCAGGCGGCGGCGTGATCCCCGACATTACCGTTCATAACGCGGATACCGTGCGGTTCTTGCTGGGCGAAGATCCGGTTTCCGTGACCGCCGAAATGGCCGCCACTGGCCTTGGCCAAGGGGTCGAAGATTCGGCGATGTCGGTCTGGACCATGCCCTCGGGCGCGATGGTGTTCAGCCACGAGAGTTTCACCCACCCCTTCGCCGGGTCGGGGCTGGAAGTGCATGGCACCGAAGGGTCGATCTTTGCCCGTGGCGTGATGACGCAAGAACCGGTCGGCACTGTTGAGTTGGTCACCGCCGCAGGCGCATCCGCCGTCCCCTACGCCCCCACCAGCCTTTATGAAACCGTCATCGCCAATTTCAACGCCTTGGTGCAGGGCCAGCCCGCGGCTTTGGCCACCGGCACCGATGGTATCAAATCGCTGATCATCGCCTTTAGCGTGCGCGAGGCCGCCCGCACCGGCCAGCGCCACGTTCTGAATTACGCAGACGCCCAATGACCAAACTTGTCACCCCCGCCCAAGCCGCTGCTGCGATTACCGATGGCGCGGTTGTCACCGTGTCATCCTCGTCGTCCTTGGGCTGCCCCGACCTGATGTTGCAGGCCATCGGCACGCGGTTTGACGCCACCGGCCATCCGCAAGGTTTGACCACGATTCACCCCATCGCGGCAGGTGATATGTATGGCGTAAAGGGCGTGGACCATATCGCCAAAGACGGGCTTTTGGTGCGGATTCTGGGCGGGTCTTACCCCTCGGGGCCGTCATCCAAACCGATGCCCGAGATCTGGAAGATGGTGACTGAGAACCGGGTTGCGGCCTATAATGTGCCCTCGGGCATCTTGTTTGACATGAACCGCGAGACGGCGGCAAAACGCCCCGGCGTGCTGACCAAAGTGGGGTTTGACACCTTCGTCGATCCGATCCGCGAGGGCTGTGCGATGAATGCCCTTGGTGCGTCGGCCCCCATCGTTTCGCGTGTTGAGTTTGCGGGCGACACCTGGCTGCATTTCCCCAACATCATCCCGAACGTCGCGATCCTGCGCGCCACCACGGCGGATGAGCATGGCAATCTGACCTATGAGCATGAGGGCGCCTATCTGGGCGGGCTGGAGCAGGCGATTTGCGTTCGAAATCATGGCGGTATCGTGATTGCGCAAGTGTCCCGCATAACCAAGCGCGGCTCTTTGCGGCCGCATGACGTGCGCGTTCCGGGCCATCTGGTCGATATGATCGTGGTCGATCCGGATCAAAAGCAAACCTGTGAAACCCCCTATGATCCGGCGATCTCGGGCCAGATCATGCGGCCTTGGGCCAGCTTTGCGCTTGCCGAACCGGGCGTTGAAAAGGTCATTGCGCGGCGTGCGGCGATGGAATTGCGCCCCGGCATGACCGCCAATCTGGGCTTTGGCATCTCGGCCATGGTGCCACGTATTTTGCTAGAGGAAGGCCAGCCCGAAGCCGTTACTTGGGTGATCGAACAGGGCGCCGCTGGCGGCATGCCGCTGACCGGATTTGCCTTTGGCTGCGCGTCGAACGCCGATGCCTATGTGCCCTCGCCGCAGCAATTCATCTACTTTCAAGGCGGCGGCTTTGATGTGTCTTTCCTGTCTTTCATGGAGGTCGACCGCCAAGGCAATGTCAACGTCTCAAAATTGGGCAAGAAACCTTATCTTACAGCGGGTTGCGGGGGGTTCGTCGATATCACCTCGGGCGCGAAAAAGGTGGTCTTTTCGGGGTGGTTCGAGGCAAGCGCGCAGGTTGATCTGACGCCTGAAGGGGTGAAAATCACCACCCCCGGCAAGTTCACCAAGATGGTTGAAACAGTTGAACATGTCACCTTTTCGGGCAATCGTTCACGCGAGCTTGGGCAGGAAATCCTATATATAACAGAGCGTTGCGTGATCCGCCTGACAGACAAGGGCCTGATCGCGACGGAAATCATGCCCGGCATTGACCCCGCGCGTGACATCGTTGCGGCCTCTGGCGGGCGGGTGCAAATCGCCCCGGATGCCATCACCCTGCCCCTGTCTTTGCTGGCCGACGCGCCGATGGGATGGGGCAAATGAGCCGGGTTCATCTGATCCTGAATGGCCAAGTGGCCGAGCTGCGGCTGGATAATCCTGACAAGATGAACGCCTTTACCATTCAGATGCTGGCCGACCTTGCCGCGCATCTGGAAACAGTTGAGCGCGACTCCGGCATCAAAGCCGTCATGGTCACCGCCACCGGCGATCGCGCCTTTTGCACCGGCGCCGATATCAACGATTGGGCCGATATTCCGCCCGCCGAATTCGCCCGCCATTGGGTGCGCGACGGGCACCGCATTTTCGGCCGTTTGGCGCGGCTGTCAAAGCCGACCATTGCGGTTTTGAACGGTCACGCCTTTGGTGGCGGGCTGGAACTTGCTGCGGCCTGCGATCTGCGGGTCATGGCGACCGGTGCCAGCCTCGCACTCCCCGAGGCTGGCGTCGGTATTGTGCCGGGATGGTCCGGCACGCAGCGGCTTTTGCGGCTGTTGCCCGAGGCCATGGTCAAGGAAATGGCGCTGTTCGGCCAGCGGATCAAGGCTGATCGCGCTTTGGCTTGCGGCTTTGTCGCCAGCGTGGACGCCGATCCCCGCGCCGCCGCCGAGGCGCTTTTGGCGCGGGCCTTGCCCCTGTCGTCCCGCGCGGTTGAAATCACCAAATCCATGATCCACGCCGCCGCTGGCGAAGACCGCGCCGCGATGATCGAGGCTTTGGGCAGTGCTGCAATCGCCGCTACGGAAGACCGCGTTGAAGGCGTCACCGCCTTTCGCGACAAGCGTAAACCAGAATTCACAGGCCGCTGAATGACCGATCTTCATATCCTCACCGAACACACCGAAGCCCTGCCCGCAGCCCCCTATCATGCGCGGCATTTCATCAATGGTGTGGCTTGCGACAGCGCCGATGGCCGGACGTCTGACCGCCTTTCGCCCTCGCATGGCGTGCTGGTCAGCCGGGCGGCGTTGGGGTCCGATGTCGAAACAAACGCCGCCATCAACGCTGCCCGCACCGCGTTTGACGATGGCCGGTGGAGCCTGCTTTCCGGCAAAGACCGCGCGGCAGTGCTGTGCAAAGTTGCTGATCTGATTGAGGAAAACACCGACCGGCTGGCCCTGATGGAAAGCCTGGAAAGCGGCAAGCCCATCACCCAATCACGCGGTGAATGCGGCGGGGCAGCGGACCTGTGGCGCTATGCGGCGGCCCTTGCCCGCACCAGCCACGGCGACAGCCACAACGCCTTGGGCAATGATATGCTGGCGGTGGTGCTGAAAGAACCGATTGGCGTTGTCTCCATCATCACGCCATGGAATTTCCCGTTCTGGATATTGGGCCAAAAGCTGCCCTTTGCGCTGGCCGCTGGCTGCACCTGCGTGGTCAAACCGTCGGAGATGACGCCCTCGACCACCGCCATGCTGGGGGATCTGCTGGCGCAAGCGGGCCTGCCTGCGGGCGTGTGCAACATTGTTTTAGGCCATGGCACCCCGGTTGGCAGTCTGATGACCACGCATGCGGATGTGGATATGGTCACGTTCACCGGCTCGACCGCTGTGGGCAAACAGATCACCAAATCCGCCGCCGACACGCTGAAAAAGGTGGCGCTGGAGTTGGGCGGCAAGAACCCACAGGTGATTTTCCCCGATGCCGATCTGGAAAACGCGGCCGATGCCGTGGCCTTTGGTGTCTATTTCAACGTCGGCCAGTGCTGCAATTCCTCTAGCCGGATCTTGGTGCATGAGGATATTGCCGATGCCTTTGTCGCCCGCGTCGTCGCCCTGTCGCGACAGGTGCGCTTTGGCAATCCTTTGCACGCAGACACCCAAGTGGGCGCGATTGTCACCCCTGATCATGCGGCCAAAATTGACGCCTATGTGCGCGTGGCGGTGGCCGAGGGGGCAGAGCTGTGCCTAGGCGGTGGCCCTTTGACCGTGCCCGGCATCGGCGTGCAATTCTATCAGCCCACCGTGTTGCGCAACGTCACTCCCGACATGGCCATCGCCCGCGAATAGGTGTTCGGCCCGGTCTTGTCAGTGCTGACCTTTCGCACGCTGGATCAGGCTATCGCTTTGGCCAATGACGCAAGTTATGGCCTGTCAGCGGGCGTGTGGAGCGAGAATATCCACACCTGCCTGACCTTCGCCCGCCGCGTGCAGGCCGGAACTGTCTGGACCAATACCTGGATGGACGGCTTTCCCGAAGTGACCTTTGGCGGTGTCAAGCAATCGGGTCAGGGCCGCGAAATCGGCAGTTACGGCTATGAGGAATTCCTGGAGGTGAAATCGCTGGTGATGCGCGTTGGCCGCACCCGCGCCCCTTGGATCAAAACGGCATGAGCCTGAAATTGGGCCATGAAAGCAAACGAAACGCATCAACGGGAGGATGTTCCATGCGTCACTATCCAGGACTGAAAACAACCATTCTGGCGGCCCTTCTGGCCACCACAAGTGCTGCCTACGCCGAGGACGTCGAGGTGCTGCACTGGTGGACCTCTGGCGGCGAGGCAGCAGCACTGAACGTGCTGAAGGACGATCTGTCCACCAAGACCATCGGCTGGATCGACATGCCCGTGGCTGGTGGCGGCGGCGAGGCCGCGATGACCACGCTGCGCGCCCGCGTCACCGCAGGCGATGCGCCGACGGCTGTGCAGATGCTGGGCTTTGACATTCAGGATTGGGCGGTTGAGGGGAAACTGGCCAATCTGAACGACGTGGCCGCCGCCGAAGGCTGGGACGCCGTGGTGCCCGCGGCCCTGCAGCGGTTCTCGAAATACGAGGGCAACTGGGTCGCAGCGCCGGTGAACGTGCATTCGACCAACTGGGTCTGGGCGAACAAAGCAATGCTGGACGGTCTGGGCATCGCACAGCCAACCACTTGGGAAGAGTTCGTGGCGGCCATGCAGGCCGTGAAAGACTCGGGCAAGACGGCCCTCGCCCATGGCGGGCAGGCCTGGCAAGACGCGACCATGTTCGACGGCGTCGTGCTGTCGGTTGGGGGCGTCGAGTTCTACCAAAAGGCGATGGTCGATCTGGACCCAGAGGCGCTTGGCTCTGACCAGATGGTCGAGGTGTTCAACCGCATGGCAGTTCTGCGCGGCTTTGTTGATGACAACTTCTCGGGCCGTGACTGGAATCTGGCTTCGGCCATGGTGATCAATGATGAGGCCGCGTTCCAGATCATGGGCGACTGGGCCAAGGGCGAGTTCCTGAAGGCAGGCAAAGTCCCGGGCGTTGATTTCCTGTGCTTCCGCACACCGGGCACCCAAGGCAGCGTCAGCTTCAACTCTGACCAGTTTGCGATGTTCGAGCAAGAAGACCCGGCCGCACAGGCAGCCCAAGCCGAGATGGCAAAGGCGATCATGTCGCCCACCTTCCAGTCGGCGTTCAACGTGGTCAAAGGCTCGGTCCCGGCGCGGACTGACGTACCGAATGACGCCTTTGACGATTGCGGCAAAAAGGGCATGGCCGAGTTGGCCGAGGCTTCGGCAAGCGGCTCTCTTGTCGGCTCGATGGCGCATGGCCATGCCAACAAGGCTGCGGTGAAGAACGCCATGTATGACGTGATCACCGCACATTTCAACGGCGAGTTTGATGCGGCAACCGCCGCTGCAAATCTGGTCAACGCGGTCGCCGCTGCTGAGTAATGCAAACGCCACGGGGGGCACGTTCCCCCGTGGCACCCACCCGCCCCGCAGAACCCAAGGAAACCACATGGCGCAGCCTTCGTCCGACACGGATTTCCGCACCCGCCTGCAAGATTGGATCCCAAAGCTGGTGCTGTCGCCCTCGCTGGCGGCGATGCTGGTGTTTGTCTACGGCTTCATCATCTACACAATCTATCTCAGCTTTTCGAACTCCAAGATGCTGCCGAATTACGATCTGGTCGGTTTCGCCAATTACGCCAAGCTGTGGAACCTGTCGGCCTGGTGGACGGCTGTGGTGAACCTTGCGATCTTCTCGACGCTTTACATCACGATCTGCACCGCCATCGGCCTGACATTGGCCATCCTGCTGGATCAGAAAATCCGCGGCGAAGGCGTGTTGCGGCCGATCTATCTTTACCCCATGGCGCTGAGTTTCATCGTCACCGGCACCGCGTGGAAATGGATCATGGACCCCGGCATCGGGCTGGAAAACACCATGCACCTTTGGGGCTGGACCAGTTTTGAATTCAAATGGATCAAAGACAGCGATATGGCGATTTATACCGTTGTCATTGCCGCCGTCTGGCAAACCAGCGGCTTTGTGATGGCGATGTTTTTGGCCGGATTGCGCGGGATCGACAATGAAATCCTGAAAGCCGCCCAGATTGATGGCGCGTCCAACTTCAGCCTGTATCGCCGTATCGTCATCCCCATGCTGCGCCCGGCGTTTCTGTCGGCCTTTGTCATCCTCGCCCATCTGGCGGTCAAATCCTATGACCTGATCATTGCTCTTACCGGCGGCGGGCCGGGGCGCGCGACTGAACTGCCCGCGACCTTCATGTATTCCTACACCTTCACCCGCAATTCGATGGGCATCGGGGCCGCCTCTGCCGTCATCATGCTGATGACCATCGCGGCCATCATGACGCCCTATCTTTACGCCGAGTTGAAGGAAAAGAAGTGATGGCCATCGCCGAGCAAGACACCGCCGTCCGCACCAGCCGCGCCACGCGCATCTTCATCTACGGCATATTACTGCTGTTTTTGGCCTTCTACCTGATGCCTTTGTTTGTGATGCTGACCAATTCGCTGAAACCCTTGGCCGAGATCACCGGCGGCAATATGATGGCCCTGCCCCAGACTTGGACAATCGAGCCATGGCGCCAAGCCTGGTCCGAGGCGCAGATCGGGGTGGAGCCGACTGGCCTAAAGCCCTATTTCCTGAACTCCATCCTGATGGTCGTGCCTGCCGTTGTCATCTCAACCATCCTTGGCGCACTGAACGGCTATGTCCTGACGAAATGGAGCTTTCGCGGCGACAAGATCATCTTTGGCCTCTTGCTGTTTTCCTGCTTCATCCCGTTCCAGATCGTGCTGATCCCGATGGCCACGGTTTTGGGCAAGCTGGGTCTGGCAGGCTCCATCCCCGGCCTTGTCTTGGTGCATGTGGTCTACGGCATCGGGTTTTCGACCCTTTATTTCCGCAACTACTATGCCTCTTTCCCGACCGAGCTGGTCCGCGCTGCCATGATCGACGGCGCAGGCTTCTTCCGCATCTTCTGGCGCATCATGCTGCCAGTTTCCGGCCCAATCATCGTCGTCACTGTGATCTGGCAATTCACCAATATCTGGAACGACTTCCTCTTCGGTGCCTCTTTCGGGGGGCAAAGCCAGCCGATGACCGTGGCGTTGAACAACCTTGTGCAGTCGTCAACGGGGGTCAAGGAATACAACGTCCATTTTGCGGGCGCGATCCTTGCCGCCCTGCCGACCCTGATCGTCTATATCGTCGCAGGCCGCTATTTCGTGCGAGGTCTGATGGCGGGGTCGGTCAAGGGACAAAGTGGCTGCCGGGCGGGTGGAGCCGCCCGACAGCCTGTTCAACCCAACGCTCAACTCTCGGAAAAGCGGCGGGCCAAACAAGATAGGTCGATACAATATGTTAAGGTCATCTTCCATCACAATCGCGCTGGCGGCGCTGGTCGCAGGCAGCTTACATGCCTTTACCGAACCCTCCGTCGAAGTCATGCACTTCTGGACCACGGGCGGCGAGGCCGCAGCCTTGGGCACCGTGCGCGACAAGGTTGTCTCCGAAGGTGTCGCCTGGATCGACGCACCGGTCGCGGGTGGCGGTGGCGATCAGGCCAAGACCGCGTTGCAGGCCCGCATCGCAGGCGGCAACCCTCCGGCGGCGATGCTGCTGTTGGGGCAAAACGTGCTGGATTGGGCAAATGAAGGACTGCTGGGCAATGTTGATGCGCTGGCCGCAACGCAAGGTTGGGATGCGGTGCTGCCGCAGGCGGTGCAGGCCTTTACCAAGGTCGATGGCCATTACGTCTCGGTGCCAACGAATGTGCATCGCACGGATATGATATGGGCCTCCAAGGCCGCCTTCGACACGATCGGCGCAGAATACCCAACCACTTGGGAAGAGTTGAACGCCCTCGCGCCCCGGTTCGTTGAGGCCGGGATCATCCCGCTGGCCCATGGCGGGCAGGCCTGGCAAGAGGCCTATATGTTTGAGGCCGTGGCGGCAGGTGTCGGCGGCGCCGATTTCTACCGCCGCGCGCTGGAGGGTCTGGATGACGCCACCCTGCGCGGGCCTGAAATGGTCGCCGTGTTCACCCAACTCGCCGCCCTGCGCGGCATGACAGATGCCAACGCGCCCGGCCGCGACTGGAACCTTGCCACCGCCATGGTCATCAACGGCGAGGCCGCGATGCAGGTCATGGGCGATTGGGCCAAGGGTGAATTCACTAATGCGGGCAAGGTGCCGGAGACCAATTTCGTCTGCATCCCGGTGCCAAAGGCCAAGGGCGATGCCTTTGTCTATCTGGTGAACTCGCTGACGCTGTTTGCCCAGACCGACCCGGAACAGGCCCGCGCGCAAGAGGTGCTGGCCAGTGCGATCATGGACCCAGAGGTGCAGGTCGCCTTCAACATTGCCAAGGTTGCCATCCCGGCCCGCAACGATGTGGACCCCTCGGCGCTGGATGCCTGCGCGGCAGCGACCCTGACCGCGTTCAGCGCCAATGATGCGGGCGGTACCGCTGTGCCAACCTTTGCGGGTACCCATGCGGCCAATGCGGCTGTGGTGGGGGCCGCCACGGATGTTATCACTGACTTCTTCAACTCGGACATGAACCTGGAAGACGCCGCAACCGCCCTTGCCGACGCGATTGCCGCCGCACAATAAACCACTGCCTCACCCCGGATGCTCCGGGGTGAGGTCTCATCCCGCACGCACCCCAGAAGGACGATGACCATGGGCTTTCTCGATATCCGCAATGTCACCAAATCCTACGGCGCGGTCAAAGTCCTGCACAACGTCGATATCGAAGTGCAACAGGGCGAGTTTTTGGTGTTGGTTGGCCCCTCGGGCTGCGGTAAATCCACACTTTTGAACATGATTGCCGGGCTGGAAAGCATCACCACCGGCGATATCGCCATCAAGGGCCGCGTGGTCAACGGCGTGCATCCCAGTAAGCGCAACATCGCGATGGTATTCCAAAGTTATGCTTTATATCCCAACATGACCGTGGGCCAGAACATGACCTTTGGGCTTGAGATGCACGGCGTGCCCAAGGCCGAGCGGGACGTGCGCTCAAGGATGTGGCCAAGCTGTTACAGATTGAAAACCTGCTGGACCGCAAGCCCGGCCAGCTTTCCGGCGGCCAGCGTCAGCGTGTCGCCATGGGCCGCGCCTTGGTCCGCAACCCTGATGTGTTTCTGTTCGACGAGCCGCTGTCGAACCTAGACGCCAAACTGCGCGTCGATATGCGGACCGAGATCAAAAAGCTGCATGAGAACCTGAAAACCACCATCGTCTACGTCACCCATGACCAGATCGAGGCGATGACCCTCTCAACCCGGATTGCCGTGATGTATCAAGGCTATGTCCAGCAATTGGGCACGCCTGCCGAGATCTACAACACCCCCGCCAATGTCTATGTCGCCACCTTCATGGGCAGCCCGGCGATGAACGTCGTCAAGGCCCGTGTGGTGGTGCAAAACGGCGCGCCCCACGCGGCGGTCAAAGGGGCGGATGGGGTTGAACAGCTTTTGCCGTTCAGCCAAGCCAATCTGGCCGAGTGGGACGGGCGCGACATCCTGCTGGGCATCCGCCCGGAATCCATCACCGATCCCGAAGGGGCTGATCGCAACTCAAACAATATCGCGCCTTTGTCCAATCGCGTGACCGTCACCGAACCTGCCGGGGCCGATACATTTGTGACGATGGAACTTGGCGGCCGCGATATCGTGGCCCGCATGCGGGCCGATGTGAATATCGGCGCGGGCGACCATTACACCTTTGCCGTAAACATGGAAAAGGCCGTGGCCTTTGATCCGAAATCCGAGACCCGCATCACACCATGACCAAGATCGATGTTCTGATCATCGGCTCTGGCATTGGCGGTGCCACCACGGCCGCCGCTTTGGCCCCCACCGGCCAACGCATCGTGATTTTGGAACGTGGCGAGCATCTTCGCCCGTCTGCGCAAGACCGCGATGATGTGGCGATCTTTGCGCGTGGCCATTACCGCCCGGAAGAGGAATGGCTGGACGGTCAGGGTACGCCCTTCAACCCCGGCAATTACTATAACGTCGGTGGCAATTCCAAATTCTACGGCGCGGTGCTGATCCGCTATCGCCGCGAAGATTTCTCAGCCCTGCACCACATGGGTGGCACCACCCCCGGCTGGCCAATCAGCTATGATGATCTGGAGCCTGACTACACCGCCGCCGAACAGCTTTATTCCGTGCGTGGCCAGTTGGGCCAAGACCCGACCGAACCGCCCCATTCCGCCCCCTACCCGTTCCCCCCTGTCCCGGATGAGGCCCCCATCGCCGACCTGCGCGCACGCCTTGCGGCCGTCGGCCTGCACCCGGCATCCCTGCCCCTTGGCGTCGATCTTGACCGCTGGCTGTCACGCGCCCAAACGCCGTGGGATGCCTTTCCCGACACAATCGGCGGTAAGATGGACGCCGAAACTGCCGCCCTGAAATCCGCCCTGACGCATCAGAACGTTACCTTACGAACCGGGGCGCAAGCCGCCCGGCTGATCGCAGGCGAAGGTGGCAAAATCACCGGGGTTCAGCTGAGCAACGGCGAAACCTTGACCGCGAAAACCGTGGTTCTGGCGGCAGGTGCCGTGCAATCAGCGGCGCTGCTCCTCGCCTCGGCCACCGCTGACTATCCAACCGGATTGGCCAACCGCTCTGACCAAGTCGGGCGCAATTTCATGAACCACAATTCTTCCACCGTGCTGGCCCTGCACCCCTTTCGTCGCAACCCTTCGGTCTATCAAAAGACCCTGATGGTGAATGATTTCTACCTGAAAGGCGGTCCAAAGGGCGAACCCTTGGGCAATATCCAACTCTTGGGCAAAATCTCGGGCAATATCCTTGCCGCCACCTCGCCCTTGCCAAAACCGATGGCAAATTGGGTCGCCCGCCACTCGGTTGACCTTTACGCCATGTCCGAAGATCTGCCCAACCCCGACAGCCGCGTCAGCCTGCGGGATGGCCAGATCAGCTTGGATTGGAAACGCTCCAACTGGGCGGCGCATCTGGCTTTGGTGGCAAAACTGAAAACCCTGCTGCGTCGCGCGGGCTATCCCATCGTGCTCTCACGCGCCTTTGATCGGCGCACGCCGTCGCATCAATGCGGCACGGCGCGGATGGGGCAGGATCCGGCCACCAGCGTGGTCAACACGCATCTGCGAAGCCATGACCATCCCAACCTTTACATCACCGACGCCTCGGTCCTGCCCACCTCAGCTGCTGTCAACCCGGCGCTAACGGTCGCGGCCCTGTCCCTGCGGGCCGCCCGCCACATCGCCCAAACCCCGAGATTGCCATGACCACAGGCTTTGACTTTATCATCATCGGTGGCGGATCGGCGGGCTGCGTGCTTGCCGCGCGGCTGTCCGAAGACCCCGCTGCCCGCATTTTGCTTTTGGAGGCCGGCGGCTCTGACCGCCACCCGTTCTATCACCTGCCTGCTGGATTCGCGAAGATGACCAAGGGTATAGGCTCTTGGGGTTGGAACACGGTCCCGCAAAAACACATGCAAAACAAGGTGTTTCGCTATACCCAAGCCCGCGTCATCGGCGGCGGGTCAGCCATCAACGCGCAGATATACACCCGTGGCAATGCCCAAGACTATGACGATTGGCGCCAAATGGGCTGCACCGGCTGGGGCTATGACGATGTGCTGCGCTATTTTTGCAAGGCCGAGGATAACGACACCTTCGACAACCAGTTTCACGGCCAAGGCGGCCCTTTGGGCGTCAGCCAACCCCGCGCGCCCCTGCCGATCTGCGAAGCATATTTTGACGCCGCCGCCGCCCTTGGCATCCCCCGCAACATGGATATCAACGGTGAGAAACAAGACGGCACCTGCTATTACCAGCTGAACCAACGCCACGTTCGCCGCTCTTCTGCCGCGATGGCCTATGTGACGCCGAACCGCCACCGTCAGAACCTGACTGTGCGCCTGAACGCGCAAGTCCACCGCCTGATCGTTCAGAACGGCCGCGCCACCGGGGTTGAGATGCTGGATGGCACGCAGCTGACCGCGAGCGCCGAAGTGATCTTGTCCTCCGGCGCCATCGGCTCTCCGCGCCTGTTGCAACTTTCGGGCATCGGCCCGGCAGATCATCTGACCGCTTTGGGGATCGATGTGGTCCAGGATCAGCCGCAAATCGGCGCGAACCTGCAAGACCATCTGGACCTTTACTGCATCTCTGAACTCTCTGGCCCTATAGCTATGACCGCTATGCCAAACCGCATTGGGCGGCGCTGGCAGGCTTGCAATACCTGATCGCGCGCAAAGGCCCGGTTGCGTCATCGCTGTTTGAAACCGGCGGGTTTTGGTATGCTGACCCTTCTGCGCGCTCGCCCGATATCCAGTTCCACCTTGGCCTTGGCACCGGGATTGAGCATGGCGTGGCCAAGATGCCGCAAGGTGGGATCACGCTGAATTCGTGCTATCTGCGCCCTCGCTCACGCGGGACGGTGCGGCTGCACAGCGCCAACCCCGCCGATGCGCCCTTGATCGATCCGAACTATCTGGCCGATCCTTTGGACCGCGAGATGACCATCCGCGGGTTGAAACTGACGCAAGAGATTTGCGCACAGAAACCGCTGGAAAAATACATCCTTGCCGAGCGATTGCCCGGCCCCGATGTAAAAACCGACGCCGAATATTTCGATTTCATCTGCCAGCATTCCAAAACCTCGCACCATTGCGCGGGCACTTGCCGCATGGGCGTGGATACCGCCGCCGTCGTTGACCCTCGGCTACGCTTTAACGGCATTGACGGGCTGCGGATCGTGGATAATTCCATCATGCCCACTGTTATTTCTTCCAACACCAACGCCGCCGCCATCATGATCGGAGAAAAAGCCGCCGACATGATCAAGGCCGACCACAGGATGCAAACCACATGATCCGCCACATCGTTCTGATCCGCTTTTCACCCGGCACCTCTGACTCTGCGATTGCTGATCTTTTCGCGGAGTTGCACCAGATCAAATCCCAATTGCCCGGAATCCTGTCGATCACCGCTGGAAAATCCGAAAGCCCCGAGCAGATGGAGCGCGGCTATATGCACGGCTTCATTGCCGATTTCGCCGATTGGGATGCGCTTCAGGCCTATCAGGACCACCCCGAGCATCAACGCCTTGGCGCCAAACTGGTGGCCGCCGCGGTGGGGGGCAAAGATGGAATCCTGTGCTTTGATCTGGCCGTTTGATCCGCTAACAGTCAGGCTGGTGCAAAGGTAAAAGGTACGTTCCATGCCATCCAGCCGCAGGCCAACCATCATTGACGTGGCGCAAGAGGCCGGGGTTTCCAAATCCACCGTCAGCCTTGTGTTGCAAAACAACCCCGCCGTGCGCGAGGAAACCCGGGTGCAAGTCCGCGCCGCAATGGCCAAGATCGGCTATGTCTACAACCGCGCGGCGGCCAATATGCGGATGTCGAATGCGGGCCTGATTGGCCTCGTGATCAACGATCTGCGCAACCCGTTTTTCACCGAATTCGCCACCTCGCTACAAATGGCGCTGGCAGATCGCGGCTATGCCACTGTCATCGCCAACACCAATGAAGACGCCGCGCTGCAAGATCAGGTTGTCGGCTCGATGATCGAACATGGGGTGTCGGCCCTGATCATTTGCCCCGCCTATGGCGAGACCGAAGCCACGTTTGACACGCTGGCGCGCCGCGGCATTCCCACCTTGCAAATGCTGCGGCGGGTGGATGACCGGCTGGATCTGTTCCCCTTTATCGCGCCCGATTATCTGGCGGGCAGCAGGCTTGCCACCCAAGCCCTGATTGAGGCAGGGGCGCGCAAGATTGCCTTTGTCGGCGGGCTAGAGGGCCGCGCCGTCACCGAAGAGCGCAAGGCGGGCTATCTTGAGGCGCTGTCACACTTGGGCATGGTGCCGGTCATTATCCCCGGGCGGCCCAGTCAGGAATTTGGCCGCAACACCGCCAAAGCCATGCTGCGCGATCACGCGCATGTCGATGCCGCCGTTTGCTTCAACGACCTTGTGGCGATGGGGATGCTGTCTGGCTTTCATGAAATCGGGCGGCGGGTTGGCGTTGATTTCCGCCTTGCGGGTTTTGACGATATCGAAGATGCCGCCCATACCTATCCCAGCCTCACTTCGGTGCATTGCGACATTGCAGGCATCGGCGCGGCGGCGGCCCGGACCATTCTGGAATGGATCGAACAGGGCCACACCCCAGCGCCCGAGACTCGGATGCCCGTCACCCTGTCGATCCGCCAATCCAGCGGCTCTTAGGCCATCAGGGGCACCAGATCCTTCGGGATCTTCGCGCCGAAATGCCCAATCACCTGCGCCGCAAACGCCTGCCCGCTGGCAACCGCCTGCCCCGGCCCCTGCCCGATCAGCCGCGCCGCCAGATAGCCCGCATTGAACGCGTCCCCTGCCCCGGTGGTATCCACAATCCCCGTCACGCGTGGCGTCGGATGCAACGTCACCGCGCCCTGTGACAGCCCCGCCACCGCCCCCGCGCCATTCTTCACCACCACTTCCGCCACCCCCGCCTGCGCAAACCGTGCCACGGTGGCCTCGGGCGAAGGATCCCCCCAAACCAGCGCCTCATCGTCAAAACTGGGCAAGGCAATGTCGCACACGGCCAGAAATCGCGGGATGGTCGCGCGGATCTCGTCCATCGACGCCCACAGCTTGGGCCGGATATTGGGATCAAACGACACCACCGCCCCTGCCGCCCGCGCATGAGTCAAGGCCGCCAGCAGCCGCGCGCGATCCTCGGGCGTCAGAATGGCCACCGTAATCCCCGACAGATGGATCAACCCCGCCCCCGCCAAAGCCTGCGCCAGCACGCCCGCATCCGCAGCCAACATCCGCGCCGCCGAGACGCTGCGCCAATAGTGAAAACTCCGCTCCACCCCGTTCAGCGCGATCAGATACAGCCCCATGCCCCGCCCGGGCGTGCGCGCGATGCCCGACACATCCAAGCCATCCGCGATCAGCCCGGCCACAAAGGCCTCTGACACCGCATCCTGCCCGACGCAGCTGACAAACCCCACCCGCGCCCGCCCAGCCAAAGCCTGTCCCGGCAAAGCCTGCGCCATGTGCCAAGCGGTGTTATAAGTGTCGCCCGCAAAGCCGCGCCGGTAAAGCCCATCGCCCACCGGGGCCATTTCAACTATTGCCTCACCGATCGAGACCGTGTTCAGGCTATTGAACTCAATCACTTCTTCCTCGCCTCCAGATCGTAGATCGCCCCGGTCAACCACGCCGGCCAATCGCGTTCAAAGAACGGCTTGGCGGTCTGGTCATAGCGGCGCACCGGGCGCGCAGACACCTGCATCGCCCCCGCCTGCATCGCCCCCGCCTTCATCCGCACCACCAGCTGCTCATCGCGGTCGTGCGAGGTCTCTGTGCGAAACCGATACTCCGGCAACGGCCCCCCCCGCGCCATCGGCAAAGCCCCCCCCGCCGGATCACAGATCGCCCGCGCGCCCCGGCTGCCGCCGCCTGCCTTGATGTAATGATCCAACCCCGCCAGCACCGCTTCGGATGCCAGCGCCATCTGCTGCCATTGCACAACCCGCGCCGCCTCGCCCGCGCGCGACGGCGCTATCCCCTCACGCGCGATCCGGGCGTTCAGCGCGCTGGCCTCTTGCAACGCGCCAGCCACGGCGTCAGCCGTGCAAAATATCCCGGCATGGTCGCTCATCCTTGCCTGAATTTCCTCGCGAACATCCCGCAGGGTAAACGCGCTATCGGCCCGCAACACTGCGCGCACCTGCGCCACGGCTTCGGCCACCTCAGCCTCACAGGCCACGCCCGTTGCCCCACTGGCGGCAATATGCTCAGCCACCCTCGTGCCAAAAACCTGCCCCGCATTCAGCGCAGCCCCCCCGGGACGCGTGACCCCGTGTGTGCCCGCAGCCTCGCCCACCGCATAGATGCCTGGGACCGAGCTGCGGCCCCAACCATCCACTGCGATTCCGCCGTTCATATGCTGATTGTTCACCGCAAATTCCAATGGTTCGGCTGCGATATCAACCTTATAGCGGCGATAAAGTTCAATCGACAAAGGGTTCATATGGCGCAAACGGTCAATCGGCAGCGCCTGCACCGCCCCCGCCTTTTGCAAATACGCACTCACATCCCCATCCAGCCGATCAAGGCTAAAGGGCTGATCCACCGTCCCCGGATTGCGGTTGAAATCCATGAACACCCGCCGCCCGGACTGCCCCTCGCGCCAGATCGCCAGATCAACAAGGCTAGAGCCGAAGTCCAGCATCCGGCTGGCATGGAACGGCCATTGATAGCCCTTGCGGAACACGTTTGACGCCATTTCCTGCGTGGTCCGGTAGTAATCGGCCAGAAAAGCATGCTCTTGCCCGGAAGCATCGACAGAATAGATATGCGGCATCGCCTGCACATAGGTGCCCGACAGGTTCCACGGGAAACCTTCGCGCCTTGTGCCGATACCGAACTGGCTTTCGGTCAAGTTCACCAGATCCAGTCCCGCCTCCAAGGCCAACCCAAGGCTGCCGAAACAACCGTTTGGAAAGACCGAGTCGCGATACAATTCCCCCGGCCCGTCCGCAGCAATCACCAACGACGCACATTGGAAAAACACCAGCCCCAAGGGATTGGCGTCTGTCTGCGCCTTGGGGCGAAGTGCCAGAACCCCCGCAACCCGCCCGCCAGCAATCACAATCCGCACCGCCGTGGTCTGGTTGAACAACCCTATCCCCAGCCGGATCGCCTCTGCTGCCAGCACCTTGACCATCAGCCGAGAGGTGCGCGGACCACAACTGGTGGCGCGGCCGACATCATCATGGTCGGTCTGATAGCGCAGCGTGCCGCCCAATGGGTCTTGCGGCAAGGGCAGACCCAGATATTGCAGGGACGCCATCGCCCGGCCAGACCCCACCGCCTCGATATAGGCGGTGTCTTCATCCATTGCGCCACCCGCCCGGATCGCTTGCGCCATATCGGTGTAATTGTCGCCCTGATCGGCGGTATTGGCGGTGTGGATGGTTTGCTTGTCCGACCCAGAACAGGCCGAGGTGCCACCCCATGCGCTTTGGCTGATCACCACCACATCGCCGCCGCGTCGCGTCAGTTCCACCGCCGCGCGCAGGCCTGCCGCCCCGCTGCCAATGACCAAGCAACCGCTGCGATGCACCGGCACCCGATGCCCGTCCAGATCCAAGCCTTCGGTCAGGTCCGGCTCTGCCCCCAGACGCGGCATGTCTACATCGGTCAAAGCATCAAGGATCTCTTGCGGAACCCGCCCAGCCACCATTGCCTTGTCCTTTTCACTTGTTGCGCCCCATATGGAACGTTCCATTTGTTAGAATGCCCGCAAAGCCCTGTCAATATGCCACCCCGGTTCCCTCACCTCCAACTGCATGTTACCAATCCGCAACCGACAGCTTCAGGATCTCCCATGCCCCCCCTTTCGCCCCCCAATACCGCCCCGCAGCATGAGCCCGGCGCCCGCCACCGCCAACTGGTGGCAGCCGCATTGCCACATGGCCCCGCGATCACCGCCGTCATCCACCCCTGCGACGCCAGATCGCTGACCGGGGCGCTGGCTGCACGTGACCAAGGCCTGATCTTGCCCATCCTCGTCGGCCCCCCGGCCCGGATAGAGGCCGCTGCCAAAGCCGCTGGCCTGTCGCTAAAGGGCATCCAGATCGTCCCCGCCGCCCATAGCCACGCCGCCGCCGAAGTGGCCGTGGCGCTGGCCCGCGAGGGCAAGGTGCAAGCCCTGATGAAAGGCGCTTTGCATACTGACGAGGTTCTGCGCGCCGTGGTCGACAAGGTCACCGGCCTGCGCACCGAACGCCGCATCACCCATGTTTTCGCGCTGGATGTGCCGCACTATGCCAAGCCTTTGTTCATCACGGATGCCGCCATCAACATCGAACCCGATCTGGAAACCAAGCGGGACATCGTTCAAAACGCCATCGACCTTGCTCAGGCATTGGGGGTGGAGCTGCCGTTGGTGGCAATCCTGTCAGCCGTGGAAACCGTCACCCCCGCCATCCGCTCTACCGTCGATGCGGCGGCCCTGTGCAAGATGGCCGATCGCGGCCAGATCACCGGCGGTCTGGTCGATGGTCCCCTGGCCTTTGACCTTGCCGTTTCGCCTGATGCCGTGCGCGCCAAGGGCCTTCGGTCAACCGTGGCGGGGCAAGCCGATATTCTTGTCGCCCCCGATCTGGTCTCGGGCAATATGATCGCCAAGCAGTTGGTTTATCTGGCAGGCGCGCAATCGGCCGGGCTGGCCTTGGGGGCGATGGTGCCCATTATCCTGACAAGCCGGTCTGATGATGTGGCCGCTAGGGTCGCCTCGGCCGCCCTTGCGGTGATGTCGATTGCCGGGGCAAAAGCCCGCGCTGCGCGGCTTGCGGCATCGCTGACTTGAAGCGATGGCCCGGCTCGTCTAATCAGGGGGAAAGCAGCGGGGGCAAGATGCGCATTCTCATCACCAATGACGACGGCATCAACGCCCCGGGGCTGGAAGTCCTGACCGAAATTGCCAATGACATCGCGGGACCTGAGGGCGAGGTCTGGACCGTTGCGCCCGCGTTTGAGCAATCCGGCGTTGGACATTGCATCAGCTACACCCACCCGATGCTGTTCGCCCAATTGGGCCATCGCCGCTATGCCGCCGAAGGCAGCCCCGCCGATTGCGTTTTGGCCGCGATTTATGAGGTCTTTCAAGGCGCCAAGCCCGATCTGGTGCTGTCTGGCGTCAATCGCGGCAACAACTCGGCTGAAAACGTGCTTTATTCCGGCACCATCGGTGCGGCGATGGAGGCCGCTCTGCAAGGCATCCCATCCATCGCGCTGTCGCAATTCATGGGGCCAGAGACCAACGCGCTGGCCGACCCCTTCGATTGCGCCCGCCAGCACGGCACCCAAACCGTGCGCAACCTGCTGGACAAAGGTATCTGGACCAAAGACGACTACCGGGTCTTTTACAATGTCAACTTCCCGCCCGTGTCGGGTGCGGCCTGCAAAGGCCTGCAAGTCGCCCCGCAAGGTTTCCGCCGCGACACCGCCTTTTCGACCGAGCCGCACCTGTCGCCCTCGGGCAAGCGTTTCTTATGGATCCAAGGCGGGCCCCAGCACCGCCCGACCCAGCCGGGCACTGACGCCGCTGTCAATCTGGATGGCTATATCTCGGTCACGCCGATGCGCGCTGATCTGACAGCGCATGATCTGTTGGCCGACCTTTCGGCCCGCCTTACATGAGTGACAGCCCCGAAGACGATCTGGCCGAGCGGAAAATGCGCTTTCTCTTCGCGCTCCGCTCGCGGGGGGTCACAGATTCCCGCGTGCTGACCGCGATGGAAAAGGTGGATCGCGGGCTGTTTGTCAAAGGCATCTTCGCCGCCCGCGCTTATGAAGACATGCCGCTGCCCATCGCCTGCGGCCAGACCATCTCGCAACCTTCGGTCGTGGGTTTGATGACCCAGGCCCTGAAGATCGGCCCCCGCGATACCGTGCTGGAGATTGGCACCGGATCGGGCTATCAGGCCGCGATCCTCGCCCAACTGGCGCGCAGGGTCTATACCGTTGACCGCTGGCGCAGGCTGGCCCGAGAGGCCGCCGACATCTTCAAGGCCCTTGGCCTTGTCAACGTCACCTCGATGACGGCCGATGGCTCTTACGGCCTGCCCGATCAGGCGCCTTTTGACCGCATCATCGTGACCGCCGCTGCCGAAGACCCGCCCGGGCCGTTGCTGGCGCAGCTGAAACCCGGCGGTATCATGGTGGTGCCAGTGGGCCAATCCGACGCCGTGCAGCACCTGATCAAGGTGACCCGTGGCGAAAAGGGCTTTGATTACGAAGAACTTCGCCAAGTGCGCTTCGTGCCTCTGGTCGAAGGCCTTGGAAACGAGTAACCTGTGCCCTGATCCGGGATCAACCCGGACAGGTCGAAAAGAGGCGGTAGATATGACGAATTCTCTTGGCAAACCCCAAACAGCCCGGCGCGTCCTTATGGGCCTGACCCTTGGCACCAGCCTTCTGGCGCTCTCGGCCTGCTCTGATACCGCGATGTCCGATATGGATTGGGATCTGCGCGCCGGCGCCAGTAACACCACCGAAGAGTCGCGCCAAGGCACCGCCCACAAACCGCTTCCCGATGGCAATGGCGTCTTGTCCTACCCCGGTTATCAGCTGGCAGCAGCAAAGCGCGGCGACACCGTCGCCCAGATGGCGATCCGCCTTGGCCTGAACCCCGAACAGCTTGCCCGCACCAACGCCCTGCGCCCGAATGATCCATTGCGCGAAGGTGAACTCCTGCTGTTGCCAAGCCGTGTCACCGCCGCCCCGCAACCCGTGGCCGGTGGCACTGGTGGCCTTGCGCCCGCCACGGGCAGCCGCCCGGTTGATATTACCTCCATCGCCACCACGGCGCTGGACAATGCGCCACAAACCGCCAAACCTTCGGCTGCATCGCCCGGCGGCGGGCAAGAGCCGACGCGCCACAAAGTCGCCCGGGGCGAAACCGCCTTTACCATCGCGCGCGCCTATAACGTCTCGGCCCGCGCCTTGGCCGATTGGAATGGGCTTGGCGCCGATATGGCCGTGCGCGAAGGCCAGACGCTGATCATCCCGGTCGCCACCTCGGCGGCGCCCAACCCCGAGCCGGTGCCCACCACGCCGGGCCAAGGCAGCCCGACGCCGCAACCGCCCTCGGCCTCCAAACCGCTGCCGGATGAAAAGACCACGCCCGCGGCTGAAAAGCCCAAGGAAACCCCGCCCTCGCCCGATCTGGGCACGCCCACCAAAGCGGCCAAGATGTCGATGCCGGTCCAGGGCAAGATCATCCGGGGCTATGACAAAAAGAAAAACCAAGGGATCGACATCGCCGCCCCCGCTGGCACCGCCGTCAAGGCCGCCGATGCGGGCACGGTTGCGGTGATCTCTTCGGACACCAATGGCAATGGCATTGTTATTTTGAAACATGCCAATGGCTTGCTGACGGTTTATGTGGGCGTGGCGGGCGTGTCAGTGGCCAAAGGGGCCTCTGTGTCGCGCGGGCAAGATATCGGCAGAGTTGCGAAAGGCGATCCCGCCTTCCTGCATTTTGAAATCCGCAACTCTACCAAAGACAGCCTTGATCCGATGAGCTATCTGTAAAAGCTGCTTTGGGTGCCGGGGGTTAGCCCTTCACCCGAACGCCCATGCGGGCCGCCAGATCGCAAAAGAACTGCCAAGCCACCCGGCCTGAGCGCCCGCCCCGCGTGGCCTGCCATTCGATGGCTTCGGCGTGCAACTGCTCAGGCGAAACCATCACCCCGTGTGCCGCACAATAGCCTGCAATCATTGCCAGATATTCGTCCTGCGTGCAGGGATGAAAGCCCAGCCAGAGCCCAAAGCGATCTGACAAAGACACTTTCTCTTCCACCGCCTCGCCCGGCGTGATGGCGGTAGACCGCTCATTCTCGATCATGTCGCGCGGCATCAAATGCCTGCGATTGCTGGTGGCATAAAGCAGCACATTCTCCGGCCGACCTGCAATTCCGCCATCCAGAACCGCTTTTAACGATTTGTAGTGCTGGTCATCATGGCTGAACGAAAGATCATCGCAAAACAAGATGAACCGGCAGGGCGCGGCCCGCAGATACTCCAGCAACCGATGCACCGACGGCAGATCTTCGCGCGCCAATTCGACAATCTTCAGATCATGGCCCTCTGCGCGAACTTTTGCATGCACCGCCTTGACCAGACTGGATTTTCCCATCCCCCGCGCGCCCCATAGCAGCGCGTTATTCGCGGGCAACCCAGCCACAAAATGCCGGGTATTTTCCAAAAGCGTATCGCGTGACCGATCCACGCCCACCAACAAGGGCAGATCCACTCGAGACACCTTTGCCACCGGCTCCAGCCGGTCAGGATCCGTCGCCCAAGCAAAGGCCTCCGCCGCCGCAAAGTCCGGCGCCAGCACCGCCGCCGGGGCCAGCCGCTCCAGTGCCGCAGCAATCCGTTCAGCAATCTGGACCAACGGGTCAGTCATTTCTGCGCGTCCTCTTCCTCCGGCTCTTCCCAGGTACCATCCGCCCGGGCCGCAGCTTCGCGCCGCTTCTCGATCCGCCGGATCAAGAAAATCGACACTTCGTAAAGCGGGTAAACAGCCATGAACAAGATCATCTGGCTTAGAACATCCGGCGGCGTCACCACCGCAGAGATCAGCAAAATCAACACGATGGCGTATTTCCGCATCCCCGCCAGACCCTTGGCACTGATCATACCGGCTGTGCCCATCAAGGTCAGCAGCACCGGAAGCTGAAAGCACAACCCAAAGGCCATGATCAGTTTCAGCGAAATATCCAACGTCTCATTCACCTTGCCCTGAAAGACAATCTCGATGCCCTCACTGGTTTCCGGCACCGCCAAATCCGCCCCCGGCGTGTCGCCAAGTCCCGGCAGAATGGCGGATAAAAGCGAATAACTATCGGCAAACCCAAGGAAAAACTTCATCGCCATCGGCGTCACAATGAAATGCGCAAAGGCCGCCCCGGCAAAGAACAACACAGGCGAGGCGATCAGAAACGGCAAAAACGCCGATTTCTCATTGCGGTACAGCCCCGGTGCAATGAACCGCCACAGCTGATAGCCAATCACCGGAAAACTAAGCATCAACCCCGCCACGACGGCGATGTGCATCAGGGTAAAGAAATACTCTTGCGGGGCGGTGTATTGCATCGTCGGGTTGGGGTTGCCCAACTCTCGCATCGCCAATTCGATTGGGTGCAGCAGGAAATCCAGAATCGGCTCGGCCACGATAAAGCACAGGATCAAGGCCACCAGAAACGCGCCCACCGACCAGATCAGCCGGTTGCGCAATTCCGCCAGATGCTCGACCAAGGGGGCCGCGCTGTCGTCAATGTCTTCCGCGCTCATGCCGCATCACCACCCGGTTTTGTCGTCTTGCGCACCCGGCCCGGGGCCTTCGCCGCCGCTTTGGGCGCCTTGGCTGCTGCGGGTTTGGCCGCCGCCTTGACCGCTGGTTTTGGTGTTTCCACCACCGGATCAGCCGAGGCTGCCCGCAATATACTGGCCGCTTCCCCTGCCGCTGCCTTGCGCGCGGCAACCTTCTCGGCCAAAGCCGCCGTCGCCGGTCCCACCGCCGCAACAACAGGCTCAGCCGTTGCGGCAACGGCCGTCGGCTTGGCCGCGTTTTTCATCGGATCCCACCGCTCGAACTTATCGGCCGCCGATTTCACCGCATCCAAGCCCATCGCCTTGGGGCTGGTCACCTTTTTCAGATCGGCCGCCACATCCTTGATGCCGCTTTCTTTGGCCGCATCCTCCATCGCGCGCGAGAACTCTCGCCCCATCGCGCGCAGCTTGGCGGTGAACCGGCCCAACTCGCGGAACATTCCCGGCAAGTCTTTGGGGCCGATCACGATCAGCGCCACAATCCCCACCACCATCAATTCAGACCAGCTGAAATCCATTGCCCCGCGTCCCGCGCCGCCCGACGGATCAGGTCTTGTCTTTGTCCGTGGTCGTGGTCGTGGTCTTTTCCGCCGTTGGCGTCACATCCTTGGCCAGATCAGCTTTTTCGGCCTCAATCTCGGCCGAGCCATCCGTCACGCCCTTTTTGAACGCTGTGATGCCCTTGCCCACTTCGCCCATCAGGCTCGAGACCTTGCCCTTGCCGAACAACACCAAGACCACCACCGCAATCAGCAGCAAGCCGGGAACACCGATACTTCCAAGTCCCATAAGAAACCATCCAAAACCCTGCCCCATGCGCGGGGCGCCATTCCATTGCGCCTACTTACGGTCAGGTCGGTCCGAATTCCAAGCGCCAAAACCCTTGCCGCCACCCTCAACTGACAGTATTTTGTCAGTAGGGTGGGGTTTGACCCCACCCCCTTTTTCCCGTGAAGGCCCCCCCGATGAAACGCGACGCCCGCCTGTTCGATCTGATCCAAAGGCTGCGCGATGGCAAATTGCACACCGCAGCCGAACTGGCGGCGGCCTTGGGCGTGTCGCCCCGCACCATCTGGCGCGATATGGCGGTGATGGCGCAAACCGGCCTGCCGGTCACTGGCGAACGCGGGCTTGGCTATATCCTGCGCTCGCCCCTGATGCTGCCGCCCACCATGCTGACCCCGGATGAGTTGGAGGCGTTGACCCTTGGCCTGACCCATATTGAGACCACAGACCCCACCCGCGCCCGCGCCGCCCGCAGTCTGATGACAAAAATTGCAACTTTGCTGCCGCAAGCGGGGCTAGAGCCACCTATTTGACCCCAAAGACAAAGCAGCGGTCGCGCCGGATCATCAGCCACAGCGCCGTCCCCGGTTTTGGTAAAAACACCCCGGGAACCGAGGCGGTCAGGGTCGACCCGTCAAAATCCATCGCAAATTCAACCAGACTCTCGCGCCCCAAATAGCGCGCGCGCACCACCTGCCCCCGTGCAGGCGTGCCATCCATCGGCGTCGGATTGGGTCCGCGCCCGGATCGGTCAAAATCAATCTTCAGATGCTGCGGGCGGATCACAATATCCACCGCCCCGCCATCCAGATGCCCCGGCGTCAGAAAGGCGCCAAACGGCGTTTCCATCAGCGCGCCCTTAGAGTCACCCCGGATCACATTGATATCGCTAAAGAAAGCCGCAGCTGCCTTATCGACGGGCGCGTTATAGACATTATAGGGCGCGCCACGCTGCACGATGCGGCCGCCGCGCATCAAGGCAATCTCATCGGCCATCCGCATCGCCTCATCCGGCTCATGCGTGACCAATACAACCCCGGTGCCCTCTTCCTTCAAGATCTGCAACGTGGTGTCGCGGATGCCGTCGCGCAGGCGGTTATCAAGGCCAGAGAACGGCTCATCCATCAGCATGACTTTGGGCCGCGGCGCCAGCGCCCGGGCCAAAGCAACCCGCTGCTGCTCGCCGCCTGACAATTGATGCGGATGCTTGGCGGCAAAGCCGGTCAGGTTCACCCGTTCCAGCAATTCCCCCACGCGGCTTGCTTTCGCGGTGCGGTCGCCGGTCAGGCCAAAACCCACGTTCGCCGCCACTGTCAGATGGGGAAACAGCGCGAAGTCCTGAAACATCATGCCGATGCCGCGCTGTTCTGGCGGCAGGTGCAGACCCGGACCGGCCATTTGCTGGCCGTCGATCCAGACCTCGCCCGCATCCGCGCGTTCGACCCCGGCAATGATCCGCAAGCTGGTGGATTTGCCGCAACCGGATGGCCCGAGCAGGCAGGTCACCTGCCCCGCGGCCAGCGTCAGGGACACATCCGCCACCACTGGCTTGCCCCCATAGACGCGGGTGACCCCTTTGATTTCCAGCCGTGGCACCATGGCCGTCCTGCCAATCCCATGCGAAACACTCAGGAACCGCGATACCAGCCCCGTTCCGCCCCAGCAACCCCGGGAAAGAAAAAGAGCGGCTGCCGCCGCGAGCCTTGGTCTTTACCGCCGCCGCACTGGTTGCCCGCGTTGAGCGATGAGGGGCCCTGCCCCTCACATGCCTCCGGTTTCTCGAACCGGTGGCAAAACCGTCGGCATACCCCGGGATACTTTTACACAGAGGAAGGGCAAAGGCAGAAGGCCGCCCTTCCGCGCGGCACTCAGATCGTCGCGTTTGTGGCCCCGCCATCGGCCAGCAGGTTCTGCCCTACGATGAACCCCGCATGGGTTGAACACAAAAAGGCACAAGCCGCGCCAAACTCTGCCGCCGTGCCATAGCGCCCGGCCGGAATGGTGGCTTGGCGATTGGTGCGAGCTTGCTGCATTGTAATCCCGCTGGCTTTGACCACGCCGCCATCCAGCGCCAAAGCGCGGTCGGTGTCATGGATACCGGGGAGAAGGTTGTTGATCGTCACCCCTTTGCCGGCCACTTGCCGCGCTGTACCCGCGACAAAGCCGGTCAGCCCGGTGCGCGCCGCATTCGACAGGCCCAAGGCCGGGATCGGGGCCTTGACCGACTGGCTGGTGATATTGACCACCCGGCCCCAGCCCCGCGCCATCATCCCCGGCAGCACTGCCTGCATCAGTGCAATCGGCGTCAGCATATTGGCGTCCAGCGCCTTGATGAAATCATCCCGGCTCCAATCGCTCCACAATCCCGGGGGGGGGCCGCCCGCATTGGTCACCAGAATATCCACGCCGTCGCCCGCCGCCGCCAGCACCCGGGCGCGGCCCTCTTCGCTGGTGATATCGGCCACTACCGCCGTGACCGTGACCCCATGCGCCCGCAACTCTGCCGCCGTCGCCTCTAGCGCCTCAGCGCCGCGCGCGCAGATCACCAGATCGGCGCCCGCCTGCGCCAAAGCCTCGGCACAGCCACGCCCAAGGCCCTTTGACGCTGCACAAACCAGCGCCTTCTTACCGCGAATACCCAGATCCATGTCTGTCCTCCTGAATTTGCACCAGCTTAGCGCCCAAGCCCTGCCTGCGAAACCCCGCGCTTTTGGCACATAATCCCTTAGTATCCTGCCGTGCTGTTTCCATTTAACCCCAAGAAAACAATCCCATTTGACCAAAGCACTCAAAGTTTGGTAAACTTTCTTCAGCAAGGTGGTGGGGGCCTTCGATCCGAATATGTTTTGAAAGTGCCCGATGACGTCGCCCACCCCGCCGCTTTCCATACCCGGCCATGCGTGCCAGCTGTTTGCGGCTGATGACATCTTTGTGTCGAACGGGGTGAATGCCGGTGATGGTCTGGGACTGCCCGGTGACGCGCTTGAGGGTGATATTTATGAGCTGACCGAGGAGGCGCAGCCGCTGCGTCTGGTGCTGACCCGCCCCGAAGCGGGCGGTGACCCTCGGGTGGCTGACGGCTCCTCCATCGGCACACCGGGTGACGCGGCCTGCATGGCGGCGCGCTATACGCTGATGTCGCCCGATGGCGACAAGGTTGAATTGCTTTTGCTGACCATCGCCGCCGCCCTTTACGCCCTGCCCCTGTCGCCAATGCGCGCGCGCGCCGACTATACCCTGCTTCGGATTGAGACTGCCCCCGAAGAGACCCGCCTGTCAGATCTGATGTGCGTCTCTTTCGCCCGTGGCACCATGATCACGCTGGCCACCGGCGCCCAGGCCGCGATTGAGAGCCTTGCCCCCGGCGACAAGATCCTGACCCGCGACCACGGCCCGCAACCTTTGTTGCTGCTGGGCCGCGCCACCCTTCGCGCGCATGGCGCCTTTGCGCCGGTGGTCATTCAGGCCGGCACCTTGGGCAATTCCGGCGATCTGATCGTCAGCCAGCACCACCGCATGTTCCTTTATCAACGCAAACGCATCCCCGGTCTGCCTACATCGGAACTGCTGGTGCAAGCCAAGCATCTGGTCGATGGCAAGCAGGTCTTTATCCGCGATGGTGGGGCCGTCGATTACTTTAGCCTGATCTTCGACAGCCATGAAATCATCTATGCCGAGGGTATTCCCGCCGAAAGCCTGATGGTCAATGATGCCACCGTCAATCGCTTGCCGCCCGAGATTGCATCCGATGTCCAACGCAGCTTTCCCGGTCTGGCCCATGTGCAGCATTTCGGAACCGAGGCCGGGCGCACCTTTTTGCAATCCTTGGGCGCCAATACGCTTTATCAAAGCACCCGCCGCGCCCGCCAAAAGCGCGCGCCGCAGGATGAGGGTTAACCGTTAAGGTGGTGCTAAGGTGCTGCGGCCCGCGTCACCGCCTCAACGTCCCTTGCCGAAGTGCCAAGGTTCCACAAAAGGGCTGATTTCGGCAAAGGCAGATCGGTTCCAGTCAGCCGGTCCATCACCGCCGTCACTAACCCGTGCATGGTCAATTCCCCCTCTTCAACTGTCGCCATCAGCGACGAGCTGGCGCCCGGAGAGGCATCGCAGCCAAGATAAATCACCCCCGGCTCAATCGGGTTGGGACGCAGAAATGTGCCGGGATTGCCGTCATTTTGAATAAACTCGCAGGCTTGCCAAGACATCTGCCAGCCGTTTTCATTTCCAAAACGCCCATCATAGCCAATCACATAAACCTCGCCCCGCGGTGGGTGGCGGGTGGAAAACGGCATCCCCCCGCGCGGCTCTCCGGCACCAAAGGCATCGTCAGGCATAGGTTTGTCAGAAATGGTCTCTGTCAGGAAATAGACCAGCCAATCTTCCGCAGGCTCCATCATCAACCCTTGCGAGGCGAAATTCAGCGGCCCCGGCTCCAATGCCACGCTCGCCTTCAGATCCTCTGGCGTCAGCTGGCCCAGCCCGCCCGGCACCTTATAGCTTGCATTCATCTGATAAAACGCAGGCTCATCCGCCGTGCAGGCCAGATCGTCACGCCACTTGCCCGCCACCAGATGGCGCGAGGTTACAACTGCATCCCGCTCTCCCACTTGGATCAAAATGGCATTGCTGGCGCGCCTGCACCCCGGCAAGGTGATCCAGCCAATCCGGTTGCCCGCCGTTAAAATGGCGCGCTCCATCTCGGTCAAGGTGGCCTCGGGCATATCGCGCAGCTCTTGCAGCGCTTGGCGGTCGCCGTTGTCGGTAAACCACGCCACCGGCGTCGGACGCAGGGATTCAGCCCCGACAGCACCCGCCAGCATCACCCAAATCATCACCGCCCAAAGCCGCATTCCGTTTTCCCACGTTGCCGCGCCCGCTTCACCCAAGTCGCATAAAAAGGTTAACACCTCTTTAGCATCGTTTCTTGTCATACGCGTGCCAGACGTTTTGCAACCCATCAATTTCACATCAAATCAGCGGCTTAATACCAAATTCGCCTCTAAGCCTGCCAAAGATCCAACTTTTCGCCCACACTGCCCCCGCCGCCGCACCGCGCCGATGGACGGCCCGCCAATTTCCCGCTAGAACCCCGGCCCATGTTGGACAATCGCCCCCCCCTTCCGCCCGAGATCGCCCGCCGCCGAACTTTTGCGATCATTGCGCACCCCGATGCTGGCAAAACCACGCTGACAGAGAAGTTTCTCTTGTTCGGTGGTGCCATCCAGATGGCCGGTCAGGTTCGTGCCAAAGGCGAAGCGCGACGCACGCGGTCAGACTTTATCAAGATGGAGCAAGAGCGCGGGATTTCGGTCTCTGCCTCCGCCATGTCCTTTGATTTCAAAGAGTTCCGGTTCAATCTGGTCGATACCCCCGGCCACTCTGATTTCTCCGAAGACACGTATCGCACGCTAACGGCGGTGGATGCCGCAATCATGGTCATCGATGGTGCCAAGGGCGTGGAATCCCAGACCCGAAAGCTGTTCGAGGTATGTCGGTTGCGCGATCTGCCGATCCTGACCTTTTGCAACAAGATGGACCGCGAGGCTCGTGATACCTTTGAGATCATTGATGAAATTCAGGAAAATCTGGCCATCGACGTCTCACCCGCCAGCTGGCCTATTGGTCAGGGCCGTGACTTCCTTGGCTGCTATGACATCTTGAATGACCGCCTTGAACTGATGGACCGCGCCGACCGTAACCGCGTGGCAGAAACCATTCAGATCAAGGGCTTGGATGACCCAAAGCTGGCTGACCACGTCCCCGCCGACCTGTTGATAAAACTGCGCGAAGACCTAGAGATGGTGCACGAACTCCTCCCCGCCTTTAACCGCGAGGCCCTGCTGAATGGTTCCATGACGCCAATCTGGTTCGGATCGGCCATTAACTCTTTTGGTGTCAAAGAGTTGATGGACGGTATTGGCAAATACGGGCCAGAGCCGCAGCCGCAGCCCACCGCCAGCCGCAAGGTTGCGCCCGAAGAGACCACGGTGACTGGCGTGGTCTTCAAGGTGCAGGCGAATATGGACCCGAAACACCGCGACCGGGTGGCCTTTGTGCGTCTGGCATCCGGCCATTTCCTGCGCGGGATGAAGCTTACGCATGTGCGCGCGAAAAAGCTGATGGCGATTTCCAACCCTGTCCTGTTCCTCGCCGCTGACCGCGAATTGGCGGAAGAGGCCTGGGCCGGTGACATCATCGGCATTCCCAACCACGGCCAGTTGCGCATCGGCGATGCGCTGACCGAGGGCGAGGCGCTGCGGTTTACCGGGATTCCATCTTTTGCGCCGGAGCTTTTGCAGACCATCCGCGCGACCGACCCGCTGAAAGCCAAGCATCTGGAAAAGGCGCTGACCCAATTTGCCGAAGAAGGCGCTGCCAAAGTCTTCAAACCGATGATCGGTTCGGGCTTTATCGTCGGCGTCGTCGGGGCTTTGCAATTTGAAGTGCTGGCCAGCCGGATCGAGCAGGAATACGCCATCCCCGTGCGGTTTGAAGGCTCCAACTTTTCCTCTGCCCGCTGGATCTCCGGCGACAAGGAAGAGGTGGAAAAGCTGGTCAATATCAACAAGCAACACATCGCCACCGACACCGATGGCGACCTTGTTTTCCTGACCCGGCTGCAATGGGACATTGACCGCGTGGTCCGCGACTATCCCGCAGCAAAGCTGACCGCGACGAAAGAAATGATGGCGTAAGTCCCGGGGCAAAGGTGCTTTGACCCCGGAAATGCTGCCTTAACTGCCAATCGCACGCAGATAGGCCGAAGACACCTATACGACATGACCAGCGCCGGTACGCACTTGGCTCCAGTTTTGTCAGATGGCCAAACGCTTAACCAGCGCGCGTTCCGGCAAGCTGCCTTTTTTCTCTCCGCCCAGAGCGGCGCGGAAATTCAGCGTTGAAGGCCCCCCCCCCGATTGCCCCGGTATTCGCGCTGAGCGTATGCGAAGCCGGTGTCATTCCCGATCCTTTGGCATTGGCCGCAATAGACCGCGCACCCCGGATCAACTTGCCATCGCCCTCTACCAAAAGGTGATAATGCGACTTTTAAAAGGTGCTGGCGCTGTGCTTTCCGGCCGTCCAATGCACATGAATTCGGCTCATTGCGGCAGCGGGCATCCAAGCTTCGGGCACAACTCCAGTCATCACAATTCCTTTTCAATTGAGATCGCGTCATGGCCTTTGGAAAAGATGATATTCCAGCAACTTAGGGCGCCATTGCGCCTTCGCCTATCTCAAACTCCGGCCTCGCCAACTTGACCGCTAGCAGACGCAAACCTATTGTTGCATCGAAACGGCCCGCGATCGATGTGATGGCCCGAAGGATGCACATGGTTGATCCATCTTCAGATAGAGGTTTGGTTGCATCGCAATGTTCCACTTACCCCAACGCGCCCGAAAGCCTGATCACAACGTGGAACATCCGCCGCCGCGCGCTGACCTTTGCAGCGGGAGAGACGCTGCCGCCTTTGGATGTGGATCTGAAAGCCCTGCTGGCGGCACGGGTGCCCGCTGAGGACGCAAGGCCCAGACCGACCTCTGCCAATGCCACCAAAACCCAGGAAATCCGCCGCGAGTTGGCCGGTTTCACCGAATTGGCCGCGCTGAATGCGCTGTTGATTGCGCATCTGCGCAAGAAGAGGTTTCCGCGCCATACGCCCCGGCTGTTTCGCCGGATCTGGAACGAAGAACCTGAAGCTCTGATCGCTGAATTGCCGCCCCGCTGGCTGATCTCTTCGGTCATAACCTTTGGCGATCACGGTTGGAACGAGGGGCAACGCCGCGTTGGCCTGTCGATGAACATCCTGTTTTCCTTGATGAAACTGTTCGAGTTTGAGCGGCTTTATTCCGGCTTTCCGCCGGAAAAACCCTATTCGATCAAGCGCACGCCCAGCACGGCCCTGCCACTGGACATGCCATCGTTCAGCCTGCTGTCGGGGGGGTTGGACATCAACCTGCTGGCCCAGATCTGGGATATGGCGCGCAATGAACCTGTGGCTGGCCGCATCGCTTGTTGCCTGTTGCAGCAGCTGAATGACGACCCCCGCAGCCTGTTTCGCCGCATCGGCCTGATGCGCGTTGATCTGCGGGCCCACCGCGCCGCAAAGGCCGCACGGGCAGGCGATCCGGGGGCCGAAGCTGCCGAATAGCCTGTCTTCGCCGTAACTTGACCACGGGGCCGTAATCCTGTATCGCCCGATCTGGGCAATTTTGCCCAAAAAACGCGGGGCGCCCGGAACATTGCGTCCCTTTACCCATGCGGGCCGATCCCGCATCTGACAGGACGCTGATGACCAAATTTTCTGACCTCGCGCTGGATCCGCGCGTGCTGCAAGCCGTCTCCGAAGCCGGCTATGAAACCCCCACCCCGATTCAGGCTCAGGCGATTCCGCATGCGCTGGTTGGCCGTGACGTTTTGGGCATCGCCCAGACCGGCACCGGCAAAACCGCCAGCTTCGTGCTGCCGATGATCACCATTCTGGGTCAAGGCCGCGCCCGCGCCCGGATGCCACGCAGCCTTGTGCTGGCGCCAACGCGCGAACTCGCCGCTCAGGTGGCCGAGAATTTCGAAACCTATGCCAAACATACCAAGCTGACCAAAGCGCTGCTGATCGGCGGCGTGTCGTTTGGTGAGCAGGACAAGCTGATCGACCGCGGCGTTGATGTGCTGATCGCCACCCCCGGCCGTCTGCTGGATCATTTTGAGCGGGGCAAATTGCTCTTGACCGGCGTGCAGATCATGGTGGTGGATGAGGCGGACCGGATGCTGGATATGGGCTTTATCCCCGATATCGAACGCATCTTCCAACTGACGCCCTTCACCCGCCAGACCATGTTCTACAGCGCCACCATGGCCCCCGAGATCGAGCGGATTACGAACACCTTCCTGACCAACCCCGCCAAGATCGAAGTGGCGCGGCAGGCCACGGCCTCTCTTACGATCACCCAAGCACTGGTGCAGTTCACGCCATCGCGCAAAGATCGCAGCTTTACCGAAAAGCGCGCCGTTCTGCGCCGGATCATCACCGATGAAGGGGCGGGTTGCACCAATGCCATTGTGTTCTGCAACCGCAAGATGGATGTGGATGTGGTCGCCAAGTCTTTGAAATCACATGGTTTCAATGCAGCGCCTATTCATGGCGATCTGGAACAAAGCCAGCGGATGAAGACACTGGATTCTTTCCGCGATGGCTCTTTGCATATCCTTGTGGCCTCTGATGTGGCCGCCCGGGGGCTGGATATTCCAGCCGTCAGCCATGTCTTCAACTTTGACGTGCCCAGCCATCCCGAAGACTACATCCACCGCATCGGCCGCACCGGCCGCGCCGGACGTCTGGGCAAGGCCTATACCATCGCCGTGCCCACGGATGCCAAATATCTGGCCGCGATCGAAAGCCTGGTGAAGATGGAAATCCCACGGGAGGATCTGCCCGAAGGTATGGATCTGGGCAGCGAAGGCTCCGACCGTCCGCGCGAAGAGCGAGGCAGCAGCAGCCGGGGCAAAACCGATGGCCGTTCCGAAGGCCGGGGCGGACGCAATGGCCGCAGTCGTGACCGCAAACCGCCAGCACACACCGGCCCCGAGGCTGACACGACGCCAATCGCACAACCAGCCGCAGCACCCGTTGTGGCCGAGGTTCCTGCGGCCCCTGCCCCCGTGGCAGAGACCCGCAACGAGCCGCGCGAAGAGCGTCGCAACCCGCCGCGTGAGCGTCGTGAAGCTGGGCGTGAAGGCGAGGAAGAGCGCCGCGATGACCGCCGCTCAGGCCGGGATCGCCGCGATGGCGGGCGCGACACTGGCGGGCTTTCAGTAACGGGTCTGGGCGACCATGTGCCAGATTTCATCCTGCGCAGCTTCAAGATCGAAGCCACCCCGAAAGCAGACCAAGAGTCCGATGCCCTGCCCGAGGCGACCAACGCCGAAGACTGAGCCGCAAGATCAGAATTTTCGCAGAAAATTCATGCAAAAAAGGGGCTGCAAAGGGCCGGTAGTCCCCCATTTTTACGGGCCGCATTCGTAGAACGAATGCGGCCATTTTCAGTTTAATAGCGGGTGTGATGCCGCCGATGCCCTGTTGCCCGGCAATGGTTTGCCTGCAAACCATACGACGGATGCTGGGGCGGTCTGTGTTTTATGTCCAGAGCCATTGCGGGGCCTGATCTTGAGCCTCCCATTGGCCGGTAGGCGATGGCCTTCACTCGCCGGAAGGCTCGATGCTTTCGCATGATGTATTCGGGCCCGGTGTCCACCCTGATGATGCCGGGCTTGCCGCACCATTCGATGTTTGTGGCGGATCAGGAAATGGTCCCGGGGACCATTTCCCCGACGAATGGATCACGGCTCCAGATCACAGGTTTGGACCTGTCGCGGTTTAGTGCCGCTCCTTTGATAGCGTAATGTGCAGCAAAGGAGATGAACCATGGGCACAGTCAGGACGGATGAATTTCGCAAGGACGCGGTGCGGATCGCGCTGAGTTCGAAGGATCAGAAAAAGATCCGGGGGATCATTTTCCCTGAGGACGGGCTTTCGCGCAAACAGATCGCTGATGATCTTGGGGTCGGGATGTCGACCCTAAACAAATGGATCACGGCGCATCCGTTGCCCGGCAATGGTTTGCAAGGCAAACCATGAGAGGGGTGACACGGATGTGGTGTCGCATGAGGATCGCGAACTTGCGCTTGAGAATGAACGACTGTGGCGCGGGAACCGCATATGTCGCGAGGAGAGGGACATCCTAAACTGAGGAGGATCAGAAAACAGTCCGGGGGACTGTTTTCCCGACGAAGGCCACCCAGTTCTTCGCGAACCAAAAGCCGTGATGGCGTTGCCCGGCAACGGTTTGCCTGCAAACCGTGAGAGGGTTTAGGTTCGTGGAGGAACATCGCAGCAGCTTTGGAACAGACCGGTTGTGTCAGGTTATGAACGTCAGCCCTCGGGGGTTGCGGGCCGGTCAAAGCCGCCCTGCCAGTCGCAGGCAGCATACGGACATGATCGTTCTGGCCCACATCAAGGAACAATCGCGCCTCAGTCTTGGCAGTTATGGCCGGCCAAGAATGACCGAAGAACTGAAGGAAGTTGGGGTCGATGTCGGTCACCGGCGGGTCGGGCGCGTTCGTCGGGAAAACAGTCTCCCAGACTGTTTTCTGAACCTCCTCACTGCGAGAAAACGGGATCGTCGTTGAAAGAACGCGTAAATTCAAGGTGGAGGAGGGTCAGGAAATGATCCGGGGGATCATTTCCCCGACGACGGACGGACAGCGACCACACGTTCAACATCGCGCCGAATCTCTTGCAGCAGGATTTCGCTGCGAGCCA
>Ga0105053_10000666_pt1 | contig 54782 bp, 70 predicted proteins | sample BON01_FD_78093 | JGI IMG/M metagenome (GOLD analysis project Ga0105053, IMG submission 78093) | Freshwater microbial communities from Lake Bonney liftoff mats and glacier meltwater in Antarctica - BON-01 | ecosystem: Environmental > Aquatic > Freshwater > Ice > Glacier meltwater | place: Lake...
AATGAACGCCTTGCCTTGCGCTTGATGGCCCCCGTTCCCTTTCGCCTATTGACGATTCTTGCGCCTTCTGTATAGATCGACTGAGGGGGATCAGGGTGATCCTTGACCCCTTGGCCGAGCACGATTGCAAGCTCTGCGGCCTTGCCCGCCAACAAATACTTGAGATTCGTCTTCAACATTTCGATCATGTCGCCCGCAGCGCCCGAGACAGCCGTTAGCGCAGCCCCCGCCCCAGCCTGGGTAGTCGCCAGCGCGTCCCCGGCCCCTTTCTGAACGAGAATGGCGGCCCCAGAGATTCCGTGGCCCGCAATCAAATAGGCCCCACCCCCAATCAGCGCGGCCGCTCCCACCAGGAACGCCGTGTTCTTGAACGTGGTAAGGTCGCCCGCCTTTTCCGTGATGGACTTTGCGAAAACCGGGTTGGTCAGTGTCTTAAAATACTGCTTGTTGTCGAACCCGAGCCCAAATGCCACCGCCTTTCCGTCGCCGCGCGCGTCGAGCAGGAGCAGCGCGAGGTCGAGCATCTGGTCGCCGTGGACGCACACGTCGGCCGGGGTCCGCGCGCTCGCCGTCAGCGCGGTGAACCAGAAGAATTGCATCAGCGCATCGGCCCGCCCCTCGGCGTGCGCTCGCTCCAGAAATTTCTCGCACGACATGCACGCGTTGCCCGCGACCGACGCAAACCACGAACCCCCCGAGTTGTACGCACACCGCGACGCGTGACAGTCGCGAACGTTGGATTCCTCGCTCAGCCGAAACACCGAGGTCTTGTCGTAGCACTCGGCGTCGTCTGGGCCCGACACCAGCGGCGACACGTCAACCTTGGCGCTCGACTTATTGTTGCACGCCAGCGCTACCGCCATTGCGCCAAACGTGGACGCGAGATGCTCTCCGTCCTGCCCGTCCGGGTCGAACTTTTTGCTCACCTTGCCCTGATTGATATGCTTCTTGTGGAACCGCATGTTCTCGAGCACGGTCGACCGGATCCGAAGTTTGACCACCGCCACCTCGACGGCGTCGTCGCCAAATACCTCGCGCATCACCTCTGTGACCATGTCCTCTTCGATCTGCTTCTTAAGGGTTGGATGGGCGGCGAGCGCGGAAGTGAGTTGTGCTCGGGTCTTGCAGCTCTCGGCGACGGCGAGCGCCGCGTCCATCAGCTCGTTCTCGGGTAGCCGCTTCATCCGCTTTGGGGTAGCCTGCTCTAGATTTTGGGAAAACTGGACATTCTTGGCGCTCTCGGCCAGAGGCGCCACCTTGCGTTTTTTGGAACTTTTTGGCATGGTCTTTTTACTATTAGATCCGTCTATACTTTTGTTAGGGGGTTAGAGTTGCTTAAGCTGAGAACCCTCGAGTTTGCGCTTCTTGTCCGTCAACCACCCATCCTCAATCTGCTTCAGAGCGACAACCTTTTTGTTGCCGTCCTTTTCCGCAACGTACCGCCTGAACGGAAATGCGTGGAACGTGACCCCAACCCCCCAGTCGGTGGTTGGATCGATGATGCGAATGGTCTTAAGCTCGTCCTGAACCGTTTCCCCGCCGCCGAGACAGATCACGTTGCGCGACCCGGTCGTGAAGAGCGCCGCAACGCCGAGCGCCTTCCAGTTTGCGAAATTGGGCGTCACATAGAACGTCATCCGACCGAAGACGGGGCTTTTCTTCCACGACTTGATACGGTCGGCCAGATCCTCCTTCTTGACAAACGGCGCCAGGATATAGTCCTTGAACCCGATGCTTTTGGCCCGGACCTCGATGAATCTGGTGTACGAATCGTCCGCGAGCGCGTCGCCATCCCACACCAACACTTTGCGGTCCTTGTCCTCGAGGAGTTGGAAAATTTTGCTTTGGGCGGCGTGCACATGTTTGTCTTGTCGGTTGACACTGAGATTCTCTGTTGCTCCCAATTCGCGCGCCATCATGCCGACGGTAGGGCCTGTGTTGGGAACTACGGTGGTAAGATCCCACATCCCGCTGGCAAACCCCTTGATGTGCACCACCTCTTCGGGCTTGTACGGAAAATCCGTCATGGGCACAACGTTGCACCCCATCCCGGCGGCGGCCCACGCGCGCTGGGCCCGCCTGTCAAGGCAGACCGAGGAGGCGTTAGCCGTGTACCGCTGCGAGCCCCGACGCTTGGGAGTGGGCTGGGACTTCTGAAGACGGGCAGGTTGGGACGCGCGGCGGGCGCGAGTGGATCTTCGGGCGGGCATGGCGATGGTCCTTTGCAGTATGAGTCGACCCAAAATTGTTTATGGTAGTTAAGGCACGCATAATTGGTTCACGTAGGCGCGCGCTTCGTCGTACGCGTACACCATCACCGAGCTACTGTCGGGTTGGTATCGCTGAAATCCGCGGTACATCGGCGACTTCCAGAGCGGCCGAACCTCGACCCGCTCAGATGGGCCCGGATTGACATGTGTCTGTAGCACCTCGTTCACGTGCAAGATCCCGGTGTCGGTATCGTCCAACACGATCGTTCCGAATCGCCACTCAATGTAGCCAAAACAATTGATGACCCGGATCGCCACCCGAGTCATGCTCACTCGATCAGGATGGAGGGGCCCTGCGCCTCGAGGTCGACCCCCGGGTTATAAGGGGCCCCATCTTCGTGGTTAACGTTGTACACGCTGTTAAAGCGGGCCATCGACGCCATCAGTTTGCTCGGGAACTGGTCATGGGGCTCGCCATCGCTGTTGCCAAGAAAGTACCCCGCCGAGCAAAACCCGTGGGCGTCACTCACGTTGTTGTTCCGGATAAACTCGATGATCGCTCCGGCTTTTTTTGGAAGAATCCGCGTTAGCGCCCACGGAACGTACAACACCCCGACCAACTCAAACAGCGCCATCTTCCACCGGGCCTGGTACGTGTGCTCGAGCGCGGCCACCGCGAGCGCGGTCGAGTCGTTGACGTCCTTCCACCGCTGGTCGGCTGGGTAAAGTATCGCGCGGACCGCGTCGGTGGCCGACCCCTGGCTGTCGACCTCGACCGGGAGAGGTGGGTGCGCCCAGGGCTTGACCGTCACCAACACGGCTCCGAGCACCCCGAGCCACCACCCGACCGACCGACCGGCCGTCAGCTCGGCTAATACGATCGGGTCGTCGTACACGATCGCCATGATCCCGAGCACCAATACCGCGGCGGCGGCGACCATCGAAACGGCGCGACACACCGCCGCCATCATCGGGTACCGACGGTGTGCAAACAGCTTGTTGGCAGGGTCAACAAGCGCCCGCATTCGTTGCGCAAACTCGTGGTCCAACTCGGAAAAGTGGCGGAGTCGGTAGTGCTCGGGCATCGAGATCCCTCGGGATGTGAGCATCGCGGGCAACATCCGACCGCCGTCGATCATTTCAAGCACCAGCCACAACACCCGGAAGATCAGGATGAACGGCGCGAGCACCAGTGTCACCCCGCCCATGATTCGAAACATTCGCCGCATTGTCGAGGCCGCCGCGTCCGGGTACGCCCGCACGTCGTGCGCTACCCGCCCCTTGGAGTCAAAACACGCGCTATCGATGCACCGCCCGACGCACCAACAGAGCGTCGACGGCGCCAGGTGGTCCCACGGGACGTCCATAAGCTTAGCGTTGTACAGCCCAATCATCCAGTTGGCCTTGCGCGTGATCAGGTTGGTCTGGGTCAACACGTCGCACGGCCTGCCCTCGACCCGCTCGAGCTCATGCGCTACCTCGGACCACGGGATTGTGAGCACCATTGGGATCCCGAGCCTGCCCCGCATATACTCGTGCGCAAAGTGGAGCTGTGGGGCGCATAACACCAGGTCCAACAACTGGTACATCGCGTAGGTGGTCACGAGCATGGTGATGATCCAACACCATCCGGACATGTTGGCGAGGCGCCCAAAGTCGATCGGGCGGTTTCCGTTGCAATCTGTGCTCGTGAGCGGTGCGGTGTTGAGCGTCCCGTCAGGGCAGATCCGGTGGTCATCCCGGCGCCAGAGCAGCCCCCAATCGATCGGAGTGCACACCAGCGACACAAAGGTTAGGTACACCGCGACGGTCCCGACAATGTTGGCGGCCCTCCGTAACAGCCCGCCTGCCATTCCGCCATCGAGGTAGGTAGCGTACACCGTCTGACAGAGGTACTCCATCTCCTTGAGCGAATCATCGTCGGACGGGGGCAGCGAGGGAGATGACGAGAGCAGCGATGCCTCGATGTCGTCGTCCATGGCGTTTGTGAAATTGTGGGGACACGGACCTATTAAAAGGCAAAGGGTTGAGTTAAATGAGCGACAGCGGAACGTACATCTGGGGCGGGCTGATGTGGAAATTGCTCCACGGCCTGGCCTCGCTCGGCCTCCGGGGCGGGGATTTCTACCGATTTCTCGAGATTCTGGGGCGGGCGCTTCCCTGCGATGAGTGTCGGGGCAACATTGTGCGCCACATGAGCACCCAACGGTTTGACTGGAGCGACGGCGAAAAGGCCGCCCACCAGCTCCACAGCGTGGTCAATGCGGCGGTTCGCCCGGGGTATGAGGGGCCGTCGCTCGCGGTGGTGCGGCGGCGAGCCATGATGGTCGACCGCCACTTTACCGCGACCGATTTGGTGTCGCTGATGCACATTATCTTCAACGTCTGTGGGATGGAGCGCGGAAGCAACTACGAGGATTCGGTGTGCGATTTTATTGAGGAGCTAATCAAGGTGTTGACGCGGTACCGCCCCGACCTGACCAAAGTCGCCAAGGGGCTCCGGTTTTGCCACGGCTGCCTCCGCGAAAAGGGGGGTGGTGAGTGCGCGCGGTACATGTTGACCCTGACCCCGCCACTGATGGTGGTGTTGAGCTGAGCTACGCTGATGATGACGGGATCATCGCCCCCCCGATTATCGAGGATATCCCCGACGCGTCGCGGCCGTACACCTCGCCTGCAAACATCCGGAGCCCAAACACCACCAACCCGACCAGGATCGCGGCCCCGATGCTCCGCATTACTCGAAATTTGTCCGAAGGGGTGGGTTGGATGGGTTGGCACGGCTTGACCGGGTACACGAGCAGCGCCAAACACAGCCCGAATAGAAAGTACAGGACCGGGTCGATCTGCGCAATCCCAAACGCCATGGTTCGTTTGGGAAGGGTTGATGTCGAAAATTTTCGCAGGACGACCCACCCAAACCATGCCATTCCTGGGCATAAGCGGCGGCAAGTCGCCGACACCCCCCAAATACGAGCTGTGCTCCACAACCGAGCGTGAGCCGAAGCCACTCTCAATTTACAAAAAGACCATTGGAGAAGACTTTTGTTACTTGGTGTAGATACGATTTCATTTCCAAGATTCCAGATCCGATCAAATAAGAAGGTGAACCCTTTGAGTGGCGGGCAATGACAATGGTTACGTCATCTATAGCAACGATATGTTCTGGCAGGGCAGCTTCATCAAGTACGCGCTCATGTCCCTTGAGATTAACCCCCAGTAAACTATTTATTTGTCGGCGCGCTTGCCATCCTCTTTCCGGAACTTGAAATAGTTTTCAACCTGCTCGGGCAGCTTTTTCTTTCGGATCGCGACCGAAGTCCACTCCATCAGCTGATCCACGTCGCGCGCCACCAGGTCGTTGGCGGGATCAAAGTCCTTGAGCAGGACCCCGCGCTCCATGTACAGCCGGTTCACGCCCGACCCGTGGAACAGGTGGTACACCCGGCCGAGCAACAGGTCAAGTCTACCGTTGACCACCGCCGCCGCCCTGGTCTGGTACTCGCGGACCGCCTGCCCGAGCGCGGGGTTCCACCCGGGATTCCAGTGATGCTCAGGCCAAGTCTTGGGTACCGGACCGTCGCGACTCGGGCTGTGCGAAAACGCCATCGCCATTACGATGTCACCGTGCCCCAGAATCCCGAGGTCGAAAAAGGGGCGGTCGGGGTCAATTGCGGCCAGCGTCTCTCGGGACGCCGCCCACACCAGGCCTGGGTAGTACGTGATGTAGAACGGGGTCCCAACGGTGGTCCGCCGGTGGAAGCGGTACAGGAGCCCAAACGAGTTGAGGTACTGCTCTGACCGCTGGAACGTCTCCACCTTCTCGTCTTCGCCCATCAGGTATGCGTGCGAAAACGGCTGCAAGATCTTGGGGGCGTTGGGGCGGGTGAGCGCCGTCACGATCTTCCTGGGCCAATCCGGGTCGGACATGACAATGTCGCAGTCGGCCCACACCACATACTTGCACTGCGGAGGAAGTGCCTGAAACCCGATGTTAAGCAGCCGCTCCTTCATCCACATCAGGTTTTTGGTTTTGTTGTACGGGACCATGACCACCTCGGTGGCGAGCGCGTCGATCTTATCCGACTCAGGCAGCCCTTCGGTGCGAACGAGCATCAATGGAACCCCTCTGCGCCGAAGCTCCTCGGCGAAGGTGACGTAGTTGTCGCGGCGGTTAGCGTACCCAATCGGGTTGAAGTAGCTGGTCAAAACCCACAGCGAACTCGCGCCCGCGCCCTCGGTTTTGGATCGGATGGATCCGGTGAAGGTGGGCATTGCGCACTATTTTGGGCTCTGGACGACAGAAAAAATGGCCCCATTGGTGGTCGGGATAGTCGGGCTTGGGACCGTCCAAAATTTAGACAAGGCTGTCCAGGCTTTTTACGCCGAGGCCGCCAAGCGCGATGACACTAAATCGTTTCGACTGTATACCACCGAGCTTGAGATGTGGGCGCGGCTCGGTTGCAGCCTGTGGATCAGGGCTGAACCGCGGTCGTATCAGCTTGGGGTAGGGTCGGTCCCGATCGACGGCGAGGTCAAGTGGATTGAGGTGTCCGAGCGGTTCGACGCCGCCGCCGCCGCCAAGCTGGTCAACGTGGCTCGCCGGGTGTGGTACCACGGCGATTCGATCGATAAGATTGCGTCCATGTACTCTAGCCGATGAATCGAGAGCCCACCGCGACGTGCACTTCGTCCTTCAGGAGTCCGCACGACAGTTCGAGCACGTAGTCGACCAGCTGGGCGTAGTTTTCGTCGACCCCGCTCGCCTGGACCCGGATGGCGTTAACTGTCGACGGCCTTGACTGCTTTGGCGCAAGAGTATCCGTGGCGAATCAGGCGGAGATGCACGGTCTTGGCGGCCATTGTCGGCGTTTTTTTTACTCTGGTCCACCTTTTGAATAAACATGCCCGTCCCGGCCAACATGTGGATTTACTTTGCACTGCTCGCCGCGTTTGCACTGGTCTTAGACTTGGTGTGGGTCGTGGCCAACACCAAGTGGGGGCTGTACCGCTCGATCACGCCTGTGCAACCGCTGCCCGTGATCGGCGGGCTGTGGCTGATAATAGTGGCCGTCAACGCGCTGCTCATCACTGCAACTGTTCGATACAGCCAAAAGAAGCACACCCCCGCACAAGTCTTTGGTATCGGGGCGTTTATTGGGTTTGTGTCGTACGTCACATTCAACGCCACCGCCGTGAGCGTCTTTGATGAGTGGAAGCCCCGGGTGGCGGCGGCCGACGCGTTGTGGGGTGCATTGCTCTATGGAACAGCGTCGACCCTCGCGGTAATGATCCACCACCCGTGGAACGACCCGGTCAAAAATGCGGGTTAAACATGATCGTTGGGGTTGTGGCTTCCGTGCGGGGGTTTTACAAAATATATAAATTGTTAACAGGGGCGTCAGACCCAACAATGGATCCACAACAAGCATGGGTAGCGCGATACGAAGGAACCCCCCTGGCTGTGGTGGCCGTCGAAGCCATCGACCTTATCTTTGGAGCAGACAACATCAAGAGGTTTTGCGCCACAGGGTTTGGGGCGCAGCTCATTGTCCGCGACGAGATGATGCACGTGGGGGTTTTCAAGCACTTGTACATTCCAAATCTTGCACGAGATCAGGTGATGGCGCTTTTGGTTCAGGCCGTTGAGGCCGCCACGGAGGCGGGGATCGAGCACGCCAGCGAGGGCAAGGATGAACTCGTGTATCGCTACTACGAAGAGGGTGAATCCACCCTGTTTCTGCACAACGACATGGGCCCAGACGATTCGAGTCGCTAAACACGCTTTACTGAAATGAGGTAGGCGGGGTAGATCTTGTCCACGTCGTAGACAATGTGTTCGTCTGACACTGTGCTCACCCCCGCCGGTGCATGCACGCTGTCATACGACTTGGTCCAAAAAATCCACGATCGCCCGGTCAGGTCCTTGTCAGGGTCAATAAACTTGGACTTTTTCACCTTGCGGGGATTTCCCACCGCTACGCTGCAAATCAGGATCCATCCACCGGGTCCGGTGTAGTCGTACGACTTTTGAGGCACTGTCGCAAAGTACACCCCCGGACCAAACATGTTGGGATGAGTCTTGGGAGGCAGACGAAACCCATCATCAGCGATGGAGAGCACCGCGTCAAACGACCCGGTTCCGTGGTAGAGCTGTTTTATGTTCGGCTTCTTCATCTTCCCAATGGCCTTTATGTACTTGTCCAACATTGAAGTCGGGGGGTCGAGATGATACGTTTGACACACTTGCAGATTGACGCGGCGCTCGTGGGCGCCCCTTGCCATATCGGCTTGGAGCTGGATCCACACCCCCGGGGGAAGCTTTCTCGGCTGGACGCGATAGACCCGATTGTCCAGGCTCAAATCCTGCGCCTTGCCCGACGCCTCAACACATTGATTGATCAGATAATAGAAACACACGATTGCACAGGCGCATATCAACCCGTTGAGCAAGTGTTCCCAGAACAACATGGCCCCTCTAGTGTGACGGCGGTTCGATTAACCTTGGCGGAAAAGAGTGTGACCAACAAACCTATTAATCCGAGTTGGTTCGCAAGAGATCATAAAAAAGTAAAACGATTAAAATGTCGGACATACACGGGTATCAAGAAGAGGGCAAGGATGAGCGGATCATACGCAATGGCGACCGCCAACCCCCCCAAGACCGAGGCGGCGCCCGCTCCGGTCAGTCTCGGTCATCCGCCAGTAGTCGTCGAGACACCGCACGCGGTGGTTGTGGCGCAGTACGTCGAAGCGGCGCTTGCTAACCGGATGCAACAGATTGTGGCGACGGTGACGGCCGACGTGATTGGCGCGATGACTGGCCAGAACATGAACCCGGTGCATGGCCAGGGCGGCGGCGGCGGCCGCCCGATGAACCAGGGCGGTCAGGGGCGGCGCAACAACGGGCCGGACCAGACCCTGGCAGCGGCCCGCGAGAGGTTTCTCAACGAATACTGCCTGAAGACCGAGGCGCAGCTGTGCGAGATCGCGGGCACCTCAAGCATCGATGTCATCGAGCACGAGATCAACGTGATGGTGGTGCCATTTGACCCGGACCAGAAGCTCACAATCACCGAAGGGGGGCGCGAATTTAGGCTGGTCAAGTTCTCGCGAGACTTTGGCAAGACGCTGAGCAAGCAGGTCAAGGAGTACTACCACAACTACGGGTTTGACCTGTACTACACTTACCGCGCGGGCGAGGGGTTTGTGTTTCAGCTCACCCCCATTTACTACTAGAGGTCAAACAAGGCCTGTGCGTAATACAATTTTATACTGGAAGATTCATGGGCTTGCGCAACAGCGAAACCCTTAGGCGGCGAAGCATGTCGACCATTGACGTGATCACGATCTGCGAGTCGTAATGTTCCTCGTTCATGTGAGTCTCGACCTTGAACCCCAGTCGCTTGTACCACCATTGCCACTGGGAGAAAATGGCCCTATCGTTGGGGTGAATGTTGTTGATTGTTGCTACCAGCTCATCGCGGGCGCCTCCCTCGACCGCCGCGTCAAGCTGGGCAATCACTGCTTCGACCACTTGCTTTCGACGGGTCTGATCTTCCTGGTTGTTCTGAAAAGTCGCATCCATAAAACGATCAGCGAAATTCGCCATCCTTTCTCACGGATTAATACCATCACCACACTCTGAGAATTGTGTAAATGATCCTGGGGTGGCAGTGTCATTAATAGATTCAGAGGGCACGATGGACGACTCGAGAAGCGAGGGGAGCTCGCAGTCTTGGGACGAGGACGAAACCCCGGTGTCCCAGGGGCTTTATGAGATGGTCCTGCTCGACACTATCCAGGCCAACGAAGAGGTGGGCCTCCGGGGTAACATCTCGAATGTGCTCGATCGAGGGGTCGACGTGCGATGCACGGTGTCGGTGAACCTCCCTGACCGTCTCCCGGCGGTAGCGGCGACGGTGTGGGACCTGGACCCCGCGCGGGGGCCGATGGAAATTGACATCACCGTCGCCCCTAGCGGGGAGCGCGATATCCGAAGCCTCGAGAACGTTGGGTCCAAGGTGGGCCGTCAGTTATTACAGATGGCCCGAGACTACAAAGGGTCCTTGGGCGGCCTTATTCGCCACTTGCACCGCCGGGCGGGGGAGCTTCATCGGTATTGCACCGTGTGCGGCCGCGAGCACACCGACGGGGTGTTGATGCCCGTGCCCACGGTGTGCATGCGGCCGCTGTGCATGTTTGCTTGGCAGTCGTTCGCCAAGTTCCGGGACGGGGCGCTCGGGCGCGCACAGACCCAGCGGCTGCTTCGAGCCTTCTTTGTGACGGCGGCGCTTGGCGGCCGCGGGATCGACCCGGCCCCCGTGGTGTTGTCGGCGGACCAGACGCCCTTTGACCTCACGTACGAAATTATCAAGGAAGTGGCGATGACGCTCGGGCAGCGCGTCGACAAGTGTTGTGACTCGGTGTGCCCGTACTGCGGGATCGACTCGTGGATTCTCCAATCGAACCGATCGCTGCTCATTGAGATCCCCGACTGCGACCAGCTCGGCAAGTTTCAGACCGAATTCCAATACTACATCATGGCCAACCCGCCCGAGCTCGAGGAGGCGTTTCAACGACACAAGAAGGCGCACGGGTCCAGGTTTTATTATCACGGTTCGCCGACCGACAACTGGCACAGTATCATGCGCAACGGGTTTTACGTGGCGCAGGCAGGGCAGATCCTGCACGGCACGGCGCATGGAAACGGGGTGTACGTAGCGCCAAACATCGCGACTTCGTACGGGAGCTACACGCGCTATTACTCGGACAAGAAGTGCGCGGAGCGTCTCCCCGAGGAATTTGCGATCCGGGTCATCGCCGTGTGTGAAGTAGCGATGTCGCTCAATGTCAAGGACAACGGATGGTGCTCGGTGGTGCCTGACGCCGAGATGATTGTCCCTCGGTTCCTGTTGGCGTGGGACAAGACGTCTCGCGGGCCGGTCGACTGCGGGGTTGACGCGTTGCAAGATTGGTGTCGTGGGCGGATGGAGCGTTTTTCTTAGTATCAATTACATTTTAGTGGCTATGGCAGCCGGTGGCGCTGAGGGAACAGGAACAGGACCCGCTAGGGCGTGGTAAGCGGGGGGAGCATCAGGCGCTTCTTCCACAACAGTGACAGTGGGCTCATCATCTTGTGTCGCTGCGTTGATCGTGTAGAGCCGCACCCGAATCGCCACCCGTAAATCCTCGCACGTCATTTGCGCCGCCGTCATCACGTCAATTCTGGTCAGCGCATAAAGCAGCGCCACCAAATCGGCCTTGGTAAAAGGCTGTCCCCCGCGTTGCATCTGTTGCCCCCGAACCCGCCGCACCGTTTCCGGGTTGATGGCGGCCCCAACCCCTCCAGTGAGCGCGAGCACGCTATGAATGTTGTTGGCGCGAACAGGTGCTTCAGACTCGATGGCCCGGGTGGCATCCGCGGTGATTTGGTTCCGCCGTTGACGTCGCTCAGAAGAGGTTGACTGCCCCATTTTTTGAACACGCATATGTAACAAAAAAAATGGCAAATCCGAATCACTTGTACATTATCCAACAGCGGGGGTCTCGGCTCTTCAAGTTTGGTGTGTCCAATAACCCAAAGAGGCGCCTTCAGACCCTCCAAACGGGCAACCCACAACAGCTGTCGTTGCTCATATCATTTCCGTGCAACGGAATCTCGGCGTACGCCGCCGAAGCCACCATCCACCGGTACCTCGGACCCGAGCACGTTAAGGGTGAGTGGTTTCACATCGCAACCAACGACCGAGTGGTCGAGCTGGCCGCCACCATCAAAAAAGCAGTAGTGGTCGATCAAAATCAATCTCAATCTGTACAGTGCGAGCTTCCCCCAGACGCGCCTACCACGCCTCCATGTCGATCGCCGCGCAACGTTTCTTCTTTGACGCCCAACACACGTATAGAGTTTATTCAACCCAAATGATCCGCATTGCATCGTCAATCTCCTCGTGTTCAACCTGTCTCAATTTGGCCACGTCTCCGATGCACCCATCAGCCGACGACCAGACCCCATTTTCCGAATAATAATTGTTTGATTTGCATGTTTTCTCTTCTTGGCGCTTGGATTATCTTGAAACATTAACGCCAAATATGTTAACAGGGGTTTCAGAACCGCGAACATGCCCAAGGGCCGCATTTGTATCGCCCCCGAAATGTTGTCGCGATGCGAAATGACCATCATGCGGATGGCGGTGGCGCACAAGTTTCACCCGGGCGCCGAGCCAGTCATGTATAACCTCGATACCAGACGCTGGAGGATGCTTCGAGCTGAAGCGATGAAATGCCCATACACCCCGCGAGACGTCAAGCAGTGGTTGATTGTGGCGCGCAAAGTCTTTATTTCCAGGAATACAGCGCAACGCTATCGGGCGTGGAAAAAGAAACAAGCTCAGCGCAGAAACACAGCGTCCTCTGCCACGCCGCACACGTTTTCACCAGAGAGCATCTGCATGTACCCTTGCATCGACCCCCACGTGGTATCGCCCCACGAGTTCCGAAGCAAGTAAAACCATTCGGTGTTTCCAAACGGGTCCACGGTCTTGACGTACCCAACCAGCGCCACCGCGTGGTCCAGGAAATTGGGGTCGCAGTCCTGCTTTCCATTGTACACTCCGTTGTAGATCCCCGAGCTGTAACCGTAGAACCCAGCCCCGCTAGCGTCGATGGCCACCGATACCACATCGGTCTGGAGCGCCCGGACAACCATCGTCTCATTGGCCGTTGGGATACTGTACACCCCGCTGATCATCACTGGGGTGGTCACGTTGCTCACGTCGGTCCGACAGATGCGGTCCGTTCCGTCGCCGATCTGGGTCGGGTAAACCGACTCGTTGCACAGCCCGCTGATACCGGCCGCGTACTGGAGAGCGTCCTTGGGCCAACCCCCCTCGCACCCCCGGTTGTACTCAGGTCCAGAGCACTCAGCGGCCTGCTCAACGCTCAGCTGAATCAGCTCCCCGGTCTGTTGGACGTGGAGGCTCTCCACCAACACCACCGCTGAGTTGGCCCAACAGTCGCCGCACGAGTTTTGGTTGCGGATGTCCACCACACGCCCCTGCGCAAACCAGTCCACCTGCTCAAGCGGGGCCGACCCAAACATCTCGGGGGTGGCCATCGTGTCGTCCATCTTGCTCCGGCGGCCGTTGTACCCGTTCCGGAGCTCCCTGCGGCGATCGTCCAGCGTCAGGTCGTGAAACCGCTGAATCTTGACGGTGTAGGTGCTCGTGGGGTTGGCGTTGTGCGCCTCGATCTCTGCGGCGTTGACGCAAAAAACGTTACATCGGCGGAAGAACTCGGCGGTGGTTGAGGCGGTGCGGTCGTGTTCGGCCTGGAATGCTTGGTATGCGGGGATGCACGGGCACCCGTCCACCGCGGTCACGGGCCTGGCTTGAACCGACCCGAGGCCGAGCAGCGCAACGAAGAAAGCGAGCTTGGTAGCCATGTTGATCGAATGTGAGTGAGCACAACAGCGGGGGGTTTTTAATTTTAACAGGTGTTAAAACGATCCGCAATTAATAGCTTGCTCTGGATCCGTCGTCGAGGGCGTTTGACTTGCAACACACCAATCTCAGTACAGGCGTGCATTTGTGGTGGGACACGTTACGAAACACATTTTGGGGTGAGTGAACTCGGGAGTTTAATCAGTAACAATCTCGTACGAGTTTAGCCGTTCGGCTATTGCGCGCCAAACCTATACGCAAAGCCCTTAAATTAAAATCTTTCTGGTCAAGGGTCATTCTCACAAATCAGAAAAAAGTTTCCATCTGTGGTTTGCCCTCATGGATGGATCTGTTTACAAACTTGCAAGATGCTTCACATCTCGACTTAGGATTAGCCCCAACTCTTGTTGATGATCAACGATAGAAACCCAGTAACCCCACAAAAAACCATTGACTGTAACTTTGCTTCTTGTGTCTTCCTCGAAAAAGTGCGCCTGAAGAGCGAGAACCAAGCTCCTTGGGCGCACTATTCGATGGTAGCTTCTGATTGCAATGCTCAATTATTCTAATGTTTATGTGAAATGGGGTTGTCAAGAAACATTCTTTTGAAGTACTTGACACAAAACATCGGGCCGTCAGGCGTGACGGTGGTTAACTCTTATTGGCGATCGCAATGGCTCCGTAGTGATCAAACTTGTCCAACAAAAGCTTGGCCAGGTGCGCAAAGGGGGCGGCCTGGAACATCTTGTACGAATCGTAGTTGACGTGGCAAACCACCATGTACAGGTTCTCCTCAGGGATCGTGATCCCGTAGTGGCGCTGGAAAATTTGACGGTACAAGTGGAGCTGAAGGCTGTACTTGTTGAAGTTGCAGTCGTCCACGTCCTCAAAGGGGCCCGTCCCCCGCTTGTTGAATCGACTTTCCAGGCTGATGTCCTTGGACCGCTTCCAGTCGAGCAACCAAAACACCCCTTTGTCGTCGACCCCCAGGAAATCGACCGACCCTGGCAACACCCCCAGCTCGGGTTTGTCTGGGGCCGGGGTCGAGAGCCCGTCGGCGTACACGGTGGGCTCGGTGCGGTACGCTGAGATCTTGCGCGGGACCATCTCGTTGTGGTAAAACTTGAGAAACTGCCCCATTTCCGGAACGATCTCGGGGTCCCGCGACACCTTGTTGGTATTCCAAAACACCTCGATCGCGGCGTGCATCTTTGTCCCGAGCCGCGACGCGTTTGCGTTACTGCGAGCCCACATGTCAATGATCTCTTGGTCCGTCATATCAGGGTATTCCCTCTTGCGTCTCCCGGACATCTCCATCGATGCCAACGCTTGCTGAGCATCAAACTTGTCGGTGAATGGGGCCCCGCACAGCCCGGTGACGCTCAGCGCGGCCGCTTTTCCGTGAATCTCGTAGATGTGGGGTTTTTCGTAAAACACAATGTTGGCGTCCCTCGGAAACGGGTTCTTTTGGGCCAGCCGGTCGGTGGGCTCCTCGAGCAGGTCGCACGGCCAGGCCTCTTGGTTGCGCTCCGACACGTCAATCCGGGCACCCCCCGCGGTGTGACGCACCCAAGAGGCCAGGTCCGCCGCCACCTGACACACCCCGACTGCTCTGAGCATGTCTTTTCTTTTGTACCTTTGGTTTGCCCTTTCAAAAACAAAATTGCGTGCGCACTATTTTAATTTCAAACGGTTTGCTTTAATTGATTTCCTCAGGGGCATGCCACCTGAACTTGGTTTGGCCCATGGCTGATTTGAAAGCCTTGGTAACATCCTCTTCCGACTTGCCCCCCCCCTCCTTTGTAACTGCGTATTTTCCCATCGCCAAGGCCGCCGTCTCGATGAGGCCCTGAAACTCGCTGAGAATGCTCTGCGCCTGAAGATCATACGTAGTCAAGTCGCCCACCGGGGGGTCGATTGGGTTGAGCAGCCCCGGGATCACGGCCGAAGGGGTCAGTATTGTTCTCTGCATCGCCGAGGAGTTTTTACTAGGGCGGCGGTCAAAAAATTCTCGAGTCGTTGGGTTAGCAAGATCCTGCGCAATGCCCCCGACGCTCCCATTGACAAAGTATTCACACTTGACCGATGTCAAGCACATCGGGGTTTACTTCCGCGGGGAAATGGTGAACAAACACAAAATTCACACCGTTGGTGAACTTTACCGTGACTTGTGCTCGATGGCCACTCCAGCTGACCTCCAGGCCCGGGTCGAGCTGCTCAGCCGGAATCGGCGGGCGGGACAGGAGCTTGAGTCGGGGGAGGTGCACCCGTTCAACAAAAAGCTGGCGTGGTCGCTGTACCGCTTGGTGTTGGTCGCGGCGGGAAAACCTGAGTTTGACGGTTACGTCCCGAAGGTGGACCTCGACGTGGTCGAGCACCTCCAGAAACAGCTCATGGTTTAGACAAGCTGAATCCCAAAGCTGTTGGCAATTTGCGCCGGGACTTCGTCAAACTTGAACAAGGCGTCGTAAAACTCGGGGCCACCCCTGTCTCTGGCCCTTTTGCCTGTTTTCACAATGAGCTCAAAGTGGGGGCCTACGCGCCCTCCGTACAGAAGCAGAGCAAAGCGGATGGTGGACATCCCCTGCGCGTGTCGCTGTGCCTCCCGTTGAAGGCGCTCCTTGGAAGCGCCGTAAAACACCGTCAGTGGGTTCATCGAAGGGTGGATTGCCTGGCTGTCCGCCGTTTTCTGGCCAAACGTCGCGTTAATGATGACTGGGATCACGTCGAGGTCGATGTTTTCGTACACGTCGCGCACGTCAATCATAGTGGCCCAGTGGTCTGGCTGGAGCATCATAGATTGGAGCTCGCTTGCCCGCCTCACCATCATGTACTCTTCATTAAGACCTTCAGGCGCCTCAATCTGGTAAAACTGTCGACGCTCCGCAAACGCAGCGCCGGGACGCACGTGCATTGCGCTGGCCCACCGAAGCTTGTGCACCGTCATGTTTTCCAGCTCCGCGCCCTGCGCCGAGATGCCCCGGCGCAGCTCGGGGCGAACAACGGTGGAGTTGATGGCCTTGGTCATGGCGTTGTAAAAGCAGTCGCCGTCTTCGTCAATGGCGTACCGCTGCCACCGGTCAGCGGGAAAGACTCCCTTGCCCGCCGCAGAAATAAACACGTTGCGGACGTTGCCCCCGTCGACGTAGGCACGATCGGTTTGGTAGCTGCGGTCGTGCTTTTCCGGCGGAACATCAATATTGCAACAGGCTCCGACGCCCAGATCTTTCGCTGGTAAGCATTTCGGGAGGGTTCCAGACGCACGCCACACTCGACTCGGTCCGCACACACTGCAACAGTGAATGGTCTGCCCCCACATATTCACCTCTCTGCAACGGCGATCGCCTTGAGGACCATCAATGGCCATGATTTCCGAGTCTGCGTCGCACACGTCGTCGCCTCTTTGAACGCCCTCGTCGGCGGCCCCTGGATCCCGGTGCACCCCTTCAAAAACGTACCGCGCCGCCTTGGCCTTTTTCGGGGCTTTTCCATTGCCCTTTCTCGATTTGCGCTTCGATGACATAGCTTGCCCTTTTGATGTTAGAGCGCCCTAAGATTTTGATCTTGGCTCGACGATGGTGTTGATTTGGGGATCTTGATCAGTGGGGGGTGGCCACGGGAGGGTCTTTGTTCGGGATCGTGTTATTGGTTCGTGAAGCTGGCTCTTGATAAAGTCGGCCATCTCAATGTGGCCGTTGGCCGTGGCGACTCGCACCATAGACCACTTCAGGCTGCCCTTGGGATTTTTATCTTCACCCCACCAAGAGCGATTGATGCAATTAAAAACAACGTCGTCTCTCAGGACGATCCGGAGGAGGTCAACATTGCCCGTCGCGCACACGTGCGAGATGACCGGCGTGTAGCCATTGGGATGAATTGGAAAACATGCGTTTTTGATGCGTGTGGTATCAATGATCATCTGAACAATCGGGGCACACGGCGCCTTGTACAGCGCGTTGGCCAACAGCTGTTGGTGAATCAAGTAATCCTGCCATTCGAACGTGTCCCATTTTGTCACCCATGCATACACCTCTTCGAGCTTTCGTTCTGTGGCAAACAACGCGATCCGCTCAAGCTGCTTGTCAGTCGGAACGTACTCCTTAATAAATCGAACACGGTACTCGTACACCCCCTTACACGTCCGCATTAACCGACTCGCGTCCCCGAGCTCTAAGAAGCTCAACACGTACGTGACCAGTTCGGGTGGCAGTGTTAAGAGCATCCCGATTTTTGTTCCCAGCCCACACAAATAAATGGTCAAGCTCCAGGTTTACGGTGGGTTTTCCCCGGTTGAATGTCGGGCCGAGCCCCACCCGCACAACGAACACTTCATAGTCTACACCACCCCCGAGAGGGTGGTGGCCATTTCGTCGATGCGGCCCGAGGACGCCCATCTCGCGCTCATCGTTCCGGCGGGGTGCACGGTCGGCGGGAAAAAGGTGACCCCGGGAATAAGCAATGGGGTGTGGGTGAGCGGTGTGGTTGTGAACAAGGAAGAGGTCGTCGAGGCCCCCACGTCGTCGCCAATGCAAAAGTGGGTGTCGATCGGGAGCTTCAGTGGGGTGGTAGCGCTGGTTAAAAAGTCGTTTGTGAACCGGCCGATCACGGTGACGTACCGAGGCAAAATCAAGATCCACGGGACCAACGCCGGAATTCAGGTGACCCCCGGCGGGAAGGTGGTAGCGCAGAGCCGGAACCGCGTCGTTACGCCGATCGACGACAACCTCGATTTTGCCAAGTGGGTGGCGACTACCTCGGAGCGGTGGGCACGGCTGATGCCCTGTGTTGTGTACGGCGAGTGGTGCGGCCTGGGGGTCCAGAAGGGAGTAGCAATAAGCGAGGTCAATGACCGCCAGTTTTGTGTGTTTGCCATCACCATTCCTGCGACTGTGTACGACGGCGGTTTTGACGCGCAGGGAGTTACTTCGATCATATATGAACCCGACGACATTGAGCAGTGGCTCAGGCCCGTCGGGGCCGTCGACCGGGCCCACGTTCTACCGTGGTACCACGAACCGCTCAATGTAACCATTCCATCCAGCGCGCTGGCCGCGAGCAAAAAGTTCAACGATATGACCAGCGAGGTGGCCGAGCAGGACCCGTGGGTACACAAGGTCTTTGGAGTGGCCGGGCCAGGCGAGGGTCTGGTTGAATTTCCGATCGCGATTGACGGAACATCGATGACCAAGCTCCACGAGTTTAGCGCGTTGTCGTTTAAGAGCAAGGGCGAGAACCACTTGGTCAAGAAGCGACGCGACGGACAGGGCGACGCCGCCGCCAATGTCGAGGTGCCTCGCACGGTGATGCACTTTGTGTACATGATGGTAACCGAGGCGCGGTGCGAACAAGGGCTAGCCGAGCTGGGCGACGGCCGGAAACCCGAGCTGTTTCGCCATTTTTTGGCGTGGATGCTCAAGGACATCGAGAAGGAAGGACATAACGAGCTCGAGTCCGCCGGGTTTGTGATGGGCGACGCGCGCCCCACCCTGACCCAGGCGTGCAAGCGGTGGTGGTTTCAGCTCGATTTGCCCTCCCAATTCCCCTAAAAAAAATGAAGTGGCGGTATACCTCACCTCAAACAAACATGGCAGACAAAGTGACATTTCACAAGCTTTTCAACGCAGCGCAAACAGTGTACGGAGAGGTCGATGACAAACAAGACCCCCCCCGTCATACGCGGCGGAGGCGGCCGCGGCGCTAGTGTTGGCCCTTGCGACTACCCGCATGACTATTGAAATCAGAGTCGGGAAAATAGCAAGGATTGATGTCGATTGGCGCGATCCCGAGGGTCAGAAAAAGCTGTTTGATTGCGCAAACATGTTGTACCACGGCGGAGCTCCAAAAGAAGTGTTGAGTGAAGTCGCTGTCTTGCTTGTGTTTTTCTCGCAGGGGCGTAAGGTTACACTTCCCCACGGAAAGGAGATCGACGACGCCTTCAGAACCCTGGGCATCAATAAATCAGATGCTCCAAAAAAGCGAGGAATCAAGAAACCTCCGAGGAAAAGCGGATCAGCCGCGGGCAAATCCAAGCCAAAACGCAAGTCCAACCCCAGGAAACGCGGCTCCAAGAGCCGTGGGCTGAGCGTCAAATGGGCCAATCACCAATAAAAAAGCTCCACTCTTGAAACAAAATGTGCACCCGCGTCGAACAAAAAGTCAAGAAGCTCAAGCGCGAGCTACGGGACGTTGAGCAACGCATCGTAGAGACGGTGCTCGCGTTCAACAAACTGGCGTCGCGGGTGGACCCCCCACTAACGCCCATGGATGTGGCGGCCCCAGCCACCCCCCCGTTGCCCGACCCTCCCACCAACGCCTGTGACCAGCCCTGGCAAACCGAGGCAGCCCGCCCCGCGTTTATGGACCCGCCCGCCGACGCGGCGTGTATGCCCGACAACGCTTCTAAATTCACAGTGCCCTACGCCCCTGACCCCAACCGACTCACGCTCTACGACCCCAAAGGCCACGCTATCAGCGGCGCAGCCAAGGCGGCAACGCTGCGCACTGACGTCGAATATTTACTCAAACCATGAGAATCTCGGTCCCAAGGGTGCGGAGAGTGTCAAGAGAAGCATCCGAATCACTCAGCGCTTTGTCAATCGCGTCGCAGCGCGGCATACACTCGCGAATCTCCTCCGGGGTAAACATCTTGGGATTGAGGATGATCACCGTGTAGTACAACCGCAACAGCCGCAGGTTGCTTATGAGGACCGCGCGAACGCTGGCCGTCAACTCGGGTGAAGGCGGGCTGAAGCCGTCCAGCTGAGCAATCATGACCTCGACCTGAATTGCCCTCTGAAGGATCGAGGCGTCGTACTCGGCGAGCTTGGCTCGGGGGCATTTCATGGTGGCCTGGTTCTGAGCTCACCCACATAAGATGAGTCATCACGTTGTTAAATATTTATTTTGGCCATGGCCCTCTTTGGGGGTTAACCCGATCGGGGTGGCCGTCAGAATCGGACATGAATACTAAATGCGCGGCCGCATTCAAATCGCGCAAATGCTTGGGACAGGTGGACAAGTCTTCGCCGACGTACGCGTGCGACCGGTGCGGCCATGAGCGGCGGTACTGCGCTGAGTGCGCTGGGACATGGATAGTATCGCTTGCCAAGATAGCCGAGAAGGAGCAGCGCCGATCCACGCTGCACGACATCATCACCAGGGTCAACTCGGAGCGGTGGTACCGCAAAGGATTTTCGAACCTGATCAAACACCAGGCATGCGAAAAGGAGTGCGGCGGTGTGTATTGCCCAAGCGCCAACGTCCCCACATTTGAAGACATCGCCGAGATGAAGCCTCCTGTGCATTCACTTGAGGCCCGAGCGGCCCCGGTGGCCCGAGCGGCCCCGGCGGCCCGTCAGCGATCCGTAGAGCAGCGCATCACGCGGATTGACGTAAATGATGAGGGGGAGGATCGGGTCAAGACGCAGGAAAAGATCGTGCGTCAGCGAGAGAGGGAGCTCGCCAACCAGTTGGCCATCGCGGAGGTCAAACGCGCGATCGAGGTCAAGAAGAAGGAGGAGGAGGAGGCCAAGAAAAAGGAGGACGAGCCCGGGGAGGCGAAATTCTGGCAGTGCGACGTGTGCAACATGCCCCGCAACTCGGACGACGCTGACATGTGCACCAAGTGTTGGGCCCTGCGCGGGACCAAGGCAGAGTCGGAAAAACCGCGCCCCTGCAAGCCAAAGGCCACGAAAGGCATGCCCCCGCTCGAGGACGGGGGCATCACTGCGCTGCGCAAGGAGATCCTGGCGATGAACGAGGCGCATCAACTGGAGCTGATGGCGTTTAGGCAGACGTTCACCGCCGAAATTACCCGGATGCAGCGCGAGGTCATCGACGTGTGTGGCCGCCTCAACGCCAAGGTCGACGCGATTGGCGCGGCGCACGCGGACCTGGCTCGCAGGGTCTCAAATCTAGAGACCCCTAGCTGGATGGGTTCGGGTTCGTCTAACCCCTGGAGCGGCACCCCCGCCTTTTGAAAGAAAAATATAAAGCCATCTCCCACTCTTAGAAAGATGGTGTGGGTTGAGTCTGGGCCATCGTTTGCCATTGGTGTTGTGATTGGGTGCGGCGCGGTGGGGATAGGCTACGGTATTGCGTATGCTTTGTTGGCACCCCGGCCGGCGGCCGACAACGTCAAGCTGGTGACCAAACAAACTCGCTACATGGTGGCCATCCCCGAAAACATCATGACGTGCATTCGGTCGTGCCCCATGTTGATCCACATCGGCGGCGAATTCTCGTACTCGATTGCCCACCGCGACACCCCGGGAGTGTTGACCGACGGCCACGAGTTCATGACCACGTACCAGTCCAAGATGGCGACCGAGCGCGTGCCCCTTCCCAAATACCCAAGCCGGGAACAGGTCGAGAAACTTTTCGAGCTGTGCACCATGGCTGAGCCCGACAGCGGGGTTTTCCCACCCATTACGATGGGCAACGTTTTCGACGCGGTCTCTGGGTGGCCCGATGAGCAGCGCGTTATCAATGCGGCCGCGGCCGGTGACCGTTATCCCGACCCCAACCAAGTCGACTTTGAAGACACGATCGCGCTGCTCAGGCTGTGCCTCTGCCCGTCGGAAGACGGCGGCGATGAGTGATTTATTTTTGTCACGGACGCAACAAAAACATGTCCGAGGGGCTGACCCAACTTCTCTCCGAAATCACCAGGCGGGATAATGATGCCTTCACCACACAAGATGTGGAGAGGGTTCAACGGGCCATCGACGAGGCATCTAGCCACAATGAGCGCCTCGCTGCTATCAACCACGTCATCGAGCAACGCCACGCGGTGCTCACCCGCCTCGACCAAGAGTACAACATCTCAACGACTAACCCAGACCTGATGCGGGCGTTTGCGCTCGAGCAGATCCGCTATATGCAGCTGCGCGACCGGATTATGGCCGAAAGCGCATAAAGTCTCAAACCAAAAAAAAACTTCCCTGCGGGGTATTGATCCCCGTTCGTGTGGGTGAAAACCACAAATCTTTCCTTTAGACTACAGGGAATGAGGCCCCACCGAGATTCGAACTCGGATTACCGGATTCAAAGTCCAGCGTGCTAACCTATTACACTATGGAGCCTGTTGGATTTCGACCTTGAATTTAGAACTTATTAACCCATTTGCCCAGACTTTGGTAAAAAATAAATTGATGAGTCATAATCCCAATTTGGAAACTCAAGGCTGAGTCATAATCCCAATTTGGAAACTCGAGGCTGAGTCATCGATTAACAGTTTGATGACGCGGTGCATTCCAGGTATTCCATTAACCACTGTGCACATGAGTGCGCCAGGCCGGGGTGTTGACGATGATGGGTGGGACGTTGAGGTGATGGAGGTTAGCGGTAGCGGCCCCTGCGCAATGCCCTTATCCGCACCGGTTGACCTTGGCCAGGACCTCGACCTCTACCTCGACGTTGACTGGAGTAGAGTCAGCCCTCAGGATCTTGACGGGGCTGGTGAGAGGGATTTTTATCCGGATAAGTTTCTCGCAGGCATTGTTGATCTGACCCCCGACCCTTCCCCGGATACGGTGCCTAAAGACGACGACTCATCGGACGACGACTCGTCGTTCGATTATGAGGCACAGCGTGCGGCCAACATTGCGGCTAACAAAGCCAAGCTGCGCGAGCTGGGGCTGATATCATGCGAGATTGCGCCCCCGACCACGCCGAAGCCGCGGCCGCACCGCAAGCGAAAGGCAGAGGTGGAGCCGCGGCCGCCATCGTCTCGGCTGAAGGATTTGCACGACCGAGGGGCGATCGGGAACCTCAACGACGTCGAGGCAGGGTTGGCGCTACCGACCCTTGGGAGGTTATTTACCCGGGGAAAGGAGGCTGTGCGAGAAGAGCAGGGCGCGGCGAGGGCCAAAGAGGATGATTGGCTCTCGCCGCTCCCAAGAGTGTACGAGCAGAGGTCGCGATCGGGCAGGTACGCCGCCACACCCAAGATCGTCCGGTTTGTCGAGTCCGTCGTTCGCCCGGTGGCGGCCAATACAAAGAAGATAATGAAGCGGATGCAGCGTGTGGTAGCGTACCTCCACAAAAAGGGGGTGCGGCTCAAGCCCGAGCAGGTTACTCCGCTGTTCCTGTACCGATTCTTGGCGATGGAGGCGATTGGCAAGCTCAACGGCGGCGAGATGCCCGATATTGTCGAGTTTTTGGAGGGGCGCGCCATCGACTCAAGCGGGCTGCTCACGGAAACGGGGTTCTACCCGGAGTCCAGTTTGTTTGCGTGGACGACCGAGTGGGCGCTGACGATGATGATTGTCGACCCCGACGGGCTGTGGAACGTAATGTCGGACGCAGCGGGGGGGCGCATCTTTGCGCACCACCGGGATTTTCGGGGCTTTCTGGTGTCCATTGTCGTCCTCGGGTTTCCGCGCCTGAGTATGCGCGCGGGCCGAGCGACGGAGCACCTGTTCCCCAACCCGACCGAGGCCGGCTATCTGTACGCACGCGACCTGTACGCCTACCCGGCTGGGGCCAACAAGCAAGAGGCCATGGTGTACCAGGGGCGGTCCAAGATGAATGCCCATTTTCAGCGCGATCTCGATGCGCCCCCAATTGTGATTGAGGCAATTAAATGCCTCAATGCCATCCTGTCACAAACATGATTATTAAAACATATCGCTCATTTATAAACCCAGGGCTTTGGTGTATGGGTTGCATCCCGTCCAAGCTTCAGCCTGTCGGGCCAGATGAATACTATGTTGCAGAAGCCTCTAGATCTACAATGGACGAGTGCGTCCGCGCCGACAAGGCCAACGAGAGCCTGTACGAAAAGCGTGTTGAACTCGCGATCCGCTGTCGCCGCCACTCAAACGTCGATCAGCCCGAGATAACCCCGCCCCCAACACCAAGCAACGTTGAACGCTTCCTGACCGAGCAGGCCCGCCAGAAACCGGTAGTGTGTGTGGATCAGGCGCTTGCGGTTCAAAAGCTCTATCGGTTAGGTCTTCGCCCCGGCGTCGATTACGAGCCCCAAAACGCTGTCATGAGAGCCGCGCGGGAGCAGGACTCCCTTGCCTCGCTCGGCGTTATCGTTCGGAAGGTCAGCGGTTTCTGGGGGCCAGACCGCGCCGCCGAGGGGCTGAACATGTATACGACCGTGTCGGACGACGACCTGCGAACCCTCAAGCTCAAGAACGTCGCTGCCATCGACCTCCGCAACCGCGAAGTTCACGAGCGCGGCCTCAATGCCGCGCGCGAGGCGCACCAGGTAGCGTCAAAGAAGACGCACGCGATTTATGACCCTGTCACCGCCCATGCGCCGCCAAGCATGATCACGCGGTGGCACGAGGTTCGAGCGATGACCGTGATGGTTCCGGCGGGGAGAATGGGCGATGCGGTGGCGGCGCTGTGCGGGGCGGGTAAGACGTGCGGGGTCGACTACCTCCCGCAAAACGCCGAGACCGAGGCGCGAGCGCTGATTACCGCACGCGCGAGTCCGTACGGGAGGCCCGACCCGACCGCACCGCCTCCGATCTACCCCGAAATCTCCAAGAATTAACTCAAAAATATCGGGCATTGTCTTATTTCAAACGATGCCTCAGAAGAAGGGGGTCGGGCTGCCTCGCAAACCATCGGGTTACAACCTTTTTATCAAAGAGAACTTTAACACTACCAAGAGCGGGGGCGGCGAGGAGAAGTATTCGGGCCACCAGGCGGTCAAAGCGGCCAAGGACGAGGTGTCGGAGCTCGCCAAATCATGGGGGCTGTTGACACCTGAGGAGAAGCAAACATACAACACGCGGGCCACCTTGATCAAGCCCAAGGTGCACCTCAGACGTACTCCCTTTGTGTAGGTGCGAGCGCCTCGTTGATATACTCGGTTAAAAAGAGGTTGTCGTCGCGTCTCTCTCGGTTGGGCACCGGCGAAAAGGGTAACACCAGCGAGTTGACCGGAGCGTCCGGAGCAGCGCCCAGAAGCAGGCGCCAGGCCGCCTCTACGTATGCCTCCAACCACGTAGGCATTTTATAAGAAAGGAGAGCATAGGTTTTTATTTATCCATAAAGTTGAAGGTTCAACCGAACATTGTCAAACTCGAGTCTGGCGAGGGGAGGGTAAGAGAATCGCTCAGGGTACCGAAGTTTCCCGAGAGTGACGTGCGGGGCCCATTCTTCCTCGCTGGCGGCCCCGGTGCGTCCAACGAGTGTGTCTCTAATCCGTTTCCACTCGGTGGGAACCGACAACCGCGCCACCACCAGGTTGCGCTTACGCTCCGGAAACTGATCGAGCCCCGTGACGATGATTGACCCGGCCGTGGCGGGGAGCTCGGCGATGACCTTTCGAATCTCGACCTTGCGCTGATGCGACACCTTTCCGTAAAAAGCCACTGTGCAATGCATCATCTCCGGGTCCATCGGCTGCCACCCCTCGGCCCCGATCGAATCGGTGATCCTCACCAACGCTTGACGAAGCCCGGGTGGCAGCCGAAACCCGACAAAGCAGAGCATATTTCCGGACCTTTGTCCTTGGAAAAGAAAATGGCGGAGCTTGCGTTTATCGCGTACTCTGAGGGCAAGAAAGAATACCCGAGCGACTACCCCCCGAATAGGGCCGCCCGCGTCGCCTTTCGACTGTTAATAAAGGGCGACGCCGACGCGCTGGCCGAGTACGAAGTCTGGAAGGAAAAGGAAACACCCCAGCCTCTGATCCTGGCCCCACCAGGAAAAGAAGGGGCGACGAACCCAGAAAAAGAACAAGACGATCGTATCGTAAAGAGAATCCGGAGAATCGACGCCTGGGCCCAGTCACAACACTGCCTGGTGGACCTGTGGCGCCTAAAAGAGAATGAGGATGTCAACGCCAAAGCCCAGGTCGAGCACCGCCATATCAACGAGTCCGCCGCCGATCAAAAGTGTGCTCTGTTTCCCCCGGGCGTGGTCGAGGCGGCTCTCAAAAACTTTAGAGGGCACGTTGGTCGCGAGGCGCTCTTGGAAGAGATGCTCGAGTCGTCGGCGGGAATACTTGGGTGGGCGTTTGCCAATCTGTCCGCCGAAGATCGGGAGGCGGTTCTCAGCTCCAATTAAAAGCGCCGCTTAACAACGGGTTAACAATTCCGGGGCAATGATGTGGCCAACACAACAAAAGTGATGCCGGCGCTACCCACGTTCCCACCCGAGGTTCGGGAAAAGGTACGGGCAATGGCCCGGTGCGACTCGGTGTACCGGGTCCCGCACCAGGACTTGCAGCGTCTCGGGCTCGAGGCGCGGCTCAAAAAAGAGCTGACCGTGGTGCCCACCCCTAAGATCTACCGGGGGAAAAACAGCAACCCCCCGTACCCGATCTACGCCATCAAGAACGACATGTTCATTATGCCCCGAGAGTTTGGGCTCCGGGTGTTTGGGGTCCCACACCAAGTATCGATCCCTGAAGGCGAGACCCACGTGTTCGAGCCCATCATGGGGCTCCGAGGCAAGGACTACGCCGGGTGCAACCAGATTGAGGCGGTCGACAAGATCATCACCACCATGATGGAGCAGTACAACGACCACGGGACCGGCGGGGCGATCCTGGCTCTTCCGCCTGGCGCGGGCAAGACGGCGTGCGCCGCGCACATTTTTTGCAGGATCGGCGGGGCAATGCTTTTTGTGACCCCGAGCGTCGGGCTGATCGCCCAGGTCATCGATGACTTCCGCAAGTTCCTGGGGCCAGACTTCCCGATTGGCAGGTATCACACCAAGCAAAAGCGGAACTGGGACCAGATCCACACGGCGCCGATTGTGGTGGCGGTGGGCGACACCGTGTCGATGCGTCAGCCCGCGTTTTTCAACCGGTTCCGGGTTGTCTGCTATGACGAGATGCACGAGTACGTCACGCCGAGCCGTTGTCGTATGTTCTTCACGGTGCCCGCGCCGTTTAAACTCGGATTGTCGGCCACCCCGCACCGCCCCAACAATAGCCATGAGTGGCTCGACCACCTGATTGGCCCGATCGCCCACCTTGAGCACAGGGCGCTGAGCACGATGCGGTGGGGCAAGGTGGACGTGGTCGTCACCAACATCAACCACAAGGTTCCGGTCGTCGAGGCGACGTACAAGGACGGTGAGTTCAACAACCACGAGACGCTCGACCGGCTGCTCGCCCGGGAGGGCCGCCACGAGCACCAGTTGGCCGACGTCGCTCGGCTGGTGGCGAGCGGGCGGCGGATCCTGTGTCTCGGGAAGCGGGTGGCGTACATGGAGCGGTTCCATGCCGACCTCGAGGCGCGATACGGGGTCAACGCGGGGCTGATCGTGGGAACGCGGACCGACGGGACCACTCCGACCGACGAGGAGCGGGCGGCGGCGCGCGAGAAACAAGTGCTCATCATCACGTCGTCGATTGGGTACCGGGCGCTCAACATCCCTGAGCTCGACACGATCAAGGTTTTGGACTACGCCACCACCACCGAGCTGTTTTGGCGCCAGTGCGGCGGGCGGATCACGCGGGACTGCGACTCGAAGCAGATGCCTATGATCCTGATCCCGGCCGACGCGATGGTCGTCACCAAGGGGGGTTTCACTAGCCACTTTGCGCAGTACGCACGCGCCGCGGCCAATCGGTTGACCAAAATCGACGAAAACTACCACGTTCGGTACGAGGAGGTGGATGTGTAAAAAAAAAGGAGGGGCGCGCCCAATTTTTAGTGCGTGTGCGTACAGTAAACAGAGGGAGGGTAAATGGACAGAACGTCAACGACCGTCCGGGTGGACACAGCCAATCACACGGGGCTCCCGGACGATCTTACCGCTAATTTGCGACCATCGATCGACGACGCGGTTCGGGTGCAGCTAACGCGGTTCACGTACCCGTACTCGGACATTTACGTAGTGACCCGGGTGGTCCACGACACGACTGACGCTTTTTACACCGCCGTCGAGGCCATGCGCGAAAAAGTTAACCGCCGCGACCCGGACACGCGCACGTACGCCCTGCTCCGGGCAGCGACCCCTGACGCCAAGTTTCCCGGGGTGCTCGACGTGCACCACATCATCACCGCCCGCACATCGGCTGACCACAACCGCGAAGTTTTTTTCGCAAACACCGCTGCGCTCACCGGGTCGTGGGAGGACGGGTCAGTGGCCACGATCTACTCGGACGGGGGCGCGGTCGTGACGGACAACACGGCTACCGCACTCGAGGTCAACGACGCCACCACTCCTGCGGTCACCACGATGACGCTCACCAACCACACGACGGCCTACACCGCTGGAAGCACGTACCTCATGATCACCGACTCGGGCGACGGAAGCACCACCAACGCCACCGTCCCGACGTTTATCGTGAAGGACAGTCTTCGGGCGCACGAAACGGTGTTCATTTGCACCGCCAAGGCCAACAGCGCCCCGCAGGTCCCGCACGAGGGGCTTGAATACTCGCACCCCAACGCGTTTACGGGCACACTCATGTTTGGCACCTTTGGTGAGGACGGGAGCGGGTCTTGGACCACAGAAAACGCCGCAGGGGTCAACGTGGCGACCGGAACGACAATCGCGCCCAAGTACCTGTATCGGTTCCCGCAAAACCTGGCGATTCGCCGCCTCGAGGCCGCCGGCGGGACAATTCATCGAATCCACGCCCCGATGCGCACCCGGTTCAGCAAGATATTGCCCAACCGACTGTACGGGCCCGGGGTGTATCGGCTTCACAACTACACCGCCAGCCTCGACGTGATGCCCGTCGATCTAGCGGCGACCACGGTCGACGCCTCCCAGACGCTTTTGGTCAAGGGGGTGGCGTCGGTGGCCATTACCGCCGGTGGGACTGGGTACACCTCGGCCAACATCACCGTGAACACCTTTACCAACGGGACGGGTCGTGAGCAGGTGTGGCCCACCGGCTACTACGAGGCCCCGCAGTTTGAGGCCATTATCACCAACGGGGTTGTCACTGGGGCCAAGATTCTGAAGACGGGGATCATGCTCGAGAATGACACGGTCACGCTGACCGTAACGGGCACCGGGTCCGGGGCCACCGCGGCGGTCGCCCAGTACACGGGTAAGAACGAAGGCGTCCTGATCAACCTTGGGGGCATCTTCTTTAACGGGACACGCACCCCTATGTCGGTGACGCCGAGGACGGGGATCCTGAGCAATGTGACGTCGCTCCCGATCGACTACGCTCAGACCCCCGATGAGGCGTACGATGACTCGGCTTTTTTCGTGGCGCCGACCCAAGACTCGGAGTACAAGTCGACGGTTGAGGTTGATTTCATCACGTCGTCGATGATGGTATGGCATGATTTTCCGCAGCCCCAAAGCATCCGCGAGCTCAAAATCCGGCTGGACAACGGTGACGCGTACAACGGGCGGCTCCCGTACTTTTTCCCGATGCGCCACGCCCTGTCGCGGGCGGGCGCCAATGAGTACGGGAACTCGGGGTCGCTGGCGTACCCGCACCACCACGACTACAAGTCGGTCATCATGGAGTTTGTGATTCACCAGACCAAGCGCCACCCAACGCACCTACCGCTGCCCCCGACCCGGTCCAGCCGGAATTCGCAGGCGGACCGCGGCGGGGTCCGCGACCAGTGGAGCGAGCACTACATGCAAACAATTCCAGAGGAGCACGCGATCTCGGGAGTTGAGCCGCAGCCCGTGGGTCCAACGGGCAGAGAGGGGCCGGGCGACCGAGACACTGTTCACATCGGGCCGACCTCGGCGATGGCGATCCAGCGACAGCGCATAGCAAGGCAGTGGGGGCGAGGCAGATACTGACGTAATAAATTGTTGCGCGTTTACTTGGTAGACTTCCCCCTCTTCTTGGTAGACTTCTTCTTCTTCTTGGTAGACTTCCTCTTCTTGGGCGCCGCGGACTTGGTCTTGGTCTTGGTCTTGGTCTTGGTCTTGGCCTTGGCCTTGGCCTGGGCCTTGGCCTTGGCCGCGCCTGACTTCTTCTTCTTCGCGGGTCCAGACTTGCGACCAACCTTGTTCTTGCCTTGGCCGTCAAATGAGGCCATCTCGGCCACAAACGTGTCTAGGAAGACCGTCAACGGGTCTTGGGTGGCGGGCATAATTGGCGGGGTTTGCCCATTCGCGCCCCCTAAAAATCAGCGACGGTTCGTCCGGCCGCCGATATTTTGACCCGGCGCGAAAAACAATTCCTCGAGTTGTTATCAAAAAAATCATGGCGATGCGGCTGAGACGCCGGAGCACTACTTGGTATCCGACAGAAACACCATCCATAGCAGCGGTCCTTCCGTGTCTCCAAACCGGGGGCGTCCTCGGCGACCGGTACGTCGTCGTCAATTACATCACCCGAGGCGGGTACGGCCGGATCTACCGGGCGTACGACACGGTTGACCGCGTCTTGGTCGCGGTCAAGGTGTGGGTAAGCAACACGGACGGCGCCAACGAACGGACGATCGAGCTCGAGACGCTGGCGTCGCTTCGGGGGGCCAACGGGTGCTCGCAGCTCCGCGACCAGGTCGACCTCCCCGAACCGTACCGAGTAGCCGCGATCATGCCCCTCGGCGGAAAAACCGTTGCGCACATCGAGGACCCCACCGACCAGTACAACGCTTTCTGCTCCGCGTGTCGGGCGCTCTACAACTGTCACATGGCCGGGGTGGTCCACCGCGATATCAAACCCGAGCAGATTCTGTTCCCGACCAAGTTCCAGCTCTCGAAAGTGGTGGAGAAATGGTTCTCGGAGCACGTTGACCCTCTCGAGGGCGGAGTCGAAGCCAAAGCAATCTACGTCCGCAAACACTTTTCCGAGATCCCGACCCCGCCGGACAACGACCCGGTGGTGTACAGCGACGCCATGCTCATCGACGCCCGGGGGTGGCGACACCCCGCCATGCCCAACATCGGGTTCAAGGCCCCCGAGGCGCTGATCGCTGAGCTGTACATGCCCGAATCGGACTGGTGGGCGCTCGGGTCAACCATGCTCGCGTGGCTCAACCCCGACGGCGAAAGCCCGTTCGAGACGAAGGAGGAGTCGGGCGTGGTCCAGATGCAAATCATCCTGTACGCGATGCGCCGGGAAAACACCGGGATCGAGGCGATGCGCGGGGTCTTCATGGACATTCACGAGATGCAGCCCCTACCCAATCTGACCCCGCTTGACCGGTTCCGGGGGTTCAACATGATCTTGAGGACCGCTGACCCGCTCGAGCCAGGAATGGCCCAGCGCATCCAGTATCACAAAATCGCGCCCAGCCTCCGAAAGATGCTCAAGCACACCCTCGCTATTAATCCGCTTCGGAGGCGGGCGTTTAACGTGGTCCCGTCAGACTGAGCGATTGCACTTGTTCACAACGGTGGTGGAAAAAGATGCGGTGCTCAGCGTGCGAGCGCACAGTGGTCCCCGGGTACGACGGGGCGGCGATGGGAGGGGAGGAGTGCCACCACATCATGTGTCGAGAGTGTCGGGACTACTACCCCAACTGCCCCGAGTGTGGCCACAAGCTCATGCCCGAGGTCCCGCTTGACAAGGACGCCTACCTCGACTCGGTGGTGGCCACCTACGTGGTGCGCAACAAGCTCCAGACGTTCGAGGCGGCGTCAGAGGCAATCAAAAAAGAGTGGGCGCACACTGACGAAGACTGCCTCCCCGACACCCCGCTCTTCCAGCTGCTCACATCGGTCACCTGGCCCCAGTTTATCGATCGCTGCCAAAAAATGATCATGGAGCGGGAGGCGGCGATGGCCAAAGCTAAATCGGCGCTGCAAAACCACCTGGCGGACCTCGGAGACGACCATGAGCGAAAGCGCCCCAGGGTCAACGGCGCGGTGGTGGAGGTGGCCGGACCGGCCCCTGGGAATGCGCAGGCAGCGTTTCTCGTAATGGCGACGGGCAAGACCAAGATCATGGTCGGGAACATCTCGGTTCAGGTTGCCAACTACCCATCGCCGTGCAAAAAGTGCAGTTCCCGCCCAATCGCGCAGGTCAACTCGGTCTGCAAGTCCACCGAGGGGTGGGTCTGCTTCAAGTGCGCGTTTGGGGTCTCCGAGACAGTGGAGAACCTCAAGAAGGTTGCGTCAGGTGCCTTGTTCAAGGGGGCCGTCCAACAGCGCAAGGCCGCTTCCACGGTCATCACCACCCGGAAACAGGTCCCGGTCCCGAAAGGGCTTGAGATTGAGTTTTGAACGCGCCGCGGCTGGGCTCGAAGTACCGCGTAGCCAGGTAGAGCCCGCAGTTTTCTCGCTTTTTGACAGCGTACCGTTCGTCCTCGGAAGCGCATCCGTGGTATACGCCCGGGGTCAATAAAACGTCGCTATCAATCATGGTTTGGTCGCTTGAGGAGCCTCCGGTGGGTGGGGGCATTAGCCGTATCGAGTTGTCGTGAGCGGTCGCCGCCCCGGCGTGCGGTTTGGACGGCGGGATCAGCTCCTTCCGTTGCATCAGCCGCACCGACACCTGTTTCCGCTTAAGCTCCCCCAAAAGCGTCACCGGGACCCCGGTGTGCACGTCGTCGGTCAGCCCGTACACCTTTTCGGGCCTGGGCCACGGGCTTTTCGAGCTGTGGTGAAAGTGCACCTTCCCGATCAGGGCCCTGGCGCCATAGTTGTGGCGAGCGAGCAGCCTCAACTCGAGGTCAGCGTCGATGTTTAGGTCCTTGGGCGCGTGAAACATCTCGTCCACTTCCTCGGGCAGCGGACCTCCGCTCGAGGTACACATAATCAGCCGGTATGTCTTGCCCACAGAAGCGCCCTGACGGTCAGTCACGATGCTCCCTGAGCGTTCGCTGATCAACACCCCGTGCGCCAGCGCCCCGTAGAACTGAGCGTCAATTGTCTTGCACTCGACGTTTTTACGGATCGCAAACACGGTGGGGCGGTTCCGAGCGTCGGATCCCAGATCCGGGGTAACAACTACCCCGGGGATAACCCGGGTTCCGTACTCGGCGATGTACTGGCGGCCCATGATCGACCGGGCTACTCCAGCGACCGGAACCCGCTCGAGTTTCGGAAACGAGCGCGCGAGCATCATTCTTGCTCACTTTTCTGAATTTATACAGGAAAAAAAAAACCCGCAATGGACTCAACCATTAGATGGATCGATCAAACGATCAACGCAATGTCATCGTGGATTATTTTAACGGGAGAAGACTATCTGGGGGTCGAGATTTACAACAACATGGATGCGCATAGCCATGTGCGATTCGAAAGCGGCGCTGGTGATGTGTTTTACTCTCTGATGGTCCCCGGACGCGAAAAGATGGAACTGGCACACTCCGATTGGTATGGGGATTGTCCGCTGTCGCTGACAATCAAGGGGACCACCGAAATTCACGCCCGGGCGTACTACCGGGGGGCCGACGCCGATGGCCCTTTGCCCTCAGATGGCGCGTAAGGTGGGGGTTTGTCGGTGGGGCCAAAGGTGTTGGCACACTGTTGGATGCAGTTGGCCAACGCCATGGCCTCGGCGCGACCATCGTCGCTCATCTTGTTCCTGATTACCACAGCCAAGAAACGAGTAAAACCCGCAGGCGTACTTGCAAATCGTCTCGATCGTCATCTAACCGCCTTGGCTCGCCATGGCGATTCTCACGAACAGGGCGCAGCGTTAATGAATAAGGGGTTCAAACACACCCATGGATTAATAAAGGTTGCGACAAACAAAACATATTAATCAAGAAAGGGTTTCAACCACAACCACGCAGTCATGGCCGCCGCGTACCTTTACCGGATGAGCGGGGGATACGGCCACACGACAATCGACATTACGATCGATCACACGGCCAACACGTTTGTTCTTGCGTTTTCCGACGGATGGATGGGGCGGGACGCGTTGGAAAAGATCCGGATCGTGGGGAACGTTTGCGAAAAGACGGCCACGCACATGAGACTTGTTTCGATCAACGCCGGCGAGGGCGACGCCGAGATTTTGCACCTACCCGAGTTGCTCGATTTTGAGATTGGTGACGAGGAGTACGAGTGCATGGTCATGGCCAACGGGGGTCAGGTGAACAAGGATGGCCGGTACGACACCATCATTGTCCTCGACTTTGCGCGCGACGTTGAGGGCGCGGGCAAGGCGTGGAGGCGGATGGTCGAGAGGTCGATCGTAAAAGGGACTCGGACGTAGTGACCCCGCGACCCAAAATTCTCTCAACATCCAGTAAAATAATCGCGCCATGGTCAAGGTCGACGACGTTGTTGCAGTGATTCGCAAGCTCCAAGCCCCAGGCTCAACCAAGGGCGTGAGTCGGGTTGCCATCAAGGCCGCCCTCTCTATCACGTCGGTCACTCCCGCTCAGATCAACCTCGCGCTACGGCGTGGGGTGGCAAACGGCAAGCTTACGCAGATCAAGGACTCATTCAAGGTGCCCACCCCCAAGTCCAAGCCCGCTCCAAGGAAAAAGGCTCCGGCCAAGAAGAAGGCCGCTCCGAAGAAGAAGAAGAGCGAGATCAAGTGATCCAAACAACAGCTGAGAAAAGTTAACACTGTTTCATATTGGATTCCCAATAAACCTGATCCAAAATGTTTGGTAGTAGTGATCATCAAAAAAGGTAGTCAAATGGGCAACCAGAAGAGCAAGCTCGAGGAAGATGTGCGTTCGGGCGTCATGACGATGGATGAAGCGTTCGGAAGCGTCGCCGGCGACATCTCGCGCGACATGCAAGTCGACGACCACAACCAGGCGCTCGCGATCCAATGCGCGGACTGGATGAAGGGCGGGAACATGGACCGGGGGCAGCTCGCGCTCTGTTGCAACCAGGGGTGCGCCGGGGCCAACTCGTGGCAACAACCCTCCGGGGACGGCTGCGGGCACGACGGGCACCAGTACACCGGGCAGATCCTGAAGCGGTACCCCGAATCCGGGTACAATGGCCAGCCGCACCAAATCAGCGCGTGCGATTGCCAGAAGATGTGCGCAGGCAACTCCCAATGCGCCGGCTGGCAGGTGACCGCTGACCGCCATACATGCCAGCTCAAGAAGGCCGGGGGCAACCTGTCGCCGCTTAACGGGTGGCGGGCCGGGATGATGACCATGGAAAAGGACCACGCCATCGCGATGGAGACGATGAAAAAGTTTTGCGCCGCCAACCAGAATGGCCAGTGCAAGACCGTCCTCGACGACGTCAATAAGGAGCGGGTCAAGCGGTCGCAGGTGTGCGTCGACAGCCTCGCCGCGTACCAAAATGTTCAAAAGAACGCCGCGGATCTCAAGGCGATGCTCGACAAGCTCAACGCGCGTCAGGCCAAATCAGACGCTACGATCGCCGACCTCCAGACGCGGGTTGCCTCGGATCAACATTCGCTTGTTAGCGTCCAGACCCAGCGGGCGTGGGTCCAAAGCGTGGTGGCCAAGGCCAAGACGCTTTCACCGTCGGACGGCTTCGTCGCCGCCGCTCCAGAAGAGCAGGTCGCGATGATCAACACCACGATCGACGGGTTCAACAGCTTTGGGGTGGACCCCACCAACAGCGTGGCCGCGACACTCAACATGTCGCCGGCGCAGCGCAAGACAATGACCGACAACTGCAAGAACGTGATAACCAACCTTGAGAACCTCCGGGACTCGGTGTACTGGTGGCGGACGGCGATGCCCATGCAATCGACGGCGATCCGCGAGGCGGTCGATTCGGTCGTGAGCAAGGCGGTTCCAACCTTTGTCGAACCGCTCGCCAAGTCGGTCGACATGGGGTACGCCGCACAAGAGTCCAACATTAAGGATAGGATCACCAAGTTCCAGGCGACCGTGAGCCAGGCCAATGCATCCAAAGCCCGGGCGCAGACTGACATTGACAAGATCACGTCGCACTCGGTCAACATGACGCAGTCGACGGCCAAGGCGATGGCTAGCGTCAAGACACACTGTAAAGCTGACATGGCGGACCCCCAGGGTTGTTGGAATGACCTAGGAGGGAAGGACCATGCGTCGCCTCGGGCGATGACCATGATTGGGGACGGCGCGATGTACGCGCCGGCCTGCTTCGCAAAGGGCGCCACCGCCGGGTACACCTACGTAGGCCTTCAGGCCTACCACGCCGACACGGGTCAGGCCTGGTGTTTTGGCGCGCAATCACCCTCTGATTTTCAGCGTTACGGCGCGGCCAGTGGTGACTGCTCCGGCGGAGGGGCGGGGTGGGTCAACTCCGTTTACAAGATCAAGTAACATAAGACACTTGCCCTCCTTCAAAATTCACCGTCTTGACCACCTTCTTGTCTTGGATCGTTGGCATGTAGTGTGTGGTGCAAAAGTAAGCCTTGTCGAACCGCGTGATCACCCATGTGTCGACAATGTCCCTGAATGCCTCGTAGGTCGATGGTCCCCCAATCACCCACAGCTCGCCGTCGGCGCCCACCGCGTCGAGTGCCTCGGCGGTCGTGTGCACCACGCTGGCCCCCTCAGCCTGGTAGTCTGGGTTCCGGGTGAGCACCAGGTTAGACCGGCCCGGGAGCGGTTTTTCAAGCGTCTCCCAGGTGGCCCGCCCCATCACGACCGTGCAACCCCGGGTGGTCTCGACAAAATGGCGCATGTCCCACCTGCCCTCCAGGGTCTTCGACCACGGGAGCTTGCCATCGCGCGCCACCCCGCCAAGCGCGTCAATCGCAAGGATCGCCGACACTTTTAGTGGGGGCATTTTATTCGTAATCAGCTTTACAGAAATTATGGCGTCGTGGACATTGCCCTCGGCCCAACAAGCCTATGCGATGGAAATCATTAAGGGAAGGGTTCCAAGCCACTCGTTCCCGCGAACCGCCGAACAGGCCGCATCGTTTCAGCGGGACATGGATCTCCAGAGGCGCGATTTCCAGGCTAAAATCGAGGACGGGGCTCAGCGGCTGGTGGACAACGTCAAGGCGATGATCGCTCGGGGAGTCGAGCTGTCACCAATGGCCGCCCGAAACCTTGTCAAACTCCACGCCGACAGGTTCACTCCGCAAGAGATGGCTGTGATCGAGCTCGTCGCCCAACAGCCCGTCGACGTTAACGCCGAGATGCTCGCAATGGCCCCCAAGTTTAGCGTGGACGACCGGATCTGGGGCGAAGGGGTGTGGGAGAAAAAAGAGACCCATTTGCACGGTATCGTCGTCAAGAAGCGGGCCAACCAGAGCTACACGATCAAGGTGTGCGACACCGACGGTGACGGCGCGATCTTGTGGGACGGCCCGTACGTCGAGACGGTGGTGATGACCCCGTTTGGCTATTCGCACAACAAGACGTTTAAGTGGGAATCGATTTCTTAACCCTCTAAAAGTTAAAAGCAACGCGTTTAACCCGCCACATCCGAGGATGAGTGTTTTTGATTGGTTTGCTTTTTCCGATGGCGTCGTGGTGGCCACGGTCTCGTTTGGGTATTACCACGGAACAGTACGAGATGCGGCCGCGCTGATCTTGGCCCACGTTGCCGCGCGGAACATGAATCACCTAACCGGCGACCGCTCGTTGTTGCACTCGGTCATGACGTTTTTCCCGGGGGTCGTCGGGGTGTCGGCCTGCTTTAGCATGCAGAAAGCTCTGACACTAAAGACTGATTGGCAGTTCACCATGACAAACTGCATGTTTTGGGGAGCGTCGTACGTTTTGGTCAACCACATGCAAGCGTTTGCATTCAACTCAATCTTCGATTTCGTGGTCCGGTGCGTCACCGAGGAGCGCATCGATGGTCTGGTGGGTGCCGTTCAAAACGGGATTGAGAATCGCGAGCGTAAGATACGCGAACTTGCCCGGGACTTGCGCGTGGCCGATTTTGACAAGGTCCACCCGGCGTACTGCGCCTCGCTGCCTTACCCGGAGACGGAGGAGAACGCGCTGCGCAACTTTGATTGCAGCGTGTGTCTGAGCTCAATTGACCCCAAGCATTTGTATCGGGTCCTTCCGCGGTGCAGGCACGCGTTTCACCAGGAGTGCATCGACGCGTGGATCGCGCACCGCCGGGTTTGCCCTTTTTGCACAACTCCGATGTACGACTCTTCAGAGGACGACCCTTTTATAGACCAGGATGAAGAGCGGGACATGGGTCAGGAGCTGGCGTAGAATAAATATTGCTGCAACACCTTTTGCAAAATCCATGGCGCTGGTTGTCGGGGTAGACGTAGGTACGAGCAACTCGTGTTGCGTCGCGGCGTATGGTGACAGAGGGGTCGAGGTAATCCCGTCGGCGGTGTGCATGAACAATTCGACCCCGTCGTACGTCGCTGAGCTCGAGGGGAACAAGGTGTTGATTGGCGACGCGGCGCAGGCAATCGCGGGGTCCCAGCCCGACTGCGCGATCTACGGGTTCAAGCGGGCCTTTTGTCGCAGGTACACCGACACCGAATTGTGGCGCTCAGCGATGACCGATTGGCCGTTTGTGTCGATCGAGCGACCTGACGGCGGGATCGTGTTTGAGCTTGGAAACAAGGTTCGCAAGACCCCTGAACAGTGCTACCGCCTGATGTTGTTGCACCTGGTCGAGCGGGCCCGCGAGGTGACTGGGGCCGCCCGCTCCGCCAAGACGCGGCTCGCTATTACCGTTCCGGCCGACTTTACCCCTGCGCAGCGCGAGCAGGTGATGGCGCTGTCCAGCAACGTCGCCGACACCGTGTTGTTGGTTAACGAGCCCGTAGCCGCCGCCACCGCGTACATCACCGACGGGTCGGCCCAAAAGTGCGATCGTGTCTTGGTGTTTGACATGGGCGCGGGGACCACCGACGTGGCGATCCTGGCGCGGTCCGACGGGTCGGACCAGTTTGAGGTCCGGGCGGTCCGGGGGAACAACGCGCTGGGCGGGGCGCTTTTTGACAACGAATTGCGGAAGATGGTGATCAAGGAAGCCAAGATCCAGGGGCGCGACAAGCTTCGGATGGAGAAGTTGCTTCGGCGGTGCGAAACGGGGAAACAGCTGCTCACCACCATGACGTCGGTGAAGATCGATGCGCTCGGGGCCGACGTGACTGTTTCGCGGGCTCGGTTTAACCAGGCGGTGCGAAAGCACGTGTTGGCCGGGAGCAAGCTAGTGAACGAGGCGCTCGACGCCGCCTCGATGTTGGTGGACGACATTGACCGTGTTTTTGTGGTCGGCGGGGGGAGCCGCCCGCCCGTGGTGGCCAACATGTTGGGAGAAATGTTTGGTCCCGACCGTGTGCACACCGCGGGCAACCCCGTCACGTGCGTGGCGATGGGTGCGTATTTGGTTGCGCAAACGTACGAGAAAGAACCCGATTCATCAACAAAAGACGAAAAAGCCGCTTCCCCGTTGCCAAAACTTTCCGACAAAAGAGAGGCCAGACGGCCGATGGTTGTCCCCACTGCTCCGGCGACCATTGGGGTTCAGACCCTGGGGGGGAAAATGACGCCAGTGATTCGGCGGGGAGCTCGGCTCCCAGCCACCAAAACCATCACGCTGTTCCCCAAGACCAACCACCAAAAAACGGTCGCGATCCAGTTGTATTCGGGCGAAAACGAAATATGTTTAGAAAACACCCACCTGGCCGACATTGTGATGCGCGGCCTCCCGGTTGGGCGCCCCCAAATCCATGTAACCATCGCGGTGGACGCAATGGAAATGATGCGGGCCACCACTTTGGTGGCGGGGCAAAAACGGTCAATCGAGACAAAATTATCCTGGCGGCTTTGAGGAAACAAAGGATCAACACAATGGGAACCGGGCCATCCACTTTGTCCGGGCCATCGTGCCCATCGTGCCCATCGTGCCCAACGTGCCCAACGTGCCCAACGTTTTTGATTGGTGACGTTCGGAACAAAAATACGCTCATTGCGATTGCCCAGCCGCTGGTCAGGGTGATGTGGCGGGGCAAGGACGCCGCCGACCTGTCGCTCTTTGACATCATCAAGGCGGTCGGGCTCCGAATGCTTTCACCGATCCCCCCGGTCGGGGTGCCCGACCTCGACGTCGCTGGGATCATCCAGGCCATCAACGCGCTGCCCGCCGATATGACCGTGGGGACGCTGATCATGTTTGTCCCGTTCAAGTTTAGCGCGAACATCAAAATGAGCCACGAGGTGACCCTCCCGACCGCGGGCACCAGTGCCATCCTCGAAATTCGCAGGCAGCTTGCCCAGCTTTCGGTGTTCCAGGCGCACGATCCCCAGGGGGCCCCCAAGCCCATGACGACGGCGGGGTCCGCCGCGGCGACAATGGCCGCGCCGCCGCAGGCCATGAGTCGTTTGATTCCGTCAGGGACGGGCAAGAACATGGGCTGCTACTGGGACGGCGGGGGCAAGGGCCAGCCCGATTTCCGGGCGCTCCCTACTCTTACGCAGGGAAACGTCAATTCGGCGTCCGAGTGCGCCGACCGGGCCCGCGGGGCCGGAAAGCCGTATTACGGCCTCCAAGCTGGGGGACAATGTTTTGTCGGCGACGACCTCTCTCGGGCCATCAGGTTTGGCAAGGCTCCCGGAGCGTGCGCGGCTCTTGGGGCGGGGTGGGTCAACAATGTGTACGACCTTACCAACTCGTCCCCGGCCCCGGCCTCGGTTCCGGCCCCAACCTCGGTTCCGACCCCGACCCCAAAGCCAACCCCGGCCCCGGTTCCGACCCTGACCTCAGCCCCGACCCCAAAGCCAACCCCGGCCCTGGCCCTGACCCCGACCCCGACCCCGACCCCGGCCAACGCGCGCCACCAGCCGGGAAAACTTTTGGGCTGCTACGGCGACGCGAGCACCCGCGCCATGACCGCGGTTCCCGGTCAGGGATACGTGCACCCGTCTGACTGTGCGATCAAGGTCCGGGCGGCCGGTAGGCGGTACATGGGGCTCCAGAACGCGCAACCTGATGGAACATCGCAGTGCTTTTACTCCAACGACTTGCATCAAGCGACGACCATGTACGGGTCACACCAGGGCTCGTGCAACCCGGGCGGCGCCGGTTATGTCAACGCTATCTACGACCTTCAACAGTAAAAAAAAATATACATTACCATGCGTCATGAGATTTCAGGAAGAGTAATAACTAAAAAACATGCCTAAAATCGGTGAGACGGTGGGGGCATCGGACAGTGGGATTCCCATGCTGTGCGCGGGCTCAAACGGAAACTACGCGGCCCCAACGCCGGGGGCAAGCGGGGGGTTTTCGGTCGAGCAGTCGTTCACCAACACTGTCAACGCCAGCCTGTCGAGCTCCACCGAGCTCCACCGAGCTAAATAGCGGAGTGAGCTTTACTTCGTCGTACGTCGATACCCAAGGGTACCGCGACGTTGTTATCGCGGTCTCCGCCAGCCACGACGGAAATTATTCGGTCACGTTTAGTCCCGACGGGATCTACGCGGACAGTACGCTCACCCGGTACTACCGCACAAGTTTACCCTCACGCGGCGTTATATCAAGGTAACGTTCACCAACTTTACGCGACCATCAACTCGGACAATGCTTCAACCATAGCCGCCGTCCGGTTTAATGTGATTGAGGTCATTGACGCCAATTACGACCCCAACTCGTAATAAAAACAGTTATTCATCATGAACCGCGTAATCGAAGAAGGGCAGCTCTACTTTCTGGCAGCGCAAAAGTTGGTCAATGAGCACGACCAGGCGTGCGTGACCGCTGCCAAGAACGTGTTAGACCGGCTGTGCTCGCTCCGCCACGCCAAGGCCGGGGCGACCGACGAGTACGTTGTGCAAGAGATATTGGCGGCGCACCCCGGCGCCAAGAAAATCAAGCGCACATTGCACCTGTGTGAGGCCCCCGGCGGGTTCGTCAATGGGTGCCTCGCGCTGCTCGGCGACAAGCTTGACTGGCACGCCATCAGCCTGGCTGGGGACCAGAGCGCGTGCCCCAGGTTCTACCCAGCGCTCAAGTCGCAGACCCGCCCCAACGGCCGATTCCGGGTGCACCGCGGCGACGACGGGACCGGGGACATTACGGCGGCCGACAACCGCAAGCGGCTGTTCTACGACATTGGGGTGCAATCGATCGACCTGGTGACGGGCGACGCCGAGTGCGACCGCGACCGCGACCCGCCGAAGCTGTTTGCGGCGCAGATGGTGATCGCGGCGATGTTGTTGTGCGAGGGCGGGATGTTGGCACTCCGGCTCCCAGAGAAGTACGCGATTCCCAACGTGGAGACGTTTCGGTGGATTTACTCGTTGTTGGGCCGGTGGTTTGGCCTGGTGAAGGTGGTGGCGCCCGAGATATCGGCTGTCGAGGCCCCACTCCGACTCTACGTGGTGGGCACAGAATTCAAAGGGGTAGCGGCTGAGGACCTGGCGCAGCTAATGGCCTACGCGTACGAAGGGGGGGCCGCGGGGAGGGTGGAGCCCGAATGCGCAAACATTGCGTGGGTCAAACAGATTGGGGCCGCCATTGAGGACGCCCGGGGTTTGTTGTCGCGCCTGTCGGCGTTATCGTTTTACCTCGGGCAGATTGGAGTATCAACCCACGAGCGGGCGGGGGAGCTGTACAGCGAGAACGTAATCCACAACCCGGGCCACGTCCAGACGGTGGAGGGGTACAAGAAAAAGCTCCGGCTCACTTCGCCGCCGCAAGCCCGCCGATAGCCGCGATCAGCCCGATCCCTGGAAGCGGCCACATCGATCCGGCGGCGACGGCGGCCCCGTTGTCGGTCCCGCGCGCGGCGATCCCGACCGACATGCACAGCTGAAGCACTATGATAGTTCCGACGATCAGCGCGTAGATTTCCGTATTGCTCAGGGACAGTGCCATGTTTGGCTCGTTTTTACTTGTGTACACCCCGCGGATTTTTTGGCTCTATCGCCGCGCGTACACAATAACCGAAATCAACACCACCACCGCTACCGCCATAAACACGATCTCGAACCGGTTTCCCTGTGACAAAAAATCCTTGCACGTGGCTGGCAGCGTCGTCATTTCGGCCCGAGCCCGATTGAGCCACTTGGTCACTTCAGTCATCAATGGTGACCCTGGTTGGCCCCCAAGGGGCAAAGGGGACGCCACCACGGGAGCAGGAGTTGTCGCGGCCTGCGACGTCGCCTCCGCCTCAACCATCGATCGGATGGCGCCAAACGCCGAAGTCCCAGTCTTGCCATCCTGGAATTTCTCGGACTCGGCGTGAGTTTGGAGCAGAGCGTCAAACGGAGCCCGGATTCCGGCGGACACGCTGTGAATTCCGTTCAGTCGGTGGTCGGGGGCGGTGTAGCCGGTACATATGGCAGTGTTTTTGCCCTGGCCTCGGGTGGCGAAGGTGTATGGGTCGACAAGACGCCCGTCAGAGTCATTACGTCGTGAAACCGCCCCGGCGGCTGTTGACTGTCCTGGGTGAGCGAGCATGGTTTGTTAGTCCCGATCAGGGATTTTTCGATTTCACGCGCTTGGACCCTCATTCTTGGATCGATACCGTCTTGCCCCCGGTCGATCGAAAAGACATACTTGATTCGGTTGAGAACAATCTCGTTGGTAAACAGCGCTGCCATCTGCGCACACTTTTTTTAATAGTAAAGGGCATGATTTTGTTAGTCGTCGGCCTCCATCTGGGCCCCACCCGCAAACATCCCGAGTAGCGGCGCGAGCTGACCCAACAGCGACCCACCACCATCCTGCGAAATCCCGCTGAGCATTGCATGGACGTCGCCTTCGTTCAGCCTGGCCACGACCGACTCAAACACCTGGTTGACGTTGAAACCGGGCACATTGCCATCGGCGTCGGGCTTGAGTCCCAGCCCGTCGATGAACTTGTTGGCGTGTTCGCCGAGCGCCTGGAGCACCGGCGGTATCGTGGTGCAGTGGAGCGTCGCCAACTGGTTCATAGACTGGATGTACTCCCACAGGAACGCCCGCTCGTCCGAGTCAAGCGCGGCGTACTTGTCGGCCACACCGAACGGCCGAAGTGCGGGGATGTCAGCGTGAACGATCGCGTCGATGTCTTTGTCGATGCAATGTTGGGCGATCGGTGCCGACACTTCGTGCCACACCCGGATCACGCTCTCGACGCTTTCGGGAATCCCGATCGCATCCACCTTCACAGAGGCCTCAGTGAGTGCCTCGCACTGATCAAAAGTCTCGGACAGCGTTCGAATCAGCTGGCGAAGCTTCTCGAGGAACTGCGATCGAGCGTTGGCCATGGCAGTTTTGTGTGGGTGTTTGCGCGGAAAAAAAAAGACAACGGTTCACGGGGGTGTTACGAACACTTTACTTAGAGAGTTGGCTGGCGATGTGCGAGTAGTATGTCGCCACCTCGGCGTAGTAGGCTTGGATCCGGCTGACGTCGGCCTCACGCCTGGCGGCCATGTTGGCGGCGTACTTGCTCGACTGCGTGCCCTTCTTGTACCCGGTGATCACCTGGGCTGGGACGCCCACGACGGGCATGTTTCCGAGAAAGGGGGTTGGGCGGACCTCGGCGTCGACCTGGGAATCCACAAAGGCCCCCGCACTCCGCCTGGAGTTGCGCTTTCCGGTGCGGCGTCGAACTGGCATGACTGCTTGTTTACACAGAAAGCGGCCAGAAAAAATGCGGAGCCATTGGGTAAATGATCCTCTCCGCGATTCCGGCCACGGTGAAGGACGACGAGTTTGGTCGAGTCGCCGTTTTCCGCGAATGTCGACCGACTGTCCCTCTCGGGTCAACTGATGACCTTAGCCTCCCGCAGGGCCTCAAGACAATCCCGGCCCCTGGGACCTGCGGCGAAAACGGCGGGGTCTCCAAGACGTCGGGCAAGCCGTGCAAGAACAAAGTGTTAGAACGGAACCCCCGATGTCGCTTGCACCCGCACACGCACGTCGAGATTGACGCGGATGAGCTCTGCCACGAATTGCGAGTCACGTTAATCGATCACAACCCGAAAGACCCCGCCAAGATCCAGCCCAAAGACATCATGTGGATAGACTGCCCCGACAAACAATGTTTTTACTTGTACCCAATCGTGGAAGACAAGGAGGCTTAGCCGCCAAACCCATAGAGGGTGCGGCCCTGGCGCTTGAGCGCGTATATAACATCGAGCCCCGTCACCGTCTTGCGCTTGGCGTGCTCGGTGTACGTCACGGCGTCACGAATAACGTTTTCGAGAAACACCTTGAGGACACCACGCGTCTCATCGTAAATCAATTCAGAGATGCGTTTGACGCCTCCCCGTCGACACAAACGGCGGATCGCGGGCTTAGTGATGCCCTGGATGTTGTCCCGAAGGATTTTGCGGTGGCGCAGGCCCTGGCCCAACCCCTTTCCGAGTCCCTTTCCCCCCTTGCCCTTGCCTCGCCCAGACATGACTTGATTGGTTCTGATTTGATGTGTATGATTCAAGAATTTTTTACTTGGTGGTTCAACGTTGCGAATGGCGGGCTCAACCGCTCTTACTCGACGGGCTTAAAATCACGCAAATCCAGTACTGATGCGGCGGGCAAGCTGGATGTCCTTGGGCTGGATCGTCACGCGCTTGGCGTGGATCGCGCACAGGTTGATGTCCTCGAAGAGGCTGGTCAGGTACGCCTCGCATGCCTCCTGGAGCGCCTCGACAGCCTTTGATTGAAACCGAAGGTCTGTCTTGAATTCTTGGGCAATCTCACGAACCAGGCGCTGAAACGGGAGTTTGCGGATGAGCAACGTGACCGACTTCTGGTACCTGCGAATTTCGCGGAGCGCAACCGTGCCTGGGCGGTAGCGGTGCGGCTTCTTGACGCCGCCGGTGGCCGGAGCCGAGGTGCGGGCGGCCTTGGTGGCAAGCTGCTTCCTTGGGGCCTTGCCTCCGGTTGACTTTCGGGCGGTCTGCTTGGTGCGCGCCATGGTTGGTTTTACCACACTTGCGATCCAGAAAAAATGGATGACCAATCGCACCAACTGGCCGTTTCACGAACGTACACGCACTCAGAAATTTTAGAATCGTGACAAGGAAAACAGACCACCCCCTCGCAAAAGACGATGCCCGCCTATCAACAGCTGACCAAAGACGTGATGGCCCAGATGGATGACGACGGAATGTATCTGTTGCTCTGGTGGAACCCAGGAATGACGTGTTGGACCGTCTCGGTGCTCCAGGTGAGTACCACCGACCTTTCGATCAGCGGAGAGCCCCTCGAGTCTGGCCCCCAGGGCGAGCTCCTCCTCCACCGAAACCCGGTGTTTTGGTTGCACGAGGCCCAGAACGCCGTGGTCGACGTTGGCAGCCAAACAGTGTCCGAGCTGGCCGAGTCGGTGAGCACCGCCATCGTCGGGATGACCAGCCGCGTGCGGCTGACCCGGGAGCACATGGTCAAGCTCCCAGCGACCCACCCTTATTTCGTCATGATCGGGCGGCGCGGGCCGGAGGAGTGTGTGGTCGGGAGCACGGGTAAGATTGACGGCCGCAAGGTGCATTGGATCAACGTCAACGGTGAAAAGTGCGAGGTTGTGTATGGCGCGGATGACGCCGCGTTTGTGTTGCGTGACGGCCGGCTCGCCGACGTGCACATCATGGCGTAACATCCCTTTATTAAAACAACACCACCTTCAGCAACTTGTTGGCCTTGCGGGCATTGGCGATCGTGTCGCGCGTTCCCCGCGACGCACCGTCCCAAAACGCAATCACTTTGTCAGCCTCTTTCACAATGTCCGAGTTTCGGATGACCCCGGCGGCCCGGCCGTGCCTGTCCCAGTCCGGGAGCAACTTTCGAATAGGGATGTCGTGCGCCCGCGCCCACGCCTCACCCAGCGTGTCGGCGCCCTCTGCTCCGCCGCTAATCAACCCGGTCACCGCGGTTTCGGCGTGCACGTGGTCGGCCTCATCGGCCACCAGCCGAGCGTCGATTAGGGTGCGCGACCCGACGATCGCGAGCTTCATTTTGGGGGGTCGATCGGCTTGGTCGACACAACTCGACGGCGCTTGCTTGAGCGGTCAAATTCGGCCAGCTTATCAATCTCGACCGAAGGCTGGCTGATGTACATGCGGCGACAACACCGCCGCACCGCCCCGACCTTCTCGAGCGCTTCGGGCGGCGACAACAGCTGGGCGCGGTACTCGAGGTACCTTTCGCCCCGCACCACCTTGCCACAGGTGAAACACCGCACCGGGTACATGTGCGTGTGTGTGCTCGTTGGATTCGGTTGCGCCCAAATAAAAGGTAACCATTGGACAACTCCTGTTTAATAGAGCCCGACCCCGTCGATGTACAGCCGAAACCCCCCGACCTCGACCACCCCGCTGCGCGGCGGCTTAAGCTGGACCACGTCTCCCGAGATCAGGTGGACCGTTCCGCTCTGGGCGGGGTCGTCGATCTTGGGCAACAGCGCGTTGTTCATGGCGCAAAACCCATACCCGGTCGGAATCCCCACCTCTTTGTCCCACGCGACCACGGGCGCCTTGATCTGCCCAGACTGCGTCAGAAGACGGTTGTAGTCTTCTTTGGTCCGATACAGCGGAAACGTCTTGGCGTCGCCGCAAAAGAAGAATCGCACTCGCGTCGTCTCGGTCATTCTGATATTTAACCTAAGACGATTTGCTCGGCCTGACTTCCGAGCCGAGACCCCAGAGCCACTCGTTGTGACGAGCAATTAAATGGCTGACCGTGTCTTGCCCGACAGGCTTCCAATCGACGTGGGGCGGTGGGACGGCGTCGATCTGGTTGTGCTTCTCGATCGTGTTGAAGTACAACAGATCAATCAGCGGAAGGTGGGGCCGGCTGAGCCTTGGACAGCGGGTGGCTTTCGATGTGGTAGTAGAATGTGCGGCGGAGGTACCCCCGGTAGAAACAGGTCAGTCGGGCGACCTGGTTCAGGTCCATGTAGACCCGGCCCTCGTGGCGAAACACCAGAAAACCGTCGCCCACCACGGCGTGCTCCACCTCAAGCATGGTTTGCGGTGGTTCAGAGAGCTCCTTTATCAAACAAACAAAACCTCGATTCTAGTGATGATGACGTGACGACAAAAAGCGGTGCTATTTTTTTTTGCAAATCGAATTGAATTTTATTAATTTGACGAAACAATGGGTTGACCAGCGGCTCGAAATGCGCGCTATGGCGCTTAGTTGGCGTACGCGAGGCCACCAACGCCGCCGTCGTACGTGAACACGTTCCAGTACGGGGCAAAGATCACAACCTCAGCGGGGACAGACGTCATCACGTCGCTGTACTTGAGCGTAAGCGTGGCGGTGTCCAGGCGCGAGAAGTTGAGCGAGCTCGACGGCTGCGCGTCCTCCGGGTACTGCGCAAACGAGTACGCGTAGATGTACTCGGTCGGGATGTTCGTGTGATGCGTCCTGCACTGGACGTTTCGGAAGTACTCCGCCTCACGAACCCCAAATCGGGTCATATTGTTGATCTTGAGCTCGGCGCTCACAATCGGGTCGGCGTTGCACACAACCATCTCACCGAGCATGTAGAGTCGGGCGATTGGGTCATCGCCGAGGTCGGTGATTTTGTCGTCGTCGCCCGATTGGCCAGCGATCAGGCCCGCAAGCGAGCCGTATGCCATCGTGCGCCCAGTGGTGCTGCTCTCGAGAAACTTGGCGCCAATGTCCTCCTGGAGCTCCATGAAAGCAATCTCGCTGTTCGGGCGCACCGCCGGGCACAGAGCCGCCAGGAGGCGGTTGGCGTCGCCAGACACGCCGTTGGCGCCCGAAACGGCCGTGTTGACAGCGGCCGTCAGCGTGGTGCCCGATGCGACGTTACCGTGCGCAACGGTGCCAAAGTCGCCGTTCTGTGAAGAGAAGTCATAGTGCTTGTTCTGCGCAGTGTTGTCATCTCGACGCACAAACCACACCAGCTCGGTGACCGGGTGGTTGAAGGTGAGCGTGTGTGTGGTCGAGGTCGTGCCCGATGCCTTGGTAAACGAGTCGTACTGGAGCAGCGTGACCAGCTGGTCGAACGCGCCCTCGGCGAACCGATCGCGCTCCTCCGAGTCCAGGAACACAAAGTTTGACTCGACGTAGCACGTGATTGCCTGGCCCGCCGTAAACGTCGACTGTCCGGAAATGGCATCCGCAGCGTAGGAGTCCCCCTCAAGCGCAATCTGCATGGCCCGGCGGTTCGACGCATCAATGTGGTTGGATGAGCCAGAGCCCGGGTGTGTTACGCACTTAACCTCAACAGCGTTAGTGGATCGAATCACGAGGTTCTTGAGCTGCTCAAAGTCCACAACAAGCTCGATCGAGTGGTACTGGAGCGAGATCGCTGAGAGGGCGTTCCCAGCCGCCTTGGTGTACCAGAAAGGAAGGGGGACAAAAAGCGTCTGTGGGCAGCGGGAGAACGCAATGAGGCCCTCACGAGTTGGGTGCTTGCCCACCGCATCGAGACACCGCTTGCCAGGCTTGCCCGCGAGCTCTTCCCAAACAAAAAGCCAGTCGGACGTCAGCGTGTCGACCTGTTGGTTGCCAATGCGAAGCTCGACTTTCTTGAGAAGACGCATGCCCACGGCCTGCACCCAATGAGCGTACTCACCACCAATGTTGCGAAACCCCGACGAGTAACCAGTGTCGTAACCCATCTGTTGCACTTTTTCCACACCGTCGGCCCCAACGCCGGCGAACGCGCCAGCCGACCGCGCGGTCGACATATTACTCCCGCCTATGAGGGAAACGTACGGGAACGTGAGGCTCACAGAGTCGGTGGCCGCCGTACGCACAGTGTCAATGTGCGCGATAAGGCCTGGGAGCTCAATCTTGACGTACTGGTCAGAGATCAGGTCACCACTGCGCGAGATCTGGGTGCGACAACCCGACTTCCCGAACGCGGCATTGGTGATCTGCTCCTGAACGCACTCAAGAGCAAAGTTGGAGCACGTTTGGACCCGCATGCGCCAGTACGTGACCTCGGCGAGGCCTGTAAGGACGATGTCAGCGATGCCCTTGGCGACGATTTGCGCGACTGCACCCGGTGATCCGAGAGACATGGTGTTGGTGTGTTTGATGACATGAATTCCAAAGTCTTGATCTGGCTGGGCGACTTGGGTGGGTCGGTGGCCGAGGGGTCTTTGGGACCACACGCGAAGGTATTGGCCGGGGGCGAGCGACAATCGTGCTCACCCATCTTGCCCCCATGCAATTTGGCGCACCAAATCCAATCCGAACCCATAATGTTTGGTGACACACAGAGGTTCGGACAACCACTGAACCCAAAAAAGCAATCAAATAAATTCACCCCCAAGTTTTCGGAAACGAAATGCCCGGAACCCGATCAAAAAAACCCGCCGCGAAAAAGAAGCGGTCTCAGACACCCCAATATGACACGGTGCTCGCCGGAGAAGAGGCAGTGGCCTCCATGTCGGTCCAGGACAAGCGGCTGGTTCTGAGCGACATCCGGCGGAGGTACAAGGACACGGGGCTGATCTACATTTCGGACGAGATACGGCCCGGGCTAACCATTGGTGAATTTTCTTTTTATCACACGCTCGCCAGCGCCAAAAAGAGGTACGAAAAACATCAAGGGCAGAAAAAGAAATCTCCGGAAGAAGAGGATTGACCCCCCCCCCTTCTTCTAACAGCAAAGCGCCTTGCACCGGCGAATCGCGGGGAAGATCACATTCTGCCCCACCCCCCACAACGTGTCCACCGCTGCGTCGAGCGACCCCTCAACAATGTCGAGCTCTTCCCCTGACAGGTGCACGGAAAGGACCTCAACAATCACATCCTTAAGAAGCTCCTTCTTCTCCGTCCCGTCCAATCCACGCACCTTGTGGAGTTCTTGCATGAGAGCAATTACGCACACGAGCAACGCGGAGTACCCCGGCCGCCCCTTGTCCAGTCCCTCCTGGATGGAGGTTACAAGGGCGCCAAGCTGTTCGCGACAAGAGTCAATGAGATGTTCGCGGATTTGTCTGTTAGCCGACATGACGATTTTTTCTTGGTGGCAATGATTTATTTTTTGCGTGGCCCGTTTTACCAAACGCCGTAAAACAACAGCTCGGATCGCAGCGTTCCCGGGAGCCGACCGAGATCTAGCTTCCCCTCAGCCACCCGAGACAGCGCCTCGGCGGCGAGGCAAGCTTCTGGGTGATCCGGGATGCCCAGGTACCGCAAAGCCAGACCCCGAGCAGCGGCGGTCAGGACGTCCGCGTCGCGGCTCAGCTCGCCGTACAGCGAGTCGTCCAGCGGCCCAAACGGCGGGTCGTACTCTATTTTTGGAATCATTCCCCGCTGCAACGCAGTGGTGTACCCCCCACCGTAGTCGACTGTGATGGCCTGTGTGTTCCGAACGGGGCGCTTGGCAACAAGCGCTAGACATCCGCTTTCAAGCTCAACAAACTCGGTGTTGGGATCAGGGCCGGTGTTGCAAAACATAATCACGTCCCGCAGGAACAGCCCATCGTAGATAGTCTTCCCGTCGCAGTACGTCAACCCGTACGGCGAGACAATGTTGGGGTTGGCCCCGTACCGCCGGTTGATCTCAGCCCGGGACACCGGCTCTCCCGGGAGATCCGTATAATACACCACGTCCCCCGCCTCAAACATGATTCGTCGCCCTGTCTTGTCGTCGGGGTCGTAAGCGTACAAACCCAGGTTCCCATCAATCTGTTGGTCGATCATGATCCGGTGCATCGCGTGCACGTGAACCGGGCATAGCGGTCGCACCATCGTAGTACGCTCGCACCGGACACCTCCCGGGCCAATGTGCGCGCACCGATGCATCGCGACGGGCCCGCTGATCCCTGAGGAGGTTATTGTCACTTGGCGACGCGTCTCAAATGTTGACGCCGCGCCGCCCCCGCTGAACATGGCTTTTCTTTTTAACTAACCCTCTCTTTTTTCCTTGGTGTATATGCTCTCGGTGGGTCTTGGCCGCCACCTTTTGCGTAAAGGTCTTGGGGCACAACCCGCACTTAAATGGGCGGTCACCCGTATGCGTAACAAGATGGCGCTCGTGCTTCCACAGCGTCTCGTCCCTCTTTCCGCAGTGAAGGCACGTGTACGTCTTGCCCGGGGGTTGTTTTCCTAACAACGTCAGCCAGTACCACTCCTTCAAACTCTCGAAGTCTTCCGCCGTCACCTCTGGCAGCTGACCCTCGACAGTGATTGTGGCTCGGAGGCTGGGCATGCAATAGGGGTTGTGATGTGTCATCCGCTTTCCCTTGAAAACGGTTAACCCCTCACGAAATTATGGGGTTAACAAGTCACAAACCAAAGCTATGCCCTGCCTGAAGAAGCGGGTGGCCGCGGCCGTTGCGTATTACCCTTTTAAGGGGGTTGATCGTTTCTACGATGTTGGGGCGCTGCTCAACACCCCCGCGGCGTACCACTCTTGCATAACGATCATGCAAACGAAGCTCCAATTGCTACCAAGTCACACCAAGCTCGGGGCGATTGACGCGCGGGGGTTTCTGTTTGCCGCGCCGCTCGGCTATTTGTTGAACCACCCGGTTGTCATGGTGCGCAAGCTGGGCAAGATGCCCAACACCGTCTCGTCTAAGGCTTACGAGATCGAGTACGGCCATCGTGATGGGATGGCTGTGCAACGCCACGCGGTGGGGCCAGGGGACAAGATCGTGTTAGTCGACGACCTCGTGGCGACGGGTGGAACCCTGAGCGCCGCGATAGAGGCTGTCCGGGCAGCGGGCGGCGAGGTGGTTGGATGTCTCTCGCTGGTCGAGCTTGAAGCATTTGCGGCCCGCCGCGCCGAGACGATTCCGCCGGATATCCAGAGAGTCGCCGTCTTTGACACGGAGCGGGAGCTGCTCGACCTCGGTGCGGCGGCGGGGGCACTTCCCGAAGGCTACGGCGACGACGGCGCGGTTTTTGAGACCAATCGGTAGATATTGTATGAATAAACCGCTTCGTTTTCCCAAGGGTCCAACCAAGCTCTTCTCGGATTGGGTCCCCCCTTGTAAAATTGTGGTGGGTGTGGCACAAAGATTTGTGATGGTGACCCACAGCCAGGTGGACATGTTTACACGAATCGCCGACCCAGACGTTACCGACCCGTCAGCGCTCCGCGAGTTTCGGGTCGACAGGCAGCCGCCGATCAAACCGAGTATGCTCGCGTTCGTTGAGCACTTTGATTCCCCCAAATCGGCGTCCCCTACAACGCGTTCACCCCCGACCATGTTTTCGCCGTACGTGGCCTCGCCAGCGCCGTCGGCTCGGTCCCCCCCTCAAACGCCGACCGCTTTTGCGCCGTCGCCGTCGCCAGCGCCGTCGTCGGCGAGAGCAAGCCCGCCTTACAGGAGCTCTCAGTACCGCCCACCGCAATCACACAGCGATTTCGACCGCGTCGCGTCGTCGTACCTCGCGCCGTCCCCGGCCAGATCGATGCGGTCAACCGCAGGAAAGACGTTCGCCGACATGGTCGATGAGATTCATGTCGAGGCGCAACAGCTCCAGAACCGCCCCGCCCACATGCCCTTGCCCGGTCGGATCCCTTCGTTGGCGCTCGCCCCACCCAACATGGCGATGAAAGATTACGCCGAGCGCCGCGAGCTGTTTATTCGGATCGACGACATGAAGCGGATGGGGTTCACGTTCCCGGACATCCCGCCCAACTGCGCCACCGAGGACCTGCGACAGGAGATTGATCGTCGAGAGATCTCGATGAGCACGGTGGACAAGGTCGACACGTCGATCTCTCGGATCCTTAAGGTGTCGCAGGGTCTTCACGCCATCAACAAGAAGACCGGGTGGCTCCAGCTCCCCGATGATTACCACAGCGAGATGAAGGCGCAGGTAGACCGGCCGCAGTTTCGGTACAACGTCTACAAGATTGTGCTCAAGCGCGCGCGCAAATCCAACACCTCGCCGATGGCGTACGTGGCGTGGGTGTTGGCAATGCCCATCCTGGAGGGGCTCATAATCAAACTCATCAGCGTCGTCACCGGATGGAATTCACCGCTGATCAACGGGATTCTCCGCGGGCTGTTTCGGTCCGGAAACAAACAAAACCCAAAGAATTTGCCCAAGGTCGAGGGCGTCACCACCGGGCTCGGAGGTGACACGGTGATTCCGAGCGACGGGTTCTCGACCGAAGCTGTCGCCGCTTTCAACGGCCGCACCGCATCGGCGGCGCGCGGCCGAAAGAAGCTTCGCCCAATGACGACCCCAGCCCCTCCACCCGACGCGGCGCAATCACAGGAGGCTGAGGGCACCGAGGTGGTGACCGCCGATGAGCTCGACTCGCTCTCGGCTTAAGTCGTCTCTGGGCCTGTGGGTAGGATGTAGACGCGATGGACGCGGGCCCTGGCGGGGTCGGTGTCGTCACCGCAGCTCATCACGTACATCGGGGGCGGCCGTTTTTGCTCCGCGCAGGCGGCGTTGGTCACAACGACTTGATACAGCTCATTGTCGGCGATTTGCAACAAGTACCCTGAAATGTTCCGGAGCTCCTTGATGCTTGGGATCGGGGCGCTCTCCTGGATCAAATAAGGCTGGACTGACC
>Ga0105053_10000667_pt1 | contig 54731 bp, 28 predicted proteins | sample BON01_FD_78093 | JGI IMG/M metagenome (GOLD analysis project Ga0105053, IMG submission 78093) | Freshwater microbial communities from Lake Bonney liftoff mats and glacier meltwater in Antarctica - BON-01 | ecosystem: Environmental > Aquatic > Freshwater > Ice > Glacier meltwater | place: Lake...
TGGGGGGGGGGGGGGGGGGGGGGGGGGGGGGGGGGGGGGGGGGGGGGGGGGGGGGGGGGGGGGGGGGGGGGGGGGGGGGGGGGGGGGGAGGCTCTCTCTCAGCCGGCGCCGTCGCCCTCCAGCCGCCCTCTTCCCGTTTGCGCCCGCCCTCTCCGCCCCGCCTTATGTCGCACAGGCAAACAGAGGCGCAGGAGGAGGAGGAGGAGGCAGGCGGTGCGACGGCGCTCTCTCGGTCCCGCCCCGCTCCCCTTGTGTCGCACCGATAAGCGTGCCGGGCTGGGGGCGGGGGGGCGGGGGGCGGCGAGAAAGAAAGAGAGCGGCGGGCCAAGTTTGAGCGCGGAAGAATGAATATTTTTGTTTGCCGCGCGTCCGTTTTGGGGAAGGGCGGGGGCGGGGCTTGTTTTCTGCTTAGCAAGTGCGGGGTACAGCAGGGAATTGGCGGAGGGGGCGGGAAATGAAAGAGGAAGAAAGGAGGGGGGGGTGGGGGTAAGGCGGGGGGTGGGGGGGGAGAGGCGAGCGGCGTTTGGGGGAATTCTCTTCTGTTGACTTGCGGTTGGTTGCGCCCTTTTCTTTTTGCGTCGGGCGCACCCTATGTCCCTATCGCTTGACGCGCGCGCAGAATGGCGCGCGGCGATCGGCGCGAAGGGACCCGAAAAGCAGGCCGCGTTTTCGTGTGTGTAAGGGCGCGCGTGTGCGCGCGTCGCAGGCGGCGCCGGCAGCAGCGGCGGCGGCGCACAGACGCACGGACGCCCCAAGCTGGCCGGCAAGGACGCGAGCTCTCGCACGGCGCGCAACGCCAAGGGCAGAGGAGAGCGCGGGCGCGCAGCACAGGCCGCGCGCCGCGCTCGGGGTGTTTTGGGGGCGGGGAAGGGGGAGAAAAAGGGGGGCTCGGGAGAAAAAGGGGGCTCGGGAGGGAGGGCGGCGCAAGGCGCTGCTGCCTCACTCAGCGACGGCATCGGCGGGGCCGGGTTCGGCGGCGGCAGCTTCGGCGGCGGCGTCGGGCGCCGCGGCCGGCGCGCGTTGGTCGCCCTTGTCGGCGGCGGCGCCCGACGCGGGGCCGGCGGCGGCGGCGGTTGGAGGGGCCTGATCCGGGGCGCGTCGCTGCTTCGGCCCGGCCGCGTCGGGGGCGACAGAGCCGGCGGGCGGCGGCGCGGGGGCGGCGGGAGCAGACGCGACCACGGGGCGCCGACCGGGCGCGGACGCCGTGGCCGCCGCCGCAGGAGCAGCAGCAGCAGTGGCAGCGGCCGGCGCAGCGGGCGCGGCCGGCAGCGCGGCCGGTGGCGGCGGCGGCAGCGGCGCGCGTTGCGGCGGCGTTCCCCTTGGCGGCGGCGGCGGTGGCTGCTGCTGGTGGTGCAGCAAATGCGGGTGGTGCGGGTGCTGCTGCTGCTGCTGGTGCTGCTGCTGGTGCTGGTGCTGCTGGTGCTGCTGCTGCTGGTGCTGCTGCTGATGCTGCTGCTGGTGCTGCTGGTGCGGATGCTGCAGCGGCGGCGGCGGCGGCGGCGGCGGGGGCGCGTAGTAGTAGTGGCCGTAGGCGCCGGCGCCGTAGGGCGGCGGCGGCGGCGGCGGCGGCCCGCCCGGGTAGGGCGCCCCGGCGGCGGCGGCGGCTGCGGCAGCGGCGGCGGCGTACGGGTTGTGCGCACCGTAGGAGCCCGGGTGCGGCGGGCCCGCGCCGGGCGCCCCGTGCGGGGGCCCCGGCCAGTAGCCCGCGGGCGAGGGGCCGACGTACCCGTAGCCGGCAGCGGCGGCGGCGGCGGCGGCGGCGGCGGCGGCGGCGGCGGCATAATGCTGCTGCTGCTCTTGCTGCTGCTGCTGATGCTGCTGCTGCTGCTGCTGGGGCTGCTGCTGGAGCTGCTGGTGCTGCTGCTGGTTGCCCGGGCGCAGCCCGCCCTGCCGCGGCGGGGGGTGCGCGTAGCGTCCTGCAGGAGGGTACAGCAGCTGCAGCTGCTGCTGCTGCTGCTGCTCCTGCTCCTGGTCGCGCGGCGGCGCGCCGGCGTCGAGCCCTCCGCCGCCGCCGCCGCCGACGCCGCTGCCCGCGCTGCTGCCGACGTCGCCGCTGCCCGCCGCTCCTCCTGCGCCCGCTGGCCCGCGCGCCGACGCCACTGCCGACGGCCTCCCCGGGACGCCGACCGCGGCCGCGATCGCCATGCCGTGCCGCAGGTGCGCCGCGAGCGAGCTCGAGGGTCCCGCGGCGGCGGGCGGCGGCGGCGGCGGCGGCCCCGGCGGAAGCGGGGGGCCGCGCGCCTGCTGCTGCTGCTGCTGCTGCTGCTGCTGCTGCTGCTGCAGGTGCGGGTGCGGCATGTGCTGCTGCGGGTGGTGCATGTGGTGCGGGTGCTGCTGCTGCAGCTGCTGCTGCTGCTGCTGGTGCGGGTGGAGGGCGGGCGGCAAGCCGCCTCCGCCGCCGCCGCCCGTGCCGCCCGGCGCGGCGCCATACGGCGGCGGCGGCGACATTGGCGCGCCGCCGCCCCCGGCGGCCGCGGCTGACGCCGCCGCCGCCGCCGCGATCGCGGCCCCGCGCGACCCGCCCTGCGGCCCCGACCCCTTGGGCGTCGCGCTCTTGACCTCGACGCGCTTGCCGCGCACCTCCTGCAAGGGGCCCGCCGCGAAAACGCGCTGCGCGGCTGCCTCGGCGTCGAACGTCACGAAGCCGAAGCCGCGCGAGCGGCCCGACACGTGGTCAAACATGATCTGCGCCTCGACGACGTGGCCGAACGCCTCGAAGTGGGCGCGGAATTGGTCTGTCGGTTGTGGTGGAGCGGAGCGGGGGTGTGAGGGGGAGAGAGCGTGAGCGTGAAATTTCCCTTTTTTGTGGAGAGTTCGGGGCGGGGGGGCGCGAAGGGCGGCGGCGGCGGAGGGGAACGACCCGAAGAAAGACAAAAAAAAGCGAGGGACGCACCCTCGGTCGTCTCGGCCGCCAGCCCCCCGACAAAGATCTTTTTCGACCGCGGCCGCGAGTGCTCCCCGGGCGGCACGCTCGGCTTGGCGTCGATCTGCCGCCCGTCGAGCGTGTGCTGCGCGCCGCACGCGGCCTCAGCCGCGCCCGGCTCGCTGAAGGTCACGAAGCCAAAGCCGCGCGGCTTGCTGGTCGTGCGGTCGCGCATCACGATCTGTTGTTTCGGTTTTCGTGTTCGCCGTTTTTGTTTTTGGAATCGTGATTCGATCGTTCGAGGGATGGGGGTGAGGTTATAGGGGGAGGAAAAGGATTGTCAGGCCGGGGATCGCGGCAGTACTGTCGGTGCGGCGAGGAAGGGCTCACAGGCGCGCGCGCAGGGGGAAGGATGTTCCCTTTCCCCCCGCTTTGCACGGCGCGGAAAGGCGAGGGGGTCACTCCTCCCTCGCCTTTGCTCCCCCCCCCCCACCCTTCCCCCCTCTGGGACCTCTTCGTCCTTCGCTTCGGTGATGGTTCTCGTCGCGCCCGCGATCATCGCAAGGGACGCACCACCTCGGTGACCTCTCCGTACTGCGAAAAGTGCTCCTGCAGCTTGTCTGCGATTGTGAATTCGAGAGGGGGGGGCGGGGGGGGAACGTTGAGCAAGAAGACAAGTCCCGAAGGGGAAAGAGCAAGAGGAAAAAACAAAAAGAGACCTCACCCTCGGTCGTCTCCCAAGAGAGGCCCCCCAGGAACAGCTTGCACGAGGGACTGTGTGTGTGTTGTTGATGTGCGGGTCGCGCGCGATGGCGGTGGGGGGGCGGAGGGGAAGGCGGGCGTGAGCGCGTGCATCGGGTGCTTGGGTTGTTGGGAGCCCTTCCTCCTCGTCTTCCCTCCCTCGAGAGAACTTACGCCGCGGCCGCAGCCGGCGCCTCCTCCGGCGACGCAACATCCTCCGGATGCTGCATCCCGGCGGGCGCCGGCGGCGCTTGCTACCTGCTGGCGACGCCCTCGGGGCCGATTGCTCTCTCGGCCGTTGCAAGAACAAAAGAGTTGGGTGAGGGAGGGGAGAGCACCCAGAGACGGGGAGAAAGAGAGCGTGGACAGAGACAGGGAGCCGGCGCGCGCGTGTGGGGAATTGGGGGAATCGAGGGTGAGACGGAACGCACTGCTTTCTTTATGCACCTAACACTTGCGAAGCGAGATTATTGAGCAGCGGCGCCGAGCTCAAGGGCGGCGCGAGCGGCGACGGCGGCGTCGGCGTCGCGCGATGGGGGCCGCGAGAGAGAGTGCGCGGCGGCCAGGGGCGAGGCCGAAGAGGGGGGGCCTCGGGCGCGCGCCCGTGCGTCAGGGTGCTGGCCCGGCCAGGCAGGTTGGGCGGCGGGTTCGCGGCGCAACTCGGGCCGTAACGCGCGCCCTCGGCGGGGCGAGGAGGCGCGCGCGCGCCCGTGCGCGTCAACCGCATGCCGGCAGCGCGGGCGGCATGGGCGGCGGGGCGCGCGACCCTCGGGCCGTGCGCGCGCCGGCGGGGCGCGCCGCCGCCGGCGCCGTCGCTCACCCGTCAGGGAGCGCCCCGCCCTCGCGGTGCAGCGAGCGCGCCGCTGCCCGCAGGACCGACAGCAGGACGCCGCCCGCCTCGCCGCTGAGCAGCACGGCGCCGTGGGCCGCGCGCCGGTCGTACAGCACGCGCACGCGCGGCGGCGAGGGCGGCGCAGGCGCGGGCGCGGGCGGGAGAGCGAACGTGTGAGCGGGCGTGGCTGTGGGCGCCTCCTTGCGCGCCGTCACGTCTCCCCGGTCCGCGCCGAGCGTCGCCGACGCCGACGCCGAGCAGCGACGGGACGGAGACGGAGCGTCGTCGCCCCCCGCGCCCGCAGCAGCGGCAGCAGCAGCGGCAGCAGCAGCAGCAGCAGCAGCAGCAGCAGCAGCAGCGGGAAACGAGGACGAGGGCGAGGTCGGCGGCGGCGGCGGCGGCGGATGCGGCGCCTCGAGCAGCCGCCTGACCTGCTCCGCGTCCACCAGCTCGTCGCGCCCGCCCAGGATCACGACCGTGCCGTCCGGCAGGTCCTCCGGCCAGATGTTCATCTCGCTCCAGAAGAAGGCGCGCGCCATGGTCGCCGCCTGCGTCAGCTCGCGCGACAGCAGCCGCAGCACCAGCGCGCGCGCCGCGCCCGAGGGGTCGCCGAGCGGCGAGCGCGGCAAGGGGCTGTAGAAGAAGCCGGACAGCAGCTGCGGCAGAAACATGCCAAAGCAGACGGCGTCGACCAGGACGAGGCCCGCGACGCTCGAGCGGTGGGCGCGCACGAGGCGCGCAGCGATCAGGGAGCCGTAGCTGTGGCCGATGATCAGCGCGCCTCCGCCGGTGCGGGTGGTGGTGGCGGTGGGAGCGGCGGCGCCGGGGCCGGGCGGAGGGGCGGTCGCCGCTGTTGTTGTTGTCGTCGTTGTCGTCGTCGTCGCCCGGCCTCCCGCGCGCTGCTGCTGCTGCTGCTGCCGCTGCCGCTGCTGCTGCTGCCGCTGATGCTGCAGCTGCTGCTGCCGCTCAACGTGCGCGACGAGCGCCGCGACCGCCTCGGCCAGGTCGCTCGTCGTCGGCACCGGCGCGCGCGTGAACTTGAGCGACACGTGCGGCAGGTTGACCGCCAAAAAGACGCCGTTGGGCGCTAACACGCGCGACCCGCCGCGCGCGGCCAGGCGCAGCAGCAAAAAGGTGTACGCAAAGAGCCCGCCGACGCCGTGCAAGAAGACGAGCGGGGGCGGGGGCGGGGGCGCGGGTATGTCTGCGTCGACGCTAACCGCAGCAACCCGGCCGCGGAGCATGTAGTAGGTTAGCGATATGGTGGTGTCGCCGCCGCCGTCGCCGCCGCTGCTGCCGAGGCCGCCGCCGCCACCCGCGAGCCCGTGGCAAAAGGTGTGGCGCCGGAACCCCGCCGCCAACAGCGCCAGCCGGGACAGCGCGGCGACGGCCTCGACGGCCGCGTAGGCGACCCAAGGGTAGAAGCACGCGCGCAGTGGCTCGTTCAGGTGGTCCATCAGGCGCAGGGAGGGGTCGCGCCCGGGCGGAAAGCTCAGGCCCCAGGCGCGTTCGAGGCGCGAGACCATGGCGTCGAGCTCGGCGGGCGTCGGCGGCGGCGGTGGAGGGTTGTTGGGGTCGAGCTGGTCGCGGCGGAGGCGCGGCGCGTCGTCGCTGCCGTCGCCGTCGCCGTCGTCCTTTTGCGCCGACGCCGTCAATGATTGTTGGCCGCCGTTGCTGCTCCGGTAAAAAAAGCCCATGCCGAGCAGGTCGGCCACGTTGCCGCGCCGCACCTTGGACGCGTCGCACCCGCGGAACCAGCCAGACAGGTAGCGCTCGACCTCCTCGCGCTCCTGGTCGAGGATGCGCCGTTCGCGCTGCCGCTGCCGCTGCTGCTGCCGACGCCGCCGCCCCGCCTCGTCCGCCTGGCGCCCCTGGTCTAGCGGGGCGCCGCCTCGCCGCGTCGCGTCGTCCGCCGAGCGCGGGCTCGGCGGCGGCGACGGCGCGCCACCGCCGTCACCGTCGTCTGTGCCGTCGGCGGCCTGCGCGTCCGCCGCCGCGCGCAGCCGCGCGCGCAGCCTGAGCACGCGCTCGAACTGGGCCATCGACGCCGCGCGGCACGGCGGCGCGTGCGCGTCGCCGACGAGCTGCGCGTCCAGCCGGCGGTACCGCGGGCGCCAGAGCAGCAGGTAGAAGAGGAGCTCGCTCGCCAGCCACAGGGCGACGGCGGCGGCGGCGAGCGGGGGCGGGCGCGCTGCGGCGGACGCGGCCACGGCAAAGGCCGCGAGGGCCGCGCCGAAGGAGGCGTAGAGGCCGTAGGCGGCGGCGGCGGCGGCGATGGCGAGACAGAGGATCGTCGGCGGGCGTGCGCGGGGAGGGGTTCGGCGCGGGGCCTCGGGCGAGGGCGGCGTCGAGGGCGGCGTCATCGTCGGCGCGGGGCGGAGCGGCGCGGCAGCTGGCTCCGGCTGCTGTTGCGACCGGGGGCTGTGGGTCGCGCCCGCCGCGCCCGCCGCGCCATCCTGGATCAGCTCCGTCATGCCCTGCAGCTCCTCCTGCTCGCACACGCTGCGGGCGCGGCGCAGGAGGTTATGTTTTTGTCGCGACAATCTGATGTTTTTCTTCCGCCAATCGCCTAAAAAAAGGCTGGTCTTGTGGTCGGGACCCACGTGCGTGGGCTGCGAGCTCGTAACTTGTCAACTTTGTGGTAGGCGCGCGGTTTTCGTTTGTTCAGAAACATCAACTGGTTCGTCCGGGCGTTTCGCGCGCGCTTGTTTGGGCGAAAAGTATGACTGATGACGTGATCGCGTCAATCGAGAGAGAAGCGCGGCCGCCGATCGCGCTCCCCCCCGCGAAAAAAGACGCGTCGGCGGAGGCACACAAAGCCGAAGGCAAAACAAAAACACAGAAGCCTTGAAGTCTGAGCGCACTATGGGTAAAGAGAGAGAACCTCGCACGCACACATCCCAAGTGTTTCCGGTTGGCGAGCTGAACGGTGCCGGTCGGTCGTCTCTGAGCCCGTTGCTGCCGCCGCCGCACGGCATCAAACTACGCCTCGGGCACGTCGTCCAAGTCGACCAAGCTCGTGCACGGCGGCGTGCGCTACCTCAAACAGGCCGTCTTCAACGCCGACCTGGAAGCGTGTCTCTCTTTCTCCGATTCGTCAACTTGCTCTCCGGTCTCTGTTCAGCAGCCCTTCCCGGCGTCCTCCTCGTCGTCGTCCTCGCCGCCGCCGCCGGCCTTGCCCTTCTCGGTCTCCTCGTCCTGCCCCCGCTGCCGCTGCGCCCGCCGCGCCGCCATCATCTCGCGTAGCTCCTGCTCGAGCGCGCCCACGTGCGTCCAGCCGCCCTCGCCGTCCTCGCCGCCCTCGGCGGACCCGGACGAGGCGCCGGCGCCGCCGCCGTCGCCCGCCTCGTCCATCATCGCGGGCGCCATCCCGGCCGTGAACGAGCGCGCAAAGCCGCGCCCGGGCACGACGGCCCGCGACGACGGCGCGCCCGCCTCTCCGCCGGCGCCGCCGCCAAAAGACGCCGGCGAGCGAAAGGCGGCGGCGCCGCCACCGGCGCCGAGGCCGCCGCCGCCGTAAGCAAATGGCGACACGCCCGCCGCGGGGGCCGTCGGCGCGAGCAGCGCGGCCACTGCCGTGCGCGTTCGGCGGACGGCGGCGCCCGCGCGGCTCGCGGCGCGCGCGGCGCGCCGGTCGAGCGCGCTGCCGGCGCCGCCCAGCGCGCCGCCAACGCGCTTGAGCGAGCGCGCCGCCGCTTTGAGCAGGGCGGCCCGCAGCTCGGAGAGCAGGACCGCGCGCACGTTGCGGTCGATCAGGAGGGCGCCGTGAAAGAGCTCGGAGTCAAACATGATCCGGATGCGCGGCATGGGGGGGGGCGGGGGGGCGGCCAGGGGGCGCGCCGCTGAGGCGGAGGAGGGCGTCGGCGACAGCACCGCCGCCGCCGCCGGCGGCGCCGGCCACAGGAACGAGAGCGGGCCGGGCGGGAGGGGGGAGGCCGGCGGCGACAGGCACGTCGTCGCGTAGTGGGGCGACTGCTGCGGCTGCTGGCCATCCTCCTCCACGACCGCCTCGAGCGACGGCGGCGGGCCGTGGGAGTGGTGGTGGTGAGGATCAAACAAAGCGGCGTCGGCGGCAGAGGCAAAGGCGGCGGCGGCGGCCGCCGCCGCATCCGGGTCAGCGCCCGCGACCGACACCGCCGGCGACGACTCCAGGATGCACTTGACCTGCTGCGCGTCCAGCAGCTCGTCCCTCCCGCCCAGCACCACCACCGTGCCGTCCGGCAGGTCCTCCGGCCAGATGTTCATCTCGCTCCAAAAAAAAGAGCGCGACATGGTGGCCGAGAGCGTCACCTCGCGCGAGATGACGCGCAGGCCGAGCCGGCGCGCGGCGGCGACCGGGCGGCGCAGCGCCGAGCAGAGCGGACGGGCGAGCGCCGCGCGGTAGAAGAAGGCCGACAGCAGCTGCGGCAGGAACATGCCGATGGAGACGGGGTCGACCAGAACGAGGCCCGCCACGCTCGAGCGGTGGGCGCGCACCAGGCGCGCCGCGATAAGGGTCCCGTAGCTGTGGGCGATTAGAACTGCGCCCGTCCCGGTCATTGCCGCCGTCGCCGCCGCCGCCGCCGTCGCGGGCGGGCGGGTCGAGGCGGGGCCGGACGGTGGCGCTGCCTCGACCGCGGCCGCCGCCCCGTCGGGGGCGTGCCCTGCATCCGCCGCCGCCGCCGCCCCCGCCCCCCCTCCACCGCCCGCCCCGCCGCCAAACACGACGGCCAGCTGCCGCTCGTAGTGCCGCCGCTGCTGCCGCTCCACGTGCGCGACCAGGGCCGCCAGCGCCTCGGCCAGGTCGCTGGCCGTCGGCACGGGCGACGGGGCGCGCGTGAACTTGAGCGACACGTGCGGCAGGTCCACCGCCAAAAAGGCGCCGTTGGGCGACAAGACTCCCGATGCGCCGGCGGCGATGCGCACCAGAAGGTGCGTGTAAAAGGGAAACAGGCCGCCGACGCCGTGGATGAAGACTAGGGGCGCCGGCGGGGGGCCGGCCGCGGCGGCGGCGACGGCCGCGGCGATGGGGTCGCCGGACCTGCCCGCGGGCGCCAGCGCGCCGCGCAGCATGTAGCAGTCGAGGGCCAGGGTGGCGCCGCTGCCGGCGAGCGCGTGGCGAAAGGTGTGGCGCCGGAACCCCGCCGCCAGCAGCGCCAGCCGGGACAGCGCGGCGACGGCCTCGACCGCCGCGTAGGCGACCCAAGGGTAGAAGCACGCGCGCAGCGGCTCGTTCAGGTGGTCCATCAGGCGCAGGGAGGGGTCGCGCCCGGGCGGGAAGCTCAGGCCCCAGGCGCGCTCGAGGCGCGAGACCATGGCGTCGAGCTCGGCGGGCGTCGGCGGCGGGTTGTTGGCGTCCTTGTCGCTGCCGTCGCCGCCGTCGCCGCCGCCGTCGCCGTCCTTTCTTGTCGTCGCCGTTGTCGATGGTTGTTGGCCGGCGTGGCTGTTCTGGTACCAGAATCCCATGCTGATGAGGTCGGCCACGTTGCCGCGCCGCACCCTGGACGCGTCGCACCCGCGGAACCAGCCCGATAGGTACATTTCGACCTCGGCGCGCTCCTGCTCGAGGATCGACTGTTTTTTCGCGGCCGCCGCGCGCGGGCTGGACGGCGGCGCGCCGCGCGCGACGGCCGCCGTGCGCAGGCGGCCGCGCAGCGCGAGCAGGCGCTCGAACTGGGCCATGGCCGCGGCGCGCGAGGGCGGCGCGACGCCCGGGCTGCCCAGCCGCTGCGCGTCGAGCTGGCGGTAGCGCGGGCGCCAGAAATACAGGTAGAAAACGAACTCGCTCGCCAGCCAGAGGCTGACGGCGGCGGCGGCGAGGGGCGGGCGCGTGACGGACGCGGCGATGGCGCCCGCGAGCGCCGTGCCGAACAAGGCGGCGAGGACGTAAAGTCCGTAAGCGGCGGCGACGATGGCGAGGGCGCGGCAGAGGATGGGCATGCGGGCGCGGGGGGCGGGGGGGGCGGGCGAGGGCGCGGGCGAGGCCGGAGAGGGCGTCGGCGTCGGCAGAGGGCGGCGGGGCGGCGTCGCGGGCGTCGGCTGCTGCTGTTGTTGCTGCGACGGGAGGTTGTTTGTCGCGCCCGCCACGCCCGCCGCGCCTGCCGCGTCATCATCATGCGGCATCTCCATCATCATGCTCTCCAGCAGCTGCTCCTGCTCGCGCACGCTGTGAGTGCGGCGCACGATGAGGCGGCGCATTTCTCTCCCTCGGTCGGCGGCCGATGTTTTTTCGGCGGCGGCTGGAAAATTCTTCCTTTTTGGTTGTTCTTCTTCTCCTGCTTCTTCCTCCTTCCTCTGATGCGAGCGCGAAATGGCGATCCGCTGGTGTGTGAATGGTTGAGAGACGGCGATGACGCCCGCCTGCAATGGTGCTCTCCTTTGGTGCGGAGGGGAAGCTTCTTTTTGGGAGAGGGAGGCGAGGCGAAGACGGGAAGACGGCGCGAAAACACCACTCGTCCGACGTCGAAATCGACGTCGAAACAAATCGTCGCCGCGCTCCCCACTCCTGGCCCTCGTTGCCTTGGCGCCGACAGTCAATCACACGTCACATCCAACGCCAGTCGGCATCACCTCCCACTTCATTGCCGTCGCTCGCTCTGACACACATCAATCTCGCACATCAAGATCCATTCCCTTCCGATGCGAAACGGCCTGCGCCCGCTGTGGCGGTCGGCGCTGCTGGCCCGATGCGCATCACAGTGCCATCATCACCACCAGCAGCAGTCGACCGCCGCCGCGGCCCTGGTCGCGTGCATGCAAGCGTCAACAAAAGCATCGACCGCGCCACCGCCGCCGCCACCGCTCCGGCCGGGCCTCGCCCTCGCAGCCGCGACCCTTACGGCAGCAGCAGCCGCCGGCACCGCCCACGCCAGAGGGATGGACGACCACGGCGAGGACGACAACGATCGCGGCCGCGACGCCGCCCTCGAGGCCCAGCGCCGCGCCCTCCAGAATGCCTATGAGGACGCCGTCGCCGACTGGCACCGCCGCGCCGCGCAGGCGCCCCGCCGCCAAGAACCCGCGGCCGCCTCGCCCCCGCCGCCGCCGCCGCCCCGCCCGCCCTCGCTCGCGCGCGCCCCAAACGGCGCCACCGTCGCCACCATCCCCGTGCGGCCGGGCGCCGACGTCGCGCGCCTCGTGGCCGAGCTCGGGGCGGGCGTGAGGCGCCTGGCCGCCTCGCCTCCCTCCGCAGGAGGTGGAGGGCGAGCAGGACGCGCGGCAGCGGCCGACGCGGCGGCGGCGGCGACGACCACGAGCGTCCGCCAACACTCTGTCTCGTCGGGCGTCGCGCGCAAGTGGCGGTGGGACGTCTCGACGACGCGCGCGGGGGACCCGCCGACGCGCACGACCCTGGCCGTGCAGGCGTACGTCCCGCGGCAGGGCACCGGCGCGCACGGCCCAGGGGGGCTGCCCGACCCAGAGCAGCAACAAGGCGCTGCTGCGGCTTTCGATGCTGCTGCCGCCGCTGCCTCTGGCGGCGGCGGCGGCGGCGAGGTCGTCGTCACCAAGACGGGCGCGCCGCTGACGCCCGCCGAGCTGGAGCTGGTGTGCCGCGCCGCGCACGCGGCCGCGGCCTCGTTTGCGGACGGGGAGGGAGACGGCGGCGGCGGCGGCGGAGGAAACGGCGGCGGCGGCGGCGGCGACTCGCTGCCCGCGCTGCTGCAGCGCAGGCTGCTGCGCGAGGCGGAGCGCCTCGTGCGCGAGAGGGGGCTGCTGCCGTGGCTGTTTGGCCGGGGCGGCGCGGGCGGCGCGACCGGCGACGGCGGCGACGGCGGCGGCGGCGGCGACGGCGGCGGCGACGGCGACGGCGGCGGCGACGGCGGCGACGAGGCCGCCGAAGCCCTGGAGGCCTGGCTCAACGCCATCTTTGGCGGCAGCGCGCCCAACGACGGCGACGGCGACGGCGCTGGCGGCGGCGGCATGGGCAGCGGCGGCGGCGGCCCGTTCTCCCTGCCCCTCCCCCTGCCCTTTCCGCCGCTTTCTATCCCGCCCTCGGCCACTGGCGGGGCCGGCGCCGGCAAGGCTCCTACTGCTTCTTCGCCGCTGCCGCCAGCCCCGCCGCCCCCGCCTCCGCCGCCCGCGCACGGCTGGGGCAGCGCCGAGGCCGAGGGCGCCGTGCGGCGGCTCGAGGCGCTCGGCGCGCGCGTGTTCCCGCCGGCGCCGTCGCCCGCGCTCTCGCCCGGGTCGCCGCTCGCGATGTCGTGGGGCTCGTTCGCGGGGTACGGCGCGCAGAAGCGCGCGATCGAGGACGCCCTGCTCCTGCCGCTGCTGCGGCCGGACGTGTTTGACCGGCTCGCCGCCCGCACGCGCCGCCCGGGCGGCGGAGGCGGCGACGCGGTGGGCGGCGACGCCGCGCCCGCTCGTGCTCGACCCCGCGCCGTCCTCTTCGAGGGCCCGCCCGGCACGGGCAAGACCACCTCGGCCCGCGTGCTCACCCAGGCCGGCGTGCCCCTCGTCTACGTGCCCGTCGAGTCCCTCACCTCGCGGTGGTACGGCGACTCTGAGAAGAACGTCGCGGCTCTTTTTCGCGAGGCGGAGAAGCTCGGCGGCGCCGTGCTTTTCCTGGACGAGCTCGACTCGCTGGCGCCCTCGCGCGAGGAGGGATCCGGCGGCGGCATCCACGAGGCGTCGCGGCGGCTGCTGGGCGTGCTGCTGCGCGAGATCGACGGGTTTGACACGGCGACGGGCGAAGGCGGGGGAGGAGCAGGGGGCGGCGGAGGAGGGGCGAGCGCGACGAGCGGCGGCAGCGGCGGCAGCGGCAGCAGTAGCAGCAGCAGCGTGGCAGGCGGCAGCAGCGGTGGCGCCGGCTCCCCGCCGCCGTCGCTCCCTCCGCGCCGCGGCTCGGTCGTGATCGGCGCCACCAACCGCGCGCAGGACCTCGACCCCGCCCTGCTGTCCCGCTTTGACCTCGCGCTGCACTTTGGCCTGCCCGACGCCGGCACGCGCGCGGAGATCCTCTCGCGCTACGCCGGGCAACTTACCGCGAGCGAGCGCGCGGCGGTGGCCGAGGCGTGTGCGGGCTTCTCCGGGCGCGACCTGCGCGACGTGTGCGAGATGACGGAGCGGCGGTGGGCGGCGCGCATCGTCCGCGGCGAGGTCGACGAGGACGGCGAGGCGCTGCCCGCGGCGGAGGACTACTTGGCGTCGGCGGCGCAGCGGCGGGAGGGGGGGGAGCGGCGGCGGGGGAGAGGGGGGGCGCGCATCTTTCGGGTGGCGGCGTGACCTCGGGTTTGAGCGGGGGAAAGGCAGGGTGCACGCTGGGGTCTCGATCTATATGTAGAGGAGAGAAAGAGACAACGGCGGCGACGAGTTCGAGACGAGGGGCGCCGGCGGCGGGGTCGGGACGTTGCGGTCGGGCGCGGGGGTCGGCACCGTCCCTTTTATGTGCAAGTTGCACACCCTCCTCGTTGTCGCACACCCCAGACTCCTGGCCGTCATCATCGCCCTCATCATTCCTTATCAACCTGCGCGGGAACACACGAGTCAAGAGCGAAGGAGCGACGCGTTCCCCCCACACATCATCCCTCAAGCACCACAGACGCAACTTCCTCTCTTCAGCAACCCGCTCCAACACCAGCAGCAGCAAAAGCATGCTGCGCGGCGGCGAGGGCGCCGCCGGCGCTGCCGCCTTCGGACGTCGCCTCGCGCGCAGCGCCTTTCAGAACGCCGCCGCCGCCGCTTCCTATTCGAGCGGCACCGTCTTTTCGTGGGGCCGCGGCGGCGAGGGCGCCGTCGGCGCCGCCGCTGCCGGGCGCCGCCTCGCGCGCGGCGCCCTTCAGAGCGCCGCCGCTGCTTATTCGAGCGGCACCGTCTTTTCGTGGGGCCGCGGCCTCGAGGGCCAGTGCGGCATCGAGGGCGGGCCCGCCTCGGCCGCCGTCGTGCCCCGCCCGACCCCCTTAATCGAGCTGCACGGCCGCGCCGTCGCGCGCCTGTCGGCCGGGCGCCTGTCGTCGGCGGCGGTGACCGACGGCGGAGAGGCGCTGACCTGGGGCGACGGGCGCTCGGGCCTGCTCGCCCACGGCTCGGGGCAGGCGGCGCTCCGGGTGCAGGCGCCCCAGCGCGTCGAGGCGCTCTACGGGCGCGCGCACGTGGTGGGCGCCGTCGCCCTGGGGGACGCGCACGCCCTGTTCGTCTCGGGCGACGGCGCCGCATTTGCGTGCGGCGAGAACAAGGAGGGGCAGTGCGGACTCGGCACGCCGCTCGAGGTGCTGGCCGCGCAGCACCGGCGCGCGCTCGGGCCCGGGTGGGGGCCGGCCGGCGGGGGAGGGGGCGGGGCCGCGGCGGTGGCGGCCAACGCCGCGCGCCTGCGGGAGGCGGTCCTGGCGGCGATCCGGGGCGGCAGGCCGCCGCCGGCGTCGGGGTCGTCGTCGCCGTCCTCCTCCTCGTCTTCGGCCGGCGGCGGGGCCGGCGGCGGGTGGCGGTCGGCGGCGGCCGCGGCGACGTGGGGGCCGCCCGGCGCCGGCGCGGGGCCGAGGCGGGGCGGCGGGGCCGGCGGCGGCGCCTGGGGGGGCTCCTCGGCCTCCCCGCAACAGCAGCAGCAACGGCAGCACCAGCAGCCGCCGCAGCAGACCTCGCTCCGCGATTTCGTGCACGCAATTCGCCCGGGCGGCGGCGGCGGCGGCGCCGGCGGCCCCGGGGCGGGTGGCGGCGGCCACGGCGCGAGCGGCTTCTCGCCCTCGGCCGCCTTCGCGGCGCCCTCGCCCCTGCACGCGGGCTGGGCGGGCGCGGGCGCGTCGGCGCAGCGCGGCGGGGGCGCGGCCGAGGTCGCGCGCGCGGGCGGGCTGCTGGCGGCGGCCGCGCTGGGCGGCGGCGGCGGCTTGGGCGGCGGCCCCAGCAGCGGCGGCGGGGGCGTCGGCACGGGCTGGGACTCTGTGCTGCAGCCCGGGCAGGTCGGCCATCCCGTGCGCGTCGGCAGCGACCGGCACGCCCTCTGGGGCGAGAACGACGACGAGGCGGCGGACGCCGACGCCGCGTGTTTGTCGTCGTCCTCCTCCTCCTCCTCGAGCGACGAGCCTTCGATCTCCTGCGAGCGCGTCGTCGCTGCCTCGGCCTCCCGTTACTACAGCGCCCTACTGACGGCGCGCGGCGAGGTCTTCACCTTTGGCAGCGACTTCAATGGCGCCCTGGGGAGCGCCAACGGCACCAGCTGGCAGCCGAGCCCGCGGCGCGTGGGCGGCGCGCTCGGCGCGGCCCTGGCCGACGGCGGCGGCGCCGTGGCCGTGGCGGCGGGCGGCGGGTTTGCGGCCGCCGTCACGCGCGAGGGCGGCGTCTTGCTCTGGGGGCGGCTTGGGACTGCGGGAGCAGCCGACGGGAGCACAGGGCAGGAGGACGAGGAGGCGGAGGAGGGCGCCTGGCAGATGGGGCCGGCGCCTGCGTCGGCGGCGACCCGGCGGCGGCGGGGCGGCGGGCGCCCCTCCTCATCCTCGCAGCAGCAGTCCCTCCTCCGCGCGGTGCCCGGCGCCGCCGTGCCCGCCTGGTCGCTCGGCGGCGGCCCCTCCTGCCCCGTCCTCCCGCACCGCATCACGTCCGTGGCCGCGGGCCAGCGCCACGTGCTCCTGTCGGACGGCGCGCGCGTGTGGGCCGCTGGCGCTTGGCTCGATGGCCGAGGACGGCCCGCTGGCTCGGCGCCGCTGTGGCGGCCGAAACTGCTGCTGGACCTCGAGTGCGAGGGGGGCGTCGCGCGCCTGTCCGCGGGCCCGCACGCGAGCGCGGTCGTCAGCGGGGACGGCAGGCTGTACCTGTGGGGCCGCCTGCTGGACCGCGCCGTCGCCGAGGAGGCGTGGCGCGGCGCGGCGGCCATGGCGGCGGCCGCGGCCGCGGCCTCGGGCGGCGGCGGCGGCGGGCGCGGCGGCGGCATGGGCGGCGACGCGTGGACGGAGGCTGCCTTGCGGCGGCAGCGCTCGGCGGCCGACTTTTCTTGGGCGGGCTTTGGCGGCGACCGGCCCCGGCTCGTGCCCGAGCTGACGGGCGTGCGGGACGTCGCGCTGGGCGGGCACCACGCCCTCGTGCTCGCGGATTGATTGATTTCTGGCGCGAGGCGACGGGCAGCCCGCTTCGCCACAATTTGTATCAACGCATTTTTGTCTCTTCCTTCGGGCGGACTCCATCCGATTCCTGTGTTGTATTTGCAATTCCATTTTCGTAAACACACGCGCGCGCGCGTCTAAAAACACCCTACCGCTTTGCGGCCGCCGCCGCCGCCGCCTTGGCCTCGTCCCGCCGCTTCGTCTCCTTCTCCTCGCGCTCGCGCTCGAGGAACGCCTGCGCCGGCCCAAACGACGGCACATCCGTCCACTCCCACACCTTGCGCAGCTCCCCCCGGCTCGCCGCCGTGGCCGCCACCGCCCCGAGCGTCGCCGGAACGATGTACAGAAGCGCCGGCTGCCCCAAACCCGTCACCCCATTCGCGGCGAAGGCCGCCAGAAGGCCGGCGGCATGCGCGGCCAGCACGGCGGAAAAGTAGGGCCTCTGCTGCAGCACCGTCTCCGAGGGGCCGACGACGACGGCGGCCAGGGCGGCATCTGCGGAGGCGGCGGGCGGGGGGCCGGCAGCGGCGGGGGTCGCCCCTGCCGCCGCCGCCGCCGCCCGCTCCTCCGCCTCGGCCACGCGCTCGTACGCCTCGGACGCCGCGCGCGAGCCCGCCGCGCCCAGCTCCTCCGCGGACGCCAGCGCCGGGTCCATCTCCTCGAGCGCGGCGCGCATGGCCGCCAGCGCCGCCGCCGCGCGCCGCGGCATGTCGACCGCCCGGCTGGCGTCAAACCGCAGCGCGAGGCACGCCAGCAAGCCAGGGACGGCCACGTCCCCCAAGCCCAGGAGCGAGAAGGGAAACGCCGCGCCCTCGCGCATCGCGGCCGCGGCCGTCGCCGCGCCGCCGGCCCGCGGGAACAAAAGGCGGGTGGGGCCGACGATCTGATCGCTGGTCGCCACCGTTAGCATCACATTTTCTCCGCCCGGGGAAAAGTGCGGGCTCGCAAACACCCACGTGACGTCGTAGATCAAAAGGCCGACCAGCAAGAGGGCCGCGGCTCGGAAGCTGCGCAGGCCGACGAGCTGGAGGATGTCGGCCGCGATCAGGCACGCGGCCAGGTTGTTCAGGGAGTAGTCGACGAGGCTCGACCCGCCGCTCAGCGGCTGCGCCCAAGCGTGCGCGCCCAGGGCCGCGACGGCGACGGCGACGGCGGCGGCGGCAAAGTCGGTCGGCGCGAGCGTGGCGGCCTCGACGGGCTCGCCCGCGTCGTCGAGCACCAGGCCGGAGGGGAGGGGCACGCGCACGGAAGGGACGCCGAGGCCCAGGCCAAGGCCAAGGCCAAGGCCGCCGCCGCCGCCGCCATCGCCGCCGCCGCCGCCGACGCCGCCGCCGACGCCGCCGCCGGGAAGCGCAGGCCCCGCCGCCGCCGCCGCCGCCGCCGCCGCCGCCGCCCCCCCACCGATCCGCCGCAACGTGGGCACGGCGGCGCTGAGCGTGGCGCCCGTCGTCAGCAGGAAGAAATAACCTGACAGCAGCGTCCGGATGTTGAGGTCGGGCAAGAAACGGAGCAAGAGGTAGACGCCGAACAGGGCGGCGGAGGCGACCACGGGCGCCAGGGCGCCCTCGCGGAGGGACATCTGCTGGCGCTGGCGCGAGGTCAGGCCGCGGTGCGCGCCGACGTACACCGTGGCGGCGGCCAAGGCGACGAAGTAGGGCAGGTCGAGCCACGGCCCGACTCCGGCGCCGGCGCCGGCGCCGGCGGATGACGACGACGCCGCCGCCGCCGTCGCCAGGGGTCCCAGCGCGCGGCCCGCGAGCAGGACGGACAGTAGCGCGCCGTAGGCGGCGGTGGCGTCGGCGCTCTCCTCCCACTGCCAGGCCGGGCGGCTAGCGGCCGCGGCTCCGGCGAGGGCGGCGGCGGCGCTCGCGGGCGCCGATGTCGGGTCGTCGTCCTGTTGCTGCTGCTGCTGGGCGCCGGCGTCGCGCGTGCTCGTCGGTGTCGGCGTCGGCGTCCGCGTCACCTCCTCCTCCGCCTCCCCCAAGGCGCGACGGGCGATGCTTGGCCGCCGAGATGGTTCCGGTCGTGATGTGCGGGCTGTTGCTGGCGCGGCCGATCGCCTCGGCGCATTTGCCGGGGGCCGGGCGGTGGCCCTTGCGGCGGGTGAGAGCATCAGAAATTTTCGAGTTTGGGTGATGGTGGTGGTCTATTTGGTTCTGCTCTCTATCGCGCTTCTGTGTTTGCAGTTCGTGTAACTTGTGTAATAGCGTGTGCACCCGCCCTCGCATTCGCCCTTTCTTTTGGAGACGACCATCGCGTTGTGACCCACAGGTTTTACCCCTGGACTTCCCTCACCCTCCCCTCCCCTCCCCTCCCCTCCCCTCCCCTCCGGGGACAAGCCGGCACGTACTAGCCATGCAGGCGTCCGCACGAGCGCGAACGACACATGGCGGTGTGGGGGCAGCGGCGCCAGCGCCGGCGGTCGCGGCCCCATCACTCCGGCGGCGCCGTCGACGCCGCGCCGCGCTCGCGACGGCGGCGTCTGCGCGCGGCGGCCACGACGGCGCCCGCCCACTGCCCTCGCGCAGAACGTCGAGGACCTCGCTCGTCTCGGGCCTGTGGGCCGCCCTCCTCGGCGCGGGCGCGGGCAAGGCGCGCGACGCCGCCGGCGCCGCCCGCCGCGCCGCCGATGGCGCCGCCGAGCGCGCGCGCCGCTACACGGAGCCGCCGCCGCCGGGCTTTCCCCCGGGCCCCGCGGGCGACGCGGCGCTGGCGCTGCTGTCCGACCCGCTCGGCTTCATCGCGTCGGTGACCGACAGGCACGGCCCCGTCGCGGGCCTGCTCCTGGGCGGGGAGCGGGTGGTGCTCGTGTCGGACGCGGCGGCGGCGCGGCAGATCCTGCTGGGGGGCAACGCGGACGGTGGTGGTGGTCTCGCGTCGTCGTCGGCGTCGGCGTCGGCGTCGGCGTCGGCGTCGGCGTCGGCGTCGTCGTCGTCCTCCTCCTCCTCCTCGTCCCTGTCTCCGGCCTTTGTCAAGGAAGGGACCGCGTTTTTCCCCAACAGCAACCTCACGGGCAACGGGCTGCTCGTGAGCGACGGCGAGACGTGGCGGCGGCAGCGGCGCCTGTCCAACCCGGCCTTCAGGCGGGCGGCGGTCGAGGGCTACGGCGCGTGCATGGCGCGCGGCGCGGGGCGCCTGTTTGGAGGAGGCGGCGGCGGCGGCGGCGGCGCGCTGGCGGCGACGGCGCCGACGGCGTGGGAGCGGGCGGCCGCCGAGGCCGAGGCGGACCCCGAGGCCGGCGGCGTGCGCGACGTGTACGCCGACTTCAACGCCCTCACGCTCGACGTGGCGCTCGAGGCGCTCTTTGGCCTGAGCGGCGCGCCGTCCGCGCCCGCGGCGCCGGCGGGCGACGACGGCCAGCGAGAGGCCGCCGTGGCGACGACAGCGGCGGCAGCCGCGGCGGGCGGCGACGGCGGCGGCGACAGCGACGGCCTGCTTGGCGCGCGCGTCGTCGGCGCCGTCGAGCGCGCGTTCAAGTACTTTGCGGCGCGCGGCGCGGGCGGCGGCCTTCCCCCTTTACCCGAGTGGGTGCCCACCCCGCAGAACGCCGAGTTCGCCGCGGCCGTGCGCGATCTGGACGACCTGGTGTATGGCATCATCGCCGACCGGCGGCGCGAGCAGGCGGCCGCAGGGGCGGCGGCGGAGGCGGCCGAGACGAGAGCGGTTGAGACGGCGATGGCGGCGGCGGCGGCGTCTCCAGCGGCGGCGGCGGCGGCGGAAACAGCAGGAGACGGCGGCGACGGGCAGCAGCAGCAGCAGCAGCAGCAGCAGGAGTCGGGGCCACCCCCAGGGCCGGGGCCGCGGCGCGCCGACCTGCTCCAGGCCTTGCTCGAGGCGAGCGACGCCGACCCGCCGCTGCCGGGCAGCGCCGCGGCCGCCGACGGCGGCGGCATGGACGACCGCGCGCTGCGCGACGAGCTCATGACGCTGCTGGTGGCGGGCCAGGAGACGAGCGCCATCGCGCTGGGCTGGGCGTGCGCGCTGCTCGCGTCCGACCCCGAAACGCAGGCGTGGGCGGCCGAGGGAGCCCTCGAGGCGCTCGGCGGCGGCGGCGGCGGCGGCGGCGGCAGCGGCGGCGTCGAGGACGACGGCGGCGACGCCTCTTCTCCTCGGCTCCCGACCTCGGCGGACGCCTTCTCGGGCAAGCTGTCGCGCGTCGAGGCGGTCGTGCTCGAGGCGCTGCGCCTGTGGTCGCCCGCCTACATGGTCGGCAGGTGCGCGGCGCGAGACGTCGAGCTCTGCGCGCTGCCGCCGGCGGCGGGAGCGGCGGCGGCGGCAGCATCAGGGGCGGGGGCGGCGGCAGCAACGGCGGCGACGTCGACGCCGGGACGAGGGGGCGTCGCGCCCGGCTTGGGGTACTACGGAACCTGGGCGGGGGACTCGACGGGCCCAGGCGGGGTGGCCGCGGCACGACGCGCGGGAGGAGCAGGGGCAGGCGCGGGCGCGGGCGTCAGCAGCGGCGGCGGCGATTCTTCCTCGTCTCCTTCCTCCGCCTCCTCGCCGGCCGCGGCCGCCGCCGCCTCGCTTGCCTTGATCGAGCGCGAGTCCAGGCCCGCCTACCACATCCCCAAGGGCACGACCGTGCTCGTGAGCCCCTACCTGATGCACCGCGACCCGCGGTGGTGGGGCGGCGCGGCCGACGCGGCGCGGTTCCGCCCGCAGCGGTGGCTCGAGCTCGCGGGCGCCGGCGCCGGCGCACAGGCGGGCGGCGGGGCGGCGCCGGCGGCTGAAGCGTTCTCCGGTCCCCTTTGGCCCGCGGCGCTGCGCGACATGGGCCCCAACGGCGCCTACGTCCCCTTCGGCGCAGGCCCGCGCGTCTGCATCGGCACGGGCTTCGCCATGATGGAGGCGACGATGGTGCTGGCCGCGCTGCTGTCGCGCTACGAGCTGCGGCCGCCGGGCGGCGCGCGCGCGCCGCCCTTCCCGCGGCCGGCGGCGGTTCTGACGCTGCGGCCCGAGGCGGTGCCGCTGCGCATCCGGAGGCGCCGCCGCCGCGGGCAAGAGGGCGGTCGCGGTGGTGGCGCGGCTGCGGAAGGTGACAAAGTGGTGGCGGGCGTGGCCAGCAGCAGGTAGACGATGCGAGGAGGCAAACACAAAGAAACGGTGGCGGCACCCGCAGCGGCGGCACCGGCGGCGACGGCGGCACCGGCGGCGGCGGCACCGAGCGGCGGCACCGAGCGGCGGCCGCCGGCCCCTTGTCCTCGTCAACATCTCGCGCGACTGCAGGAACAACCAACTCGATCACAACCTGAATGCATCAATGCCCTTTGGTGCGCCGCCCGCGCGCTGCCCCCCCCGTCCTTTTTCTTGAGCAAAAAAACGTCCCCATTCAAAAAACCCTCCCCCCCCAAAAAACAACAACGAAAAGCACTTGATTTTCTGCACGTCTGGGCAAAAAGCGCGTTTTTTGCCCGCCCGCGGCCTCGTCCTGCCCCGCCGGGGCGTCGAGCGACATCGCGACAACTATCCTAGGTCGGAACCGGGCCGAAACTTGCGGCGAGATGGAGACGCCGATGCAGGGGGTCTCTGCGTCGATCGTCGAAGAGGCGACCCGAGGAGGAGCCGGCGGCGCTGGTGCCGCTGCCGCCGCTGCCGCTGCCGCAGCCGCCGACGTCACGCCCTCCGAGGACCACCACGATCACGACCACCACCCGCTCCACCATCACCAGGACCTGCCCGCCCCCGCCATGTCGCCCGACGCGCCCCGCGCGCTCGGCGTCGCCTTTGCAGAGGCGCTCGCGGCGGCAGCAGCGGCGGCAGCGGCCGCGGCCAACGCTGCGGGCACGGCCGCCCCCGCGCCCGCCCTCGCCGCCGCCGCCGCCACCGCCGTCGCCCCATCTCCCGCCCCAGCCGCCGACGCCGACACCGCGGACTACACCCCCTCGCGATTCCTGGTCGGCTCGCCCGGGATGGCAGCGGCCGCGCCGCACGGCGGCGGCGGGATGGCGGGCGGCAGCCGCGGCGGCCGCGGTCGCGGGCCGCGCCCGAGCAGCAGCGGCGCCCACAACAGCGCCTCTGGCGACGCGCCGACGCCGCTCCCCGCAGGGCTGCGCCTGTTCGAGGGCAGGGGCGCGGCGGCGGTGTCGGGCGGCCAGCAGCTCTACCAGCAGCGGCACCACCAGCAGCAGCAGCCAGCCCGCCACCACTTCATGTCGCCGCCCCTGCCGCTCGCCGGCGCCTCGCCCGCCGCCGCCGCCGCCGCCGCCGCGGGCTTGCTGCCGCCGCCGATGCCGCGCTTCGGCGGCACCACGCCCGCCCTGGTCAAGAGCATGCGCCGCGGCGGTGCAGTGGAGGCCAGCGCGCTCGTGGCGGCGGCCGGGCCGTATGGCGGGAGCGGGGCCGTTGGCGCTGCCGCTGGCGGCAGCCGCGCGCGCGCGCCCCTGTCGGCGGCCGCGGCGCCGCCTCTGCCTCACTCGTCGGCGGCCAGCCGCTCGGCGCAGATGCACATGACACCCGCGTCGCAGGACGACGTGGTGTACGCGCTGGCGGCGGGCGCGCCGCACTTGCGCCTGGCGGCCGCGGCGCCCCTCAACCTGTCCCACTTTGTGCCCGCGGCGGCCGCCGGAGGAGCCGGGGGAGGCCGGGGGGGCGGTGGCGGCGGGGCGCACGGCCGCTTCTGGCCGTCGCCGCCGGCGCCCCAGCGCGCGGCGCGGCCCGTCCCGGACCGCGCGACCGCCGCCGTGATTGCGGCGGTCGTGGAAAGCATGAACGCGGGCGGCGGCAGCGGCGGTGGGGCCGGCGGCGGCATCGGCGCGCAACGCCGCGCGACGGCGCCGCACCAGCACCAGCAGCAGCGGCAGCAGCAGCGGCAGCCGGCGCCCGCGATCGGGACGCCCGTCTTTGCGCAGCACCAGCACCAGCACCAGCACCAGCACCCGCACCAGCAGGCGCCGCCCCCCTCCCCGCGCATGCTGCAGGCCCTAAGCTACCTCAACCAGCGCGGCTTCTTCGTCATGTCCACCTCGGCCGCGGTCGCCGCCGCCGCCGCCGACGGCGGCCCCGTAGGCGGGCCGGTGCTCCTCGGGCAAGAGGCGGCGGGCGGCGGCCCCGCCGCCGCCACGGCCGCCCCGCCTTCTTTGGGCGACCGCGACACGGGCGGCGGCGCCAAGGCCAAAAAGCGCGTGCGCATGCGCGTGAGCGTGGCCGAGCACGCGTGCGGCGGCGGCGGCGGCACGATGACGGCGGCGCTGACGGCCGCGGTGAAGGACGAGGAGGCGGGTGCCGCGGGCGCGCGCAAGCGGCCCCGCAAGCGCCGCCCGACGGAGCCCAAGGCGGCGACGACCACGACGGCGGCGGCGATGGCCGAGGACGACGGCGAGGTCGCGGCCGCCGCCGCCGCCGCCGCCGCCGCCGCCAACGCCGCCGCCGCCGCCAACGACATCAGCCGCAAAGGCGGCGGACCCAAGACCACCACCAAGGCGCCCGCAGCGCCGCCTCCCCACTGGCCGTCGCGGCAGCACCAGGAGGAGCTGGAGGAGGAGATGAAGGAGGAGGTCGCCGACGCGCTGGAGGCCGAGGCGGCCGCGGAGGCCGCAGCGGCCCCGCGCCCCCCGCTCAAGCCGCGCGCCATGCCGCCGCCGCCCGCGCCGCGCCAGCGCGCCCCGGCGGCCCCACGCCGCCGCCCCGCGCCCAACCCGCGCGCTGCCGACGGCGTCGCAGCGGCGCTCGCCGCCCGCCCCCGCTTTAAGGCCCGCACCGCGTCTTCGGCGTCCGCCGTCGACCGCCTCGCCGGCGCCGCGGCCGCCGCGCCGCCGGCCGCGCTGCCCGCCGCCGCAGTCGTGCCGGCCAGCTCGCTCGTGCGCATCGTGGTCGACGGGCAGGGCCGCGCCGTGGTCGCGGGCGCCGCTGCCGGCGGGGGACGTGCTGCCGTCGTCGCCGCCGCCGTCTCGGCCGCTGCTGCCGCCGTCGCCTCGGCCGGCGTCGCCGCTTCGGCTTCGGCGCCGGCGCCGGCGGCAGCGGCGGCGGCGGCAGCAGCAGCGGCATCGGCCCCATCGGCGGCCGCCCCCCCCCCTTCCTCCTCGCAGCTCTACCTCGTCCAGCGCGGCCCCGGCGGCTACCGCGAGCGCACAGGGCCTTTACTTCCCTCGGGCTCGACCGCCAAGCCCCCCTCGGAGCGCGAGCGCCGCGGCCACGCTGCGCTGCTCGCCATGGTCGAGCGCGCGGGAGCGGGGGGCGCGCCCGAGTCGTCGATGCGCCGCGCGATGGGGAACAACCCGGACAGCAGCAAGTGGCTGCGGCGGCTGGCGGTCGAGGGGCGGCTGGCGCGCGCGGGGGCGGGCGGGAAGAAGGACCCGTTCGCGTACCGGCTGACGCCCATGGGGGTCGAGGCGCTGAGGCAGTGGCGGGCCGCCGGGCGGAACGGGGGCGGCGGCGGAGGCGGCGGCGCGGGGGCGGGAGGAGCGGCGGCGGCGGGCGGCGGCGGCGACACCGCGGCGGCAGCGGCAGGCGGTGGAGCGGCGGACGTGGGCGGCGGCGCCGCGCAAGGAGACGCTGGCGGAGCGGTGGCGGGCGGGACCGCAGTGGTCGGAGGCGGAGCGACGGGCTTGGGCGCAGGGGGAGGAGGAGGAGGGGCCGCGCCGGGCGGCGGCGTCGCGTGACCGGAAGAAAGAAACGCACAAAACCCCTCTGACGGCGACGACGACGACGAACGACGCTTCCTCGCTTTTCCCGTCAACTGGCCCTGCTTTTGGTTCTTTCTCGCGCACGTGATCGTGGATCCCTTGCGATCGGCCGCCACAACATTCTGTATAGAGAGCGCATACGCACGCACGCAAACAGCACAGCGCACGCAGACAACGCATTAATTAAATTTCAAAGGAAAGAACATTCAGCGAAACCGCCTTCAAAAGCGCGACGCCAAAGCGAGGAAAAAAAAGGCGCGCCCCTCAATCTGCCTCGCCCTCGTCCTCTGTTCTCCTTCCCACGGGCACCACCCGCGCGCTGCTGGAGCCTGCAGCTAAACCCCCCGCGCTCCGCCTCGCCGTTCCCCGCGCTAGGGGGCAAGGCGGCAGCGGGCCGGCGCTCCTGCCGCCGCTGCCGCCGCCGTCGACCGCAGAGCCGTGCGCGCCGCGCGGCGTCGACGCCGCCGACGCGCCCGCCGCCACCCCCACGCTGCCGAGCAGCATGCCGCCGCTCGCGCTGCACGACAGGTCCGCCACGCGGTCCAGCACCAAAAAGGGAGGCGTCGCCGGGGCCGGCTGCCGCCGCCGGGTCAGGGTGGCGACGGCCGAGGCGGTGGCGGAGGGGGTGGCGGCGGCAAGGGGCGGCGGCGTCGGCGGGGGAGGAGGGACGCGCGAGGCAAAGGCTGCGGCCCGGCGCGCCGAGGCCCGGGCGCCGCGAGACGGCAGCTCGGGCGACGCGCTCGTCATCAGCACGGGCGAAGCGCCCGGGCGGGGGCTGCAGATTTCCAGCACGACGCGGGGCGAGGGCGGCGCAGAGGGGTGGGCCGCGGCAGCAGCAATAGCAGCAGACGGCGGGGGCGGCGGCGGCGACTGCTCGGGCGACGGCGCCGGCGAGGGCGGCCCCCGGCGGCCCGCCGCCTCCTTGTCCTGCTCGAGGGCGAGGCCCTTCCGCCGCCGCGCCATGATGAATTCGTACGTGGTCTGGCCCCGGGTCGCCAGCACCACGTGGAACGCCGCCAGCTCCAGCAGCGGCAGCAGCGCCAACAGGGCGAGCGCCGTGTGCGCGGCCGCCAGCGTCACAAACGCCGCCGGAGGCAACGCGAGCGGCCCGCCGCCGCCGCCGCCGCCGCCGCTGCTGGCGCCGGCCCCGTACGCCGCCCAAAGCACGACCCGCCGCCGCGAGCGCGACATCACGCCGCACCGCACGAGCACGTAGGCTCCCGTGCTGGCGTCCATCACCACCGACGCGAGCATGGCGGCCACCAGCGCCGCAAAGGCGAGGTAGCTGCGGGCGGCGCGTCGGTCGCCCTTGGCGGCGGCGGCGCCTGCGGTCGCAGCGGCAGCGGCGGCGCTCGCGGCGGGTGGTGGGTTGACGCCGCCCACGAGTCGCGCCAGCCCTCTTCCTTGCGCGGCCCCCACGCAGTTGTTGGCCCAGCGGCAGTGGTGGTCGAAGGCCGCCACGCAACGGTCGCACTCGCGGCAGTGCTTGGCGCTCGCGCGCACGTGCACGCCGCACGCCGCGCAAAAGACGACCGACGGGGAGGAAGAGGGGGGCGGCGGCGCAGGCGCGGGCGCGGGCGGGAGGGGCGGCGGCGCCAGAGCGGGGCAAGGGGCGCCGCCGCCGCCTCTCCAGCCGCCGGCGCTTTTTGGTTCTTCCGCCCCTGTCCTGCGCGACGACGCCGCCGCTGCTGCTGCTGCCGCCGCCGCTCTTGCCGCCGCGGCGGCGCGCACGGCCGGGTCCGACGGGTCGATGAGCGACGCGGCCAGGTAGGCCGCCGCCGCGCCCGCCGCCAGCGCCGCGCGCAGCAGCGGCAGCGCGACGGGCACCGCGGAGCGCGCGGCGGCGGCGCCGCCGCCGCCGGAAATTTCTCCATAGAGGAACGGGCCGTACAGGCCGAGCCACCCGGCGGCCAGGGACGCCCACACGGAGATGGCGACGAACTGCGTTTTTTAATTTCGTGTCGAGGGGGGGGGGCAGGAGGAGACAGACCCATTGGGTGTTGCTGTTTTTAGTTTTTGTGAGTGAAGGGGGAGGGCCGGGCGGCTCGAAGGCCGAGCGCGGCGGCGGCCTGAGCGGACGTCGATGACGGCGCTGACAATTGCTTCCGCCCGACCCTGTGTGACGACGCAACAGCCGGAAGATCCTCACCTGCAGGGGGTGGAGCGGTCTCTGCCACCCGTGCCGCCGCGCGCGCCGCAGAGCGGGAGGACCGGCTCCTCCTCCTCTTCCCACGCCCACCATTTTGTCTGTCTTCCTCGTCTGCTCGTCTCCCGCCTCTCAACCCAACGCCCCTTGTGACCTGCGCTGCTGCCGACGCTCACGGCGAATCGGCGCTCGCGATCCTTATTTCATCGACGGATCGATCGATCGAAGGAGTTCCGGGCAGTAGGAGGGGGCGTTGTTGGCGAGAGGGGACAGCACCAAAAACACGAAAGGGGGGAGTCCTCTTCTCCATCCTCCTCCTCCTCGAATCGCCCCCCCCGCTCTGTCGCAAACAAAACCCACACACGTTCGCAACCTTGCTCAAGACATACTAAGCAATCACACGCAATCCCAAACCGATCACGCGCACGCGCATCTTTTTGCATACGCAGCGCGTTCCAAAGGGTTTGTGACACGGGACCACGACAGGTGGCCCGTGTCCCTCCTGCTGCTTTCTCACCCACCAATTCCAAGGCAAATCAAGCCCCCGCGTTCGCACGCGCGCGCGCCCTCCGCGACCCCCTGCGCAAAGATGGCGTCCAACTCTGGCGGCGGGGTCTTCTTCACCTCGGCCGACGGCGCGGGTGAGTGGCGCGACGCGCGCGACGCAATTGGACGGGAGGGGAGGGGGACAGCTCGTGGCTTCGGTTCGGTCGGCGCGCGGCGCGGCCCTGCCGCCTCTGCCGACAGCTCCTCGTGAGCTCAGCGCTGACGCCGCCCCCCGGTCTAAGAACCCACCACCCAAAAACCCACCACCACAACGCCACAAAAACAACCCACCAGGCACCGACGGCCACGAGTCGTCCCCGGCCACTCTGCTGTCGGGCGGCGGCGGCGGCCCGAGCGGCGCGCGCGCCTCGTCGGGCGGCGTTGGCGGCGGCGGCGGAGGCCCGGCCGTGGCGGCGGCGGCGACCGCGCCCCCGCCCGCCAACAACGCGCAACAGCAGCAGCAGGGCCACGGGGAGGAGGAGGACGACGACTACATGCCCGGGCTGGAGGACTTTGCCGTCGACGAGGACGACGAGCCGGCGCCTCGCGTCACCGCCGCCGCCGCACCCGTCGCCCCTGCCGCCGCCACCGCCGCCCCCGCCGCCCCCGCCGCCGCGCCGCCTCCGCCTCCGCCGCTGGCCGCGGCGACGCTGCCGTCGAGCCCTGCCGCCCTCGCCTGCCCGCTCGCGCTCGGCGGCGCCGCCCTGGCCGCCGCCGGCTGCAGCCTCGTCCCGCCCGCGGCGGCCGAGCGCGCGGGCCGCGTGCCCTCTTCGGAGCGCGCCGTGCCGCCGCCGCTGCCCCCGGCGCACGAGCTGATGCCGCCGCCGCCCTCGCGCCCGCCCGCCGCCCCCGCTGCCGCCCCCGCTGCCGCCGCTCCCGCCGCCGCCGCCGCTCACGCCCCCGCCTCGCCGATCAGCGCGGTCTCGCCGACGACGATCGCCGCGCGCTGCCGCGCCAGCCGCCCCGAGGAGCGCGTCGTCGAGGAGGAGGCGCTGCCCGCCACCACCTTTGCGGCGCGCTTGATCCCCGAGCGCCAGCGGCGCGCGTCGGCGCTGCAGGCGGCAGCTGCGCAGTCGGCACGGATTGCGGCGCCGGCGCCGCCGCTCCTGTCGCCTCTGCGGCCCGCGGCCGCCGCTGCTGCTACGGCGGCGGCGGCGGCGGCCGCGGCCGAGCCTGCAGAGGCGGCAGCCGCCACCGGCGCCTCCGATCCCGCCGCCGCCCGCAACGCCCCCGCCTCGCAGCAGAAGATGCCCGCCTCCTTCCTCCTCGGCCCCAACGCCTCGTGGGGCTCTGTCGCCGGCTGCCCCTCCGTCGCGCGCCCGGCGGCGGGGCAGCGGGTGGCGGCGGCGGCGGCGGCGGCTGCGGGCGAGCCGACGGGCCCCGCCCTCCTGGCCTCCCCGCGCAGCGTCACCCGCGGCGGCGGCGGCGGGGGCGGCCCGGGCCCCTCGCCGCTGCGGCGCGTGTCGCGCGCGGCGGACGAGGAGATGGCGTGGGAGCCCGAGCCCCCTGTCGCCGCCGCCGCTGCCGAGCCGGCGGCGGCGGCGGCGGCGGCGGCGGCGGCGGCGGCGGAAGCGGCAGCGGCCGAGGCGGCGGCCGGGCCGACGGCAGCGCAAGAAGAGGCGGTGCCGGACCAGGACACGGTCTCGGAGTCAATGGGCCCGATGGTGGGCGTGGCGCAGCAGCACCAGCACCAGCAGGTGGAGGAGGACGAGCAGCAGCAGCCGATGGAGGAGGACGAGCAGCAGCCGCCGCCGTCTCCGGCGCCGCCGGCCCGCGCGGCGGCGGCGGCGGCCCCGGCGGCGGCGGCGGCGGCGGCGCCCGTGCGGGCGGCGCCGGCGCCGCGCTCGGCCTCCCTGCAGCCGGCTGCCGCGGCCGCGGCCGCTGCCGCCATCGCCGCCGCCGCGATGGCCCAGGTGGAAGAGAACGAGGGTGGCCAGGAGCAGGTGCCGCCGCCGGCCGCGCACGCGCCGGCTCCCCTCACGCTCGCCGCCCCGCCCGCGGCCCCCCTCCCGCCCGCCGCGCCCGCCCCGCTCGCCGCCGCCGCCGGCCCCGCGCAGGCGCAGGCGCAAGTTCCCCCGTCCTCATCGCGCTACGGCCTCGTCCCCATCGCCCCGCCCGGCGCCGCCGACCCCGCGCGCTGCCCCGTCGAGCAGGTGTGCGAGGCGGCGCACCACAACGCGCGGCGCCTCGCCGAAATGGCGGGGCAGGCCCGGCTGGCGAGGGCGCGCGCGCAGCGCGCGCGCGCCGAGGCGGCGGCGGCGACGGCGCGGCTGCTGCGCGAGGCCGGGGCGTGCTTCGAGCTGTCGGACCGGGCGGACGCGACGATGGCGCGGGTGCGCGAGCTGCAGGCGCGGTGCGCGGCGTGGGCGGCCGAGGACGGGGACGACGGGGAGGTGATGGGGGGGGCGGCGGCGGGGGCGGCGGGGGCGGCCGGGGCGGCGGGGCCTCTGCCGTCGGCGGCGGCTGCAGGAGGCGTCGAGGCCGCGCACTGAGATTTTATGTTTTTTGGGGGGGAAGCGACGTGACATGAGAGAGGCAGACAGCTGACGATCGCAAGCACGCAAAGAGCGCACGTAGAGACTCACCCCTGACGCATCACACACACGACAAACAAACCATTTTGTGAGAACGAGAGCGCACGCAAGGAACGCCCCCCCGCCCCCCCCTCTCTCCCCCTCCACAAAATCATCTCGCGTCGAACGCCGCTACAAATGTCGTCGCTCGCCGCGGGCGGTCAGGGCGCGCGAGGCGCGGGTAGCGCGCGCCGGCAGCAACAGCAGCAGCAGCAGCAGCGCCCGCGCGCCCTGCGCCCGCTCGTGCTGTCCCCGCCGACGCCAACGCTCGCGCGCCCGCCGGCGCCCGGCCGCTGCGCGGCCGCCGCCGCGAGCGACGCAGCAGCAACAGCGGCGACGAGCAGCGACGCGCCGGCGGCGGCGACGGCGACGCGCGCTGCGGGCCGCGCCGCCGACGCCAAGGCGCGCCTCTACCGCGCCGTGCGCTACACCCGCCGCGGCGCCAATGCCCCGCGCGACGTCCGCGGCGAGGTGGCCGAGGCGCAGGCCGCCCTCGAGGCGTGCGCCCCTTCCGGCGCGCTCGACTTTGCGACGCTGCTTCCCGGCAAGTGGCGCCTCCTGTACACCACGGCGTCGGACGTGCTGCCGATCCTGGGGCTCAACTACAGCGTTCCCCCTTTCTGGCCGTCGTGGCTGTTCGGGGGCGGACGGGGCGGCGGGGCGGACGGCGAGCCGGCGTCGCCCTTCCGCGTGGGCGACGTGTTTCAGCGCTTCTCGGCGGTGGACGGACGGACGGTGGCGTCGTCGTCGCCGTCGTCGTCGTCTTCGCGGACGCGCGCGGCGGCGGGCGCGGGAGTGGCGACGGGGGGGGTGGCTACCTGGGGAGAAGAGGACGGCGGCGGCGGCGGCGGCGGCGGCGGCGGCGGCGGCGGCGGCGGCGGCGTCGGCGGCGTCGGCGAGTGCTGCGTCGTCGAAAACGTGGTCGAATTTTCCGTCGCAGGCGTCGCCGACCGCGCCGTCTTTCGCGTCCTGGCCGACTGCGACGTGCGCAGCGGCCGGCGCCTCGCGCTCGCCTTCCGCGAGGCGGCGCTCGGCGGCGTGTCCCTCAGTCCCGGGCTGGACGCCGTTTTTGCGCCCGCGCTGCTGCCGCGCGGCTTCGCGTCGATGCGGCTGCTGCAAACGGCGGCGGGCTTGGCGCTGCGCTTCCCGCTGCAGCCGGCGGCGCGGGCGGCCGGGCGCGTGGCGCGGGCGGTGCCCGCGGCGCGCGACATCGTGTCGCGGGGCGTGCCCTACCTGGTGACCTATCTGGACGACGACGTGTTTATCGGCGTGTCGACGGCGCCGTCGGGGTCGTTCATATTCGAGCGCGTTCCGGACGACGACGACGAGGAGGAGGGAGGGAGGGTCTAGAGTTTAAGCTGACGACGGCATAAGTCTTTGCTTGCTGTTTGTGTAAGCTTTTTTTGTTTACTCTCCGTTCATTGTGTTGTTATTATTGCGTGGCGACAGAACACAAAGGGAGGCGTCACACAGGCCGGGCCGCGCCGTCGCCCGCGCCGGGCGTCAGGGGCGAGGAGGGGGGCGGCGGCGCGGCCCGCGGCGCCCTCACCTCCCTTAGTGCCGTCGGCAGGGCGCGGCGCCGCTGCGGCGGCGCCATCCGCTGCTGCCCCCCTTGCTGCTGCTGCTGCCCCTGCCCCTGCTGCTCGCCCTGCGGCCGCCGGTCGCGCAGCTGCCGCGCCTCGCGCCGCCGCACCTCGAGCTCCGCCTCGGCCGCGGCCAGCGCCTCGGCCGCCCGCCCCAGGCCGTCGGCGCTGCCGCCGCCGCCGCCGGGGCTGCCCACCTCGCCGCCGCCGCCGCCGTCGTCGTCGAGCGAGGAGGACGACGACATCGAGAGCGCCGACGCCGGAAACCCGGCCGCCGCCAGCGCCTGGCGCCGCGCGCTGCCCCAGCCCGCCTGCGACGCCTCGCGCCACAGCCGCCCCAGGGCCTCCTCGGCGGGGTCGGCCAGGGACGGGGCGTCGGCGTCGGCCCCGATCACGTCGTCGGGCGTGAGGTCGTCGCGAAAGTCCGGCGGCAGCAGCTCGCGCAGGGATCGCTGCCCCTCCTGCTGCTGCTGCTGCTGCTGCGCGAGCGTCTGCGCCTGCTGCTGCTGCTGCTGCTGCTGCTGCTGCTGCTGCTGCTGCTGCTGCCCGGTCGCCTGCTGCTGCCCGCCGTTGCCGGGCCCGCTGCCTGCTTCGGCCCCCCCGGCGCCCAGCCACCGCTGCGCGCCCGTCATGCTCAGGCCCAGCCCCGGGCGCGCGGCGAAGAAGCCGTTGATGCGCGCGACGAGCGACGTCAGCGGGGAGGGGCGGGGCGGCGCGGCGCCGCCGGTCCCCGGCTCGCCCGCGGCGGCGGTGGCGGCGGCACGCGAGGGAGGCGCTGGGGGAGGACGACGACGGCGGCCGAGGGCGGGGCCGCGGGCATGACGCCGCCGGACGCCGCGGCGTCGGCCGCGGCGCCGGCCACGGCCGCGGCCACGGCGGCCGCCGCCGCGGCCGCCTCGGCCGCTGTCGGCGTCGGCGGCGCCTCCTGCGGCATCGCGGCGGCGCGCCGCGGCTGCCCCCACTGCTGCTGCTCCGGCTCCCACGCCGGCGCCGACGCCGACGCGGCCGCCGCCGCCACCGCCGCCGCGCTGGCCCGCGCGCCCTCGCCGCCGCCGCCGCCGCCAGGGGGCCGGGTGGTGAACGACGGCGGCACCACAAACTCCCACTGCCGCTCGGCGCGGCGGATGCGCAGCTCGTCGGCGGCGCCGAGCCGGTCGAGCGCCTCCTCCATCGCGATCCACGTCGACCACGCCGCGTCCGAGCGCGGGTCCACCCGCAGGGCCGCCTTGAAGAGCTCGCGCGCGCGCGCGTGGTCGCCGGCGCGCCACTCGAGCACCGCCCAGGCGTGGAAGGCGCGCACGGCGCCGCGGCCCGAGGGGTCGGCCCACACGCCTTGCTGCAGCAGGCGGCGCGCCTCGTCAGCATTCCCCAGCCGCGCCTCCATGACGCCCCACGCCTGCCACGCGTGCACGTGGGCCGGGTCGGCGGCCACGGCGCGGCGGAACAGGTCGCGCGCGGCGCCCGGGCGGCCGGACTCGCGCTCGGCGACGGCCCAGGCCTGCAGGAGCGCCGCGTCCGAGGGGTTCAGCGCGCTGCCGCGCGCCAGCAGCTGCAGCGCGGTGCGCCGGTTGCCGCGCCGGTCCTCCCACACGGCCCACGCCAGGTGCGCGTACCGCGAGCGCGGGTTGGCCGCCAAGGCGCGCTTGAACAGGTATCGCACCGCCCCGCCCGGGTCGCCCGCGCGCGCCTCGGCCACCGCCCACGCGTGCCAAAGCGCGCACGAGCGCGCGCCGCCGTTGGCCCTCGTGCCCTCCTCGAACCACGCCCTGGCCTCGCCCAGCCGGCCGAGCTCGGCCGCCATGACCGCCAGGGAGCAGTGCAGGTAGGCCGTCTGCCGCGAGGGGCTCGCGCGGCACCGCTGGATGCCGCGCGTCCACAGGTCGCGCGCGCGCAGGTAGTTTCCGCCGGAGAACTCGAGCATGCCCCAAGCGTGCCAGGCGGCGGCGTGCGCCCCGTCGACCACGAGCGCGGCGTCGAGCAGCCGGCGCGCGCGCTGCGGGTTGCCCGCCCTGCCCTCCATGTGCCCCCAGGCGCACCACAGGTGCGCGCAGCGCGAGCCCGTGTTGGCCGTGCCCTCGGCGTACAGGCGGCGCGCCTCGTCGTACCGTTTCTGGCCGACTAGGACTTTTCCAAGGACGACGTAGGGGCGGCCGTCGGAGGGGTCGAGCGCCAGCGCGCGGCGGAGGCCTTCCTCGGCGGCGCGCAGGAGGCGCCTGCGCTCGTCGCGGTCGGGGGTGGTGGCGGCCTGGACGCGGGCGAGGCGGGAGCGGTACTGTGATTTGGTGGTGTTTGAATGTTGTTTGGGTGTTGTTTTGGGGCGGGGTGTGAGCCGACACGCCGACGGCGGCGGCGGCGGGAGCGAAAGGGCGCGCGGTGTCGCCTGCTTCGGCGTTTCTCTCTGCGGCGCGCGCCGGAAACAGCCGACTCCTCGCGTCACTCACGATCAGCAGGTCCTGGTTGATCTTGAGGGGCCGCAGCGGCGAGGCCACGTCGCCCGCGCCGCTCACGTCCTCGTCCTCGCAAGCAGCTGCTGCTGCAGAGGAGGCGCCTCTGCTGTCGCCTCGCGCGCCCCACTCGCCGCTCGGGGTGCCGGCGTGGTGGTGGTCGTCGTCGTCGTCGTCAAACTCCTGGATGCTGATGCGCGGGCGCGCGTTGAGCGTGGGGTCGAGCTGCACGACGCCGCCCGCCGCCCACGGGACCGCGGGTCGCAATCGGCCGCGGCTGCTCAGGATTGAGGGCGGGCGCGTCGCTGCTGCCCTCGCTGAGAGCGAAGGGCGAAAGTCAGAAGCAGCGCGGCGGCCCTCAGCCAGGGGCCCGCGCGTAGCAGCGCCGCCCTGCATCGGAGCCGCGTGCGGGTGCGTTCAAGCGGCCGACCGTGTCGATCTCGTGCGCCTAAACGGCCATCGCGCGCGGCGCGTGAGTTTTGCCCCCGATGGAGGTGTGGTCTTTGCTTCACCCGCGCTTGAGAAGGGGGACGGAGAACGGGAGAGAGGACAACGAGGGAGGGACCCGCGCAGCAGCAGCACGTGCCAAGACGATGGTGGAGAGATGGATTGGGAGCGGATGGAGGGAGAGGGAGATTGAAGGGGGGCGGGACGAAAAGACACAGGCGCGAGAGGCAACGAGACGCCCAGCCCGGCGCCGTCGCCGCTGGGGCGCGGGCGCGAGCGCGAGCGCGAGCCGCCGACAACCTGTGTCGATTTGGGCTGGTTGCACCAAAAAGAAACAACCGCCGCCAACCAACTACTACTATTTCTGGAACGTCAGGTGCGGCCCCAGCCGCTGCGCCGCGAACCGGGGCAGCGCGAACGACGCGCGGTGCACCTCGGGCGAGTAGTAGCGCAGCGGCGGAAGGTCGAGCGGCGGCCGGCGCGGCGAGGAGGGGGCGCCGCCGCATGCGCCGCCGCCCGCGCCGCCGCCCGCGCCGCCCGCGCCGCGGCCGCCGTCGGGCGGCGCGGGCCGCGGCTGGCGCGGCTCGCGCGGGTCGAGCGGCGCCCGGCCGCCCGCGCGCGCCTTGTGGCACACCATCATGCCGATCTGCCCGCTCGGGTAGGTCGGGATGGTCGTGTAGGCGTACGCCACGCTGCCGCCGCCGCCGCCGCCGCCGCCCCCCGCCGCCGCCGCACCCCCTGCTGCCCCCGCTGCCGCCCCCCCTGCGCCCGCCCCTCCCTCTGCAGCCCCTCCCTCCGCGCCCCCCGCCCCCCCCGCCCCAAACACCTCGCTGCACATGCGCGCCAGCGACTCGATCACGTCCAGGTGCAGCCACAGCGACTCGGCCTGCGTCACCGCCACCCCGCCCGGCCGCAGCGCCCGGTGGAGCGCCTCAAAAAACGGCCTCTGGAACAAAACTTCCGCCGGCCCCACGGGGTCGGACGAGTCGACCACGATCACGTCGTACGTCCCCTCCGGCGCCGCCTCCACGAACGCCACGCCGTCGGCGATGTGCACCTCGGCGCGCGGGTCGTCGAAGCCGACGGCCATCTGCGGAAAGTAGGCCCGAGACGTTTCCGGGACGGCGGCGTCGATCTCGGCCATCTCTATCTTCTCGAGCGAGCCGTAGCGCGCCAGCTCGCGCAGCACGCCGCCGTCGCCGCCGCCGACCACGAGCGCCCGCACAGGCGGGGCGTCGAGGCCGCCGACGGCCACGTGCGCGAGCATCTCTTGGTAGGCGAACTCGTCGCGGTCGGTGCACTGGATGACGCCGTCGAGGAGCAAGACCGTGCCGAAGGCCTTGCTCTCGAACACGCACACGTCTTGGAAGGCCGACCTGCGCTCGTGCAGCACCTCGCCGACCTCGAGTGACAGGCCCATGCCGGGCCACATGGGCCCGAGCTCGGTGTACCAGCCGTCCTTGGCGACGCCCATGTTCTGCCCGACGTATCGCGGTTGGAGGGTTGGTTTGGGTTTTTTCTTGTGGGAAAGGGGGGAGGGAAAGTTGCGTTTGTTGGCGCGCGCGCGCGTGATTCGGACGACGACGGCGAGGGTCGAGCGGGGGAGGGGAGCGCGCGGCGGCCGAGCGCGCGGCGGCGGCAGCGCGCGGGGAGAGTTCTTCGCCGAATGATCCCCGCTCGACGCAGCCCGGGGGTCAATCCCAGGGACTCACTGCGGCGGCCGTGCCGGCCTTGGGCGCTGCCCCCTCCTCGGGCATTGTGTGACCGAGAGAGCAAGCGTGGGGCGCGGGCGGAGGAATGGAGAGAGTCCTCGTCCTGGGTGTTTTGGTCGTCGGCGCCTGCGACCTCGTGACGAGCAACTTGGGGATGTGTGGGGTCGCTGGTCTTGATGAATGAAAAGGGACGTGCGACAGTGGACAATCGAACGATTGGGCGTGCTTGTGCGTGATCAGAGCAGACAGGGACGCGAGCAGCCGTCGTCGCCGCCGCCGCCGCCGCCCATCGCTTTGCCGCGGCCGCGAGCTGCCGCCGCCTTGTCGCCGTCGCTCCCGGGGCAGGCGTGGCGGCGAGGGCCAAAGAGCTCAAGCCCGCTGAGACGTCGCCCCCTCTCTCCATTGGTCGCCATGGCCTCATGAGCATGTCACGCGCATAGCCCATGATTTGATCCGCCGGCACCTTAGGCTGGAGCCCGTCTGTGTTTGAACCGCTGAAACACATGCCGATGATGCTGGTCCCGCTCGCGCTCGCGGCGATCGAGCCGCTGCTGCTCGCGTACTGGGTGCTCGCGACGGCATCGGTCATCGTGACGGTGCTCCCGCTTCCCGCGCCGCAGGCGTTCAAGTGAGTTTTTTTTTGCGTTGCGCGTCGTCGCCGCGTCGGGCCGCCCCACCCGAACCGAACCGCCCCGCCCGCCCGCGAACGGGAAAAACCGACCCGCGAGGAAAAAAAGCAAAACCCAAACCCAAACAACAGGGACGCCGTCGTGCTGTCGGCCTCGCGCGGCAAGCTCTGGGACGACCGGCCCCGCGGCGCCGCCCTGCCGGCGTGGCTCAAGCGCCTGTCCGTGCCCCAGCGCTGGTTCCTCCATTTCTACGCGGCCGGCGCTCTGTGCAACGCCCTGGCGCTCGGCGGCGCCCTCCTTCTCGCCTTTGCCCCCACTCCTTCCTCACTCCCCGCCTTGTTCGCATCCGCCGCCGATTCGTGCGTTTCCGCGCCGGCGCCCGCCGGCGCCCCCAGCTCGCCGCCCCCTGGTCTCCCGTCCCCCTCCTCGCCCCCCTCCTCTTGCCTCTCGCCGGCCGCCCCCCCCCTCGCGGTCGCGGACGCCGAGGCCCTCGCCGCCCTCTTGCTGTTCCAGGCGCACCTGCTGCGCCGCCTCCTCGAGACGGCGCTGCTCTTAAAATATCCGCCCGGCGCCCGAATGCACGCCGTCGCCTACGCCTTCGGGCTGTCGTACTACGCGGCGGCGCCGCTGAGCCTGCTTCCGCGAGGGTGGTCAGGACGGGCGCGGGCGGCCTGGGGCGGGGTTTGGGGGGACGGGGCGGCGGCGGCGGCGGCGGCGGCGGCGGGCGGCGGCGGCGGCGTGAGCGCGGCGGCGGCGGCGTGGGCCGTGGGCGCGGCGCTGGCGTCGTCCGAGGCGCGGCGCATGCACCTGGCCGGCGCGCTGCTCTTCCTGGCGGCCAGCGCCCTGCAGCTGGCGTCGCACGCCGCTCTGGCGCGCCTCGCGGCTCAGGCGCAGCGGCAGCAGCAGCAGCAGCAGCAGCGTCAGAAGCAGCAGCCAGCGCGCGGCGCCGGCGCCGCCGCCGCCGCCGCCGCCCCCACCGCAACGCCGCCGCCGCCGCCGCCCCGCCAACTGCGCGACACCCCCGCTTGCAGGCGGCGGCTGGCGGACGGTCGCGGGGAAGAGGACGAGGAGCGTGACGGACGGGGCGGCGAGCGAGGGCGCCGGGCCGGGGCGAGCGGGCGGCGATCGAGATCGAGATCGAGATCGGGATCGGGTTCGCCATCGCAGTCGCCGCCGCCGCCCTACCTGCTCCCGCGCGGGCCGCTCTTTGCGCTCGTCTCGTGCCCGCACTACTCGGCAGAGGTGCTCCTGTACGCCGCCCTGGCGCTGCTGACGCGGCTGCGGGCCGCCCTGCCGCTGCTGATGGCGGCGTGGGTGGCGTTCAACCTGGCGCTGGCGGGGCGGGCGACGCACGCGTGGTACGCTCGGCGGTTCGGGGACGCGTACGAGCGGATAGGGGGAGGCGCCGGCGGCGGCAAAGAGGGCGACGGGCGCGGCGGCGGCCGGCCCTGGTGGCGGCGGCGGCGCGCGCTGGTGCCGTTTGTCCTTTGATGGAGGGCCGGCCCAAGGAAGCAGCGTGAGGCTGGGAAAGACTCTCTACTCCTCGACAACACAATCGCCTGTAGTGCTGGCCGCTGCTGAAACCCATTCTCGTTCTCCCTCCTTCTCTGTCTGCGCGTCAGTTTGTGTCGTAAAAATCGCTTTTCGGAGGAGAGACGCGCGCGCTGTCCTGACAAGGACGCACGCGGTCTCGTGATGGCCGAGGCCGCGGCGGCGCCCTCCTCCGCGGCCGCGCCCGTGCGCAAGCTGCAGCGCGGGGACTTTGGAAAGGGTGCGTCGGCCCCGTCCCGCCGTCCCGTTGGTTCGCCGGGCGACGCCGCGCGCGCTGCGCCTCCGCCCGCTCGCTCTCACCCCCCTCCTGTCTCACTGCGCCAACCCCGACCCCCCTCTTCCTCGCTCGATCTCGACAGGCTTCCTCGACGTGCTGGCCATGCTCACGACCGTGGGCGACGTCTCCGAGTCGGATTTTGAGGGTGAGTCGCGCTGACGGGAAGGAAGTGTTGCGCCCCCGTGCGCCGTTTGCCGCGCCCCCCCCCTCCCCCCCGCGCCCCGGCAGCTCAGCGCCCGCTTTTGTCCTCTCTCTCGCTCTCTCTCGCGCTTTGCTCATTCTTCTTCGCGATTCTTTGCAACGAACAACGCGCCGCCCCGGCGAGCAGCTCGCTTCGACGAGGTCGACGGCAACCCGGACTACCACATCGTCGTGGTCGAAGGTGGGCCTTTGCTTGATCCTCTTTCGTCGCCGCGCCAACGCTGCCACGCGTTCTCCGGCCGCCGCCGCGCAAGTGCCGACTCCCCCCGCTCTCTCCCCCGAAAAAAACACCCAAAAAAAACACCCGAAAAAAAACACCTTATCCCCAAGACCCGTCGACCGGGCGCATCCTGGGCACCGCGGCGCTGATCGTCGAGCGCAAGTTTGTCCACGGCTGCGGCAAGGTGGGGCACATCGAGGACGTCGTCGTCGACGAGCGGGCGCGCGGCGGGCGCATCGGGCAGCGGTACGTTGGAGGGAGGGGGGGAGGAGGCCGCGCTTTTTGACGGGCGTCTCTTTCGATTTTTCTCCGGCGTGCTCAAACGACCCTCCCGCAAAAAAAAAGGCAATCCGCCGCCGACAAAACAGCCTCATCGCGCACCTGATCGACGCGGCCAAGGCCGCGGGTTGCTACAAGGTGATCCTCGACTGCGCGGAGCGCAAAGTCGGCTACTACGAAAAGTGCGGCCTGGCGCGCAAGGAGGTTCAGATGGCGCGCTATTTCCTGTGACTTTAGTCGGGTGCGGGTGGGGGGTGGGAGGAAACGGGGGGGGCGGGGAAGAAAACCCAACGGAGGAATGGAGGCTGGAAGGGCGCTCGCTCGGCGTGTATGGTTTTGGGCGTCGGGTAGCAATTTCGTTCGCGTGTTGTTTGTTTTAAACCGGTCAATCTTCCTGCGTTGCCTTTGTCAGGCCGCCTGACTCAGGCCGCCTGACACGGGCGTTTGGCGGCGGAGGCGTCGGCGTGGCGCGCTCGCCCGATCCCTCCGCGAAGACGCTGGCGCCCGCGGTCGCCGGCCGCGCGAGCGCCGACCCCGGCTCGCGCGCTGGACCCTCGCCCGCGGGTGCCGGCGCCGCCGGCGCCGCCGGCGCCGCCGCCGCCTCCTCCTCCTCCTCGTGTGTCTGCCGCGGCGAGCCTTGCGCCGCCTCGTGTCGCTCCTGCTGCGGCAGCGGCGGGGCCCCCTGCTCCAGCGCCCGGGCGGCGGCGTTCACGGCCGCGGCCGCCGCCGCCGCCGCCGCCGCCCGCTCCTCGTCCTGCTGCCGGACCTCATTCACGGCCGCACAAAGCAGCCGCGCAAAGTCCTCGTGCCTGGCCACGGACTCGACGACGAAGCGCACGGCCTCGCCCAGGTTCCCACAGGCAGCCGCGGGTAGGGGAGCGCCTTGAGCGGGAGCCGGCGTGGGCGCGGGCGCCGGCTGGCAAGGCGACATCTGCGGCGGCTGCGGCGGCACGAAAGGAGGGGGGGCGCGGGCCTGCTGCTGCTGGTGATGGTGCTGCTGCTGAGTGATCGGCGTGGGCTCGGCCGGGCGGGCGGCGTCCACCGGCGGCAGCGGCGTCGCGGGCTCGGCCTCGCTTGTCCCCGCCGCCGCCGCCGCCGCCGCCGCCGCCGCCTGCTGCGCGTAGGCGGCCGCGTAGCGCCGCACGGCCGTCGACAGCAGCGCGGCCGAGGCGCCCGACTCATACATGGCCGCGCCCGCCGGGTCGGCGCTGGCGCCCGCCGCGCCCGCGCCAGGACCGCCACCTCCGCCGCCACCGACCCCGCCGCCGCCACCGCCACCGCAAAGCCGCGCGTGGAAGAAGGCCAGCGCCCCCGAGACCTGCGGTGGCAGCGCCCCCAGCGCCTCGGCGACGGGCCGCCCGCCGCCGGCGGCCACCGCCCCCGTGGCCGGGTCGAGCGCCGGCGCCAGGACTTGCAGGTAAGGCACGACCAGCGGGGCGACGACGAAGCGGGGGACGGTGGCAGCCGCGCCCTGCAGCGCGGCGCCGACGCCGCCGGCGAGAGACCCGGCCCCGACCCCGCCCCCTGCGGACGCCTCGGCCGTCAGGAGCGCAGCCACCAGGGACGCCGCGCTGGCGCGGGCGGAGGCCGCCGCCGCGCGCCCCGCGCGCAGGGCCGCGCGCTCGAGGGCGGCGCCGCTGTCGCCCGGGGAGTCGCGCAGGACGAGGGCGGCGGGGACGACGGCGGTCTCGAAGCCGGGGACGCCCGTTCCCGGCAGCGCGGGCAGGAGGGTCGGGTGGGCGGCGCCTTGGGCGGGGCCGGGAAAGAGCGGGAGGGCGGCGGCACGAGGGGGAGCGGGGACGGGCGGCGGCGGCAGAGGCTGCTCCTGCGGCTGCTGCTCTTGCGGTGGCAGACCCGCTGCGGCAGCGGCGGCAGCGACGAAGCCTGTGGGCACAGGCAGCCCGAGGGCGCGCCAGAGGAGCGTGCTCGCCTGCTGCTGCTCTTGTTGCTGCTGCTGCTGCCGGTGGCCGTCGTTCGGCGCGAGCATCGATGGCGGCAAAGGCAGCGGCGGCGGTTGCGTCGGAAGCACGGCCCCCGCTACTGACGAGGCAGCCCCCCCCCCGCGCCCACGGCCCCCCGGCGGCCGCCCGCGCCCGCGGCCCCCCGGCGGCCGCCCGCGACCCCTGCGCAGGACCGCTGTGTTCGCCGCCTCGGGCGCAGGAGACGGGGCGCGCACGGCCACGCCGGCCCCCGCAGCCGCCGCCGCCGCTGCCGCCGCCGCCGTTGCCCCTCCTGCCGCTGCCGCGCCCTCCTCGCGCCCTCCCCCCGCCCGCGCCGCCAGGCTCTCGATCACGTCCTCGTCCCCGGCTGCGACGGCCGCCGCGAGCGCCTCTCCCGGCCCGGCGAGCTTGATGAACCGCCCGTGGCCGTCTCGGCGCTGGTACTTGGCGACCGCGCCCTTGCCGAGGCCGCCGCCGCCCGCGCTCCCGCGGCCGCCGCTGCCGTCGCCGCCGCCGCCGCCGCCGCCGCCGCCGCCGGACGCCGCCGCGCTGCTCGGGCGCTTCTTGGGACTCGCCGTTGCTGCTGCTGCTGCTGCCGCCGCGCCGCCCTCTGCTGCGATCAGCCGCTCGGCCGCGTCGCCCAGGATGTCGAGCGCCGAGGTGCTTCCGCTGAAAGCCGGCGCGGGCGGGACCTCTTGCTGCTGCTGCTGCTGCTGCCGCGCGTCGTCGTCGTCGTCGGCCATCGCCGCTTTTTGTCGCCGACGCCGATCGAAGGCGACTCTCTTTCTTCGTGTGTGTGTTCGTCCTACTCGGTTTGCAAATGGTGGATATGGCGCGATCTGCGCGGGCTTTTTTTGCGCTGTACTGAAAGTGGGAAAAACTATACTGAAAAGGCCTCTGCGCGCGCGCGCTCGGTAAAAAAAAAACAAGGGGAAGAACTTTTTTTCTTTATTTTTGCTCCGCGCGCGAGACGGTGTCACCGCGCGGCCCAAAAACAAAATCGCGCGCGGCCCAAAAAACAAAATCGCGCGCGCGGCCGGCGGCGGTCCTTCTTTTCAGAGCTCGTCCTTCTCCACCTCGGCCTCCTTGGCCTCGCCCCCCTCCTTCTTCCCGTCCCCCTCGGTGTCGTACTCGTCCTCGCCGCCGAGCTCGCCGCCGAGGCCGCCGCCGGGGCCGTCGCCGCCGCCGGGGCCGTCGTCGCCGCCGAAGCCGCCGCCGCCGCCGCCAAACCCGCCCAGGTCGGCCTCGCCGCCGCCGCCGCCGCCGGACGCCTTCTTCTCCTCGTCCTCCTTCTTCTTCGAAACCTCGAACGCCTCCTTCTCCGCCTCCTTGGCCGCCCCCCACGTCTCGTCCGCGAACGCCATGGCCGCCTCAAAGTCGTCCGAGACGAAGATGTTGTCGAAGATGGACCCGCTCTTGACCTGCCAGAGCTCGAAGCCGACGTACTTGAGATCCTTCTGGACGTAGAGCAGAGGGTCGGGCTTGTAGTCGGGGTTGTCGACGTCGGGCGCCTCCCAGAAGCCCTTGTACTTGGGGTTGGGGACGCTGTTGTTGTTGTTATGTGGGGTGGGGATGTGTGTGGTCGCGCGCGTTGTTTTGTTTGGCTTTTGGGGTGAGCGAGCGATTCGAATCGTTTGCCTGTCTCGCTTTGAAACGCCGTCGCAATGCGAAAAACGTAACCAAAAAACAAAAGCCCGCATTAAACTACAACACACTCACCGCTTGGCCTTCCACTCGCCCTTGTACTCCGGGTTGGGCACGGTGGGCGCCTCCCACTCGCCGTCGTCCTCGTCCGACCAGTCCTTGGGCTTCTTGGCCTTGGGGTCGGCGATGGTGGCGGCGACATCGTCCCACCCGTCGGGCTTCTTGTCCTCGGGGTCGTCGATCTCGGCGCGCTCGTCCCAGTCCTCGGGCTTGGTGGCCTTGGGGTCCTGTGGGTTGTTTGGTGGTGTCGTTTGTGTTTGATTCTTGGCGGTGGGTTTTTTGGGGTCAGTTTGGGTTGTGGGTTTTTTTCGGGTGTCGGGGCCGAGAGAGGGAGAAAGAAACAAAAACAGGCAAACGCGCTCACCTTGATCTTGGCGGGCGGCAGCATGTCCCAGTCCTGCTCGAGGCTCCCGGCCCCGATCTCCTTCTTGTCCACGTAGACGGCGTAAGTGTTGTTGGGCATCAGGCGCAGGGTGTAGACGTGGGTCAGCCGGTCGTCCTCGGCGCGCAGGTCCTTTTTGATGAGGTAATTTTTCAGGCCGCTCTTCTCCTTCTTGTCGGGCTTGCTGAGGATGACGTGGACCTTCTTGGTGGCGTAGCCGCAGATGTCCGGGCCGAACATGCTGTTATTGGTTTTGTTTTGTTTGGTTTGGTGGGTTGTTGTTTATTTGGTGGGTTTTGGGGGGTGAAGCGCGACGGCGGCGGAGCGTTTTTTTTTTTTTGCGCGACGCCGGCGCGAGGAACGGAAGTTGAAAGAAAGAAATCAATGCACTCACATCGAGTAGGGGGTGTCGCCGCCAAACTCCTTCATCTTGGACTTGGACGACCCGGGCGCGAGCTTGATGTAGCCGCCGCCGCAGTCGAGGTCCTGCTCGTGCTTGACCGAGTACTGTTGTCGGATTGTTTTTAATTTGTGTGTTTTGCGGGGGGGGGGCGTTTTGGTTTTCCGGGGGGGGAGGGACGGGTCGCGGCGCGCGGCGTTTTTTTGCGTATGCGTCAGGGTTTGAATTTCCTTCGGAGAAAAGCAGTGGCGAGCATGGGTGACGGGCGCGGTCGGGCTCGCGCAGAGCCGTCGAGGGCGGAGCCCCTCGCCCTGCCTTTTGGGAGCCAAGCGACGGAGGAGCAAGAGAAGAGCGCGCGGCGGCCAAAACCAACGCGCAAGGGCAGCACCGTCGCGCTCGCGCCCCCCTTAGTCGCTTGCCTCGCCCCCCCCCCATCAATCATCCGCCAACCCGCCTCATGCCTCACCTGCAGCACCAGCTCCTTGCCCGTCGTGTCCACGGCCTTCTTCATCTCGGCGCTGATGGCGTGGAACTTGCCGTCCGGCGACGTCTGCAGGCCCTTGGCCGCCGCCTCGTCGCCGCCGAAAAACTTGCCGGCAGTGTGGACCCACTCGCCGGCCTCCTTGCTCTTGGCCTTCCAGGAGGACTTGAGCCAGCGCTTCTCCCAGCCGTCTGTTGTTCGTCGTTTTTGGGTCGTTTTGGGTGGTGGGTTTTTAGAGTGTGAGATGGAGAGAGAGCGCGAGGGCGCGGCGGCGGCGGGCGGGCGGGCGTTCCTGCGGGGACACCACGGCGTTTTCGAGCGGCGAGAGGGGGGCAAAAGTCGTTTGATCGCACCCCTGCGCGCCTCTCCACCGCGCGACACGGGCGCCGTGACGACGCCGAGCGGACCCGTTTGGCGGGCGCGCGCGCCCGAGCGGGGCGGCGGTGCGGCGCGCGGAGAGCCAACGACGTTTCCCCCCCGACAACTCTTGATGGAGGGAGGAGAGGTTGCGCCCCCTCCCTCTCCCCCCTCTCCCCCGCCCTCTTGCCCCAAGCAGCGCGGGCGCCCTCACCGTCGAACTTCTCCTGGAAGTAGACCTCCGCCGCGGCCTGCGTGACGCAGGCCGCCAGGAGCAGCGCGAGCACTGCAGACTTCATTGTTTCGGTCGGCTCCCTTCTTCGGGCGTGTTTTTTCAAAAAACTGAAGCTTCGCGAGAGGCGCCGGCTCTCTTGATGCTTTCGCGTTTGCGGTTCGGGGAGAGAGAGAGAGAGACAAGCGAGGCTGCAGCAAGAGTGATTGCGGACAAGGGGCGTCTTACAGAGGGTAATGGCGCCCATTTGAGAGAGAGGAAGAAGCGAGAGCGAGCGCGGCGTTTCCCCCCCCGCGCCGTCTTCTCGGTGGCCCGCAGCGGCTCAGCGTCGCCGAGCCGCCAAGGCCCCAACAAAACCAACCTCTAACTGTTGTGCCTGAACAGCTTCAGCGAGAACCAGTTGAGCGTCACGGCGATGAGCGTGACGGGCGCCATCAGGGGCGCCAGGTAGGCGTAGTAGGCCACGGGCGGCAGCGGCGGGATGGGCGGCGGCGGCGGGGGCTGCTCGGCGGCGCCGGGCACAAACGGCGACGGCGGGACGGGCGGGTCGGGCGGCCTGCGCGCGGCGGCGACCAGCGCGGCGCCCTCGGCCACGACGATGGCGGCCGCGAGGGCGAGGAGGGTGGCGCTGTTTTTTGTTTGTGGGTTTGGTCGTTCGGGTCGTTGTGCTGTCGTGAGCGAAACGTGTCGGCAAAGAGAGAGGGCGGGGGGCGGCCGCCAAAGCAACAACGCCCACAGAGCAAAAACGACGCCCATAAAGAAAACGACGCACCCAATCGCCAGCGACCTGGCGCGGCTGGCCGGCGCCGTCGCGGCCGCCTCCCCCTGGCTCAGCTCGTGCAGGTTGTGCGTCGACGCGACCTTGCGCCACGAGCCGGCCAGCGCCGCAAAGGCCGCCCGAGCCGTCTCTTCGAAATCGTCGCTCTCGTCTTCTCCACCGTTTGCGGCGTCGCCATCTCCGTCGTCCTCTTCGAGAAAGGTGGGCGGCGGCTGCTCCTCAGGCAGCGGTTCCGGCGCGTCGTCGTCCTCGTCGCTGCTGACGATCTGGAGGTTCGCGGCGCTGACCATTCTGGGTCTGGGTCGCGTGTGGCGCGCGGGAGGGAGAGAGAGAGAGAGGCAGACAGGGGCCCTCTCCTCCGCCGCCCGCGCCCGATATTTGAGGTACGGTTGGACAGGAGAGGGGGGGCGTCTGTTGATTGTACGCGTGTGATCGACAGACCGCGAAAAGCACGGAGAGCGAGCGATGACGGAAATCGGGGCGGAGCGCAGGCGAGTGAAAAGTATTCGACGGAAAGCGTGCAGCGTCGCGGCGAAGCTGCGTCGCGTGTCGTGCCTGAACAACCTCCGATTGCCATCCCTCTCTCTGCTCTCGGCAAACAGGAGCGATGGCGCATCCACGCGATCGCCACCAAGCGCGCGCCTGACAGACCCTCCTTCCCGTGTCTCTCCCGATTGGCGATTGCTTTCGGATTGCGAAACCGCTCTCTGGATGCAATCGCGACCTCCCTCCCCACGCCAAACAATGGAGGAGGAGGACGACGACCACGGCCGCGGCCTGCGTGTCTACAGCGTCTGCACGGACCCCGACCGCCTGGAGGACTACCTCGTGCTGCTGCGCGGGACGCCGCCGCCGATGACGACGCAGCGAGGCCCGGGCGACGGCGCTGGCGGCGACGACGACGACGACGCTGCCTCCGCCGCTCCGGGCTGGTCGGGGCGCGCGGATGCCGAGCGCCGGGCCGCGACGTACCAGCCGCTGCTGGGCGCGCTGCTGCAGGCACCGCCCGAGTACACCTAGTGAGTGGCGCGACGAGTGTGTTCGCGCGAGTTTTGTGGGCTGGAATTTTCGCTTCCAGAGAGCTTGGACACTGCGCCCGCGTTCAGACCGCCGCGCTCCTCTCACGGCACCGCCTTTCGCGCCTTTGAAAACCCCCCACAAAACCCCGAAAACAAAACATATCATAGCCTCCTTCAAGTCACGCACCCGCCCACCATGACCACTTGGTCCGCCTCCTTCAAGCACTCGGAGCTGGCCGCCGCCGTCAACGCCAAGGGCTTCGCGCTGCCAGGGCCGCGGCAGCTCGCCCCGGGCCTGCTCGCCGCGCTCGCGACGACGGCCGCGGGCGGCGGCGGCTCCGAGGAGGGGGACGGGCAAGACGAGGACGACGGCGGCGGCGGCAGCGCGGCGGCGGCGGCGGCGGCGGGACGCGGTGACGGCAGCCGAGAGGGGGGGGGAGAAGTCGCAGCAGGAGAAGCGGCCTCCGAGCTGGCGTTCGTGCTGCGCGGCGCGGGCGTCGACGAGGGCGGCCTCAAGCTGCGCGTGCGCCTGCCCCTGGGCGGCGCCGCCGGCGACGTCGCGCTCGAGCTGCCGCCCCCGCGCGCCAGGCCGGCGGCGGCGGCGGCGGCGGCGGACGCGCCCTTTCACGCCGCGTCCGTCCCCGCCTCCTACTTTGGCGGCGGTGGCGGCGGCGGCGGCGAGGGGGGCGGCGGCTACGCGCGCGCCGACGTGTGGATGTGGTCCGAGACGCACGCCGGGGCGGGCGGAAACCATCAGCAGCAGCGGGGGCGGCAGCAGCAGCAGCAGCAGCAGCAGCAGCAGCAGCGCAGCCACTATTTTTACCACCGGGCGCTGCAGCGGTGGGCGCGGGGCGCGGCCGCCGCTCTGCGCGCGCGCGGCTCCGAGGGCGCGGCCCTGAGGCGGCGCGCGCGCGAGGGCGAGCGCGCGTCCCGCATGTGGCGCGGCGCGGCCGACGGGACGGCGGCGGCGCTGCACGCGGCGGCGCGGGCGGCGGCGGCGGCGGCGGCGGCGGGGGGCGCGGGGGGCGCGGGGGGCGCGGCGGCGGCGGCGGCCGGGGCCGGCTTCGGAGGCTGGTCGTTGCGCGGGGAACCCCTGGCCGCGGCGATCGCGGCCGCCCAGCAGGCGTTGGCAGGCGTGGCGGCGGCGGCGGTTGCGGCGGCGGCGGCGGCGGCTGGAGCAGCGGCAAGTGGGGGCGGCGGCGGCGGGGGCGGGGGCGGGGCCCGCAACGGAGGCGGCGCCGGCATCGGCGGCGTCGGCGACGGCGACCCCGAGGCGCTTCGGCAGCGGTGCGAGGACGCGCGGCGCATGCTCGAGGCGGCCGGGCGCGCAGCCCGCGAGGAGGCGGCCGGGGACGGAGGAGGAGGAGCGGGAGGGCCCAACGCCGCCGCTGCCGCCGCCCTGCGCGCGCGGCCGCTGATGGACGGGCGCGACCTGCTGAGGCGGTGCGCCGAGCTGCCCGCGCAGCGCAGCGGCGTCCAGTCAGGCCCGAGGCGCGCGGGGCCGCTCGAGCTGTGGAAGGAGGGGAGGGAAGACGGAGGGCGGCCGGAGGCCAAGCGGCAAAGGACAGAGGCAGAGACGGCGGTCGTCGCGGCGGCGGCGGCACTGGCGGCCGCGCCCGCGGCCGAGGCGGCGGCGGCGCCGGGCGCGGCCCCCGCTGCTGCTGGGCATCCCGCCCCGCCGCCAAGCGCCCGGCCGCCTGCAGTTGCCGCCGCCGCCGCCCCCGAGCCGCTCGCCGCCCAGCGCGCTCGGGGGGGTCGCGGCGCGACCAAGCTGTCGATTTTTGGCGGCGGGAGGCGGGAGAACGCGCGTTTTTGAGGGGGTGGGGACTTGTCGCCGGCGGCGCCGCTGACCGACCGGCCGTCGGCGACGGCTGCTCAAAGAGTTGCGCCGCGATCGCGTTCTCCTCAAACGCACACCACTCGCTTCATCATCATCGCACCGTATAGTCAAACGACCAATTACCGTTTCGCACAGCGCGCCAAGCCTCCAGGATCTCTCTCGCGCGTGCGAAGACCCTCGCCTCCCTCTCACTCTCTTCTTCCGTCGACAAAAGAGACACCAGTGCGCACAGGAAACAGGAGCCCCGCAGCAGCGTGTGTGCGTGAGGGGCGTGGCCCGCCGCCGCGGCCGTGCGAAGATATAGCGCGCCGCTCGAGAGGAAGAGACACGCCGCTTGCTTTTGTTCGGCGCGCCGTCCTCCTTGCCGCCGCTTGCCGCTGCCGCTGCCGCTTGCCGTCGCGCAAACACGCAGAAGCAAGAAATACAATGCTCTTCTACTCCTTCTTCAAGACGCTGGTGGGCAAGGAGGTCACGGTCGAGCTCAAGAACGACCTCGCCATCACGGGCACGCTCCACTCGGTCGACCAGTTCCTCAACGTCAAGCTGTCCAACACGCGCGTCGCCGACCTCGGCACGCCCGCGGGCGCCGCCGCCGCCGCTGCCGCCGCCGCCGCCGGCGCGGGCGCCACGCCGCCGCAGACGAGCGAGGCAGCCGCCGCGGCCGCCGGGCGGCACCCGCACATGGCGTCCGTGCGCAACTGCTTCGTGCGCGGGTCCGTCGTGCGGTACGTGCAGCTGCCCCCCGGGAGCGTGGACGTGGAGATCCTGCACGACGCGACGCGGAGGGAGGCGCGCGGGGCGGCATGATTTTTCTTTTTCGGTTTTTTCGCCCGTGCCTTGCCCTTATTTTTTTTCCGGTGCGTCTTTCTTGTGAATCCACGTTGTTTTCCGGCTCTCGTCGCAATCACAACCACTGCTTTTCGTGTTTTCAACCTCTCCTGTGACTCTCCCTCTCGACCGAGGTCCCCTTCCGCCGATCCGCGCGTGCAGCAGAGTCTGGCCATAAAAAGGCGCGCGAGCGCCCTTGTGCCCTGACGGACCGACGGACCGACGGGCGGCGGAAGCAAAGCCGAGCGAGGGCCCTCTTTTGTCCCCGGGAAAACAAAATCATGTCGTCGCCGCTGCCCAATCTCCCGGGCTTTCTGCCGTCCCTGCCGGTGAGTGGGCGGTACCTGTTGGTTGGCGGCGGTCGACGGGGAGGAGAGGGCCGTGCACAGAGCCCAAGGGCGCGCCCCTGTGTCTCCCGCCCGACCCATTTTTTGAATATTTGACCGCCGCCGCCCCTTTTCCGCGCCGACGCCGAAAAATAAACAAACAAACGACACAGCCGTGCGTCGACCCGAACAAGTCCCTCGGGCGCGCGCAAACGCTCGTATACAAGAACGGCTACGCCGTCGACCGGTGCGCGGCTACCGGCGGGGTGCGCGTGCTATGCTCCTCCTCGGGCGGGATCGCGGCCGCGCAGGCCCCGCCGCCGCCGCAGCAGCAGCAGGCGCCGCCGCCGCTCGCGCCTCTTGCCGCGGGCGGCGCCCCTGCTCCCACAACCTACCAAGCCTCGTTCGGCGGCAGCGGCGGCGGCGGCGGGAGCGCCCACGCCACCGTGCTCGGGGCCGCCGGCGCCGTCACGGCCGCGGCGGGCTGGACCCCGCCCTGGCTGAAGCAGGCGGCGGCCGGCGCCGCGGCGGCGCCGACCTCGCAAGTTGGCCGCCCCGGCGCGCTCTCTGCCGGCGGCGGCGGCGGCCACGACGACGACGGCGGCGACGAGGCGGCGGCCGCCGCCGCCGCCGCCGGCCTCGTGCCCGGCATCGACTGCCTCGGCCTGTACCACCGCCGCGCCGCCCCCACCGCCACCGCCGCCAACAACGAGCTCAGCGAGTACACCGAGGCGCGCCTGGGCAAGCCCTCGCACCTGCTCGACGGCGGCGGCGCCGCGCTCGGCCGCTTTTTGGGGGCGGGCGGGCGCGTGCTGCGGTTCGCGTGCCGGTGGCAGGGGCGCGCCGCGGCCGCCTCGGGCGACGGGCGGCGCCGCTTTGCGCTCGCGTACCACCTCGAGGACGACACGGTCGAGATCGTCGAGCTGGCGCCCTCGGGGCCCGGGGCGCCCTCGGGCCCCAGCGGCGGTGCGAGCGCCGCCGCACGGCCGCACAACCAGCCCGGCGGCAACGTCTTCCTGCGGCGCGCCCCGCTGCCCAAGCCCTCTGTCGCCGAGCCCGGCACCGGCGACGGCGCCCCCTCGCTCACGCCCCTGCACCTGCTGTCCGCGCGCCGCGCCGTCCCGCGCCACCTGTTCGTGACGCCGGGCGACCTGCGCGTCGGCGGCAGCGTCTCGGTGCACGGCCGGCGCTTTGCGCTGACCGCTTGCGACGAGGCGACGCGCGCCTACTACCGCGAGCGCGCGGCCGCCGAGGGCTACGGCGACGGCGATGGCGACGGTGACTACTCTTTTGGTGGGGGCGGAAGCGGCGGCGGCTTTGACGCGGAGGGCGACCCCGCCGCGGCCGCGGCCGCGGCCGTGGCCGCCGCCGCCGCCGCGCGCCCGTCGCTGCCGCCGCACAACGGCATCGGCGCGCCCGAGGACACGCTCCAGAACTGCCTGCACCTGGTGCCGCGCCGGCCGCAGCGCGACGTCGTGCGCCTGATGAACAACGACGGCGTGGTGCTCTCGTTCGAGGCGCGGCTGGCGGGCGCCGCGGAGCGGGCGGCCGAGGCCGAGGGCGCGGCGGCCGAGGCGCGGCGTGCGTCGGCGTCCCGCTCGAGCGGCAGCGGCGGCATGGGCACGGGCGTGGGCTTTGGCGCGTCGTCCACGTTTTACGCCAAGCCGCTCGCGCCGCCGCCGCCGCCCTCGGCGCGCGCCTCGCCTGCCGCCGCCGCCGCCTGCAAGAACGCCGACGACAGCCCCAAGGCCCTGGCCGCCGCCGCCAACGCCGCCAACGCCGCCGCCGCCGACGCGCACGCCGCCGCCGACCGCCGCTTTGTGCTCACCTATTTCTACGCCGACAACACGGTCGCCATCCAGGAGCCGCCCCGCAAGAACAGCGGGGTGCCCGGCGGCAGGTTCCTCGAGCGCGGCGTCGTGCGCAAGCCGCCGGCTGGCGGGGGGCCCGCGGCCGCCGGCGGCGGCGGCAGCGCCACCGGCGAGCCGCTGACGCACAGCGACCTCTTCGTGGGCGCGCGCGTCCCCATCCACGGCCGCGTGTTCGAGCTCACCGGCGCCGACAAGTTCACCCTCGACTACATGGAGCACAATAGCGGCGCCCTGTTCCAGGCCGCGGACGCGGGCGGCGCGGCCGCCTCAGCGCGCGCGCAGCTGCTCCGCGCCTGCAGCGGCAACGCTGCGCGCGCGGCGGCGGCGCTGCGCGAGGCGCTCCTGATGGAGGCTCTTGAGGCGGGGGGGGCCGACGGGGAGGACGGGGAGGAGGAGGGCGACGGCGCTTGCGGCGGCGGTGCGCGCGTGACCGACGCGGGGGTGCACCGCGCTCTGGGCGCGCGGCTGGGCGTGGCGCTCGTGGCGCACCAGGCCATCGCGCTGACTAGGCGGGCGGCAGCAGGTGGTGCGGGTGGTGCGCGCGTGGACGCTCTGATGGCGCTGGTGCTGCCCGAAGCGGCCGAGTGAAGGGAAAGCGACAGACGGGGTCGGGACAAGACGAGGAACAAAATCAAAACGCCCCCAAGCCACGGCGCCCGAAGAAAAAAATGGGGGGAGATTCAATCAAAAAGAACGGCGCGCTTTTTTTACACGATCGCAATCACGGCCTCTTGTGCGTTCCCTCTCCGGCTCACCGGTCCGCCGCCCGCGGGTCCACGATGAGCGGCGGCACCGGCTCGCGCGCGCCCGCCGCCTCGCCCGCCAGCTCCCACGCCGCCGCCGGCCAGTAGGCGCCGTGCCTCCGTAACACCAATTCCCCCCGCCACTCCTCCCCGGGGAGCAGCCGCACGGGCGCGACCACCCTGCCGGCCCCGAGCGCCGCGCACCGGCGGTGGTACGCCCCCCGCCGCGATGCCAGGGGCGGGTCGGGCCCCGGGTGCCGCGCGACGGCGTCGCGCAGCCCCCCCCGCTGCAGCAGCTGGTAGTGCGAGCGATCCCCCGGGCAGAAACGCACGTCCGACTCGTGCGCGGCGCTCGCGGCCATGTCCACTGGCGCCTGGCCGAAGCGGACGTAGTCGTCCGCGACGACGGTCAGCCGCGGCCCTTGCATGGCGCCTTGGGTGGATGAATAAGAAGAGGAGGAGGAGGGCGGGCCGCCGGCCGAGCCAGCAGAGGCAGTCCAGTCTAGGGCGCGCAGGCCACCCAGGCCGCGCGCGCGCACAAAGGCCCGGCCCTGCGGGGAGGCCTGGTCGAGCGTGGCGAAATGCGGCAGCAGGGCCACCTCGAAGGCCATGGCGCCGCCGTGCGCGTCGGTGGGCCGGCTCGCCGCCGCCGCCGCCTCGGCCTCGCGGGCCTCGGCCTCGGCGCGCGCCGCGTCCGCGGCGGCGGCCGCCGCCCGCTCGTCGGCGCCGGACAGCAGCGCGGCCTTGAGCGCCGCGGTGCGCGCCGCGCGTGCCGACGCCCCGCTGCTGCGCCCGTCGGCGTTGTTGCGCGCGTACAGCGACAGCTTGAGCTGCACGGGGGGGTCGCGCTCGGCGGCGGCGTCGGGCATCAGCGCCGCGCGGTTGACCTCCATCCCCAGGAGCGAGGCGGCCGTGGCGCCCGGCTGCGCGGCCTTGGCGGCGGCGGCCTTGGCGGCGGCAGCGGCCTTGGCGGCGGCGGCGGCGGCGGGGGCGCCTCCGCCAGCGGGGCTCTTGCCGTCGCCGTCGCCGCCGCCGTCGCCGTCGTCACCATCGTCGTCGTCGTCGTCGTCGTTGCCGAGTCGGCTGCTGGCGGCGGCGGCGCTTGCGGGCTTGCGGCGGGCGGGAAGCGGGGCGTCGCCGCCGCGAGGGTCGGCGGCGAGGCCGCGGCCCGCGCGGCGGGCGGCGCGCGCGGCGCGCAGCAGCCGCACCGCCTCGGCCCGCGGCGAGCCGGCCTCGAAGGGCGGCTCGCTCCCTTCGCGCAGGGCGCGGTCGGCCGCGGCCGCGTCCGCCTCGAGGTCGAGGCCATCGGCCGCCGCCGCCGCCAGCAGCCGCCGCTCGGCCGCCGCGCCCGCCGCCGCCCGCTGCGCGCCGGGCGCCGAGGGGTCTGCCGGCGCGTCAGAGTAGGAGAGGGACACGCGGTAGAGCAGCTCAAAGCTGTGGGGGTAGCCCGCGGCGCGCGTGGCGGCGCCGTCCCGCAGGCGCAGCACCACGTAGGGCTCCACGTCGGCGGGCAGGCCGCTCTCGCTTGCGCCTGCGTTGGCGCTGCCGCCGCCGCCGCCCGCGCTGCCGCTCGCGCTCGCGCCCGCCGCCGCCACCCCGCCGCCGCCTCCGCCTTTCGTCCCCGGGATTTCGTAGTCGCCGTCCGCCCCGCCCGCGGCCCGCGCCCGCGCCGCGCGGCGCGCCGACTCGACCTCGAGCTCCCGCCGCGACAGGCCCGAGCGGGGGACGGCGAACGCGACGTTGGCCTCGACGACCTCCCACTCGAGCCGGCCGGCGAACCCCCCCTCGGGCAGCAAGGGGCCCTCGCGCCACTGCGGGAAGGACAGCGGCACGCCGGAGCTGTTTATTTTTTTGGTGGGAGCGCGTTTTTGTTTGTTTTGGTTTGGTTTGGTGGGTGGTTCCGTCGGGGAGGGAGGATTTCGAGGCGCGCGGTTGCGGGCCGAGCGATCGGGTGTGGGTTTGCGGTTCTTGTGTTTTGGAGGGAGGGAGGGAGACGGGCGTCAGAGATGAGGGAGCGGGGGGAAGGGAAGCCGAGCGAAAAACAAAACAAAACAAAACAAAACAAAACAAAACAAAACAAAACAAAACAAAACAAAACAAAACAAAACAAAACAAAACAAAACAAAACAAAACAAAACAAAACAAAACAAAACAAAACAA